>Ga0214472_10009142_pt1 | contig 10336 bp, 10 predicted proteins | sample RVTome_6_FD_207662 | JGI IMG/M metagenome (GOLD analysis project Ga0214472, IMG submission 207662) | Soil microbial communities from uranium-contaminated site in the Upper Colorado River Basin, Wyoming, United States - RVT140D175 | ecosystem: Environmental > Terrestrial > Soil > Contaminated >...
GCGGCGCGCTGTACCACCAGTTCAAAGACAAAGAAGCGTTGGCCCTCGAGACACTTCGTTGGGTCGACCGAACCTGGCGCGATGAAGTGGGCCAACTGATCGCCCAACAGACCGATCCGGCCCAAGCCCTGCTGGCACTGGCCCGCGGGCACGCCATCTTTTGCCGCCGTGACATCGCGCGCGTGGCGTGGGCATTGCGGGTGGAGTTCGGCGGGCAGGATCATCAGTTGGCTCAAGAATTGGCCGAAAACTCTGAAACCCTCGTACGCCGCTGTATCAAGCTGATCAACGCCGGACGAAATAGTGGTTCCGTCCCGGACGGCCCACCTGCCCGGGCTGTCGCGCTGGCCCTCGTTGGTGCCGTTGAAGGTGCGGTCATCACCCTGGCAGGACACCAGCCCCACGATGAAGCTTTGGTCGCACGCGCGGTCGCCGGCATCCTCGGCATTCCCTAGGCCGCGTGACAGCATTCTTGGCCTGTGGATAGTCCACAGCACGTTTCCGTCGTCGCGCGTAAGGTGACCACACCGTAGGATTCTCCTTATCTATCCATTCCGGTAAGGAGAACCGATCATGGATGTGAGCGCGAGAATGACCTCAAAAGGACAAGTCACCGTTCCCAAAGAAGTACGCGACGCCCTGGAGTTGAAAACTGGCGACAGCGTGCTCTTCCGCGTCGAAGGACACGTCGCCCTCATGGCCCGGACTCCGAGCTTGCTGGAACTGGCGGGGACCATTGATGTCCCGGCGCACCTGCGCGGCGCGACCGTGAAAGACCTCCGCAACGCCGTTCGCGACGCCCACGTCGCCCGAGTCAAGCGGGGCCTGTAGGTGTTGCTCGACACCAATGTCGTGTTACGCCACCTCACCGGAGATCCTCCCGCGCAGGCACGTCGCGCCACCGCACTGCTATCGAATGCGACGCCGCTTGAGTTGCCAGATCTCATCGTGGCCGAACTGGTCTATGCATTGCAGTCGATCTACCAACGACCACGGCACGAGGTCGCGGCGCTCATTCGCGCCGTACTCTCCTTGCCTTCCGTGGTTACCGTTGACCCGCGAGTACTCCTGCGGGCACTGCAACTCTACGAACGCCATCCCGTCGATTTTCCGGACGCCTACCTTGCGGCTGTCGCAGAGTCAGGGGACGGACAAGTCGCCTCCTTCGACCGCGACCTCGACCGCTTCGACACCATCACTCGCGTCGGGCCGTAACGCTTGGGTGTGGTGAGTTCTGGGCGAGGCGGCGCTGCACTGGCGTTGGTGCCTTTGCGCCAGGGCCAGGAACCAATCCGTCGAGGAGCCGCTGGGTAGCGGCGGCGATCTCTTCCACGGCTGTTTCGAACACCTCGGTGTTCGCTGCGGAAGGCACGCGATACCCACTGAGCTTGCGCACGTACTGCCGTGCGGCGTCGCGGACTTCGTCGGTGGTCGCGGGCGGTTCAGCCCCGCGCAACTGTTGGATGCTTCTGCACATGCCCACCACCCTAGGCGTTATGGCTTCATGAGGTAGCGGGGCCGACGGATGTCACCTGTACAACGGCGAGGCCCCTGCTTCCGACCTTCTGAGTGCCAGGGCGGCATGCTCGTGATGAACAAATCATTCGTTAGCGTAAAGAGCTGTTCGATCGGGTACGGAAGCGTCATGATCCCTACCCGTTCTTTGGTTTTGGGGCGTCGTACTTCGGTTCGCACGCTGTTCGCGATGGGCTGCTTGCTCGCCGGACCGCTGCTGCTGCTGTCCATGTCGACGGCGGCGGCGCAGCAGGCGGGGGTGGGTCTCGGCACAGCCGGAAGCTTCGCGGTCCTGGGCGGCTCCACGGTCACCAACACCGGGCCGACGGTAGTGAACGGGGATCTTGGCGTAAGCCCCGGTAACGCCGTCACTGGCTTCCCGCCAGGGCAGGTGAACGGCACGATCCACGCGGGCAACGCCACTGCCGCCCAGGCCCAGTCGGATCTGACCACCGCCTACAACGACGCGGCTGGCAGGGCGTGCGACGTCAACCTCACCGGGCAGGACCTCGGCGGCAACACGCTGACCGCCGGCGCGCACTGCTTCTCGACCTCGGCGCAGTTGACTGGAACGGTCACCCTCAACGCCCAGGGCAACGCTGGCGCGGTGTTCATCTTTAAGATCGGCAGCACGCTGACCACCGCCTCTGCGAGCAGTGTGAACCTGATCAATGGCGCGCAGGCATGCAACGTCTTCTGGCAGGTCGGCAGCTCCGCAACGCTCGGCACCAACACGGCATTCAAAGGCAACATCCTCGCCGCGCAGTCGATCACGCTGAATACCAATGCGACGATTGTTCAGGGCCGGGCGTTGGCACGGGCCGGCGCGGTCACCATGGACAACAACACGATCACGCGGGCGACCTGCGCGGCGACCACGTCACCGTCACCATCCCCCACTGCCACTGCCAGTCCCAGTCCCAGTCCCACTGCCAGTGCCACTACCAGTCCGACTCCGACGCCCACTCCTACCGCGAGCATCACGCCCACTCCCACCACCGGCCCCACGGCGACCGTCTCTCCTGGCACCACGCCAGTGCCGACGTCGTCGCCTGGCACCACGCCGGTACCGACGTCGTTGCCTGATACCACGCCGGTGCCGGGTGACCCCGACCGCATCGGCGACGCCGCTGGGTCCGGTGGCCCGGTCGGCGGCGGCCCGGCCGGTGGAGCGGGCGGCTTCCCGTCCGGCGGTGTGGCCACCGGCGGCGGCTCCACGGCGAGTGCACAAAACGCAGGCCTATTCGCGGTCGGCACGGCGCTGCTCGCGGCGACAGTGGCCGCCGGCGCGGTCGCTGGTGGAATTGTCCTCGTCCGTCGCGGTACCGGGCGCAAGCTCCGCCGGGGCTAAACCGACCTCGTATGCAAGGCAATCACCGTGGCCTCCTCGCCTTCGTCGCAACCCTGATCGCCGGTGCCCTGGCGATCAGTGGGACGGCAGCGATCGCGGTCGCGCTCACCATCCACGAGTTCGGTCCCCAGGCACCGCTGTCGATCGCGCCACTCCCTGCGGGTATCTCCTCCATGGAGCCGTCGTCGGCGCATGACAGCTGGCCAGCATTCGGACCACTGATGCCGCCGTCGCCACCGGTAGCGGTGGACATCCCGTCGATCGGCGTGCGTTCCCCGCTCCACCCGTTAGGCATGACCGCGCAGCGGACGCTGCAGGTTCCGTCGGGTGAGCGCTATGACGAGGCGGCTTGGTACCAGCACTCGGTGACGCCGGGCGCACGCGGTCCCGCCGTGATCCTCGGCCACGTCGACTCGCGGCGTCACGGCCCCTCGGTGTTCTTCAAGCTCAGTGAGCTGCGCCGGGGCGACACGATCCGCATCGCCCGGGCCGATGGCCGGATCGCGGTGTTCGCGGTGGACGCCGTACGCCGCTACCCCAAGGACCAGTTCCCGACACGGCTCGTCTACGGCGACACCCGCCACGCGGCGCTGCGGCTGATCACCTGCGGCGGAGCGTTCGACCGCGCTGCTGGGCACTACGTCGAAAACGTTGTGGTCTTTGCCTCGCTCATCGGCTCCATGGAGTCCTCCCCCACCACACGTTCTCATTGAGTCCGCCCGCTCGCCATGCCCTGGGTTCAGGCGGAAGGCGGTCTATCGCTGGCTATTCGCCTGTGGATATCTCGAATCGCCCAAGTGATGAATGTGCTTTGGTGGTGTGATGCGCCCAAAAGTCCTCTGGAGCCGCCTTCAGCGCGGCCGATACGCAAACATTCGCTTCAGTGACGTAATGACTCTCCTGCATGCCCTGGGCTTCAAAGTCGAACGAGTGTCTGGCAGCCATCACATCTTTTCGCACCCAGACATGGCCGAACTGGTGAACCTCCAAGACGCGCGTGGGCAGGCCAAGCCGTACCAACTTCGGCAGGTCGTCGCGCTGGCGCAGCGGTACGCTCTGACCATTGAGGAGGAGCGGTGAGCCCCATCAGCGATTACCACATCAACGTCTTCTACAGCGACGAGGACGACGGCTATATCGCCGACATCCCCGACCTCGTCGCGTGTTCGGCGTTCGGCGCGACGCCGCAAGAGGCACTGGCCGAAGTGCTGCGCGCGAAAGCCGCATGGCTGGATGCAGCACGCGCGGCGGGCAAGCCGATTCCCGAGCCGCGCTATCGGCCTGTTACTCACGCTGGCTGATCAAAGCTCCCCCCCACCGACTGCTTCGCGCCTCGCTCTGACAAAGTTGGTCGAGCAGGCAGGGGTTCGGCACCTGGCACCGGGCCGGTAAGCACACTCAGCCGGCGCCGGCACCGACGCCGACCACGCGCACGACGGCCAGACCGGCGTCGTCAGAGGCGGCCAAGTCGACTTCGGCGGTAATCGCCCAGTCGTGGTCGCCAGCTGGGTCGTCCAGCACTTGGCGCACCACCCAGCGGCCCGGATGCTCATCGATCACCAACAAGTTCGGTCCGCGTGCGTCAGCACCGGTCTGGATCTCGTCATGGTCGGCGAAGTAGGGGTCCAACGCCTGTTGCCACACCTGCGCGTCCCAACCGGCATCGCGGTCCAACTCCCCGAGCTCACGCCAGCGCCCACGCGCGGCCATTTCGACTCGGCGGAACATCGCATTGCGCACCAACACCCGAAACGCCCGTGGGTTCGCCGTTATCGGCGGCGGCGGCTGATCGATCGCCGCCGCACCCGCAGCCAACAACTCGGGGTTGCTCAACGCCTCCCACTCGTCCAACAGGCTCGAGTCGGTCTGGCGCACCACCTCACCGAGCCACGCCTCGATGTCCAGCAGCTCTTCGGTCTTCATCTCCGTCGGCACACTTTGGCGCAGTGCCTTGTACGCGTGCGCGAGATAACGCAACACCAGCCCCTCGGAGCGCGACAGGTCGTAGAACTGCACGTAGTCGGCAAAGGTCATCGCACGTTCGAACATGTCGCGCGCCACCGATTTCGGCGACAACGCATAGTCCGCCACCCAGGGATGCGCGCCGCGATAAATCTCGAACCCAGCCTCCAGCAACTCTTCCAGCGGCTTGGGGTGCGTGACCTCGTCGAGCAACGCCATACGTTCGTCGTATTCGATGCCATCCGCCTTCATGGCGTTGACCGCCTCGCCACGCGCCTTCCACTGCTGCGCCATCAGGATCTGTCGCGGGTCATCCAACGTGGCTTCCAGGACTGACAGCACATCCAACGCGTAGGTCGGCGCGGCCGGGTCCAACAGTTCAAAGGCCGTCACGGCAAACGGTGACAGCGGCTGGTTCAACGCAAAGTTCGGTTGCAGGTCCACGGTCAGCCGAACCGTGCGCCCCTGGTCATCCGGCGCGGCAAGTCGTTCGACCACTCCCGCGGCGACGAGTCCTTCGAACATGGCCAACGCCTGCGCCAGTTGCGCCTGCTGATTCTCCTCAGGCTCATGCGTCCCGGTCAGCAGCGTTTCCAACGCCTCCAAAGCGTCGCCCGGGCGCGCGATCAGGTTGAGCAGCATGGCGTGACTCACGGCAAAACTCGATGTCAAGGTCTCGGGCTGTGCGGCGACCAGACGGTCAAACGTCGCGGTCCCCCAGTTCACAAACCCGTCCGGAGCCGAGCGCTGTTTCGCCTTGCGCTTCTTCTTCGGGTCAGCCGCCGCCTTGGCCTTCGCCTTCTCGTTCTCCACCACGTGTTCGGGGGCTTGCACCACCACGGTGCCCGCCGTGTCGAAGCCCGCACGCCCCGCACGGCCCGCGATCTGATGAAACTCCCGCGCCTTGAGGTGGCGGTCCTTCTCACCGTCGTACTTCGCCAGCGCGGTAAACAGCACGGTGCGAATCGGCACGTTGATGCCCACGCCCAACGTGTCGGTGCCACAGATAACTTTCAGCAGGCCCTGCTGTGCCAACTGTTCCACCAACCTGCGGTACTTCGGCAACATGCCTGCGTGGTGCACCCCAATGCCGTGGCGCACCAATCGAGTCAAGGTGCGGCCGAACCCCGCAGTGAACCGGAACCCACCAATGGCCTCAGCGATCAAGTCCTTCTCTTCACGCGTGCAGACGTTGACGCTCATCAACGCCTGGGCGCGCTCGACCGCCGCGGCCTGGGTGAAGTGGACGACGTAGACCGGGGCATGCTTGGTTTCCAACAGCTCTTCGATGGATTCGTGCACTGCGGTCATGGCGTAACGAAAGTTCAGCGGAATGGGCCGTTCGGCTGACGACACCACCGCGGTTTCGCGCCCGGTGCGTTTGGCGAGCTCTTCGCTGAAGCGCGACGTGTCACCCAAGGTGGCCGACATCAATACGAACTGTGCCTGCGGCAACTCCAGCAACGGCACCTGCCAGGCCCAACCGCGATCAGGTTCGGCATAGAAGTGGAACTCGTCCATGATCACGACACCGACGTCGGCGTCCGCGCCCTCCCGCAGCGCCAGATTGGCCAGGATCTCCGCCGTGCAACAGATGATCGGCGCGTCGGCATTCACGGTGGCGTCACCGGTCATCATGCCGACGTTGTCCGCGCCGAACTGTTCGATCAAGGCAAAGAACTTTTCTGACACCAATGCTTTGATCGGCGCGGTATAGAACGAGACTTCGTTGCGCGCCAACGCCGCGAAGTGCGCCCCGGCCGCGACCATGCTCTTACCGGAGCCGGTCGGTGTGCTCAGGATGACGTTGCTCCCTGACACGACCTCAAGCAGTGCTTCCTCTTGCGCGGGGTACAGCGTCAGGCCCTGATCGATCGCCCAGGTCAAAAACGCTTCGAACACCGCCTCAGGATCTGGGCCGAGGTCAGCGTTCCCTCCGCGAGGCAATACCTCGATCAGGCGTGGCCGTTGCTCCCCCGCAGCACTCATCCACGCCCCCGCGCACGGTCGATCTGTCGGCGTTCGCGTTTGCTGGGCCTACCCGTGCCTGGCTCGCGCTTCGGGACCGCCTGTTCAGTGCGCTCAGGCGGCGGCGGGGAGTGGTCGATCACACACGGCGCTGCCTCTGCGGCCCCCACACGCTTCTCGATGAGCCGCACGACCTCCAAGATCCGTTCTCGATCCCCCACGCGGGCTCGCACGGTGTCACCCACACGCACCACAGTGGCGGGTTTCACTCGCGCATCGTTGAGCTGCACATGCCCGCCCCGGCACGCGGCAGTAGCGGCCGCGCGGGTCTTGTACACCCGCACGGCCCACAACCAACGATCAATCCGGGTGGACTCCACGACCCCATTCTGCCTTCCCCGCCCCGCTGACCCTTCAGCCATGCCGCGCGTGCTCGCCACCTTAGGCGGTGCCGCTATCGTGGACACGTCCTCTCGCACGTATCTCGCGTCGAACCACGCCAATTGCCAGGAGTCCATTCGTGTCCGATCGCGCCCCCGATCCTCGTTTGGGATCAGAGGTTGCTACCCGCCGCACCTTTGCGATCATTTCGCACCCGGACGCGGGAAAGACCACGCTGACTGAGAAATTCCTGCTGTACGCCGGTGCGGTCCACGAGGCTGGTGCCGTGAAGTCGCGCAAGGTCGAACGGGCCGCTACCTCTGACTGGATGAAGTTGGAGCAGGAACGCGGCATCTCCATCAGTTCCACCGTGCTGCACTTTGCGTATGGCCCTTGGCGGTTCAACTTGTTGGACACCCCCGGTCACGCCGACTTTTCCGAGGACACCTACCGAACCCTCTGGGCGGCCGACGCCGCCGTCATGGTCATCGACTTCGCCAAGGGCTTAGAGCCACAGACGCTGAAGTTGTTCAAAGTCTGTCGCGACCGCGGCATCCCCATCGTCACCTTCGTCAACAAGTGCGACCGTCCTGGCTTGGCGCCGCTAGCGATCTTGGACGAGATCACCGCCGAGATCGGACTGGAGCCAGTCCCCATGGTGTGGCCGATCGCTGACGGCCCCGAGTTCGCTGGCGTCGTCGACCGTGCGGCGGGCGAGTTCGTGGCCTTTGGCTCCAGCGCGCACGGCACCAAGCAAGCCACCGAGACGCGCACGCCCTTAGCTGACGCGGACCGCACGAGTATCGCGCCGCAATGCCCCGAGCTGCGCTGGGAGACCGCGTTCGAAGAACTCGAACTGCTGGACTTGGAGGAACGCACGCTGGATCGCGACGCCTTTCTCAATGGCAAGCAGACCCCCGTGTTCTTCGGCTCGGCGTTGGCCAACTTCGGTGTGCGCCAATTGTTGGAAGGTTTCGCTGCCCTGGCCCCCTCCCCCGGCCCGCAGGTCACCGTGGAACCCGCCGACGCCCCACCGCGCGAGGTCACGGCACCGTTCTCCGCACTGGTGTTCAAGATTCAGGCGAACATGGACCCACGTCACCGCGACCGCGTGGCATTCATGCGGGTGCAGTCGGGCCGATTCGCGCGCGGCATGACCGCGACCCATGCGCGCACTGGGCGTCCGTTTGCGCTGAAGTACGCCCACCAGTTGTTTGCCCAAGACCGCGAAACGGTCGATGACGCGGTTGCAGGCGACATCGTGGGTGTGGTGAACGCCACCGACTTGTTGGTCGGCGACACGCTGTTCGCCGACGACCGCGTGGTCTACCCCCCCATTCCCACCTTTGCTCCAGAACGTTTCGTGTCAGCACGCAACCGCGACACCAGTCGCTACAAGCAGTTCCGCCGCGGACTGGCACAACTCGATGAAGAGGGCGTGGTCCACGTCTTGCAGCGACCCGAATACGGCGAGCAGGAGCCGCTCCTAGCCGGCGTGGGTCAGCTGCAGTTCGAGGTGGCCGAGCACCGCATGCGCGAAGAGTTTGGCGCCGAGATGGCGTTGGCCCCCGCACCGTGGCAGCTCGCTCGTCTGGTGGTCGAAGGCGACACCGCCGCCTTGCGCGGTCAGCGCGGCACGCTGATTGTGCAGGACTCCAAGGGACGGATCTTGGCGCTGTTCAACTCCGAACACGCCCTGACGTGGGCGCAGCAGGATCATCCTGACGTGGTGTTCGCCGAACTGGGCATGACCCGCTCGTAACCACCGTTGCGGAGGCACTTCCTGCCACTATCGGCAAGGATTGCCTCCGCAACGCAGGGGGGGTTAGGCGAACGGCACCATGGCCGTGAACACGGAACCGGTCGGTGTGGACTCTGCCTCTAGTCGCCCGTCCATCGCCTCAAGTGCAATCCGAGTGATGTAGATCGACAGACCCAAGCTTCCGCCCTCTTCCAGTTCAGAGCCCTGCTCGATGCGGGAGAACGGTCCGGCCAACAACCAGTTCAGACGATCAACGGCCATACCGGGGCCACTGTCGCGCACCAAGAGGCAGCCGTAGCCGTCCACATGCTCGGTGGTGGCCAACGACACTTCCCCGGTGGTGTGGGTCATGGCGTTCTCGATCAGGGTCATCGCGGCGGTCACCATGCCAGCGCGATCCCCTCGCACCCGCATTTCGCCCAGGCCGCTGAGGTGGAGACGCTCCTGTTCGGCAAACTGCTGCGCCGCCTCTCTGGTCGCCGCAGCAAGATCGAACTCGGTGGCTTCCCATGGTTCCGCATGACGAATGCCCGAGATGGTCAGCATCTGTTCGATGCGCCGTCCTAAGCGCAGCGATTGCTGTTCGATGCGCTCGATGAATTCCGCGCGCGTGGGCTCGTCGATACGGTCGTAGTTTTGCCGCATGGTGCGGGCATAGCCGGTGATGGCCGCCAAAGGGTTGCGCAGATCATCAGAGACCAGGGTGAAGAACTGCCGCTTCATGCGGTCCACTTCGGCCAACAGCTCCGCGCGTGCGCGCTGTTCACGATAGAAGCGCGCCACGTCGTCCAGCACCCCTTGCAGCACTTCAGGAGCCAGGACCGGGCGGCCCGACAGGATGGCGTTCAGACCGTCGGCGATCTCTTTGGGGTCAGCGGTCTTCAACAAGTATCCGCTGGCACCCGCAGCGATCATCGCGGACACCTTGTTGGCATCCTCAAAGCCGGACAGGCCCACGACCCGCACCTCAGGAAAGCGCCGCTTTACTTCCAAGGTCGCTTCGATGCCGCTCATGTTCGGCATGTTGATGTCCATCAGCACGACATCGGGATGGTGATCGGCCACCGCTTGAATAGCGTCCACCCCGTTGTCGCATTCGATGAACTCATCGAACCCGAGCGCTTCTTTCAACAGCTCACGTAACGCCATGCGTACGGGAGCATGGTCATCAACCAAAAGAACCTTCACGCACCAGATGCTAGAGGTAATGACCCGTCAGCGACGCCGACCTGCGCCAAATCGTGCGCGGCGACTACGACACCTGATACCAGGCGGCCCCACCGCTTGGTGCCATGGCCTCTTCCATGTCGCTAGCAACCAACCCGGCGAGGCATGCGGCCGCAGACTCCGCACGGGATGCATCCGGTGCGGTCACCACGACCGTGGCACCCAGACGG
>Ga0214472_10009143_pt1 | contig 10335 bp, 6 predicted proteins | sample RVTome_6_FD_207662 | JGI IMG/M metagenome (GOLD analysis project Ga0214472, IMG submission 207662) | Soil microbial communities from uranium-contaminated site in the Upper Colorado River Basin, Wyoming, United States - RVT140D175 | ecosystem: Environmental > Terrestrial > Soil > Contaminated >...
CCGGCATCTCGCTCGTCGGCCACCACGAGGTGCTGATCCCACTACTCGCGGCCGCGATCATCGAGAGCTCGGGCGCGTGAAGGGCTTTGGCCTAGCCGGGTCCGCTGCGCGGAACCCGGCCTACGTACGCACTGCGCGCAACCCCGCCCGCGTACGTAGGGCGGGTTCCGCGCCCTTCGACCGGTGCTCAGGGCGTCCCGAGCATGGTCGAGGGACGTAGCGGACCCGCCGATCCGGCGCTATACTCCCGCCACATCGTGGCCATCCAAGCCGGTACACAACTCTGTTCCTATGAAGTGCTGTCGCTGCTTGGCAAGGGCGGGATGGGCGAAGTGTATCGCGCGCACGACAGGAAGCTCGGGCGCGACGTGGCGATCAAGGTGTTGCCCGATGTGCTGGCGTCAGACCTTGACCGGATCGCGCGCTTCCAACGTGAGGCCAAAGCGCTCGCCGCGCTGAATCATCCGCATATCGCCGCGATCTACGGTATGGAGGAATCCTCCGGCCGCCATCTCCTCATCATGGAGCTGATTGAAGGAGAGACGCTGGCCGAACGGCTGCGCCACGGCGCGCTGGCGCCGCGCGAGGCGCTGCGCGTTGCGTGCCAGATCGCCGAAGCGGTGGAAGCGGCGCATGAGAAGGGCGTGATCCATCGCGATCTGAAGCCGGCAAACGTGAAGATTACGCCCGATGACAATGTAAAAGTGCTCGACTTCGGTCTGGCGAAAGCGTTGGAAGCGTCGCCGACGGCCGGCGATGTCACTCACTCCCCGACCTTGAGCATGATGGGAACGCAGGCGGGCGTCATCCTTGGCACCGCAGCGTATATGTCGCCCGAGCAGGCCAAGGGTTCGGCCGCCGACCAGCGGAGCGACATCTTCTCGTTCGGCGCAATCCTCTACGAGATGCTGACCGGCCGCCAGGCGTTCAAGGGGGACACCGCGGCGGAAATTCTGGCGTCGGTGCTGATTCGCGATCCGGACTTCTCGACGCTGCCGCAGAATCTCAACCCGCGCGTCGTCGATCTGCTCCGGCGGTGCCTCGACAAGAATCCTAAACGGCGCTGGCATGCGGCAGGCGATCTCCGTGCCGAGCTGGAGACGCTCGCCGCGAACGCGGAGCGCCGGGCCGAGACGGAAGCGGCGCCGACAAAGAAGGAATCGGTTGATGTGCGCCGGGAGCGGCTAGCGTGGTCCGCAGCCTCGGCGGCCGCACTCCTGGCCATCGGGCTCGCGTTTCCAGCAGTGACGCACCTTCGCGAAGTGCCACCAGACGTGTCGCCGGTTCGATCGACGCTGCTGGCGCCTGAGGGGACGGCGCTCGATTTCACCCAGGGTGCGGGACTGCCGGCAGTGTCACCCGATGGTCGCCGGGTCGTGTTTGGCGCCCGGACGGCGGACGGCAGGCAACCGTTGTGGGTGCGTTCTCTGGACGGATTGACCGCGCAGCCGCTTGCCGGCACCGAAGGGGCGACGTTTCCCTTCTGGTCGCCCGACAGCCGATCCGTCGCGTTTTTTGCGGACGGCAAACTGAAGAAGATCGACGCCGCGGGTGGCCCGGTGCTCACGCTGGCCGATGCACCGGGCGGACGCGGCGGCACCTGGAACCGCGAGGGCGTGATCGTCTTTTCGCCGAGCAACGCGTTGGGCCTCCACCGTGTGTCGTCGGCAGGCGGCCCGTCGACTTCTCTTTCGATCCCGCAAGGTAGCTTTCCCTGGTTCCTGCCGGATGGAGACCATTTCCTTTACCAGCCGCCAGGGCCGGAGGCGGATTATTCGTTCAGAGTTGGCTCTCTGAACAGTAGGGAAGGCCGCGTTCTCGGAGCAGGATCGAACGCGATGTACGCCAATGGCCACCTGCTGTTCCTTCGCGAAGGGACGCTGATGGCACAACCATTCGATCCGGATCGACTTGTAACAACAGGCGACGTCGTTCCGCTGGCCGAAGGCGTCCAAACCGTACTCGACAGTGGCAGAGCTGGTGTCTTTTCCCTCTCGGAGACGGGATTGCTGCTGTATCGCCAGGGCGTGGGCTCACGCCGGCAGTTGGCGTGGTTCGACCGGACAGGAAAGGCGCTCGGCACCGTCGGCGAGCCCGATGATGACCTGGGACAAACCACAGAACTATCTCCGGATGGACGGCGCGTGGCGGTCGTACGCGCGGTCCAGCGCAATACCGATATCTGGGTAATCGACCTTGTACGCGGTGGCGCCACCCGGCTCACTTTTGATGCCGCCGTTGACGAATCCCCCATTTGGTCTAGGGACGGCACACAGATCGCCTTCAGTTCGAATCGAACAACGACGGACGGAACTGCTGCGGTGTTCGATATTTACACCAAGCCGTCCAGCGGGGCAGGCGCCGAGCGGCTCCTGTTCGAATCGCCGGGCGGTCAATTTCCTGATGATTGGTCCGCCGACGGTGTCTTGCTGTATCGCTCGTTCGATCCAAACAGCGGCAGTGATCTGTGGGCGCTCCCAATGCACGGAGATCGAAAAGCCGTCGCGGTCGCGAACTCGCGATTCCAGGAGGCGAACAGTCGGTTCTCACCCGATGGACGATGGATCGCCTATCAGTCGATCGAATCGGGTCGGTATGAGATCTATGTCGTGCCGTTTCCGGCAGGAAGCGGGAAATGGCAGATTTCGACGAACGGAGGCAGCTGGCCGCGGTGGCGACGCGACGGCAAAGAGCTGTTCTACATGACGCTGGATGGGCAGATGATGGCGGTCACCATCGCCTTTTCGGGGACGTCCCTGGAGGCTGCACCACCTGTGCCGTTGTTTACGACCCGCACCTTCGCCGGCGGCGCCGCCTTGAGGCCCCAGTACGCGGTGTCGGCCGACGGTCGATTCCTGATCAGCGTCCCCGTCGCCGATGCCTCGCCTCCGTCGATGACCCTGCTCCAGAATTGGATGCCGGCACGGTGAGCGCCGAGTCCGCGGCCCGGAGGCCGGAAGGCCTCCGGCTACCGCGTTGAGCGACCGCGTTGAGGTCCGGGTAGCCGGAGGCCTTCAGGCTTCCGGTAGAATTAAAGGTTCGTGCCGGAGTAGCTCAGCCGGTTAGAGCACGCGTCTCATAAGCGCGGGGTCGGCGGTTCGAGTCCGCCCTCCGGCATTCCCTTTTTCAAGGCCCAAGGCACAAAGCACAAGGCTCGAATGGCTTCGTACCTGTGACGTTGGGCTTGTGACGTGTGCCTTGTGACGTGTGCCTTGATTCAGCACGTCCGCCGTACTATCCGACGGCACGGTCTTCTGCCCCCCGGCAGCCGCGTGCTCGTCGGCTTGTCCGGCGGCTCGGATTCGGTCGCGCTCACGCGCCTGCTGCTCGACCTCGCGGAGCACGGCGAGTTCACCGTGGCCGGGGTGGCGCACCTGAATCACGGACTCCGCCCGTCTGCCGCCCGGGATGAGGCCTTCTGCCGCGAGTTTGCCCAGCGGCTCGGCCTGCCGCTGGCGGTCGAGTCGGCGGCCGTCCGCGACTACGCCGCCGCCGAGTCGCTGTCGATTGAGGACGCCGCCCGCCGCCTGCGCTACGCCTTCCTCGAGCGCGCCGCCACCGGCATCGGCGCCGGCCGGATCGCCGTGGGGCACACGCAGGACGACCAGGCGGAAACGTTCCTGCTGAAGCTGATGCGTGGCGCGGGCCTTCGCGGCCTCGGCGGTATCTACCCGCAACGTGGCGCGGTTATCCGGCCGCTGCTCGACGTCACGCACGATGAGCTTCGCGCGTACCTGCGGTCGCGGGCGGAAACGTGGGTCGAAGATGAGACCAACGAAGACCTCGAGAACCCGCGGAACCGGATTCGCCATCGCGTGCTGCCCGAGCTCGACCGCGCGGCCGAGGGTTCCACCCGGCGTGCCATTTCACGCGCCGCGGCGTTGATCCGAGAAGACGGACAGTGGCTCGATACGCTCGGCGAGGAGCGATTTCTCACTTTGGCGCACCGGACCGACGCGGGCCTCGAGCTTGATGTGAGCAGTCTGGCCGAGACCCCCGCGCCCCTGCTCCGGCGCGTCCTGCTGCGGGCCATGCGGGCGGCCGGCGGCACCAGGGAAATCGGCCTCGAACACGTCGAGGCGGTGGCGGCCCTCTTGAATAGCGGCCAGGGGGGCGTGGATGTGCCGGGAACGCGCGTGGAACTTCGGGCCGGAAAGCTGGTCTTACTACAGCAGGGCCGTCTAAGGTGATACTCTTGGTTTTTAGGCAGCTTTAGTGGACCGTATCAACTGAGGGGGTACGACTCACAACGAGCCTCGGACCGCGATTTTCCGGCCGCGATAACGGAGCGGCTGGCATGATTTGGGAAGAACATCCCATTAGAGGGCGCTTTTGAACTCTACGCTGAAGAGCCTGGTCTTCTGGATGGCGCTCGTCGTCATCGGGGTCCTCGTCTGGAATTTTTCCAGCAGCCTGCGCCCCGGGGCCGAGTCGAAGACGTTCAGCGAGTTCATGGCGGCCGCCGATTCCGGGCAGGTGCTGCGCGTCACGATCACCGGCAACGAGATCACCTACATCGACAAGGCAGAGAAGAATTTCCGCACCTACGCCCCGCCGCAGTACGAAGGGCTGGCCAACCGCCTGGTTGACCGCGGCATCGCGATTTCGGCCCGCGAGCCGGCGGCGAGCCCCTGGACGGCCCTGCTGTATTCGTGGGCGCCGATCCTCCTGATGATCGGCTTCTGGATCTTCTTCATGCGCCAGATGCAGAGCGGCGGCAACAAGGCCCTCTCGTTCGGCAAGAGCAAGGCGAAGCTCTCGTCGAGCGCGCAGAAGAAGGTGACGTTCAAGGACGTCGCCGGCGTGGACGAGGCGAAGGACGAGCTCCAGGAAATCATCGAGTTCCTGCGCGAGCCGCAGAAGTTCCAGAAGCTGGGCGGCCGTATCCCGAAGGGCGTGCTCCTGATGGGCCCCCCGGGCACGGGCAAGACGCTGCTGGCGCGCGCGGTGGCCGGCGAAGCCAACGTGCCATTCTTCTCGATCAGCGGCTCGGATTTCGTCGAGATGTTCGTCGGCGTCGGCGCGTCGCGGGTGCGCGATCTCTTCGAGCAGGGCAAGAAGAACGCGCCCTGCATCGTCTTCATCGACGAAATCGACGCCGTCGGCCGCCATCGCGGCGCCGGCCTCGGCGGCGGCCACGACGAACGCGAGCAGACGCTGAACCAGCTGCTCGTCGAGATGGACGGCTTCGAGTCGAACGAGGGCGTCATCCTGGTCGCGGCGACGAACCGCCCCGACGTACTCGACCCGGCGCTGCTGCGGCCTGGCCGCTTCGATCGCCGCATCGTCGTCAATCGTCCTGACGTGAAGGGGCGCGAAGGCATCCTCGGCGTGCACACCAAGAAGATCCCGATGTCGGACGACGTCGATGTGGCGGTGCTGGCGCGTGGATCGTCGGGCTTCTCGGGTGCGGATCTGGCCAACCTGGTGAACGAGGCGGCGCTCAACGCGGCGCGCTACAACCAGAAGGTCGTCCGCATGCTCGATTTCGAGTTTGCGAAGGACAAGGTGCTGATGGGCGCCGAGCGCCGCTCGATGATCATCAGCGAGGGGGAGAAACGCGTCACCGCGATCCACGAGGCGGGGCATGCGCTGCTCACCGTGATGCTGCCGCAGGCGGATCCGATCCACAAGGTCACGATCATCCCGCGCGGCATGGCGCTCGGCCTGACGCAGCAGCTGCCGCTCGACGAGAAGCACAACTACTCCTGCGAGTACCTGCAGGACCAGATCGCCATCCTGCTCGGCGGCCGCATCGCCGAGGAGATCACGTTTGGCAGCATCACCACCGGCGCCGGCAACGACCTCGACCGGGCCACCGAGCTGGCGCGCCGCATGGTGTGCGAGTGGGGCATGAGCGTGGCGATGGGGCCGCTCACCTTCGGCAAGAAGGAAGAGCAGATCTTCCTCGGACGCGAGATCGCCCAGCACCAGGACTACAGCGAGGACACGGCGCTCCGCATCGACCAGGAAGTGAAGAAGTTCGTCACCGACAACTACACGCGCGCGCAGAACGTCCTGCTCGAGCACAAGCAGAAGCTGCTCGACCTGGCCGACGCCCTCCTCGCCCGCGAGACGCTCGACGCCGACCAGGTGCGCCGCATCGCCGCGGGCCTGCCGCTCGACGAACTCGCGCCGGCCGCCGGCCAGCCCGTGGCGCCGCGCGAGCCGAAGGTGGCCAAGGAAAAAGAGCGGCCGTCGATCGTGCCGCCGCTCCCACCGCGCCCCGTTACCCAGGAATAACCGGGCCCCGGGGCCTTCTTCATGCCGCCCCGACGCCGCTACACGCTCCCTCTGCCCGGTGGCGGGAGTGTCGCACTCGGGGAGCGCACGCTGGTGATGGGCGTGGTCAACGTCACCCCCGACTCGTTCTCGGACGGAGGCCGTCTGTTCGACGCGGCCGCGGCCATCGCGGCGGGCGTCCGCATGGTCGATGAAGGCGCCGACATGATCGACGTCGGAGGCGAGTCCACGCGGCCGGGGGCCGACCCGCTGGACGAAGCCGAAGAGCGCCGCCGCGTCGTTCCCGTCATCGAAGGACTGGCCGCCCGCGTCCGCGTGCCGGTGTCGATCGACACCTACAAAGCGGCGACGGCAGAAGCGGCCCTGGGGGCGGGCGCGTCGATCGTGAACGACGTCAGCGGACTGCGCTACGAACCCGCGCTGGCGGAGGTGGCCGCCAGGCACCGCGCGCCCATAGTCCTGATGCACACGCGCGGCCGCTCGAAGCAGATGTACCAGCAGGCGGCCTACCACGACGTAGTCGCCGAGATTCTCGACGAGCTGCGCGAGAGCATGGCGTTTGCCGCCAGGGCGGGCATCGCGGCAGATCGGATCATTCTCGACCCCGGCCTCGGTTTCGCGAAGGAGGCGGCCCACAGTTACGAAGCGCTCGCGCGCCTCGACGAGTTCGCCGAGCTGGGACGCCCGCTGCTCGTCGGTCCCTCCCGGAAGTCCTTTCTCGCGAAGCCGGTGGGAGGCCAGGTGCCCGCCGCCGACCGCGACTGGGCGACGGCGGCGGCAGCCGCGGCTGCCGTCCTTGCAGGCGCGCACATCGTCCGCGTCCACGCCGTTCGGGAGATGATCCAGGTGGTCCGGGTGGCCGACGAGATTCGGCGCTATCATCTCTGAGCTGGATCAAGTGAAAGGTTCGAAATCGAAGGTGTTCAGTAAGGTGGCACGTGCGTCCTCGCTCGGCGCCGTCCCACTTGCTGCTTACTTTCTGCTTTCTGCTTCGAACGTCTTACTTACCGGCATCCTTCAATGACCTGGCTCACCGAGCTGCTGCGCCGGCCCACGATTGCATGGTGGGATCTTCTCGACATCGCGCTGGTCTCGTTCCTGATTTACGAGCTGCTGCTGCTCATCCGGGGGACGCGGGCGGTGCAGATGGCGCTCACCGGCGGTTTCCTGATCGGCTTGTTCTTCCTGTCGCGGTGGCTCCAGCTCGAGACCGTGAACTGGGTGATCCGGAACCTGGCCACCTACGTGGTGTTCGCGATCATCGTGCTGTTCCAGTCGGACATCCGCCGCGCGATGGCGCACTTCGGGCGCGCGCCGTTCTTCCGCTACTTCGAGCGCGTGCAGAGCACCGACGAGACGATCGAGGAGCTGGTCATCACCGCCACCAACCTCGCGGCGCGCAAGATCGGCGCGATCATCGTGATCGAGCGGCAGATCGGCCTCCGCAACTACATCGAGGGGGGCATTCCGCTCGACGCGATGGTCACCTATGACCTGATGGCGAGCATCTTTCTGCCCGGCTCGCCGCTCCATGACGGCGCCGCCATCATCCAGGGCGACCGCGTCGCCGCGGCGGCGTGCTTCCTGCCGCTCTCTGTGAATCCAAAGGTCAGCCGCGAGCTGGGGACGCGGCATCGCGCGGCGATCGGGCTGACCGAGGAGAACGACGCCGTCGCCGTGGTGGTGTCGGAGGAGACAGGCCGCATCTCGCTGGTGCTGGGTGGCGACCTCCAGCGCGGCATTTCGCCGGACGCGCTGCGCACCGAGCTCCGATCGCTGATCTCGCAGCGGCGGCGGATGCGCCTGCCACGCGCCCTTGCGCGGGCGTCAGTCCACTGATGGCGTACTCCGGCTTCCGCCACATCGGCCTGAAGGTGCTGTCGCTGGCGCTCGCGGCGCTGATCTGGCTCCTCGTGTCGGGCGAGCAGATCGTCGAGCGCGCGCTCCGTATTCCGCTCGAGTTCACCAACCTGCCCGCGCAGCTCGAGCTGGTGGGCGGGCCACCCACGGTCGTCGACGTGCGGGTCCGCGGCTCCTCCGGCGCCCTCAGCCGCGTCGCCACGGGTGAGCTCGTCGCCGTGCTCGATCTCCGGACGGCGAGGCCTGGACAACGCCTGTTTCACCTGACGGGCGCCGACGTGCGGGCGCCCTTCGGCGTCGACGTGGTGCAGATCTCGCCCTCGAACCTGTCGATCGCGTTCGAGCCCTCCGCGACAAAGGTCGTCCCGGTCGTGCCCGGCGTGGAAGGGGATCCGGCGGACGGCTTCGTCGCCGGCATGGTGAAGGCGGATCCCGCGACCGTCGAGGTCATCGGCCCGAGCAGCGCGGTCGCGAGCTTGGCCTCGGCGATCACCGAGCCGGTATCGATTGCCGGCGCGACCGAAGCCGTGACGGAGACGGTAAACATCGGCATCACGAATCCGTCGGTCCGGCTGGTGGGGCCCGGGAGTGCGGAAGTCACCGTGAACATTGTCGGGGCGCCGGTCGAGTGGGCCATCGCCGGGATCCCCATTCGCCAGCCGCACGGGTCGGTCGAGGTATCGCCGGGCGACGTCACCGTCTTCGTGCGCGGCCCGCGCGAGACGCGCGGATCCCGCGTCGAGGACTTCGAGGCCACCATCGACATCGAAGGCCTTCGCCCCGGCCTGTTCCAGCTGCCCGTCCGTGTCGTCCCGCCGGCGCGCGTCGGCATCATCAAGATCGAGCCGCCGCACGTGCGGGTCCGCATCAAGTAGGACTGGTGGGCCGTTCGGACTGAGTGCATGCGACTCACAGCCAGCCTTCGAGCGCGATCCGCCGGCCGCGACAACCCGGGGTCCCCGCCGTGCGGTTCATGCGCGGTGGGGTGGAGCGGGGCGGCCGGTTTAGTGTGGGAAGGGCGTAACCAGTAATGGGTCGGCTGTTTGGCACCGACGGGGTCCGCGGCAAAGCGGGCCAGTATCCCCTCGACATCCCGACGATTCGGCGGCTTGGCGCGGCGCTGGCGCGCGCGCTGCGCGACGGGTCCGGGGACGTCCGCTTCCTGGCCGGCCGCGACACGCGCGAGTCGGGCGCCTGGATCGAGCGCGAGCTTGCCGCGGGCGTCACCAGCGAGGGGGGCAGCCTGACCAGCGCGGGCGTCATCCCGACGCCCGCGATCGCCTATCTCACGCCGCGCATGGGGTACACGGCCGGCGTGGTGATCTCCGCGTCGCACAATCCGTTTGGCGACAACGGCATCAAGGTGTTTTCCGGCACGGGCGAGAAGTTCACGGAGCGTCTCGAGGACCAGGTCGAATCGATCATGGCGACGTTGCCGCAGGAGGTCGCGGGTCGGGTCGCTTCGCGACCCGACAGGCCCGTGCTGGCTGGGCGGTCCGCTTCCGCGGACCGCCCCGGCGCCCAGGGCTCTGACCGGCTCGAGGTTGAAGAGATCGACTACCGCTCCGAGTACATTGCGCACCTTCTTGCGATCCTGCCGCCGAACGAACGCCACGACGGCCAGCGCATCGTCGTGGACTGCGCCAATGGCGCCACCACGACCGTGGCACCCAGGTTGTTCAAGGAGCTGGGCTTCGACGCACGCTGCATCGGCTGCGCGCCCGATGGCCGCAACATCAACCTGGGATGCGGATCGACCGCTCCGGAGCTGCTCGCGCGGACGGTCGTCGAGGGCGGCTACGAGCTGGGGATTGCGTATGACGGCGACGGCGACCGCGCCATCTTCGTCGACGCGGCGGGCCGGATCGTCGACGGTGACGCCGTGATGCTGATGTGCGCGAAACAGATGAAGGCGGAAGGCCGCCTCACGGGCAATGCCGTGGTCGCGACCGTCATGAGCAATATCGGGCTGGAGCTCGCGCTGCGCGAGGCCGGCATCGAGATCGTCCGCTGCGCCGTCGGCGACAAGTACGTGATGGAAGAGATGCTGAAGCGCGGCCTGTCGCTCGGCGGCGAGCAATCCGGCCACATCATTTTTTCGGAGTATCTCTTCACGGGCGACGGCCTGGCCACGTCGTTGAACGTCCTGAGAACCATGGCGGCGACCGGATGCAACCTCGCGGATCTGGCCTCCGAGCTGACGACGTACCCGCAGGTGCTGCTGAATGTCCG
>Ga0214472_10009144_pt1 | contig 10335 bp, 7 predicted proteins | sample RVTome_6_FD_207662 | JGI IMG/M metagenome (GOLD analysis project Ga0214472, IMG submission 207662) | Soil microbial communities from uranium-contaminated site in the Upper Colorado River Basin, Wyoming, United States - RVT140D175 | ecosystem: Environmental > Terrestrial > Soil > Contaminated >...
CGTCGTAATGGGAGAACTCCATGTGGAATTCCCCTTGTCCTCCGGTCATGCTCGTGAGCTGACTCGCATACTCGAGCATCTCAGACATCGGCACCTGGGCCTGGATGACCTGAGTCGAACCTTTCGCCTCGCTCGATTGAACCCGGCCACGCCGGCTCGAGAGGTCCCCCATGATGTCACCCACGAAGGGGCCTGGAATCGAGACTTCGACGTCCATCACGGGCTCGAGCAAGACGGGTTTCGCCTGCTGGACGGCGGCCTTGAGGCCGAAAGACCCCGCGAGTTTGAACGCCATCTCGTTGGAGTCGACGGCGTGGTGTTTGCCGTCGATGCAGTGCACCCGGACGTCGACGACCGGGTAGCCGGCGAGGGGGCCGGCCTCGCAGGCGGCGTAGATTCCCTTCTCGACGGCCGGGATCAGGCTCCTGGGGATCGAGCCGCCCTTGATTTCGTCCACGAACTCGATTCCTTCCCCGCGGGGCTTCGGTTCGACGGTGAGGTAGCAGACGCCGAACATCCCCTTGCCTCCGGTCTGTTTCTTGAGCTTTCCCTCTACGTGTTCGGCTCGGCGTGTAATGGTCTCGCGGTAGGGGACCTTCGGTCTCTTGAGCTCGACATCGACCCCGAACAGGCGTTGCAGTTTTTGCATCGTGATCCGGACGTGAAGTTCTCCCATCCCGGTGAGAAGGAACTCGCCGGTGGAGGCTTCTCGGCCCAGGTGGAGTGTTGGATCCTCTTCCACGAGTCGGCCGAGCGAGGCGTAAACTTTATCCTCATCCCCCTTTGATTTCGCCGAGATGGCGTATGAAATGACACCCTGCGGAATCGGGATCCTGCGCAGCTCGGGCGCGTTCTTCTCCGCTCCGAGCACGTCTCCCGTGTGGGTGTTCTTGAGCTTGGCGACGGCGACGATGTCGCCGGGGCCAGCTGAATCGGCCTCCACGTGCTCGCCAGCTCGGAGCAACTGGAGCTTGCCGAAGCGCTCCTTATCACCCCGGGTGAGATTCAGGACGTTCGAATCCGAAGTCGCGGTTCCGGACACCACCCGAAACACCGATAGCGCCCCCGCGTAGCGATCGATCACGGTCTTGAATACCAGCGCAGCAAACGGCGCATCGGGATCGGCAGCCACGGGTTCATCGTTGGCGGTCTTCCAGGGCGCGCGGTCGGCGGCCGAAGGCAGCAGTTGAATTGCGCCTTGCATGAGTGTGTCCACGCCGAGTTCAGAGATTGCCGCGCCGCAATAGACGGGCGTCAACTGTCGGGAGCGGGTCGCAAGGACCAGGCCCTGCGCGACATCCGCATCCGTGAGTTCACCCTCCTCGAGGTATTTCTCGAGCAGCGAATCATCGCACTCGGCTACGGCCTCGACGAGTTGCGCGCGCGCGTCGGCAGCCGCTTCTGCGAGTTCACTCGGGATCTCCATTTCGCCGGCCGCGCCGATCGCGCTCATGCTCAGCAGATCGACGATACCCTTGAAATCGCCGGCGTGACCGATCGGCAGGGTCACGACCACCGGTTTGGCCCCCATGTTCCTCAGCGCGTCGACGGATGCCCCGAAGTTACTGCGCTCTTTGTCCATCGCGTTGACGAACGCGAGCAGCGGCAATTGCTGAGACCGACAGAATTGCAACATGCGCTGGGTTCCCACCTTCGGCCCGGAGGCCGCGGACACCAGCAGGATTGCTCCATCGAGCGCGTAGAGTGCGATCCGCCCGTCGGCCTGGAAATTGGAGTCTCCCGGTGTGTCGACGAGCGTGAGGTGTTTGCCAGACCAGTCGAAGCCGAAGACGGACGAGGTCAGCGTCGACTGGCGCTCCTTTTCCTCGGGAAGGATGCTCAGATGTGCGGTCCCTTCGCTGACGACTCCCAGCGAGCTGGTTGCACCGGCGCGGTGGAGGATGGCTTCGCCAAGCGAAGTCTTGCCGTCACCGGTGTGTCCGATCAGTGCAAAGCAGTGGGTATCGTTGACCTTCACGTCTTTCATCTGGACCTCCTTCGGGCGGCTTATGGATTCGAGCGATTCTTTTCGAAGATCAGCCTGAGGCCTTCCAGAGTCAGGAAGGGCTCGACTCGATCGATGACACTGCATTCCGCGGCGACTCGGCTCGCGAGCCCACCGGTCGCGACCACCCGGGCGTCGGCACCGAGCTCGCCGCGAATTCGAGCGACCATCGAGTCGACGACGCCCGCGAACCCGTAGAGGAGCCCCGATTGAAGGGCGCCGGTGGTGGTCTTCCCGATCACGCTGCGCGGGCGTACGAACTCGACCTGATGGAGCATCGAAGCGCGATCGAAGAGTGCGGCCATCGACGTGTGGATACCCGGGAAGATGGCACCGCCGAGGTACTCGCCGTCTTTCGACACGCAGTCGAAGGTCGTCGCCGTCCCAAAGTCCACCGAAATCACGGGGCCCCCGAGCAGCTCGAACGCCGCCAGCGAATTGACGATCCGGTCGGCACCGACTTCGCGCGGGTTGTCGTAACGCACCGGGATACCGGTGCGAATGCCCGGGCCGACCACGAGGGGCGGGCGGCCGAAGAGTTTGGTCGAGACGCGTTCCCAGATCGGAAGTAGCGGCGGGACCACGCTCGAAATCGCAATGTCGGTGACCTCTTCGCACTCGCGATCGGCTTGCCGAAACAGCGCGCGCAATGTCAGCGCCGCCTCATCCGATGTCTGCTCGCGGTGGGTGCCGATGCGCCAGTGTTCGGAAAGCGCAGCGGCGCCGCTGGCGGGATAGTCGAAGAGCCCCAGGCATATGTTCGTGTTTCCGATGTCGATGACGAGTAGGGTGGTCACTTGTCTTCCTTGGCCAGGGTGACGTCGCCAGCGATCACCCGGATGACGTCTCCGCTTTCGAGTTGGAGGCGCAGCGCGCCGTCGTCGTCGATTCCCAGCGCGGTTCCGTGGACTTCCGAACCGTCGAGTTCAACCACGCTGACCTGCTGGCCGCGCATCCGGAAGCGCGCGTCGAATTCGGCGCGTACCCCCTCGAAGCCGCGATCTGCGCAAACGTCGAGGGTCGCTTCGAGGTTGCGGTACAGAAGTCTCGCGAACGCCAACCGGTCGACCGGTCGGCCGCTGTGGCTCGCGAGGCTCGTCGCGCGGTTTCGAAACTCGTCGGGAAACTGTTTGCGGTCGACATTGAGGTTGACGCCGATGCCGAGTACCAGGAAGTCGACCCGGGTGGCCTCGGCACCGAGTTCCATCAGGATTCCAGAAGTCTTGAGGCCGCCGAGCAGCACGTCATTCGGCCATTTGATCGCGACTTCGCCCGACTTCCCGAGCATCTGCTCGATGGTCTCGGCGACCGAAACCGCCGCGGCGAGGATCCAACTCGGCGCCTCGGCGGTGTGGATCGTGGGCCGCAGGACGATCGAGGTGTAGAGGTTCGCGGCGGGCGGTGAGAAGAACGAGCGTCCGAGGCGGCCCCGTCCGGCCGTCTGTTGATCGGCGACGACGGTCGTCCCGTGCTTGGATCCGGAACGCGCGAGATCGAGCGCTACGCGATTCGTGGAATCGACCGTATCGAAGTAGTGGATCTCGGTCGCGAGCCAGCTGGTTTCGAGTCCGGCCTGGATCTCTTCTGCGTAGAGGCGATCGGGAATCCCGGACAGTCGATAGCCTCCACCCGGATCGCCGTCGATCGTGTAGCCACGAGTTCTCAGCACTTCGATGTGTTTCCACACCTGGGCTCGCGATACGCCAAATTGAGAGGAGAGCAATTCACCCGAACGCGTTTCGCCACCGGCGCGGCGGAGGGCATCGAGAATGCGCGCCGGGCCGCCACTCACGCGGGATCCCTCGCGGGTTCGGCTGCGACGTCCTCGATTTCCAGCGCGACATCTGCGGCGGGTGCGGAATGGGTCAGTGCTCCGATGGAAATTCGATGCACGCCGGTTTCGGCGATTTCGCGGACGTTGCCGAGGTGAACACCGCCCGAGACCTCGAGTTGCGCGCGGTCCGCGAGTTGGGCGGCGATGGCGCGCATTTCGGGCAGCGTGCGGTTGTCGAGCAGTAGATAGTCGGCGCCTGCTTCGACGGCCTCGACGGCTTGCGCTTCGCTTTCCACTTCGACGGAGACCCGCAGGTTCGCCGGGGCGGCGGCGAGCGCCGCTTTGACCGCGAGGCCGACACCTCCGGCGATCGCGACGTGATTGTCCTTGAGCAGAATGCCGTCGTACAAACCGACGCGGTGGTTCGTCGCGCCGCCCACTCGCGTCGCGTATTTGTCGAGGCTCCGCCATCCGGGCAGCGTCTTGCGGGTGTCGAGGATGCGGACACCCGTGCCCGCCACGGCATCGACGAAGCGGCGCGTCCAGCTCGCGACGCCGCACATACGCATCAGGAAATTCAGCGCCGTTCGTTCGCCGGCGAGGATGCCTCGCAGGCCTCCCTGGACGGTTGCCAGGATGTCTCCGGGCTCCGCTCGCTCGCCATCTCGGATCAGGGTTCGAAGCTGGAGTTCGGGATCGATCTCGCGAAAGACTGCGAACGCGATCTCGAGTCCACACACGACGAGGGGCTGGCGGGCTTCGATGATCGCAGAGCCCTGATGGTCGGCTTCCACGACCAGCGGTGTCGTTGCGTCGCCGGCACCGATGTCTTCGCTGACCGCCAACTCGACGAGCGGAATCCAGGTTCGCTCCGGCGGGAGGGCCGGCGGAAAACCCATGCGAACTCCCTCGACCCGGTCGTGGTGGCGGAAGCGCTGCACGCGCAGCGCGCGCCGTCGAGCACCCCGGGGTCGGGCGCGGGGGTCGACCCAGGATAGCCGAAGCGAACGCGAGCGGTTCAGCGGATCGCAGCTGCGAGGGGCGGCGCGGATTGGGCGCAGCGCGCTCGCCGATCCGGGTTCGCCCGGCGAGCGGCGGCCGGATCAGGCGTCTTCGGGTTCGGCCTTCAACCTGCGGATTTCTTCCTGGATCAGGGTTTCCGCCATCCGCGGGATGACCTCCCAGGCGATCGCTTCGACCCGCTCCACCGATTGGCGGACGATCGCCTCCGTGAGTTCGCCGAACGACTCCCAGGCAATCTTCTCCAGGGTGTCGTGAAGTTGCTGGCGCAATTCGGGCCCGATCGACGCCATCAGCGCGCTCGCCGACTCGGCTGCGCTCGCGGCGGGTGCGTGCACTGCTTCTGCAGGTGCGGGCTCCGCATACAGTTCGGCGGCGAGATCCGCGGGCGCCTCCTGGGCCACAGCGACTGCGACGGGTACGGCCCGTGGCGGCACGCTAAAGCCCGCGTAGACGGGATCGTCGTCCACGACGCTGGTCAGGTCGTTCGCGAACGGGGCCGATTCGAACGGGTCGGTGTCCGGCCCCGTGTTCGCGTCGGGCTGCCATTCGGAGGCCAGCACGGTCATCTCCGCCTCGTCCGCGCGGGGTTTCGCGATCTGCGCGGGGGTCGGTCGGGTGTCGGTGATCGGCGGACCGAGGTCCGAAGACGAGACGTCGTAGCCGGACGCTCCGAGCGGATCGATCACGGTGGCTTGCGCGAGGTCGGCGGCGTCCACGGGCGGCACCAGGTCGAGGTCGGCGAGCGGATCGGTCGGATTCGTCGTGCGGTCGACGGCTGCAAAGTCGAAGGGCTGGTCGCCGCTGCGGCTGGCGTCAGGCGCGAGCGAATCGTCCGGGTCGTCGACGCCGAGGATCACGTCCGTCGAGGCTGCGGGCGGCGGCTCGAGTTCGGCGCCGGCCGGCACGGCTGCGGCGAACGAGCTGCCACTGACGACTTCGATGGGCTCGGCCTGGAGCGCCGCGCTACGGGTGACGGGCACCGATTGTTCGCGCGCCGCTGCGGGCGCCTCGAGGTCGTCATCGTCGAATCTGAAGTCGCTGGCAGGATCCTGGAACTCGAGATCGCTCGCGTCGTCGAGCGAACCCTGCGCGGGAGTCATCTCGGGCGCGCCGATCTCGTCGTCGAAGAAGTCGAAAGCGCCGTCATCGGCAGCCGCACTTCCGGCCGATTGTGTGGGCGCGGGTACTGGGGCAGGTGCCGCAGCGCTGGCTGCCTCGATCAGGCGCCGAACTTCGGCGACGAGGGATCGCGCTTCGAAGGGTTTTGCGATGTGGCCCGCCGAGCCCGCATTGCGCGCGCGTTTCTCGTCGAAAGCCTCGAAGGTTCCGGTCAGCAGCAAAACCGGAATGTGCGCGAGTGCGGGATCTGCCTTGAGGGCCTCGCAGACTTCGTAGCCGTTCTTGCCGGGCATCACGACATCTGCGAGCACGAGGTCGGGGCGGATTTCTCGGGTCTTGGTGATCGCATCATCGCCATTGTCGACAGTCACGACTTTTACGTCTTCGCTGGCGAAGCTGATCGCCACGACTTTCTGGATCGTGACGCTGTCGTCAGCCAACAGAATCGTATTCGGCATGGTCCCCCCCAGGTGCGACCGTCGCGCAGAACGGTGCTGCGCGAGCAAGCGCTCCTCGGCATGTAGTATCGACGGCGGATCCCCTGGAATTGAATGGTTTTATGCCTTTGTCACGCCCCGCGCGCCAGGCGGCGGGGTCAAGGCGGCCGCCCCTCATTCCGATGAATCCCAGGGAGAGTATTCCGCCTCCGGCCGCGTGGGTCGACTGGCGGACCGGCCACACACCCCGCGAGGGCCCCCAGAGCGCATGATCCTTCGATCAGCCGCCCGAACCGATGTCGGTCGCAGACGCCGAGCCAACGAGGACTGCTACGCGATCGCCGCGGAATTGGGGTATTTCGTCGTGGCCGATGGGATGGGCGGCCACAAAGCCGGCCAGCTCGCGAGCCGACTTGCCGCGGAAGCGGCCGTTGCAGCACTCGAAGCCCTCGAGGGCTCGGCGGCGACCCTCACCGAGAAGCTGAGGTGCACGATCGCCGCGGCGAATCGAGAGATTTACGTCGCCGCTCAGGCCAAGCCCGAATATTCCGGTATGGGGACCACGCTGGTCTCGCTGCTCGCTGCGGAGGGCAGGATCGCGCTCGCACACGTCGGAGACAGCCGCGCTTATCTGATCCGCAGTGGCCGCATCCGACAGCTGACCGATGATCACTCGGTCGTCGGTGAACTCGTTCGCCGGCGCGAGATCACGGAGTCCGCAGCTCGAGAGCACCCGCACCGGCACGTGCTGACCCGGGCGATCGGTGTGCGACGCGAGGTGGCTCCCGACCTGGCGGAGCTGACGTCCTCTCCGGGTGATCTTTTCGTGCTCTGCTCGGACGGCCTGACGGGGCTCGTCCAGGATGAAGAAATCGCGGAAGCGGCGAACGCCGGTACCGATCTCGACGCGATCTGTTCGCAACTCGTCGACCTGGCAAACGAGCGCGGTGGCGAGGACAACATCACGGTCGTCCTGGTTGGCTACGAGAAAGACACCGCCTGAGTTTGCGGGTCGGCCGACGGATCGACCGCCTAGCGATCCAGCATGCCCTTGAGCTTGGCCCGCAGTCTGAGTACGGATTTGGTGTGGATCTGGCAGACGCGCGATTCCGTGATGCCGAGGATCGATCCGATCTCCTTCATGTTGAGATCTTCGTAGTAGTAGAGCGAGATGACCAGACGCTCCTTTTCGGGGAGGGTCCCGATCGTATCCGCGATCACCTGTTTGCTCTCGGCGAGTTTCAATGATGCAAAGGGATTTTCGGAGTTGACGTCTTCGACGATGTCGCTGAAGGTGCCCGTGCGATCGCCGTCGGAGTTGGTTCCGCGGATCTCTTCGAGATTGACCAGCGAAATGCCGCGCACCTGGTTGAGGAGTTCGTGAAATTTATCGATCTGGATGCCGAGTGAATCTGCGACCTCGTCTTCACTCGCGGTGCGCCCCAGCCGTTGCTCGACTTCGCCATAAGCCCGTTCCAGCTTCCGACTTTTCTGGCGAACGCTGCGCGGCACCCAGTCCATGGAGCGGAGTTGATCGAGAATCGCACCCTTGATGCGGAATTCTGCGTAGGTCTTGAACTTGCAGTTCTTCTCGGGGTCGTACTTGTCGATGGCATCCATCAGACCGATCACACCGGTGTTGTGGAGGTCGTCGAGATCGATATGCGAGGGCAGTCGAACCGCGATTCGATTCACGATGTATCGGATCAGCGGTGTGTGCTCGAGCACGATCTGCTCCTTGAGCAACGGGGGGACCTCGGAACTCTGTTCTTTCGCTTCTCTGAGCAGACCTTCCATAGATGGATTCCTCTCCTCGGCTGACGGCATGCTTTAGGTCCCACGGCGCTCGGCTGTTCGCAGCCTCATGCTCGTTGGTTGCGCAGAGAAGCACGCGCTGTGCCAATCGGGTCCAAATGCTGAAGTCGGCGGTTGGGCGCCGAACGTTAGCCCGCGGGGGAATCGCCTTGAGGTGGCTTAGGTGCTTGATTCCGCTAGGTTTTCCATATTTCCAAAACGGGATCGCAGAAATGGAAAACAAGGTAGATTCACGTGCCGCCGATGGCGGCAGTCGATTGAACCGGTGCGCAACATCGTCAGCGGTTCGACGCTTGGGTCGTACAGCGATTACGAAACCGTCAGCGTTTTGCCGGTGAGGTGCCGCTCGCTCGCAATCCGAGAACGACTGCTGCCGATTCAGTGCGAACGCCGGGAATTCGGCAAATCGCCCGTTTCCGATCCCGCATTTCGCTCTGCGAACTCGTCCGCCTCTTCTTGGCGCTCGGCCCTTGCGCGGGTATTCCCGTCTATTCCCAATGAATCGCGCGATGCGCCATCGAACTTGACACCCTTCTTCTTCATTTTCTCGAGCATCGTCGTTCGATTGATCCGGAGCAGCTGCGCAGCGCGATTCTTGTTGCCATGGGTGATTTCAAGGGCCTGGAGGATGAGATCCGATTCGAATTGATCGACCACGTCGCGGAAATTCAGTCCCTGCGGCGGGATCAGCGGTGCGGCGGGCGCTGGTGGGCTGCTCGCCTGGAGCAACTTCGGCAGATCACTCGCTGCGATCTCGCGGCTCGAACAGAGCGTCACCAAACGCTCGACGAGATTTTCGAGCTCTCGGATGTTTCCCGGCCAATCGAATCCCGTCATGCGTTCTATGACCTCGTCCGAGAACTCGACGGTCTCGTTTCCGCGACCGTCATTGGCGATGTTCAAGAAGTGCTGGGCGAGCAGGGGAACGTCGTCTCGGCGCTCCCGAAGGGGAGGAACCACGATCGGAATCACGTTGAGTCGATAGAACAGGTCCTCTCGGAAACGGCGCTCGGCAATCGCGTCTTCGAGATTCTGGTTGGTCGCGGCGATGACGCGCACGTCCACGCGCTGGGTCTTGGAGGAGCCGACGGGTTCGAAGGTGCGATCCTGGAGCACCCGCAACAACTTCACCTGCAAGGTGGCGCTCATATCCCCGATCTCATCGAGGAAGATCGTGCCCTGGTGGGCAACGGAAAATCGGCCCTCGCGATTGGCCACCGCATTCGTGAAGGCGCCGCGAACGTGGCCGAAGAGTTCGGATTCGAGGAGTTCTTCCGGAATCGCGCCACAGTTGACGGTGACGAACATCTTTTCCGCCCGCTTGCTGTTGAAATGGATCGCCCGCGCTACGAGTTCTTTGCCGGTTCCGCTTTCTCCGGTGATGAGAACCGTGCTTTCGGTCATGGCCACCTTGGAAACGGTCTCCAGGACGCTGCGCAGCGCGGCGCTCGAGCCGATGATGTTCTCGAAGCGGTACTTCGAGCGAAGCTGGCCCTGGAGGAGCCGATTCTCGGACTTGAGTCGCCCGTGATCGATGGCCTGCTCGACGAGCCTGCGCACCACGTCGAGATGGCCCTGATCGAACGGCTTTTCGAGGTACCAGTAAGCGCCGGCTTTGAGCGCTTCGACCGAACTCTCCGGGCTCGCGTAGCCCGTGACGACGATGCAGGGCAGATCCGGTGCGAACTCGTGGATCTGCCGGACCAGCTCGAGGCCGTTGATCCCGGGCATCTTGATGTCCGCGAGAACGAGGTCGATGGGCTGGCTCGAGACGATTTCGAGCGCGGACGTGGCGTCGCGCGCCGTGGCGACGTTGTGGCCTACGCGGACGAGAATGCGCTCGAGGGCGCGCCGATAGAGTTCCTCGTCGTCGACGACGAGGATATTGGATTCACGCAGTGGGGTTGCCTCCGCCTTGCGGAGGGGGGCAGGCCTATCTTAGAGAGCCCGGTCGAACCATTCAAGCGTCCCGAATTCGATACCGATAGGTCCTTCATGTCACCCTTGAGCGCGGGATCGTCCGACGACCATCACTATTCCCCGCCTGAAGAAGCGGGCTTCGTGCTGCTCGTGGATGACGAGGCGCTGTTGCTCCGGTCGCTGAAGCGGGTTCTCGAGCGGGCCGGTTACGAGATCGCGCTCGCGGAATCCGTGGCAGAAGC
>Ga0214472_10009145_pt1 | contig 10335 bp, 8 predicted proteins | sample RVTome_6_FD_207662 | JGI IMG/M metagenome (GOLD analysis project Ga0214472, IMG submission 207662) | Soil microbial communities from uranium-contaminated site in the Upper Colorado River Basin, Wyoming, United States - RVT140D175 | ecosystem: Environmental > Terrestrial > Soil > Contaminated >...
CGTTTCGAGGGTGCAGTCCCAGTCGCTCGCCGTCACATCCGGACCGCGCACCGCCACGTCATGGCGGCGCGCATCCTGGATGAGCTGGGAGGGCGAGTAAAAACCCATCGGCTGGCTGTTGAGCAGGCCGCACAGGAAGGCGGCCGGTTCGAAGCGCTTGAGCCAGGCGGAGAAATACACCAGCAGGGCGAAGCTGGCGGCGTGCGATTCGGGAAAGCCGTAGCTGCCGAAGCCTTCGATCTGGCTGCACAGGCGCTCGGCGAACTGCACGCTGTAGCCGCGTTCGGTCATGCCCGCAAGCAGTTGCGCCCGGTAACGCTCCAGCTCTCCCTCGTGCCGCCAGGTCCCCATGGCGCGGCGCAGCTGGTCGGCCTCGCCGGGGCTGAAGCCGGCCGCCACCACCGCGAGCTGCATGACCTGTTCCTGGAAAATCGGCACTCCGAGGGTGCGCTCGAGTACCGCGCGCACGCCGTCCTCGCCGCTCCGGGCAGCACGCTCCGCCGCACCCCCGGCCCGCGCCGCGGCGTACTGCGGGTCGGGCCGGGGATAGTCGATCTTCTCGCCGCGCGCCAGACGCGCGCGCGCCTCCAGGTAGGGATGCACCATGCCGCCCTGGATCGGCCCCGGGCGCACGAGGGCCACCTCCACCACCAGGTCGTAGAAGCGGCGCGGATCGAGGCGCGGCAACATGGTCATCTGGGCGCGCGACTCGACCTGGAACACGCCTACCGAATCGGCCTGCGCGAGCATCTCGTAGACCGGCGCCGCCTCGCGCGGGATGTCGGCGAGGGTCAGCGCGCGCCCGCGCCGGCCGGAAACGAGCGCGAGGGTGCGCCGCAGGGCCGACAGCATGCCCAGCGCCAGCACGTCGATCTTGAGCAGCCCGAGCGCATCGAGGTCGTCCTTGTCCCACTGGATCACGGTGCGCTCGGGCATGGCCGCGTTCTCGATCGGCACCAGTTCGTCGAGCCGCCCGCGCGCGATCACGAAGCCGCCGACATGCTGCGAGAGGTGGCGCGGGAAGCCGATCAGCTCCTGGGTGAGGGCCGCCAGCCGTTGCACGCCGGGGCTCGCCGGATCGAGCCCGGCCTCCTGCAGGCGTTCGGGCAGGATGTGGCGCCCGTCGAACCAGAAATGGTCGCGCGTGAGCCGTTCGATCTGCGTGAGCGGAAAGCCCAGCGCGCGGCCCACGTCACGCAGCGCGCTGCGTGCCCGGTAGCGGATCACGGTGGCGGCGAGCGCGGCCCGTTCGCGGCCGTACTTCGCGTACAGGTACTGGATGACTTCCTCGCGCCGGTCGTGCTCGAAATCGACGTCGATGTCGGGCGGCTCGTTGCGCTCCTTCGAGATGAAGCGCTCGAACAGCATGATGCCCAGTTCGGGATCGACTTCGGTGATACCCAGCGCCCAGCACACCACCGAGTTCGCCGCCGAGCCGCGTCCCTGGCACAGGATGGCGCGGCTGCGCGCAAAGCGCACGATGTCGTGCACGGTGAGGAAGTAGGCCTCGAAACCGAGCGCCGCGATGAGCGCGAGTTCGTGTTCGACCTGGGCGCGCACGCGCGGCGGGGCGGCGTCGGCCGCCTCGCGGTAGCGCCAGGCGAGCCCGTCCTCGATGAGACGGCGCAGCCAGCTCGCGGGCGTCTCGCCGGCCGGCACCAGTTCGGCCGGATACTCGTAGCGCAGCTCGTCCAGGCGGAAGCTGCAGCGCGCGGCCACCGCCAGCGTTTCGGCGAGCAGCGCGGGCGGATGGCGGCGCGCCAGCTCCGCGCGTGAGTGCAGGCGCCGCTCGGCATTGGCGGCGAGCTGGCGGCCGGCTTCCGCCACGGTGAGGCGCAGGCGGGTGGCGGCCAGCACGTCGGCGAGCGGGCGCCGCGCCGCGTCGTGCATCAGCGCGCCGCTCGCGGCCACCGCCGGCAAGCCGCCTTCGGCCGCCACCGCCAGCAGCGCGGTGAGCCGCGCGGCGTCATCCGGGCCGCAGGCGAGTTCCACCGCGAGCCATGCGGCGCCCGGAAACCGTTCCCCCACCCAGCGTGCCTCGGCCACCAGCGCGGCATGCGCCGGCGGGCCGTCGTCGGGCGGCACCAGCAGGGCGAGGCAGCCGGGCAGGCCGTGTTCCAGATCGCTGCGGGTCAGGCGATAACTTCCCTTGTCCGCCGCCCGCCGCCCGCGGCTGATGAGCCGCGCGAGGCGTCCGTAGGCGGCCCGGTCGGTGGCCAGCAGCACCAACTGCGGCCCGTCCGCCAGGCGGATTTCGGTACCGACGATCAGCTTGAGCGGAAGCGTCAGGCGGCACACTTCCTGGTGCGCGCGCACCACCCCGGCGAGCGAACACTCGTCGGTGATCGCCAGCGCGGCATAGCCCAGCTCCGCCGCCCGCAGCACCAGTTCCTCCGGATGGGAAGCGCCGCGCAGGAAGCTGAAGTTGGTGAGGCAGTGAAGCTCGGCAAAAGCAGGCAAGGGGACACGCGCCGGTAACGGACTGCGACTATACATACGTACAGTATAGCGGCTGGCTGAGCACGTCCCGGGGCGTGTCCCGAACCGGCTGTCCGGATGGTGGCCAGCTCACCGAAATGCTATGGTGCCGCCGCGCCCGCGCGGACAATGACCCGGCACGGTCTTGTCCGATCCGGCGCCACACGGGGGAAGAGGAACATGCAGATATGGATCGATGCCGACGCCTGTCCGAAACCGATCAAGGAGATCGTTTACCGCGCCGCCGAGCGGCTGGGCATCGTGCTGACGCTGGTCGCCAACCAGCCCCTGTTCCCGCCGCGTTCGCCGTGGATCAAGACGCTCCAGGTTCCGCCGGGCTTCGACGTGGCGGACAAGGAGATCGTGAACCGGCTCGCCGCCGGCGATCTGGTCATCACCAGCGACATCCCGCTGGCGGCCGAGGCAATCGCGCGCGGGGCGCATGGCCTGAACCCGCGTGGCGAGCTCTACACCACGGACAACATCCGGGAGCTCCTCGGCATGCGCGACTTCATGGACATCCTGCGCTCGACCGGCGTCCAGACCGGCGGGCCGTCCCCTCTGTCGCAGGGCGACCGGCAGGCTTTCGCGAAGCGGCTCGACCAGTTCCTGGCGCGCCACCACGGGTCCCCCGGGCGCTCCTCCTGAAGTCGTACGTTGCATGCCCCTGGAATTGTTGCTCGACAAGCTGGCGCCCGAGCGCGGGCAACTGTTCCTCGAATACCAGCCGCAGATCGATCTCGCCAGCGGCGCGCTGGTGGGCGTCGAATCGCTGCTGCGCTGGCGCCATCCGCAGCAGGGGGTGATCGGGCCGGTGCGCTTCATCCCGCTCGCCGAGAGCCGCGGCATGATGGGCGAGATCGGGCTGTGGGGGCTGTCCGAGTCGTGCCGCCAGTGGATTGCGTGGCGCGACGAGGGACTCGCCATCGAGCGCATCGCGGTCAATGTGTCGGCCGTCCAGATCAAGGGCGGGCGCGGCTTCGAGCAGATCCTCGCCATCGTCGAGTCGAGTGGCATGCCGCCCGGCACGCTGGAGATCGAATTCACCGAATCGGCCTTCGTCGACATGAGCGCCGACATACTCCGTGGATCGCGCGGCTGCGCGCGCGGCAGGTGGGGGAGGCCCTTGGCGTCGAGCTCAACGCCCGATTCGCGCGGCTGCGCGCGCGGCAGGTGGGTTTCGCCATCGACGACTTCGCCACCGGCTATTCGTCGCTCCTGATGCGGCGCCAGTTGCAGGCGCACAAGCTCAAGATCGACCGGGAGTTCGTCAAGGACATGTTCGACGACCCCAACGATGCCGCCATCGTGCGTGCCACCGTTTCGCTGGCCAAATCGCTCGGGATGATCGTCGTGGCCGAGGACATCGAAGCGGCCGCGCAGGCCGGAGCCCGGCGCGCCATCGGCTGTGATGTCGGACAGGGCGTCCATTTCGCGCGGCCGATGTCGGCCGCCGCCATCCTCGAGCGCTACCGCCTGCCGCGGCCGGCCGGGCCCGCCACCTTATCCCCACCCGCCGTGGGCAGGCCTGTGGACAACGTGTGAGGACAAGACGCAGGCCCCTGAGCGCAAAGGCTTTGTGACCCGTGCCCTAAAATTGGGCGATCGAGCGCAAACGCTCTACACTTTGCGGTTTTCCGCGACCGCTTCCGCCCATGTCCAGCGCTTCGCCCGTTCGCTACACCATCGCCCCGGTGCACCCGGAAGCCCATCTCTTCGAGGTGACCTGCACGCTCGCCGATCCTGCGCCCGAGGGGCAGTGCTTTCGCCTGCCGGCCTGGATTCCGGGCAGCTACATGATTCGCGAGTTCGCCCGCAACATCGTGACCCTGCACGCCGAAGCGGGGGGGCGGCCGGTGGCGGTGGAGAAGCTCGACAAGCACACCTGGCGCGCGGCACCGGTGGCGCCCGGGACGGCGCTCAGCCTGCGTTACCGGGTCTATGCCTGGGACCTGTCGGTGCGCGCGGCCCATCTCGATGCGAGCCACGGCTTCTTCAACGGTCCCAGCGTGTTCGTGGCGGTGCAGGGCCACACCGGGCGCCCGTGCACGGTGGACATCCAGCCCCCGCCCGCGGCCGTTGCCCGGGAGTGGAAGGTGGCGACCACGCTCGCGCCCGCCACGGGCGAGCCGGGAGCGGCCTCCGCGATGGGTTTCGGCGTGTACCGCGCGCAGGACTACGACGAGCTGATCGATCATCCGGTCGAGATGGGGCGCTTCACGCATGCGCGTTTCGAGGCCGGCGGGGTGCCCCACGAAGTCGCCATCACGGGCCGCCACGACTGCGACACCGAGCGCCTGTGCGCCGACCTGGCGCGCCTCTGCGCGTGGCAGATCGAACTCTTCGGCGCCCCGGCGCCGGTCGAGCGTTACCTGTTTCTCGCCATGGTGGTGGGCGAGGGCTACGGGGGGCTCGAGCACCGCGCCTCCACCGCGTTGCTCGCCAGCCGTGCCGATCTGCCCTACCGCGGCATGGGCGCGCCGAGCGACGGCTACAAGACCTTTCTCGGCTTGTGCAGCCACGAATACTTCCACACCTGGAACGTCAAGCGCATCAAGCCGGCCGCGTTCACGCCCTACGACCTGGCGAGCGAAAACTACACCCGCCTGCTGTGGGCCTTCGAAGGCTTCACCTCGTACTACGATGATCTCGCCCTGGTGCGCTCGGGCGTGATCCCGCCCGAGGATTATCTGGCGCTCTTGGGAAAGACCGTCTCCGGGGTGCTGCGTGGCGGCGGGCGGCTGCGCCAGAGCGTGGCCGAGTCGTCCTTCGATGCGTGGATCAAGTACTACCGGCAGGACGAGAACGCTCCCAATGCCATCGTCAGCTACTACGCCAAGGGCGCGCTCGTCGCGCTCGCGCTGGACCTGCAGCTGCGCGCCGGCAGCGACGGCCGGATGAGCCTGGACGACGTGATGCGCCTGCTGTGGCAACGCCACGGGCTGAGCGGAACGGGGGTCGCGGAGGACGGCATCTTCGCGATCGTGGAAGAGGTCGCCGAACTGGGCGAACGCGGCGCCGGGGCGCGTCTCGCGCGCTGGCTCGAAGAAGCCGTGCATGGCACCGACGACCTGCCGCTCGCGCGCCTGCTGGAGCCCTTCGGCATCGAATACCGCTGCGAGGCGGCCAGCCAGGCGCCTTCGCTGGGCGTCAAGCTGGCGGGCGGCAATGGCGAGGCGAAGCTCGCCAACGTCTACGACGGCGGACCGGCGCAGGCGGCCGGTCTGTCCGCGGGCGACGTGCTGGTGGCGCTCGACGGCCTGCGCGTGACGGCGGCCGGGCTCGAGGCGCAGCTCGCGCGGCGCAAGGCGGGCGAGCGCGTGACGCTGCATGCCTTCCGCCGCGACGAGCTGATGTCCTTCGAAGTCGAACTGGCCGCCGCGCCGGCCGACAAGGTGACGCTCGTGGCGACGAGCGCCTGCGCGCCCGCCGCCGAGCGTCTGCGCGAGGGCTGGCTGGGGCATTGAGGCGCGTCGCGGCTCACCCCGGCGCGTCGGTTTCGGCCACCCGGCGGCGGCGCTCCATCGCCCGCAGCAGCCAGCCGAACAGGCCCGAGGCGATCACCGTCGCCACCACCGCGGCTTCCCAGAAGCCGGTCACCGCGGGCGCCTGCGCGCGCGCGCCGGCGTGAAAGGCGAGCCAGTACCCGCCGCCCAGCCCCACCCCCCAGAAACAGGCGGCGTGCAGCAGCATCGGCAGAAAGGTCACCTTGTAGCCGCGCAGCGCATGCGCGGCCACCGTCTGCACCGCGTCGAAGAGCTGGTAGATGCAGATGTAGGCGACCAGGCCGAGGGCCAGCGCGCGCACCGCCGGATCGTTCGAAGCGAGCGCGATGACCGGCTCGCGCGCGAGCCACAGGCCGATCCCGACGACCGACACGAGCGCGGCCGTGAGGCGCATGCCGACCCGCACCGTGGCCCGCGCGCCCGCCCAGTCGCGGGCGCCGGCGGCCTGGCCCACCAGCACCATGGTGGCGATCGACATCGCCAGCGGCAGCATGTAGATGAGCGCGGCCAGATTGGCCACCACGCGGTGCCCGGCCACCGCCTCGGCGCCAAGGCGCGCCGCGAAGAGTGCGATGAGCGTGAATGACGACACTTCGATGAAGATCGAAAACCCCATCGGCAGGCCGAGTTTGAGCAGCGCGAAGAGGTCCGTCGCGCGCGGGCCGGCCCATTGCGCGAAGAGCCGGTAGGGCCGGTAAGCCGGGCTGCGGGCGAGAAAGAGCGCCCCGCAGGCGAAGCCGAGCCAGTTCACCAGCGCGGTGGAGACGCCGCAGCCGAGCACGCCGAGCGGTGCGAGTCCCGCGTGGCCATGCACCAGCGCCCAGGCGAGCGGCACGTGCGTCGCGGTGACGACGAAGCTGATCGCCATCAGCACGCGCGGGCGTCCCAGCGCATTGTTGAACGCGTAGAAGGTGCGATAGAACAACACCGCCGGCAGCCCGGCGGCGGTCGCGAGCAGGTAGTCGCGGGTGCGTGCGGCGACTTCCGCCGGCACCGCGGCCAGCGCCAGCAGCGGGCCGGGAAAGGCGAGCAGCGCCACGCCGGGCACAGCCAGCATCGCCGCCAGCCAGAAGCCCTGCTGCAGGGCCGGACCGATCTCGTCGTGGCGGCCGGCGCCGACGTGGTGGGCGACCGTCGGCGCGACCGCCTGCAGGATCCCGATCAGCAGCATCACCACCGAGATATAGAGGCCGCTGCCCACCGCCACCGCGGCCAGATCGAGCGTGCCGTAGCGGCCGACGATCACGGTGTCGGCGACCATCATGCTCATCGACAGCAGTTGCGCGATGAGCACCGGCCAGGCGTGGTGCAGCAGACGCCGGGCGATGTCCGCCGACGATTCGCGGACGGTCACGGCCGGGTCAGCGGGGGCGGGCGAACTTGCCGCGCCAGTAGCGCCACGCCGGGTAGGCGATGGCCGCGGCGACGATGAGCCAGAAGCCGACGCCCTGCCAGAAGGCGATCGGATCGGTGGCGAGGTAGTAGTCGCGCGGCGGGCGCGAGAAATGGATGCGGCCTTCGACGATGGCGCGGCCCGCGGCGACGACCAGTGCGGTGGTGGGGGCGAACCACGTCAGCAGGCCGAGGGCGACGATGATCCGGTCGGTGAGCGGAGACGGGCGGCTGCGCGGCAGATACACGCTCTCGACCCCGAACCACACGCCGATGAGGGCCGCCAGCGCGGTCACCACCGGCGCCACGGCGAGCGCTGCCCCGAGTGCGGTGGTGGCGAGCATGAAGCGGGCCCCTTCCATGGGCATGATCAGCGCCCAGATCGCCGGCAGGCGGGCGAACAGCCACAGCGAAGCGGGCAGTCCGAGCAGGAAGGCGAGCACGGCGTAGCGGGCACGCCGCCGCGCCACGTCGCCGGCGCGCGAGGAATCCGGCGCTTGGGGCTGGAGGAGCATGAAATCCTTAGCGCGGCGAGCAGGAAGAGGGCATGGGATCGAAGTCTACCAGTGTGTTCGGGCGCCGCCGAGCCCGCATCGCGTGCCCGCCGGTAATCCCGCACGCCTAACCGAAAAAACCATGGACATACCAGCCGCCGGGCGGATCGAGTTGTTCGAAGATCCACCACATGCCGGCGCCGGCGGCGCGTGCGACGTAGTAATCGCGGCGGATGTCGGCGCCGTCCCACCAGCCGGACTCGATGCGTTCCGGGCCGCTCAGCAGGGTGAGGGCGCGCGTCGAATCGAGCGCGCGCGGCTGATGCAGCAGCCACAGGGGGCGCGCCCCGCTGCAAAGCGCGCCGGGGGCGGGATGGGCGCCGGGGGCGGCAGCCTGCCAGGCACGTTCCGGGCGGTGGTCGGGATACGGATGCACGGTGTGCACCGCACCGGCGCCCAGGCGTGCGCGCAGCCGTTCGAGCAGCAGCGCGGCGCCGTCGCGGGCGGCCGCCGGATCGCCGAACAGGTCGCCGCTCGGCGGGGCGAGGCGTATGAGGGCGTCGGCCGTCAGGCGCAGCGCCTCGACCGGCGCAGGCAGGGCGAGGGCGGCCAGATGTTCGCGTGCGAGCAGCACCAGGCGGGCTTCGTCGCGGCCGGGCTGCCCGGTCGCGATCTCCAGCACCGTCTCGGGGTGTGCCTCGTGCTCGAGATGCAGGCGGCAGCGGTCGAGGCCGGCGTGACGGGCGGCGAGCCACGCCACGAGGCCGGACACCAGCCGCCGCGCGGCAAACAGCAGCGGCTCGGTGGTGGCGACGCAGGCCGGCAGGACCAGGCGCGATTCGAAATGTTCCGGAGGCACGAACCAGGGCCGCGGATCGGGCAGTTCGCCGCGCGCGCGCGCCAGCGCATCGCTCACCGCGCCGGCCTGGCGGCGCGCCAGTCCGTCGCGCGGCAGGCGGGCCGCGTCGCCCAGGCAGCGTGCCCCGATGCCGTGGAGCAGTTCGAGGGTGGCGCCCGAGACGGCGCCGCCCTCGGCGAGCAGCGCGACCGGCAACGGATCGAGGCGGCGCCACCAGGCGGGGGCAAAACCGACCACGCTGCCGGGACGCGCGCGGGCAAGCCAGTTCGCCGCCAGCGGGGTCGGCGCGACGGCCAGCGCGGCCGTGAGGCCCAGTTGCGGCAGAGCCGTCGCGATACGCCGTGCGAGCGCCTCGGCGCCACCGAACAGGCGCAGGCTGGCGGAGATTTCGAGCACGATGGCGTGCGGCGGGTCGAGGCTCACGCAGGAGGTGAATTGTCCCGCCCAGGTGGCCAGCTCGGCCAGGGTTGCCGCCTCGAGCGCGGGGTCGCGCGTGCGCAGTTGCAGCTCGGGGACTACGGCCAGTGCACCGGCCAGGCTGCTGCCGGGAGCGACGCCGCGCGAACGCGCAGCGCCCGTCGCCGCCACCACGCGCGGACGCGGATGGCCTTCCACCACGGCCAGCGCACCAGGGTCATCCACCCCTCGCATGAACACTTGCAGTGGCAATTCGGGCAGGATCAGGGCGAGCCAGAGCATGGCAGGAGGGACCAGGTCCGGGTTCGGGGGATTGACGGATCGCCAGGCGCAGCGGGGCGCCCAGCGCGGGACCGCGCCGCTTGAGGATGTCCACCGCCAGCATGTCCTCGCCCGGGACGAGTCGCAGGCGCAGGCTGGCCGGCGAGGGTTGACGGGCGGCGGCGAGCGGGCGGAAGAGATACAGCGGGGTGGCCGAGTCCTCGGCCGCCAGCTGCAGGCGCCGCAGGGCCGCGCCATCGGCGCGCGCGAGCCACGCCAGCACCATGGCGCAGGCGCCCGACGCGAGCGCCTGGCGGATGCTCCACAGCCGCTCGGCGTGGCTGGCGGGCGTGAGCAGCAACAGTTGCTCGAGCGGCACCCCGGCCGCCGCCAGGGCCGGGGCGTAGGGCAGGTGCGGGGGGGCGATCCAGGCGATCCAGCGCTCGGCCGGCACCGCCCGCAGCGTCGGCAGGAGCAGCGCCAGTTCGCCGATGCCGGGCGCCTCGGCGAACAGCTCGATCAGCGCCCCGCGCGGCCACCCGCCGCCGGGCAGCTCCGCATCGAGCGCCGCGAAGCCGGTCGGGATACCGTCCGCGGCCGGCCGCGCGAGCTGGTCGGCGCGCCATACGAGGCCGGCGGGAAGGGTGGCGAGGGCAGCGGCGGACATCGGGAAGGCATGCTCGGGAAACGATGGAAGTCAGGTCGGCAGGCCGTTGCGCACCAGCCCCACCGCGAGGCCTTCGATCTCCAGCGCTTCGTGTCGGGTGTCGATCACGATGGGGGCGAAATCCGGGTTGGCCGGCAGCAGGCTCACGATCGGGCCCTTGCGCGAGAAGGTCTTGACGGTGACTTCGTCATGGACGCGGGCGACCACGATCTGGCCGGGGCGCGCTTCCGGGCTGCGGTGCACCGCGAGCAGGTCGCCGTC
>Ga0214472_10009146_pt1 | contig 10334 bp, 8 predicted proteins | sample RVTome_6_FD_207662 | JGI IMG/M metagenome (GOLD analysis project Ga0214472, IMG submission 207662) | Soil microbial communities from uranium-contaminated site in the Upper Colorado River Basin, Wyoming, United States - RVT140D175 | ecosystem: Environmental > Terrestrial > Soil > Contaminated >...
AAAGGATCTTGCCAAAAATCAAAATATTTATGAAAACTTCAAAAAACTACCGATAATCCGGATATCGGCAAAAACAACAGAAGGTATCGAAGAGCTCGAAGATGCTGTTTTCAAGCAAGTAGCAGGTGGTTTGACGGGTTGGGACCCCGGCTGTTCATGTGCTCCCAACACCCGCCACAAATCCTCCCTGGAGAAATCTTTAAGGGCCTGCAACAGAATAATAACAGGCTTTGATGAACGCGTCCCTGCCGACCTTCTCGCCATAGAAATTCAAAGCAGTCTTGATGCCCTTGGAGATATCGTCGGCTATACGACTAGCGAAGATGTCCTCGACAAAATTTTTGCCGAATTCTGTATTGGAAAATAAGGATTACCATATGACTACCCCGGCAGACAAAGCTAAAGGCAGCGGTTTTGATTTGAAACAGCAAATCAAATTCCTCAAAAAAATCGAGTTCTTTGACAATTTCGACAACCACGAACTCAAACAGTTTCTTTCAGTAAGTCGATGGCTCAAAGTTGCCAAGGGGACCCAGATAATCAAAGAGAATACCAGAGAAAGGGCCTTTTACATTCTGGTCAAGGGTGAGGTTTCCGTCAAAAAAACCGCCCCCGGCAAAAAAACGCCGATTAAACTGACAACTCTTTCTGCCGGAGACTGCTTTGGCGAGATGTCTTTGGTCATGGATGTAAAAAGAACCGCTGATATTGTAACGGATACCGAATGCTTTATCCTGATGGTTGAACCGGGCATAATCAATACTTCAAACGTCTTTCTGCAACTGAAATTTTACAAGAGATTCTGCGAAGTATTGGTCAGCAGGCTTATCGTCGCCAACAAAAAAATGGCCGATCTCGAACAAACAGTTCCGACCGATGTTGAACCCCCTGGTGAAGAACCGCGTGAAAAAACAGCCGGGGTAGATAAAGCGGAACCGGTTGCCGCCGAGAAACATGGCCGGCATAAAAAGAGTTTATTGAGCGAAGAAACCGTAATGGTCCTGCCGCCGATGCCGGGAAAAAAGGACAAACTCGTCAAGAGCAAGGTGAAGCGTTTAATCAAAACATCAATTGATCTTCCTTTTAATCCATCCATTGCCAATCGTCTTGCCCCTCACCTGCAGGGAGAATGCGAAAATACAAGGGCGTTCGCCGACCTTATTCAGCTTGACCCTGCTTTCAGCAGCAAAGTTTTGCAGATAGCCAACTCATCCTATTTTCGACGCAGCACGCCGGTTGCGACAGTAGCACACTCATTGATAACCGTCGGTATCAAACAGGTGCAGGAAGCCCTCATCGAAACCATTGAAACAACAGCGCCCCAGAAACCTTTCAGCGGTTTCAATGACGTTTCCCTGTCATTCTGGCGACACTCCATACTCGTTGCCCGCATCGCTGATATGTTGAAAGAAGTAATTCGGGTAAATCTCTCCTCCGACATCTACCTGGCAGGTCTGCTGCATGACTTAGGCATACTCGCCCTTGATCAGATTGAACCGAATTTTTACCCAAATCTTGTGGATCCGGGCAGCTCTCTGAAGAAAAATTTATCCGATTCCGAGACAGATTTCATTGGTGTCGATCATGGTCAGGCGGGATGCTGGTACGGTGAAAGCATAGGCCTTCCGCAATCCTATCTGGATGTTATTGCGCACCACCATTTTCCCGAAAAGGCCGGCTCCAATGCCGTGCTGGTGGCTTTAGTCCACCTGGCCGATCTCTTTGCGATGCTCAAAGACTTCGGAGTAGGAGGGAGCGGATATGAGCCTGAACTTTCCAAATCCTTTGCCTGGGTTATTTTACAAGACCAACACCGCCCTTTTTTTGATGTCCATGTTCCTGATTTTATAGAAAATTTTACCAAAGAGCTCGAAAATACCTGGAGCGGACTAACTGACGGTCTGGATTTTTGATTACTCATTTTGCCGCAGTTTACTGTCCTTATCACCTTTTGAACCGGTAGGCAAGAGAGCTACATTATCCGCGGAAGGGGACAATATGAGTTACCTGGCAGCTGTGGAACATGCCATGAAAGAAAAGGAAAAAGTCGCTGACACTCAGGGCGTTATCGACATTCTATGGCAAGACAAAAAAGCTCAACTGGTCAACGGCTTCGGTGAAAGGTATGAGGCTCGGTTTACGCGAATCGGAGAATATCTTGACATCACTCTTTCCCAGGAATCAATACCGGTTGGTTTTGTCACCCTGATATCTGAGAATGATGGCAAATATTCCATTGTCAACGACTCAAACACCAGCCCGCATCCTGCCGTAACAAATACCCCCGGACACGGATTGGCTGTCAGGGAAGAATTTAGAAAGCGAGGGCTTGGCTCCGCGCTTCTCAGCCTGGGAATAGGCATCGCTCAGAAGGACTTTAAGGAAAAAGGAGAAGTTGGAGAGTTTAAAATTCTCGCGACGGATGTAACCGAATCAGGTCTGGGATGTTATAAAAATTTTGGTTTTCAAATCAAAGAAGGGATGACGGTAACGGAAGGGTATTACCTCGATAAAGACCACGTTCCGGGAATCAAGATCCTGCGCGGCAAAGCATCTTTCTGGGGCCGCCTGAAAAAAAGACTCAGCGTATAATCAAAGCCTTTGACTGCCTTCTGTTCGGGTAATTCCTGCGCCCCACATTCGCGGAATTTCCAAGCGCCGGGAGAAAAAATATCAGTCATCTTTCACACTTTGCTCAAGTAAGGGCGCCTTTCCCATCACCGAATTCAGCACGATCAGAGTCTGAGAGCCTGGTATCCCGTCGGGCTCCAACCCTTCGGCCTCTTGGAATTCACGAATATGCCGGCTGTCCACCTCGTCGAAGACAGAATTACCCTCGGGGTGGAACTCCCGTCCCTGAACTTGAGCTAGATTCTGCTTCAACCATGAAACCGCCGGCCCGGAATCCCCGAGCTGAAAACCTCCCTGATATTCAGCCGGAGCCTGCCACAAAAGAGTAAACTCCCCAAGCCAACGGGACTCCAACTCCTTGACCGGTACGGTGCGTTTTTCCAAACCTACCATAAAAAAGGCCGTCTCTTTTTCCAGCGCTGCCAAAGTAGCGTAAAAAGTCTGACCATTATCGTCATACAGTGTTAAAACCGCCGGACGATTATAGCGACGGAGGCTGCCGAGGCTGCCCCGTTTAAAGAGGCACCGGAGTCCATTTTGTGCAGCATAGGGGCACGCATCCCCGTATTCCTGGCTGGAATAAGCTATCCCCCACAGGTCGAACAAAGATTGGAAGGCCATTATCTTACTGAGAGTAATCGGCTGTGAATCGGGCCAGGTCAATGATGATAGACCATCAGGATCAGGGGCCGCAGCCGAAACATCCGCTCCAATATCAGCCTGGGCCTGAGGCGCCAGGAAATTTTCAGAGCGTTCATCAAGGGGAGCCGTATACTCCAATCCAGCCTTTTGATAATACCCCAGTCCAAAAACCACACCCGCGGCAAGAAATGCCGCGCCGGCAAACGCCCATAAGAAAGGGGCCATGGTACGGGATCTATGGCCCTGAAAATCTCCTAATACCTCCCGGGCCGCTCTCTTCAAGGTGGATTTTTTTACAATTTTGTCCTCCTGCACGTAAGCGCCCAAGAGGGCTCTCTCGCAGATCACATTGATCAAGCGGGGCACCCCGCCGCTCAGCCGAAACAGAGTCCTCAACGTCGCAGGGGGAAAGAGTTGCTCATCGACTCCGGCCACGGCCAGCCTATGGGACACATACGCGGTCATTTCCTGAGGTGAAAGCGAATCAAGATGATACCTGGCAGTAATTCGCTGGGCAAATTGCCGTAATTCCGGCATCAGCAAAATCCGTTGGAATTCGGGCTGCCCCAACATGATTATCTGGAGCAATTTCCGTTCGTTGGTCTCCAGATTCGTCAAAAGCCGTATCTGTTCCAGAACGTTTATATCCATACCTTGCGCTTCATCAATGATAAGGACGGCTCGCCGGCCTTTTGAAAAAGCATCCAGTAAAAAATGGTTTATTATATCAACAAAAAGCTTAATACTGCTGTTTCCTTCAGGATAAGACAAGCCGAATTCATCACAGATTGTGGCAAGCAGCTCCAAGGTTGTCACCTTGGGATTGAGGATAAAGGCGACATCCACGTCCTGTGGAATCTGCTCCAGCAAACATCGACAGATAGTGGTTTTGCCAGCCCCCACTTCACCGGTTACCAGGACAAACCCTCCATCACTGTTCACCCCATAGAGAAGATGCGCCAAGGCCTCACGATGCCGACCGCTCATATAGAGGAAGTGCGGGTCGGGCGCTATTGAGAACGGGTTTTTCTTAAAACCGAAATAATCCCTGTACATTGAGTTTCATCCAATTCAATAAATGACCCACTCGGATAGCCACAGCTTGGCGCAAAACACGGGCTGCCGCCCTTGTTTAAGACAAAGGAAAGGGCCGACAACCACCGCGCATAAATGGCGACCGTGGAGAATGAAGATAACCAGCTGATACGTTATTGCTGTTTCCAGCGAACTTTGTCAACCCAAAATATAATTCCTTCCATTGGTAATGCAGGGAAAGAACATTATATGAGGTTTGGCTGTTTAAGCAGAGTACCTGAAGATTGTTAACAATGAAACCGTCTCAGGAATTTTTTGAAAAGATCCCCTTTATAAGGTCGACAGGAATTGGGATAAGAGTTGTCGTTTTATCGGAAACACCTATTTCCCTGATGGTTTGAAGATATCTGAGCTGAATTGCCGCCGGATTTTTGCTGATGAGCTCAGCCGCTTCGCTGAGTTTTGTGGCTGCCTGGAGTTCACCATCGGCATTTATGATGCTGGCCCTTCTCTCTCTTTCCGCTTCGGCTTGTCTCGCCATGGCCCGCTGCATACTGTCAGGCAAATCAATCTCCTTGATTTCAACCTTGCTGACCTTGATCCCCCATGGGTGCGTTTCATGATCCAGTATCTCCTGCATCTTGTGGTTTATTGCATCTCTTTCAGAGAGCATATGATCCATATCCTCCATTCCGCAAATGCTTCTCAAGGTTGTTTGGGCTAATTGAGAGGTTCCATCGGCATAATCTTCTATTTCAATAATGGCCTTGATCGGATCAACAACTTTATAGTACAGAACAGCGCTCACCCGCACCGAAATATTATCTTTCGTGATAACATCCTGGCCGGGAACATTATGAGTTATGGTTCGCATATCAATTTTTTTCAGCCTGTCAAGCCAGGGAATAATCATGGTGAGACCGGGATTCTTCACGAGGCGGATCTTCCCCAGACGAAAATGGACCCCCTGCTGGTATTGCTTGACTACTCGAACCGAAAGCAAAAGATAAATAACAGCAACAAGTGCGATAACGATTATTCCCATTGTCCCCATATCGGCCTCTTCAATTGTTTTTTTGAGTGATTAAAATAAATTCCCGTTGCTAGAAATACCCTTGTTTGATGTTTCAGTATTTCATTAAATCAAAAATTTCCAATAATTCCAATAAATATCATCCACATAATTTTTTTTTAAAAAAAACCCAAGCCTTGACCTAGGTCAAAGTTTTTATATACAAAGAACGATATAGTCTCTTTAACAAATGAACGAGAAGCATGTAATGGTGTTCGAATGGTTAATTGTAAATACTTTTGGAATAGTCCAAAATTGAACCAATAAAGGAGAATAATTATGTTTTGTAATCAATGTGAACAAGCTGCCAAAGGAACCGGATGCACCAAAATCGGTGTATGCGGGAAAGAAAGTTCGACATCAGCACTTCAGGATCTGCTGATTCATGCCGTCGAAGGACTTTCTCTGTTCGCGGTAGAGGGCAGAAAGGTCGGCGTAGTGGATTCAGAAGTTAACCTTTTCACCTGTGAAGCCGTATTTTCCACCCTGACCAACGTCAATTTTGACGACTCGCGGCTTTTGGCCCTGATCAACAAAGCCGTTGAATTGCGGGAAAAGCTCAAGAAACAGGTGGCGGCGGCAGGGGGCAAAACCGATTTTATCGAAGCGGCGGCCTCTTTCACACCGGCAGCTGACCCTGCCGGATTAACGGCCCAAGGTGAGGCGGTCAACCTGCCACAGACGAAAGACGAAAACCCGGACATCGTTTCCCTGAAGGAAGTCCTGCTCTACGGTCTTAAGGGCCTTGCCGCCTATACCGACCATGCCAAAATCCTGGGACAGGAAGACGACGCGGTCTATGCGTTTATCCAGGAGGCTCTTGTCGCGCTTCTTCAGAAAGATATCACTCTGGACGACTGGGTTGGCCTTGTCCTCAAATGCGGCGAAGTAAATTTACGGGCCATGGAGCTTCTAGATGCCGGAAACACTGGAACATTTGGCCATCCGGTTCCCACAAAAGTCCCTCTGGGAGCAAAAAAAGGAAAAGCTATTGTTGTCTCGGGTCACGACTTGCAAGATTTGGCCGATATTCTCAAGCAAACTGAAGGAAAAGGTATTAACGTTTATACCCATGGCGAAATGCTTCCATGTCACGGCTATCCGGAATTAAAAAAATACGCTCATTTTTATGGGCACTACGGCACTGCGTGGCAAAATCAGGCAAAGGAGTTTGCGCAGTTCCCCGGCGCCATCGTCATGACGACAAACTGCATACAAAAGCCCAAGGAATCGTATGCGGACAACATTTTCACTACCGGTCTTGTGGCATGGCCGGGCGTCGCTCACATCGCCGACAAAGATTTCAGTCCGGTTATCGAGAAAGCGCTGGCCATGGACGGTTTTTCCGAAGACACCGACAAGAAAACGGTCATGGTTGGCTTTGCCAGAAACGCAGTGCTCTCAGTGGCAGACAAAGTGATTGAGGCGGTTAAAAACAAAGATATCAGGCACTTTTTCCTGGTTGGCGGCTGTGATGGCGCAAAATCGGGGCGAAACTACTATACGGAACTCGTTGAACAGATCCCCGCCGACTGCATGGTTTTGACGCTGGCCTGTGGAAAATTCAGATTTTTCGACAAACAGCTGGGCGATATTGGCGGCATCCCCCGCCTGCTGGATGTCGGCCAGTGCAATGACGCCTACTCCGCCATCCAGATTGCCTCGGCACTGGCGAAAGCCTTTGACTGCGGCGTCAATGATCTGCCCCTCTCCATGATTCTCTCGTGGTATGAGCAGAAAGCGGTGGTTATATTACTGACTTTGTTTTCTCTCGGCATTAAGAACATTCGCCTCGGCCCCAGCCTGCCGGCTTTTATAACACCGAATGTTCTCGATGTGCTGGTGAAAAATTTTGCCATTAAACCTATTTCGACGCCGGCTGAAGATCTTAAAGCCGTTCTGGGATAGAAACGGATCTTGTCAGGGCCGACTCCCAAGGTCGGCCCTGCTTAATCCTTTTAATGAAACTTTAAAACCTCGGAGACAAGAAAATGCAATGCCCTGGCCAAGACAGTAGATATTGGGACGGCGAAGCCATTTTTGAAAGCAGTTGCCCGAAATGCGGCAGCACCGTTGAATTCTTCAAAGATGACAGCAAGAGAAAGTGTAAAAAATGCGGTCATGAAGCCCTCAACCCGAAACTTGATTTCGGCTGTGCCGCTTACTGCCCCCACGCGGAGCAATGTTTAGGAACCCTGCCCCCGGAAATGCTGAACCAGAAAAAGGATCTGCTCATCAGTCGGGTGGCCATTGAAATGAAGCGATATTTTGACGGAGACCAGAGGCGCATAGATCACGCGGGCAGAGTCGCCGGATATGCTGAAAAAATAGCCGAAAGCGAAGGAGGCAACAAAGCGGTCATAATGATAACCGCTTATCTCCATGATATCGGCATCAAAGAAGGTGAAAGAAAATTCAACAGTTCCGCGGCAAAATATCAGCACAGCGAAGGCCCTCCCGTAGCCCGGGAAATTCTCACCAAACTGAAGGCCAACGAAGGTTTAACGGACGAGGTTTGTGACATTATCGGCCATCACCACCACCCGCGGCCTGAGGAAACCGTTAACTTTAAGGTCCTGTACGACGCCGATTTGATTACTAATTTAGCAGAGAAGCACCAAGAGTCTCCTCTTGATCCGGAAAGACTGCAAAGCATTATTGGAAAATCATTTTTGACAGTAGGCGGCAGGCAACTTGCTGAAAAAATATTAAGTTCACCAGCGGAGACACCACAATGAAAACTGCAAGAAAAATAATTGAAATAGACGAAGAACTTTGCACCGGCTGCGGCCAGTGTATTGTAGACTGTGCCGAAGCCGCCCTGCAGATTATCGACGGCAAGGCAAAGTTGGTGGCGGATAAATATTGCGACGGCCTTGGAGCATGTCTCGGCGGCTGCCCGACCGGCGCCCTCAAACTTATTGAACGCAGCGCCGATGATTTTGATGAGGAGGCGGTGGAAAAACTGCTGAAAGCAAAAAATGATTCTCCGAAGGACACGCCTTTGTCTCCTCCCAAGGGAGGATGTCCTTCCGCGCGGCTGCAGAGCTTCCAGGCAGTCACCCCTTGTCAATCGGCCAAACCCTTCAGCAACCTGCAATCCGGCCCATCCGCTTCAGCGCTCGGACATTGGCCCATCCAGATTCGCCTGGTGCCGCCAACCGCGCCATTCTTAAAAAATGCCGATTTGCTGGTTGCTGCTGATTGCACCACCGTGGCGGCAACAAACTTCCACAGTGATTTTCTGAAAAACCGCGTTATAATGATGGGGTGCCCCAAGTTTGATGACGCCGAGGGATACGTTGCCAAATTCAAAGATATATTTAAAACAGCTGCCATACGGAGTATTACCATTCTTATTATGGAGGTCCCTTGCTGCCAGAGCATGAAAAACATTGTCAGAGCGGCGCTGGACCAGTCAGGGAAAAAGATAGATGCCGAAGTCGTAACACTGAGCGCCCGCGGCGAGGTTATTCAAAAAGCGGCGCTGCAGTAATCGGAGGAACGAAAGGTTTCTCGCTTTTTTCGTATTAAGCAGGTGCCTAAAATGCCGTATGCCTGCAGCCAGTATTTTCTATACCTATGAACTACCACGAAAAATTTATGCGGCTTGCTCTTGAGGAGGCCAGAGAGGCCCTCGACCAGGGTGAGTTTCCGGTGGGCTGTGTGATTGCGTCAGATGGCGAGGTCGTCGCAAAAGGGCACAGAAAAAACAGCCGTTTCTTTGACCATCAGCAGTCAGCCAACGAACTTGACCATGCCGAAATTACGGCTATCAGAAACCTGCTCGCCGAAAGGCCGGAAATCGATAGAACAAGGGCCGTAGCCTATTCTACCATGGAACCGTGCCTCATGTGTTTTGCCACTTTGATCCTCAACAACATACACACCATCGTTTATGCCTATGAGGATGTCATGGGAGGAGGGACAACGGTCGCCTTGAACCGTCTGCCGCCGTTGTACCGACAAAAAAAAATCAGTGTCATCCCCCATATTCTGAGAGAGGAGAGTCTTGCCCTCTTCAATAAATTTTTCTCCGCCCCGCAAAATACCTACTGGCTCGACAGCCTTCTATCCCAATACACCCTAGAGCAGCAAAACAAACCGCGGCCATGAACGGATTAACCGCCAGAACCATCGCTTTCCAGGTAGAAGAGCGCAACGTCTTTTTTCACATACTTACCGGCTGCAATCTTTCCTGTGAGCACTGCTACATCAACAAAGAGCAACATGGCTCAAATACTCTCCCGAAGGAAACAATCGCCAAGTGGCTGAAACTCTTTGCCCATCCCGAAAAAAAGACCAACCTGATTTTATTGGGCGGTGAGCCGACTCTGCATCCCGACCTCCCATTCGCGGTTAAAGCCGCAAAGAGTCTCAGATATACGACCATAACAATTGACACGAACGGCTTTCTGCACAACTCGATCCTCGAAAAAATAAGTCCGCATGACGCCGTCCTCAGCTTCAGCCTTGATGGCCCCTCCCCCGCCGTCAATGATGCCATCCGTGGAGAGGGGGTGTTTCGCGTCTGCACGAAAAACTTGCAAAAAGCAGTACAAAAAGGCTTTGAAGTCAGTGTGATCTATACGGTCAGCGCCAAAAACCTGAATTATCTCCATAAGATGCCGCCCATTTTAAAAAAATGGGGGGTCAGCCATTTTTTTATTCAGGTCATCGGCCTTCGCGGCAAATCAGCCGAAAAACAGTCGGACAACCCGCTGCAAATCACCCCCGGACAGTGGCTGAACACCGTGCCGAAAGTTGCCCGGCAAGCAGCTGAAATTGGCCTGCATGTTATCTACCCAAAGGTTTTTCTTGACGACAATGAGCCATTTGAGTGTGCCGGAAATGTGGCGGAAAATTTCTTTATCTTTCCAAACGGCAGGGTGTACCAATGCCCTCTCTGCGAAGACCATCCCTTGAACAGTTATAGCATTGAAAATGAAACATT
>Ga0214472_10009147_pt1 | contig 10333 bp, 9 predicted proteins | sample RVTome_6_FD_207662 | JGI IMG/M metagenome (GOLD analysis project Ga0214472, IMG submission 207662) | Soil microbial communities from uranium-contaminated site in the Upper Colorado River Basin, Wyoming, United States - RVT140D175 | ecosystem: Environmental > Terrestrial > Soil > Contaminated >...
TCCCGTACCAGCTCGGATCGGCCCCGGCCACCTCCACCCGCACCAGCCGGCGAGGGTCGGCGGCGCGGAGATGCGAGATCTTCCCGGCCGCCACGATCCGCCCCCGGTCGATCAGCACGACGGACTCGCACAGCCGCTCCACCAGGTCGAGCTGGTGGCTGGAGAAGACCACCGGAACGCCCGCCGCGGCCTGTTCGCGAAGGACCCCGGAAAGCACGTCCACGCCCACCGGGTCCAGGCCCGAGAAGGCCTCGTCGAGCACGAGCACCTCGGGCCGGTGGACCAGGGCCGCCGCGAGCTGCACCCGCTGCTGGTTCCCGAGCGACAGCGCGTCCGTTCGGTCGCGGGCTCGCCCGGCGACGCCAAGGACCTCGGTCATCCTCCGGGACTCCATGAGCGCGTCGGTCCTGGACAGGCCGTGCAGCCGGGCCAGGTAGACCAGCTGGTCGAGCACCCGCATTTTCGGGTACAGGCCGCGCTCCTCCGGCATGTAGCCGAACCGCCGGCGCATGGCGGCATCCACGGGCTTTCCCCGCCACCGGACCTCGCCGTGGTCGGGCTCCAGCACGCCGAGGGCGATGCGCATGGCGGTCGTCTTGCCGGCCCCGTTCGGTCCGACGAAGCCCACCATCTCGCCCTCGGCCACGGAGAAGGACACCGAGTCGAGCGCGACGACCCGGCCGAACCGGCGAGACAGGTCGACCAGCTCCAGCATCAGGCAGATTGTGGCAGGCAGTCAGTCGATCGTGAGGACTGCCTTGCCGGCCACGCGCCGTTCGAGCAGGGCGTCGATCGCGGAGGCCGCGTCGCGCCAGCTCGCGCTGAGATCCACGCTCGACTCCAGCTCGCCGCTCGCGGCAAGGGAGGCCAGATACGAGAGCTCCTTGGCGCCGATCCGCCCGTGGAGCAGTTCCCAGGTGACGAAGTACCCGTCGATCCGGGCGGCGCCCTTCCGGTAGAACGTGCGGGGGTCGAACGTGACCGGCTCGTTGGACGAGTTCCCGAACGACACGATCATGCCTTCCGGAGCGGTCCTTGCCACGGCCGCGGCCAGGGACGCTCCGCCCGCCGACTCGAGGACGAGGTCGAACGACTCGCCCTGTGCGGCCAGTCCCTCCACCATCTCGTCCGCCCCCAGCTCGGCGAGGCCCTTGGCTCGCTCGGGGCTGCCCACGACGGCGATCACGTGGGCCCCGGCCCTAGCCGCGAGCTGGACGGCGAACCGTCCGACGCCTCCCGCCGCCCCGGTGATGGCCACCCGCTTCCCGAGGAGCGAGCCGCCCCGGGCGAGCGTGCCGAGGGCGGTGAGGCCGGCCACGGGCAGCGTGGAGGCGACGTCGAAGTCCAGCCCGTCCGGGATCTCCGCCAGGTGGTCGGTCCGGACGGCGGCCCGCTCGGCCCACGAGCCGCCGTTCACCCAGGCGACGACGCGGGCTCCCTTCGCCGGCCCGGTCCCATCGGCCGCGGGCTCGGCCACCACCCCCGCCAGGTCCCAACCTGGGCGCCATCCGTCCTCGGCCTGGCGAAGCGCCGTGCACTCGCCACGGTTCAGCGAGACCGCTCGCACCTCGACCACGGTCTGGTTCGCCGCGGGCTCGGGCTCCGGCACGTCGCGGAGCTCGATGCCGCCGGGCGCCTCGGGCGCGGACACCAGCGCGCGCATCTCAGTCTCTCCAGATCCTCGCCCGGGAGGGAGTGATGCGGAGCGGCACCGAGTAATCATCGGCGAAGCTCTCCGCCGTCCACCCGAATCCCTCGATGAGCCGCCGGTACTTCTTGATGTATTCGGGGCTGGACGTCGCGGGGGGCGCGTTGGTGGCGATCTCGGCCCTGCCTTCGAACGTCACCACGTCGCTTCCTTCTTCGCCTCCCTCCAGGTGCAGCGACACCGGAGGGTTCGACGAGATGTTGCGCAGCTTGGGCTTGTCCCGCTGGCTGTAGACGTGGAAGACGACGCCGTCCCAGTGGAACCACACGGGTGTCGACTGGGGTCGCCCCTCGGGCGTCACGGTGGTGAGCCACACGATCAGCTCCGTGCGGAGCCGCTTGCCGGCGTGCACATGCGTCCGCTTTCGTGGATCCAGGAACGCCACCCGCGTAGCCTACGCCACGGCGGCCGCTGTCTCTTCCTCCGCCGGCTCGAGGGCAAGCGCCAGGACCTCGTCGATGGTCTCGACGGGGTGGAACGCGATCTCCTCGCGCACCTGCTGGGGAACGTCGTCGAGGTCTCCCTCGTTCCGCTTCGGCAGGATGACCTCCGCGAGCCCTGCCCGGTGCGCCGCGAGCACCTTCTGCTTCACGCCGCCGATCGGCAGCACCCGGCCCTGGAGCGTGACCTCGCCGGTCATCCCGACCGTGCTCTTCACCGGCCGGTCGGTCAGGAGGCTGGCCAGGGCGGTGACCATGGTCACGCCGGCGGACGGGCCGTCCTTCGGCACCGCGCCGGCGGGGACGTGGACGTGGAACCTGCCGGTCAGATGCCCCGGGTCGATGCCGAGCCCAGGCGCGTGCGACCGGACGTATGACAGCGCGATCTCCCCCGACTCCTTCATCACGTCGCCGAGCTGGCCGGTGAGCGCCAGCCCCGGCTCGCCGTCCATCCGGGTGGCCTCGATGAACAGCACGTCGCCGCCGGTGCCGGTCACGGCGAGGCCGGTGGCGACGCCCGGCACGCTCGTCCGCTCGCCCGCCTCGAAGAAGAACTTGGGCCGGCCGAGGTAGTCGCGGATGTCGGTCAGGCCGACGGTCACAGGAGCGGTGGCCTGGGCGGACGCGATCCTCGTGGCGACCTTGCGCAACACCTTGCCCAGCTCGCGCTCGAGGTTCCGGACGCCGGCCTCCCGCGTGTGGTCGGCGATCACGGCGAGGAGGGCCTCTTCGGTGATCTCGACCTCGTCGTCCTGGAGGCCGTTCCGCTCGATCTGCCTGCGCAGCAGGTGGTCCCGGGCGATGGCCACCTTCTCGTCCTCCGTGTAGCCGTCGATCCGGATGACCTCCATCCGGTCGAGCAGCGGCCCGGGGATCGTCTCGGCCACGTTGCCGGTGGCGATGAACAGCACCTCGGACAGGTCGAGGTCCACCTCCAGGTAGTGGTCGCGGAACGTGTGGTTCTGCGCGGGGTCGAGGACCTCGAGCAGCGCACTCGACGGGTCCCCCCGCCAGTCCGAGCCCACCTTGTCGATCTCGTCCAGCATGAACACGGGGTTCTTCGTGCCGGCCTCCTTCAGGCCGCGCACGATGCGGCCGGGAAGCGCGCCCACGTAGGTGCGGCGGTGCCCGCGGATCTCGGCCTCGTCGTGGATGCCGCCCAGCGACACCCGGACGAACTTGCGGCCCAGGGCCCTGGCCACGGATTCGCCGAGCGAGGTCTTGCCCACGCCCGGAGGGCCGACCAGCGTGAGGATGGCGCCGGAGCCGCGCCCCAGGACCTCGCCCAGGCCGCGATCCTGCCGCAGCTTTCGCACGGCGAGGTACTCGATGATCCGGTCCTTCACGTCGTCGAGGCCGGTGTGGTCCTGGTCGAGGATCCGCCGGGCCTCCGTGATGTCGAGGTTGTCATCGGTCCGGACGTCCCACGGGATCTCGGTGATCCAGTCGAGGTAGGTGCGGATCCACCCGTACTCGGGCGACTGCTCCGAGGTCCGCTCCAGGCGTCCCAGCTCGCGCTCGGCCTCCTGCCGGGGGCCCTCGGGCATGCCGGACTCCTCGATCTTCTTCCGGTACTCGGCGACGATGTCCTCCTCGCCTTCCTCGCCCAGCTCCTTCTTGATGGCCTCGAGCTGCTGCCGGAGCAGGTAGTCCCGCTGGGTCTTCTCCATGCCCTCCCGGACGTCCTGGCGGATCTTGTCCTTCAGGCTGAGCTCGGCCAGGATGTCCTTGGCCCACGCCAGCACCTTCTCCAGTCGCTGCTCGACGTCCAGCGTCTCGAGGACCTCGACTTTCTGCTCGAACGACAGGTCGGGCGAGTAGCCGCTGGTGTCGGCGATGGCGCCGGGGTCCTGGATGCCGCGGAGGAACTCGGCGACCTGCGGGACGCCCCGCGACTCCACGATGTTCTCCACGACGGCCCGGTACTCCCGAGCGAGCTCCACGGCCCGGCCGGTGGGCCGCTCCTGTTCGGCGGCCGGTTCGACCTGGACCCAGGTCGCGTCGCCGGTGCCGGGGACTCCGGCGCCGATGACCGCCCGATGCAGGCCGCGGATCACCACGGCCTCCAGGCCGGACTGGAGGCGCCCCACGTCCTCCACGTTGGCCACCGTTCCCACGCGCGCATACCGAGCCCCCGACCGGGGCACGAGCAGCAGCTCGGACCCGGTGGCCTGGGCCGCCGCCACGGCAGAGCGGGCCTCGTCGGACTCGATGGTGAGCGTTACGACCATGCCGGGAAGCACCACCCCGGTGGTCAGGGGCAGCAGCGGGAGGACCTTCGTCTCGAGGGTGGACATGTTCGTTGTCTCCTGTTCGTTCCCCTGCATCTGCAACAACGGACCCGAACGCCGTGCCTATTCCCGGGCCGTAATCAAGATTACACACTCCTCAGCCGGGCACTCAGGGAGGGGTCCGTCCCGGCCGATACCCGATCCATGCAGACGCAGCCGCAGGACTCGGGGGCGGGACCGGGCGCCGGACCACCCTGCCCGAACTGCACGGCCGCCAACCCGGCCGGCGTCGATTTCTGCTGGCGCTGCTACACGCCCTTCCCGCCGGGCCAGGCGTGGGCCGGCCCGGCCCTCCAGCCCGTCCCCCCCGCGCCGGCGAGCCCACGGTCCGCGCCTCCGCAGGCGCCGGGCGGCCCGTATGCCGGCCCGTGGGACACACCGTCGGCCTCTCCGAAGCGCCGGACGCTCAACCTGAAGGGCGTGGTCGGCCTGATCCCGCTCGTCCTCGTGATCGTCGGCGTGAACGCGTGGCGCGGGAACTTCGGACAGACCCACTTCGAGTACCCCGAGCAGCTGGCCGGCCTGACCCGCATGCACGACGCCGCCGCCCGGGAGTACGAAGGCCGCGTCGCTGTGGTCGATGGGGCGGACGGAGACGAGTTCGAGACCGTGGGGGCCGCCTACGGGGAGGGCTCCACCGTGGGGCTGCACGTGGGCACCACCGAAGGCCACGCCTCCGACACCACCGACGAGCTGTTCTCCGCGGTGGCGTGGGTGGTGCAGGGAGTCGACCCCAGCCCCGACCTCGACGTACGCTCGGGCGATCGCGACGGCACCGAATACCGGTGCGCAGCGCTGGATCCGTCCACGCCGCTCTGCATGTGGCGCGAGGACGACAATCACGGCTTCGTCGTAATGCCCGGCAAGAGCATGGACGTGACGCTCGACACGATGTTCCGGGTCCGCGGCCAGCTCGAGGCCTGACCCCGCGAGGGGGTCGCCGCGGCGGTTCCGACCATCACGCTCGAAGCGCACCGAGTCGGGGCACGCGGTTTGACACCCATCGCTAGGATGCCCGAATGACCCGGCCCATGATCCGGACCGAGGGCCTTCGCAAGTCGTTCGCCGAGGTGCAGGCCCTGAAGGGCGTGGACCTCACGGTGGATCCGGCGACCGTGTTCGGATTGCTGGGACCGAACGGCGCCGGCAAGACCACCGCGGTCCGGATCCTCACCACGCTCCTCTCCCCCGACGGTGGACGGGCCGAGGTGGACGGCTTCGACGTGGTCAGGGACGCCGAGGGACTTCGCCACGTGATCGGCCTGGCCGGACAGTCCGCGGCGGTCGACGCGAACCTCACCGGGCTAGAGAACCTCGAGATGGTGGGGCGTCTGTATCACCTTCCGGCCACCGAGGCCCGGCGGCGGGCCAGGGACGTCCTGGAGCGGTTCGACCTGACCGACGCGGCGAACCGGCCCGCCCGCACGTACTCGGGCGGGATGCGCCGACGCCTGGACCTCGGCGCCAGCCTGGTCGGACGCCCCAAGGTGCTGTTCCTGGACGAGCCCACGACCGGACTCGACCCGCGCAGCCGCCTCGGCATGTGGGACGTGATCCGCGAGCTGGTGAGGGACGGCACGACGCTCATGCTGACGACGCAATACCTGGAGGAGGCCGACGTGCTCGCCGACCGGATCGCCGTGATCGACCTCGGGACGGTCATCGCCGAGGGAACGGCCGACGAGCTGAAGGCCCAGATCGGCGGCGAGGTCCTCGAGCTCCGCGTCTCGGATCGCGCGAGGGTCCCGGAGGCCGCCGGCGCGGTGCTCGGCCTGGTGCAGGGCGGCGGCAAGGTGGACAACAACACCGGCCAGATCACGCTGCCGGTGGGAGGCGACGGTCCGGCCATCCTGACCGAGGCCGTCCGGCGCCTCGACACCTCCGGCATCACGTTGTCCGACATCGCCCTCCGTCGGCCCACGCTGGACGACGTCTTCCTCACGCTCACCGGACGAGAGGCCGAGGGGCCGCAGGCCGAGCCGTCGGCGGACGGGGATCGGCGGCGGGGGCGGCGGGGGCGCCGGGGGCGCCGGAGGCGCCGCGACGCCGGAGGCGAGCCGTGAGCGTCCAGGTCGCGCCCACCGAGAACGCCGTCCGGGAGGGCCCGGTCCCGCGAGCGCGTTGGGCCATCCACGACGGACTGGTCCTCACCCGGCGGAACCTGCTTCGATACGTCCGGATCCCGACCCTGCTGGTCTTCTCGACGATCCAGCCGGTGATGTTCGTCCTCCTGTTCCGCTACGTGTTCGGCGGTAACATCGCCAACCTCCCGCCGGGCGTCAGTGCGTACGTGAACTACCTGATGCCCGGCATCTTCGTGCAGACGGCGATCTTCGGGGCGACGCAGACCGGCATCGGGCTCGCCGAGGACCTGAACGCCGGCATCATCGACCGGTTCAAGTCGCTGCCGATGGCCCGGTCGGCCGTCCTGTCGGGGCGAACGACCGCCGACCTGTTCCGCAACCTGTTCGTCGTGCTGCTGATGACGGGGGTCGGCTACCTCGTCGGCTTCCAGTTCCAGGAGGGGCCCATCGAGGCCGCCCTGGCCATCGGCCTGGCGGTGCTGGTTGGATTCGCCTTCTCGTGGATCTCCGCAACCATCGGCCTCGCCATCAAGAACGTGGAGTCGGTGCAGGCGGCGAGCTTCGTGTGGATCTTCCCGCTCACGTTCGCCAGCTCGGTGTTCGTGCCGCCGGCGGGCTTCCCCCCCTGGCTCCAGGCCTTCTCCCGGAACAACCCCGTGTCGATTTGGGCGGACACGCTCCGGGGCTTCACCCTCGGCAACGAGTACCTCGAGGGGGTCGGCCAGTCCATCGGCGGGCTGGCCCTGAGGTCCGGCCTGTGGATCGTGCTGATCCTGGCGATCTTCGTCCCGCTGTCGATCCGGACCTACCGCCGACCGTAGCCGTCCGGCCGAACCGCCCCCCGGGACCGTTCGCTCAGGTTCGGGCCGGGCTTGCCGATAGTGCCTGAGGGGGTCATCCACCATGCAGACCGACGCGACGGGAGCGGCGCCGGCGGGCCAGGACCCGCAGGGACGGACCTGCCCGGGCTGCGGTACGCAGAACGCCGACACCGCCGACTTCTGCTGGAAGTGCTACCGAAGGTTCGAGGCCGGGCCGGGTGGCGTGATGGCCGGCCCGTACGCGCCCACGCAGCCTGGGGCGGCGGGCCCCTACGCGCTCCCCCGTCCCGGCATGCCCATGCCCCCTCCGCCCGGATCTCTCTATACACCCCGGCCGGAAGCGCGGAGTGCCGGCAAGGGCATCGCGACGTTCGCAGCGGCGGCCCTGGCCCTGGCCGTCGTGGGGTGGTTCCTCATGTCACGGCTGGGAGGGGGGCCGCCGGCCTTCCCCGAGTCCGTGGCGGGCATCCCCCAGGCCGACATCCCCCAGCTCGAGCAGCTGATCGACCTGGCCAAGGAACAGTCGAAACTCCCCGAAGGGATCGACCTGGACCTGGCGATGTACGGGGACCCGCTGAGCCCCAGGTTCGCGCTGATGTGGATGAAGGGCGACGGGCTCGGCAACGCGCAGGACGCGTTCGAGGCCCTCTCCAGCGGGCTGGGCGAGGGGCTCCTGCCAGGCGCGAGCGGCGCCGGCCAGCTGAAGGTCGAGACCCGGGACGGGGTCACCTATGCGTGCGCCAGTGGCACGGACTTCGGCGTGGCCGGGCCCGCGGCCACGCTCTGCATGTGGCCCGATGACGACATCTTCTGGATGGTCCTCGACTTCCAACCCGGCCCCACCATGCAGCCCACGATCCTCCTCGCGGGGCAGGCGAACGACGCCATCGAGTAGCAGGGAAGAATCGGGCTCCCGGGTCGGTTCCCAGAACTGACCGTATCCTTGCCCGAACCCATCCTCAGGGAAGGGAGTTTCATTGCCGCTGTTCGGATTCGAAGGCGAGAACGCCCGGGAGAAGGTCATCGTCCTGTTGACGATGTGCTTCGCCCTGGCAATGGCCATGCTCGACAACACCGTCGTGAACGTGGCGCTGCCCACGATCAGCCGGGACCTCGGCACTGGGGTCTCGGGACTCCAGTGGATCGTCGACGGGTACGTGCTCGCGTTCGCCTCGCTCCTCCTGACCGGAGGCATCCTCGGCGACCGGTACGGCCGGAAGAAGACGTTCCTTGCCGGGTTGACCCTCTTCACCGTGGCCTCGCTGGCGTCCGGGATGTCCCAGACCACCGGCCAGCTGATCGGGTTTCGGGCCCTTCAGGGCATCGGGGCGGCCCTCCTGATGCCCGGAACCCTCTCGATCATCACGGTCACGTTCCCGCCGCACGAGCGAGCCCGAGCCATCGGCCTGTGGGCCGGGATGTCCGGCTTGGCCCTAGCCCTCGGCCCCACCGTCGGCGGCCTGATGGTCGAGACCCTGGGTTGGCAGTCGGTGTTCTTCCTGAATGTGCCGATCGGCATCGTGGCCTTCCTCACGGCCACCCGGACCGTGCGCGAATCGGTGTCGGAGGTCCAGCGGGAGCTCGACATCCCGGGCCTGGTGCTCGGCACGTCCGCGCTGTTCTCAGTGACCTACGGCCTGATCGAGGCGAACCAGAAGGGCTGGACCGACCCGCTCATCGTCTCCTCGCTCGTTGCGTTCGTGTTGCTCGCGCTGGCCTTCCTGGCATGGGAGGTCAGGAACCCCAAGGCCATGATGCCGCTCGGTTTCTTCCGGATCCCGGCATTCTCGGCCGGGAACACCGTGGCCTTCTCGGTCTCGCTGGGGATGTTCGCGTCGTTCTTCTTCCTCAGCCTGTACATGCAGCTGATCCACGGGTACACGGCGTTCCAGGCGGGAGTCCGGTTCCTGCCCATGACGCTGATGATCATCGTCACCGCGCCGAACGCAGGACGGTTCGCGCAAAAGCACGGCTCGCGAGCCCCGATGACGTACGGCCTGCTGCTCGCCGGCGGCGGGTTGCTGCTGCTCGGGACGTGGCTCCAGGCCGACACGTCGTACTGGCTGATGCTGCCGGTGTTCGCGGCCATGGGCCACGGGATGGGCGCGACCATGGCGCCCATGACGGCCGCGGTGATGAACGCCGTGGGCCACGAGCGGGCCGGCATGGGCTCGGCCATGACGAACACCTCCCGGGAGGTGGGCGGGGTCTTCGGGATCGCCCTGCTCGGGACGCTCCTCACGACGAGGCTCACCAGCTCGCTCGCGCCGGCCCTCGCCGGGCTGGGCCTGTCCCCGGATCAGCGGGCCTCGATCGCCGCCGCGGCCGGCCACGGGACCCTGGAGCCCTCTGTGCTCCGTGGCCTCTCGCCGGAGCAGGTCGCGGGGGTGGAGCAGGCGTTCGGGCGGTCGTTCATGGACGGGTTCCACGTGGCCCTGATCGTCGGAGGGCTCGTGCTGTTGGTTGCGGCTCTGGTCGCCAACCGGTTCATCCCGAGTGGGGCGCCAAGCCGCGAGGTCCTGCCCGCGGAGGCCGCCGTTGGCCCCGTCGTCGCCGAGCTCTAGCCGGCGACCGTGTGTTCGCGAGCGGCCCCTCCACGTGCCCTAGTAGGGTTGCGTCGGGGAGGTCGCGCCATGGCCGACGAGGACGTCATCGCCAGGATCAACGAGTTGGCCCACGAGGAACACGCGCTCTTCGAGAAGGAGTCCCTGGGCAAGGCCAGCACCAAGGAACGGGGGCGCCTGAAGGAGATCGAGGCCCAGCTCGACGAGTGCTGGGAGCTGCTGCACCGGCGCAGGGCCCGCCGGGCCGCCGGCCTCGAACCCGAAGACCTCGACTCCGCCCAGACCAGGATGGCAGGCGAAGCGACCGCCGAGGATCGCCGGGCCTGAACGCCGCGCTCATCCTGACAGCCGATCCAACCACGATGGGGCTCAGTCCTCGTCGCCGCTCGGCGTCCTGTCCGTCATGGCCTCGACCAGGGTGTTGA
>Ga0214472_10009148_pt1 | contig 10333 bp, 12 predicted proteins | sample RVTome_6_FD_207662 | JGI IMG/M metagenome (GOLD analysis project Ga0214472, IMG submission 207662) | Soil microbial communities from uranium-contaminated site in the Upper Colorado River Basin, Wyoming, United States - RVT140D175 | ecosystem: Environmental > Terrestrial > Soil > Contaminated >...
GACGGGGGATCGTCACCAACCATGACGCCTTCGGCTACTTCATCGCCGAGTACGGCCTGCACCTCGTCGGCTCGGTCTTTCCCAGCCTCGACGTCTCGGCCGAGCCGAACCCCGCCCAGCTGGCCGCTCTCGCGGACACGATCCGGCGCGAGGGCGTGACCGCCATCTTCAGCGAGTCGGCGGTGAATCCCAGGCTGGCGCAGGCGATCGCGAGTGAGACCGGGGCGCGGGTCGTCGACGAGCCGCTCTACACCGATTCGCTCGGACCGCCCGGATCGGGAGCCGACACGCTCGACGGGATGCTCCTGCACGACGCGCGGGTGATCCACGACGCCCTGGTGGCCGGCTAGGCCTCGGGCTCCTCGTCCTTCGCGGGCGCCTGCTCCGAACCGGGCTCGTCGGCTGGCTCGGCGGCTGCTTCTGGGACCGCCTCCGCCGCTGGTGGCTCGGGCTCGCGAACCGCGGCCTCGCGGGCCTTCAGTTCGGCGAGGAGGGCCTCGCGCCGCGCGTCGGCCTGCTCACGGGCGATGGCCTCGTCGCGCTCCTGTTCGCGCCTGCGCTTCATACTGGGCGAGTCTACGCCCGGGGCGGCCGATCAGTACGCGGGGCGATACGGCGTCGCCGATGGCGCTGGGGTCTCCGCCTCGTCCTCGCTCTCGGACGCGGACTCGCCGCCGCTCGGTTCGCGAGTGGCCGAGGTCGCTCCGACCGGTGCGATGAACCAGACTCCGCCGACCCCGTCGCCGGTGGCGTCGCCGGGCTCCGGGTCGCTGGCGTAGTAGTAGAGCGGCTGACCGTTGTGGGTGACCTGCTTCCTGCCGTCGTCCCGCGTGGTCGTGCCGAATGAGCCCGAGACGCCATCGCCGGCGATCACCGCCGAGCCGTCACCCAGGAGCGGCGGCCAGGCTGCCGCGCAGCTGTCGTTGCAGGTGCTGCTCCCATCCGTGTCGGGGGTGAAGATGTAGAGGGTCATGCCGTTCGGCCCGGCGAGCGCATCCCCGGTCTGTGCAACGGTGATCTCGACGCCGCCGCCGCTCGGTGCCACGCTGCCCGGCGCCTCGCTCCCTGCGCCCGTCTGCGGCGCGCAGGCGACGAGCAGCAGCGCGCCGGCGGCCAGGGTTGCGGCAAGACGCATCGGTTCGTTCTCCTGCGGGCGGATCGGCGTGGCGGGCGGATGCCCTTTCATACCCTTACGGCCGACGTTACACCGGTGCGAGTCCCGGTCGAGAGGGGCCGGAGGTCACACCGTCTTGGTCCGCGCGGCACTCCTGCCCTGCTCGTGGCGGGCCGACGATTGCGGGGATGAACCGAGCCATTGCTGCGCCGCCCTTCCCCGGGATCCCCGCCATCGTCGACGGCTCGGAGGCGGTCGCGCACGTCGAGACCCGCATCAGCGAGGGCTGCTGCGCCTACCCGATCACGCCCTCCACGACGATGGCCGCCCTCTTCCAGGCCGGGGTGGCCGATGGCCGCACCAACCTGTGGGGGACGCCACTGCGCTTCCTCGAGCCGGAATCGGAGCACTCATCCGCCTCGGCGGCGGAGGGATTCGCCCTGGCCGGCGGGCGCGTCACCAACTTCACCTCCGGCCAGGGGCTGATCCTGATGAAGGAGGTCCTCTACGCGATCAGCGGCAAGCGCCTGCCTGCCGTCTTCCACGTCGGGGCCCGCGCGCTGACCAGCCAGGCGCTGAACATCCACGCCGGCCACGACGACGTGATGGGGGTCGCCGACTGCGGCTGGGGGATCGTCTTCGCCCGCAACGCCCAGGAGGCCGCCGACCTGGCGGCGATTGCCCGTCGCGCCGCCGAGGAGAGCGAGACGCCGATCCTCGTCTGCCAGGACGGCTTCCTCACCACCCACACCCTGGAGAATGCGCTGCTGCCGGAGGACGAGCTGCTGCGGGCCTTCGTCGGTGACCCGAGGACCCGGCTGCTGGACCTCTTCGACCCGGCCGAGGCGCTGATGACCGGCGTCGTCGCCAACCAGGACAGCTACATGAAGGGACGCGTCGCGCAGCGCGCCTTCGTCGAGCGCCAGGCGACGGCCCTCAGCAACGCGTTCGCCGAGTGGGGGGAGCTGACCGGACGCCGATACGCCCCGGTGCAGGCCTACCGCTGCGATGACGCCGAGGAGGTGCTGGTGGCGATGGGCACCATCGCCGAGACGGCGATCACCGTGGTCGACCACCTTCGCCGGCAGGGTCGTCGCGTCGGCTGTGCCGCGGTCACCGTCTTCCGCCCATTCCCCGCCGAAGAGCTGACGAAGGCGGTGCGAAACGCCCTCGCCGTCGGCGTCGTCGAGCGCACCGACGAGCCGGCCGCGGTCGACAACCCGCTGGCTCGCGAGCTGAAGGCCGCGCTGGCTGACCGCGCGGTGGACGGCGCGCCGCTGCCGCGTGTCGTCTCCGCGTCCGCCGGGCTCGGCTCGCGCGACGTCTCGGCCGGGGACCTGGCGGCGGTCTTCGAGTGGCTGGCGGATGCGGACGCGGTGCGCCGGCGGCGCCGGGTCGTGCTGGGGGTGTCCCATCCCGACGCGCTGGCGCCGGTGCCGCTCCAGCTGCGTCCGCAGGGGGCCTACAGCCTGCGCGGGCATTCGGTAGGCGGCTTCGGATCGGTGAGCTCGAACCGGCTCATCGCGACCGTGGTGGCCGAGCTCTTCGGCCGCTACGTGCAGGCCTATCCCCGCTACGGCTCGGAGAAGAAGGGGCTGCCGACCACCTACTTCCTCACCATCGCCGACGAGCCGATCCGCCAGCATGCGGAGCTGCAGGAGGTCGACTTCGTCCCGGTCCAGGACAGCGCCGTCTTCCGCTACGGGGCCCCGCTGCACGGCCTCGTCGACGGAGGCACCCTGTTCCTGCAGACCGCACTCACCGACCCGGAGGAGATCTGGGCCTCGCTGCCGGCCTCGGCGCGCGCCGAAATCGTCGCCCGATCCATCCGTCTCGCCGCCCTTGACACCGCGGCGCTGGCCCGCGCTCGCTCGCCGCGTTCCGATCTCGAGGTGCGGATGCAGGGCGTGGCGCTGGTCGGCGTCTTTCTGCGCCTCACGCCCTTCGCCGCGCAGGCCGGCCTCGACCGCGAGGCACTTCTGACCGCCATCCGACCCGGCCTGCTGCGATCCTTCGGGAAGCGCGGGACGAAGGTCGTGGACGCCAACCTGGCCGTCATCGCCGATGCGTACGACGGCGTCATCGACGTCACCGCAGCCCTCGGCTCGGTCCACCAGCCGATCCGGTCGCTGACGGTGATCCCACCACCGATCCTCGAGGAGGCGCTGCCGTGACCACCCGCACCACCGGCCCCACCGTGGGCGAGCTGATGAGCATCGAACCGGTCACGATCGCGGTCGATGACCCGGTCAGCAGCGCTGAGCAGCTGATGAGCAGCCGCGGCATCACCGGCCTGCCGGTGGTCGACCGGGTTGGCCGGCTGAAGGGGGTGCTGAGCCAGACCGACATCGTGCGGGCGCTCGCCTCCGGGCAGCCGGTGGCCAATTGGCCACGCCTGGCGGTCCGCCACCTGATGACCGCCCCGGCGTTGACCATCCGCCTCGACGAATCGCTGCTGACTGCCGCACGCCTGATGGAGCAGCACCACGTACATCGGCTGGTGGTGGTCGCTCCCGACGGCGAGCACCCGGTCGGGGTCATCTCGACCACCGACCTGGTGCGGGCGCTGGCCGACCTGCTGGAGCAGATCGATGACCGTTGAGCCCAAGGAGGTCGTCGAGACGCGGGCAGCCGCGGCGCTGCCCCTCTTCGACGTGCAGGCCTATGTGGACGACTTCAACCGCGGCATCGTGCCGGCATACGGCCGCGGCACGGCCGACGCCGGCCTCCCAGCCGACGCCGGCGTCGCGCGCAGCATCATCCCGCCCGGCACCGCTGCGGTCCGCGACTTCAGCCACCTGGCGCCGCAGATCCCGGAGCTGATCGCCGACCGCTGCGTCGGCTGCATGACCTGCGTCAACGCCTGCCCCGACAGTGCGATCCTGGCAGTGGCGCTGCCAACCAGCCAGGTCGACGAGCTCGTCACCAGCTTCGCCGCCACCCAGCCGCAGCCGGAGCTCGCCGAGGCGACGGGGCGGAGCCACTTCGCGAATACCACCAAGTACGCCGACCTTCCCGCCAAAAAGGGGTTGGAGCCGGCGGGGTTCGGGATCTTCGTCGACCCGGTGCACTGCAAGGGCTGCGCGGAGTGCGTGGAGGTCTGCCACGCGCTCGGCTACGACGCCCTGCACATGCTCACCAAGGTCGCCGAGGAGCCGTCCGGCGAGTCCACCCTGGACCGCTATGCGCGCGATATCGCGCTCTTCCGCTCGCTCCCGCCGACCCCCGCCCCGTACCGCTCGGAGAAGGCGCTCGCCGACGTGATGCTGGGCGAGCACGCCATCGGCTACGTCGGTGGCGCCGGGAGCTGTGCCGGCTGCGGCGAGGCGTCCGCCATCCGGATGCTGGTCGCCGCCACGCGCCAGGTGCACGGCCCGGAGTCGATGGGGATCGTCGCCGCCACCGGCTGCAACACCGTCTACGGCAGCACCTATCCGTATAACCCCTACCTGGTGCCATGGACCAATTCGCTCTTCGAGAACGCCCCGGCCGACGCGTTGGGAATCCGGGCTCGCTGGGACCAGGCGGGGCACGCCGAGCGCCGCCTCTGGGTGCTCGGTGGCGATGGCGCGATGTACGACATCGGCTTCCAGTCGCTCTCGCGCATGGTCGCCTCGGGCGCGGACATCAAGGTCATGGTCCTCGACACGCAGGTCTACTCGAACACCGGGGGCCAGGCGTCGACCGCGAGCTTCGGTGGCCAGGTGACGAAGCTCTCGGCCTTCGGCAAGGAGCTGCACGGACGCCCCGAGCGGCGCAAGGAGCTGGGTCGCATCCTGGTCGGCCACGGCGACGTCTACGTGGCCCAGACCACGCCGGCGCACATCAACCACTTCTATCGAGCCGTGATGGAGGCCAACGAGTATCCGGGGCCGGCGGTCGTGATCGTGTACACCCCGTGCCAGCCCGAGCACGGCATCGCCGATGACGCGTCGAGCGCCCAGGCCAAGCTGGCGGTCAGCTCGCGCGCCTTCCCGCTCTTCGTCTACGACCCGCGCAAGGGGCCGACCATCGCCGAACGGCTCAGCCTGCAGGGCAACCCCGCCCCGAAGGAGGACTGGTACACGGCTCCGGACGGTAGCGTCGTCGACTTCCTCGCCTTCGCGCAGACGGAGGGCCGATTCGCCCCGCACTTCAGCGCGGACGGCACCCCCACCGCGGAGATCGCCGCCACCCAGGAAGACCGGCTTGCCAACTGGCGCACCCTCCGGGAGATGGCAGGCACGGGCTGACCCGTCCACGCCGGACGGTACTTTCCCGTCATCGACATGACCCGCTGGATGGGTAGGCTCGTGCAATGCCGACCTTCGAGAACGGATGGATCTGCCGCGAGTGCTGGTGCGCGAATCGCGAGACCGATGAGCGCTGCTATCGCTGCCACGCCGTCCCCAAGCGCCGCGAGATGCCCGAGCCGATCACCTTCTCGACGCCCGACGGCATGCCCAACGAGGAGCGCAAGAAGGTCTCGAGCCTGACCGGCCCGGCCGTCCCGCGTGAGCCCGAGGCCAGCCCGCCGAAGGCCCCCACCCCGAACATCCCGCTGTCGGAGCGCCTTCGCACACTGGTGATCGTGACGCGCGTGCGCGCCGCCATCGCCGCGCTGACCCTCGCCTTCGCCCGGCTGACCTCGTTCGGTCGTGCGGTCCGCCACGCACCCGGCGCCGGAGCCCAGCGCCTGTCGCAGGGCGTCCGCGGGGCGAGGCACGAGGCCGGCTCCCGGTGGCGGAGTGCGCACGCGCATCGGCGCGCCTGGCTGAGCGCGGCGTGGGTCACCTCCGCCCTCAGCTGTGCGCTGCTCTTCTCGGCCGCCCTCCACGCGCCGTTCGCCGCAAGCCTGTTGGTGGTGATCAGCGTCGCGATCTTCAGCGGCCTGACCGCCGCCATCACGTCGAACGCCCTGGAGCGACAGGCTCGAGCGACGGCCGAGCGCTCGGCCGATGCCCATGCCGTCGGTGAGCGCGCACATACGTTCGTCCCGGCGCCGGATCTTCCGCAGCAGCCCGCCAAGGCCCTCAGGAGCCGCCCCGCTCGCTAGCCCGCTCCCGTCCGTCCGGCTCTCGCCGACGGGCCGGATGTCACCGCTCGACGGGCGACTCGGCACTGATGCGCAGATGCGCATGCGTTGCATCCTCGACGCATGGATCAGATCTACGAGCTCCAGGCTGACGTCCTCAAGACGCTCGCCCATGCACGGCGCCTCGAGATGGCGCACCTGCTGGCGGAAGAGCCGATGACGGTCGGCCGCCTGGCCGACCGGCTCTCCCTTGCCCAGCCGAACGTATCGCAGCATCTCGCGCTGATGCGCGCCGCCGGCGTGGTGCTGGCCGAGCGCGACGGTCGCGAGATCCGCTACCGACTCGCCGACCCCGACATCATCGCCGCCTGCCGCCTGATGCGGGCGGCCCTCCAACGACGCCTGGCGCGCCTCGCCGAGCTCTCGGCGCGGTCCGTCGACGTCCCCACCCCGGCCCCGGCCGGGCACAGGTAGGAACCGATGGACCAGAACCTCTCCCTCGTCCTCTTCTCCGGCACCGACGACAAGCTGAACGCCGCCGCTGTGCTCACCGCCGGAGCGGCCGCGATCGGCCGGCCGGTGCACCTCTTTCTCCAGTACTGGGCGCTCGACGCGTTCCGGGCCGACCGGATCGCCGACGACCACGGGCTCGCGCCCGAGGCCGGTGCCGAGGGCCTGCAAGCCACCAATGCCCTGCGCGCCGCGGGGCAGGCGCCGTGGCACGAGACGATGCGGCAGGCGAAAGAGCTCGGCGGGGTCGAGATCCAGGCCTGCACCCTCTCCATGGATCTCCTGCACATCACCGAGGCCGACCTCGACCCGCTGGTCGACGGGGTGGAGGGCGTTACCGCCTTCTGGCTCGCCGCCGGTGAGGGCCAGGTCGTCTTCATCTGAAGGCTGAAGGGAACCTGACAATGACCGTCACCACCAGCGTCGCGAAGACCGTCGACGCCCGGGGCCTCTCCTGCCCGCTGCCGATCGTGAAGACCGCGCTGGCGATCAAGGAGCTGGCCTCCGGCGACCTCGTCGAGGTCCTCGCCACCGATCCCGGATCCACCAAGGACTTCACCGCCTGGACGAAGACGACCGGCCACACGCTGGTCGAGTCATCGGTCGACGGAAATGTCTTCCGCTACCTGCTGCGCAAGAAGTGAGGCGCTGAGATGACCGCAACCATGACCCGGCCCATCCTGCCGACCGCGCTCGTCGAGGGGCTCGACGATCCGGAGACCGATGGAGCCGCCAAGACCAAGGAGCTCGTGATCGTCGCCGAGAGCGGCGACCTGGAGCGCACTTGGGCCACCACCATCCTGGCAAGCACCGCGGCTGCCGGGGAGATGAAGGTCTCGATCTTCTTCACCTTCTGGGGCCTCTTCGCGCTGGTTCGACCCGAGGTCCGAATCACCGGCACCAACTGGATGCAGAAGATGCTGGCGATCATGAACCGCCCGGGAATCGACCACGCCAAGCTTTCCAAGCTGAACTTCGTGGGGATGGGTCCCTGGATGATGAAGAAGCTCGCCAAGCAGTACGGCGTGGCCGAGCCGCGCGAGCTGCTCGAGATGGCACAGGCCCTCGGCGTGCGCCTGATCCCGTGCCAGATGAGCATGGACATGATGGGGATCACCCCCGATCAGCTGATCGACGGCGTCGAGCCGGCGGTCGGCGCCGCCGCGGCGCTCGAGCTGATGACCCACGCCGACGCAAGCCTCTTCATCTGATCGTTCGAGAAGGACGGTAACCCGATGCAGACACTGACAACCCCGGTCCCACGCGTCGTAGACGCCAGAGGCAGCTACTGCCCGGGGCCGCTGATGGAGCTGATCCGGGCCATTCGCGAAGGGCAGGTGGGCGACATGATCGCCGTCTACTCGAGCGACGCCGGATCGAAGATGGACATCCCCAAGTGGGTCGAGAAGGCCGGCCATCGACTGGTCGGCATCGAGACCCGAGACGGCTACGACGAGATCGTGGTCGAGAAGCTGCGCTAGGAGGCGTCGCCGTGAACCGAGTCGTGATCCTGGGCGGCGGCGTCGGGGGGACGCTCGTCGCCAACCTGCTGGTGCGGAAGCTTCGCTACGACATCGATCGCCACGAAGCGAGCGTCACCCTCGTCGATGAGATGGGCCAGCACGTGTACCAGCCCGGCTTCATGTACATCGCCATGGGCGGCGAGCGGGCGGAGAAGCTGGTGCGGCCCGAGCGCAGCCTCCTCGACGAGGAGGTGCAGCTGCAGGTTGGCCGGGCGGTGCGCATCGACGAGGCGAAGAGCCGGATCGAGATGGATGACGGGAGCTTCATCGGCTACGACGAGCTCGTGATCGCCACCGGCTCGCGGATCGTCCCCGAGGAGATCGAGCACTTCGGCGAGGAGGCACATCACTTTTACAACGCGGAGGCCGCCCTCAGGCTGCGTCACGCACTCGACGCGTTCGCCGGCGGCAGGATCGTGATCGGCATCGCCGGGATGCCCTACAAGTGCCCGCCGGCCCCGCTGGAGGTCGCCTTCCTGATCGAGTCCGAGCTGCGCGAGCGCGGACTGCGCGAGAAGAGCGAGCTGCACTATTGCAGCCCCATCGGGCGTGCCTTCACGATCGAGACCGTGTCGGAGATGGCCACCCCGATCCTGGCCGAGAAGGGGATCGAGCTGCATACCTTCTTCAACGTCGAGGCGATCGACCCGCAGCGCAAGGTCGTCCAGAGCCTCGAGGGCGAGGAGCTGCCATACGACCTGCTCATCCTGGTCCCGCCGCACCGGGGATCGAAGCTGGTCATCGACTCGGGGCTCGCACCGGCGAGCGGCTGGCTGCCGACGGACCACCACACCCTGCAGGTGGGCGGACGCCCCAACGTCTACGCGCTCGGAGACGCAACCGACCTGCCGCTCTCGAAGGCCGGCTCGACCGCGCACTTCGAGGCGCCGATCGTCGCCGAGCGGATCGCGGCCACCGTCCAGGGCCGGGAGCCGCGGGGCAAGCACGCGGACTACACCGGCAAGGTGATGTGCTTCTTCGAGGTCGGCGACGGGAAGGGGACGCTCCTCCAGTTCGACTACGACCATCCACCCCGGCCGCCGAAGCCGAACCGCTTCTGGCACCTGGGCAAGATCGTCTTCAACAAGACCTACTGGCACACCGTGCCGCGAGGACGGGTCTAGGGGAGCGCCTGATTGACCGATGATGGGGCGGTGACCACCACCCCGCCCCATGCGACCGAAGCGGCGGCCGTGGCCGCCGCCTTCGGTGTTCAGCCCGCCGTCGGCCTCACCGATGCGGAGGCGGCGCGACGGCTCGCCGCCTCCGGCGCCAACATGCTGGCCCGCCGCGAGGCGCCGCCGCTGTGGCGGATGGTGTGGGACGCGGCGACCGAGCCGTTCATCCTCCTCCTCCTCGGCTCGGGCTCGCTGGCGGTCTTCCTGGGTGAGGTGCGAGACGGCCTGCTGGTGATGGCCGGCCTTGTCCCGATCGTGGCGGCCGACGTCATCACCGGGTACCGGGCCGAGCGCGCGCTGGAGGCACTCCACGCCGCGTCGGCGCCCCTGGCCCGCGTGCGCCGCGACGCGGTCGCCCGCGACATCCCGGCCGCGGAGCTGGTGCCGGGCGACATCGTCCTGCTGCGGGTCGGCGACGTGGTGCCGGCCGACCTGCGGCTGCTCGACAGCGACGCCCTCCTCCTCGACCGCAGCGTCCTCACCGGCGAGTCGCTGCCGGAGGCGGGGTCGGTCGAGCCCGACAGGCCCGAGAGCACTGTGGCAGAGCGTCACACGATCGCGTACGCGGGCACCTCGGTCGTCCGCGGCCGCGCCCTGGGGGTGGTGGTGGCGAGCGGGCAGGCGACAGAGTTCGGGAAGATCGCCGGCAGCCTGGCGGTGCTGGAGCGCCGCCGCTCGCCGCTGCAGCGCGAGCTTGACCGCCTCGTCCGCATCCTGCTGGTTGCCGCCCTGGCGCTGATCGCCATCACGGTCGGTCTCGGCTTCCTGCGTGGCCAGCCGGCGGGAGCCAACCTGCTGGCTGGCATCAGCGCCGCGATCGCGGCGATCCCGGAGGAGCCCCCGATCCTGCTTGCGGTGATCCTGGGACTCGGCGCGTTTCGGCTGCTCCGCAAGGGGGTGCTGGTGCGGCGCCTCAATGCGCAGGAGACGCTGGGCGCGGTCGACCTCATCCTGACCGACAAGACCGGGACCCTGACGCACAACCGCCTGGCGC
>Ga0214472_10009149_pt1 | contig 10333 bp, 13 predicted proteins | sample RVTome_6_FD_207662 | JGI IMG/M metagenome (GOLD analysis project Ga0214472, IMG submission 207662) | Soil microbial communities from uranium-contaminated site in the Upper Colorado River Basin, Wyoming, United States - RVT140D175 | ecosystem: Environmental > Terrestrial > Soil > Contaminated >...
CGAGATCACCGGCCCGACGCTGTTGGGCGGGCAACAGACGCTGCTGGTGGTGCGTTTCAACCCGGCCGAAGCAGCCAAACTGAATGCTTTTCGGTCGAACTATGGCATCGACAGCTCGGTGGCCATTGTCGGCGGATATGCCGGCAAGTTGGACAACGGCGGCGAACGGATCGAACTGCGCCGTCCCGACGCGCCCCCGGCGGATGACCCGCTGTTTATCCCGATGCTATTGGTCGACTCCGTCCGATACGACGACGTCGCGCCGTGGCCCACCAGCGCAGACGGCGGCGGCGATTCCCTGCAGCGGATCGCCGTCAATGCGTTCGGCGATTTCCCGTCGAGTTGGGCCGGCCTGCCACCGACGCCCGGTGTCACACCGTTTTCCAATCCGAATACACCTCCGACGATTTCGACGATTGCCGACGTCACAATCGCCGAAGACACCTCCACCGGTCCCCTGGCGTTCACCGTCGGCGACCTGGAAACGGGCGCCGGATCGTTGACCGTCACCGCCGCCTCATCAAATACCACGCTGGTGCCGCTGGCCAACATTTCTTTCTCCGGCACGGGCGCCAATCGGAATGTCGCCGTCACGCCCGCCGCCAACCTCTCTGGCTCGGTCGACGTCACGCTGACCGTGACCGACGGTTCGGGGGGCATGGCCCAGACCACGTTCACCGTCACCGTCACGCCGGAGCCGACGATTCTGGGCGACACCAATGACGACGGCATCGTCGATCTGGACGACCTGAACAATGTCCGCAATAACTTTGGCGTCATGGGCGAGGCGCCGCCGGGCGACACCAATGGTGACGGCGTTGTCGACATTACGGACCTCAACAACGTGCGAAATAATTTTGGCAAAACGGCCCGCGCGGCGCCCGTCGTCAATCAAGATTTCGTTCAGGCGAACACGCAACCGCTGGCGGGAGATTTCTGGCCGCCGGATGGAATGGAAACCGGGACGCGGTCTTTCATGATCAACCGGCCGTGGCGAAGATTTCCGCTTCACGCAGCAGTGGAAGCCGGCGGGTCTCGCGGCGACGCATTGGCCGACCATTCCCGCTGGCTCTGGAGGGTGGGTTAGATCGGGGGCCGTCCGCGCACCGCACCCGCCACGGCACTAATCAGGAACAGCACGATGAACACGAAGAACAGAATCTTCGCAATACCCACAAAGGCTCCGGCCATCCCGCCAAAGCCGAGCACGGCGGCGATCAGAGCCAAGATCAACAGTAGAATTGCTAACTGTAACATGGTGGCTATCCTCCTCGAATTGGAATGTGCGGTACTGACGGAATGACTTTCATGTCGCACTTCACGTGCCAAACGAAGAGCCACGTTAGCTTCAGCAAAAGCGTGCCTTTGCGACGGTTCGCCTGATAGCGTAGCCACCATCGTGGGTGCTGGACAATCAATGGTGTTTAGAAGTCGCGCGGACTGGATTTGAACGGCAGCAGGAGATACGTAAGCGAAGGGACCAGTATCAATCCACCCGCTGCGATGGCGATGAATGCCAGCTCGATTCGATGCCATCGTCAGTTCCGCGAGACACTATTGTTTGTCCGATGTGTCGCGGGCCTCATTCTCTGTGGCGCCATCTGCCGAACCCTCGGTCTCGGCAGGCGGATTCTTTTGCTCGCCGCTGTTGTCCTCGGTCAAGCCCTCAATCTTTTCGCTGGCCTGGTTCATCAATTCCTTGCCCTTCCCGACGGCCTCTTCGGCCGCTTGCTTGACTTCGCCAGTCTCGACTTCGATCGTTGCCTTCTGTTGTTGCTCGTCGTGTTGGAACTGGACCCAACCTGCCGCATAGCCGACGACGGCAAAACCAGCGATCAGCAGACAACACACCAGAAGGAGGCGCAAGAGCAGCGAAAAAGCTCCTCGTGCGGGACCACGTTTGTGACTCGTGTCGCTCATGATATGACTCCTCCTCTGTTCAAGTCTGTGAAAATGGAACTGTGGTTAATCGACAATTCGCGGGCGCGTAAACAAACTCAACACGGCCGCGAACAACGCGCCTCCAATGATTGACCAGATGATCGGGAATCTGGTGTCGCCAATCTGAATCGCAAACAGTTCCGGCAATCCAGTCAGCCGCGCCAGCCATGTACCCAGCAGCGCGCCGATGAAACCCATCACGATGGCGACCAAACAGCCGCCACGCGAGAAACCGGCCAGCGTTTGGGCCAGACCCCCACAAATGCCCGCGATGAGCAATAAGATCAGGAATTCCAGGAGTGAGAATGACATTGTTGTTTCACCACGAATAACCGACTGTGTTCATCGGGCTCTCCGTCCTCAAAGCTATTGCACGCAGCGTGCCAAACCGTTGTTGCAGATTCGACGACGGTTATTTCCCTAGAAACTGGAGTTGCAAGCCGGACGGAGGCGGGATTGCCTGGCCGCTGGTCGAGCAGCGGCGACGATGGTCCAACGACGGACCACCACGGACCGGCGGCGCCGCTAGTCGGCAACGCCGGTATCGCGTTGGAAGGATTCCAGCAGCCAGGTGCTGACGGCTTGCTGCTGTGAGCGAACGCGGATTACGAACTGTAGGCCCTCGTCGACCACCGCAGAGAGGCACTCGTCCAGCTTGCTCTCGTGCGGCTCCGCCGGCTCAACTCGCTTGCGGAACTGCTCGATCTTGTCGGCTAATTTCCCGTAGTGCTCTCGTATCAGTGCGTCCTCTTCGTGCATTTGCTCAACCTGATGAAGCAGATCGGAGTTTTCACTGCTAATCTGATCAAAATGATCCGGATGCGTGTGTTCGAGTTCATGGCGCAGCGGATCACGCACGTCCTTGTAAGCTTCTTCGACGGCACTGGCCCACGACGGAAGCTCGCCAGGCACAACCGGTGACTCCAGGCACCCTTCCAATTGCGACAATGCGGCATCGATACCAGCGGATTCGTCGTCTGCGTTCGGATTGGTGTCTGTCCGCTGCTGGTGCTCTTTACCGTTCATGACGTTGCTCCTCAAGCTGGTTTACTCGCGTGCCTGTTCTGGCTCCGGTCCGTGCCAGACGGGCTGCGCTGTGGACTCGATCGCCCGATGAACTGCGTCGCTGCCGGCGTCGTCGGCCAACTTGTCAATCAATTGTTGGAACGTTTCCGGAAACAGATGCCAGTAGGCGTTGCCGATTTGCACTTTCAAGAGGGCTCCGACGGTCGGATCAAACTCGTCATCCATTGATACGCGAATGTTTTCTGCGCCAACCCGTTGCAATTCCTCATAAACCCGGTCTAACATGGCTCTTTCCCCGCTGCGAGGCGATCAATCGCACATCCATCGTGTACCAACGTCCGCTACCACAGCCGACCTTGACCGACAAAAGCGCACGAAAAAGCGTCCGGCCGTCAACGTACTTGTCGTGACGACCGGACACTGTCACTACTTCGTGACCAACGCCTCTACTCTGTTCACATGACCGTCGCAAGTCAACTCAGGAGCCCTAATTCCTTCGTAACGTCAGCTCCGCTGCTTAACACGAGCACGCATTCTCGAATTCCTCAATTTGACGCTCGGCCTCGTCCTTGGCGACGCCGTACCTTTCCTGGATCTTTCCGGCGAGTTGCTGGCGCTTGCCGTTGATGACTTCCAGCTCGTCATCGGTCAACTTGCCCCACTTCTCCTTGATCTGTCCTTTGACCTGTTTCCAATTGCCTTCAATACGATCCCAGTTCATTGTTTACCACCCTCCATTTACATAGTTTCGAAAGTCAGTAAAGACGCCCAGAGGCGAGCACTGCGATTGTGCAACACCCCTGAGCGCGGGTGCATCGACCATCAGTAGCTACTGATCGCTCCGTTCCTGTGATTGCGAGCGTTCCGTTTGTGTTCGCTCTGGGCGATCCGTTGGCCGGTCTGTACGCCGATGCGAAGGTCCGTAGTGCTTCTCGATGTCGTCGCCGAATTTAGGATCGGCGAGGTTCGGCCAGTTGTCCTGATCGAAGCCCGGCGCTTTTCGCAGCGTGGTCTCGTCAATCGCCAGCACGAGATGACACTTTTCGTCGCTCTGGTTGTACTGGCAATCAAACGAGTCCCAGGGCACGGCAAACAGCTTGTCCCCGAGACCGATGAAGCCACCATAGGACAGCGCCGCATAGCGGAGCTTTCCACTGTCCATGTCGACCACGAGATCATTGACCGAACCCAAGTCCTTGCCGGCGGTGTTCTTAACCGCCATGCCTGTGATTTCGCTGGCACGGTGAACCACGTCCTTGGCAGGTGCGTCCGGTCGGCGGTCTGTCCGGTCACGGGCCGCTCGATCGCGGTTTCGCTGGACATCGACGTCCACCGCAACGGGTCCAGCCTGGATGTCAACGCCCGTTCTGCCATCTCGCTGTCGGCGGAACTTGCCGTAGTGCTTCTCAAGTTCCTCGGCGACTTCTCCGTCGGCGAAGTTCGGCCACTCACTCTGATGAAAGCCAGGCGCGTTCTTGAGCGTCTCTTGGTCGATGTTGAGCACCAGCGTGTGTTCATCGTCGCTCGCCTCGTGACGATGCTCGAATGCGTCCCACGGGACCGCAAACAGCTTGTCGCCGACGCCGAGAAAACCGCCATACGACAGGGCCGCGTATTCCACTTGGCCGGCTCGCACGTCGATGACGATGTCCTCGACCGTTCCCAACTCCTCGTCGGCCTTGTTCTTGACGGTCATTCCCTGGATTTCGCTCGCGCGATGGGCCATGCCCTGCGCCGCTTTGTCGCGGCGGTTGGCGTTCGCGTCGCGGTTCTGATTCGCATCGACGTCAACCGAGACTTTGCCCTTGCCGGCTTCAACTTCAACGTTTCCTTTGCGCTGCTGCGCTTCGGCGACTCCGATCAAGCTGCACAGCGTCAGCACGATGGTCGCCACAACCGATGTTCCTTTCACTGTCATGGCTTTCCTCCCTCACATTGTTGGAACGACAGACAGAGGTACTTGTCCTGAGACTGTGCGCGTCAGGTTACGACACATCTCCATTTCCTGTGTTGTGACTGGACGGAACTGCGGCGAGCGAAAAAGCCATCGTTTGTTATGGTTGCCCTGGAGCAACCCGATACCGTGCAGGTCGGGGCTTCGCTCGCGGGCATTTGTCCATCACAACTGTTCGTTATTCGCCAATGCAACTTGTGGACCAATTCCGATCGTCTCTCGAAAACGTGCATCTGGTGACGTGGTTGCGACAGGCTTCGTGCATTCTCGCCGAGTCCTCGCCGCTGTACTGGTTGCCCGCTGACCATCGAATGCTCGACCGGCAACCAATGCGTTGTGGCGCGAACGGCAATCAGCCTTGGTAGTAATTATTTCATGGGAAGATTCCGCGGGGCCACCCCGCCAACAGGCTGCTGGCCAGCAGCGGTACCGCCTGGAACTCGACAAGATGCCGAGCGATTTCCACGAGGCCCTCGCGAGCCTGAATCACGGGCTCGGCGATGCCGAACCAGTCCGAGCTACACTGCACCGCTTTTTCTATGCGGCAACCTGGAGCGTCATTCGTGTGGCATTTCGCTTTCACGTCGAAGGAGGCGAACGTCTGTCGATGAAACAGCCGATCATCTGTATGGAAGAATTGTTGTTAAGACTTACAAAACCTTCCTGGCGACGTACGCTCCGGCCGACCACAGCAAAGCCTTGCGCCGCTTGATCCTCCAAAACGAATTATCCACGCTCACCTCCCTCTGCCCCATCCCCCGAAAAACCCTCCGCCTCGCCCACCGCCTCATCCAACTCGCCGCTTAACGAGGGACTTTTTTCAGAAAGTGCAGATTTTCCGGACGAGGCGAAAAAATGTTGTATTCGGATGACAAATTCGGTAGGCTTACGGTCGCTCTTCTGAATGATTGTGGTGTCGGAACACGCCGCAACATGGCGCGTCTGAATGTCCACGAGGCCAGTTGAGCGCGGAACTGGCTGAATTACTCGTTTTCAGAGAAGGAGGAAGCCATGTTGTCCAGAGCTTCATTATCGCTGGCCTTGATGATGTTGACGGCCCTTTCTGCCAGTGACGTCTCGGCCGCGGCGTTGTCTCGCGGTCAGCGAGCGACCATTCTTGACCAGCTAATTCCGGCTTACCAGCAGGGGGACTCGCTGGCGGTGGTTCGTGTTTCCGGGCCGTTGTCGCGGCGGCTGAACACTGCGCGCGTCGAGGCGATCGATGCCTTGCTCAAACAGCACGATGCGCCGCCGTTGGGCACGTTGATGGCCGAAGCGCGGCTGGCGCTGACCGACCAAGACGGGGTTTCCAACTCGCCTCAACCAAACCCTGTGGAAATCAAGCTTATCGTGCCGGCACTGTACACCCGCGTGCTGAAGATTATCGAATGGGCCGAGAAACATGCTGTGATGGCGGAGCCAATGCCGGCGGCGCGCGATTTCGACGAATTCGAATTGACGTTGTGGAATACTCACGTGTTGCAAAACCAGTTGGAGGCGACTGGCCGCCTGACGGAGTTGATCGCCGGTTGGGCGGAAAAACTCCCACCTCGGATGCTGGAAGACTTGGACGCTGAACAAGCGATAGCTTTTCGGGCTGACTACGAGGAATTGTTGGCCCGCTTTGATTTGCTGTCGCACGAAGTGCAGCAACGCGATACGGAGATCCGCATTCGCCGCCTGGAGTTCGCCGCCGGGATCTTGGCCGAATCCAAAAACAAAAAGGAGCGATTCGTCGCCGCCTTTGCGCTCGATCTGGATGCGCGGGTGATCGATGCGTTTTTTGTTGACGTCGCCGAGGGCGACATCAAGCCCGTCACGCGTGAACGACTTCAAGACCCCGAATTGGCGGGCCATCTTCAACAAATTGCCAACCAGGGCCGCGCGCACGCCGGGGACCTGGTGTCGAAGGCGCAGTTGCTCTTCAAGGGAATCCACTGGTGGACGCGCGGACGGTACGGCAGCGGACCGGATGGTTGGGGGCTGCTGAAAAGCATGGAGTCGCTGAAATCGGAATCTGACCAGTTTTCGCTTTACATGCCGACCGAAACGCCGATTCCCACAGATCCGCTTGCCGGCGGAGAATCCGTTCCTGAATACGATCGACGCCATCATTACACGTGGGGATGGGAGGATCGCCGCATTTACTCCGCGGTCAATACAAATACGACGGTAGTTTCGAAAAAGAACACGACCGTGTATTCCATGTCAAAATTCTACTGAGGTCGCAACGCGGTCGTGGGAACGGTCGGTTCCACAGACACGACTGTCGAGCGCACCTACTCGAAACACCTGACGGAGCGGAACTACGATCTCGTTCGTCGCCTGGTCGGCTACTACGAATACGGCCGGGCCCTGGAGCACTTCGACACGCTGTTGGAGCAGGTGGATGACCAAGAACTCGCCGCCATCGAAGAGATTATTCAGGGGCGAGATGAGTTGGCCGTCTACACGAATTTGTCGCGGCGGTTTCAAACGGAGCCAAGCATACTCGCGGATTCGGACAATTCCCCATTGAAAGGTGTCGAGCGTCGCGGATTCGGCTGGGTGTTGGCGCTGGCGCGCGTCGAACTAGGCGCCATGCTGGCCGGCTTCACAGATCGGCAGCAGCCGTTCGCCGCCGTGCGACCCAGCCGGTATGAGCTGCCGCAGTACGCCGATCTTTTGCTGGACGGCCTCCAAACTCATTACTGGGCGTTGAAACAGGAACGCGACGGGCAGCTTAAGCAGGTCGTACGAGGAAACGTGCCGATCCAGCGGCTTCTGGTGTACGGCCGTCGCGTCATGCTCACAAGAGCTTTTCTACAGGCCGTGGCAACAATCATGGGAGGTGAGTTGTCGCCTAACCAAGCGGCCGAGTTGCGGACGTGGGACGATCAGTTGAACGAGGTCCAATACGCGGTCGTCACCAGCATCAGTAGTCTGTTGGCCAGTCAAACGACGGTCCAACAACGCAGCAGCACGTATGCCACGGTTAACGCTTGCGGGGCGCTCCTCCGGGCGGTCGACGAAGAGCTCGCCGCCGGGACAGCCACCGTGAACAATTTCGAGCAAACGACGGTCAATCGCGTTCCCGTGGGCACCTCTTCCGGGGGCAATTCGAATCGACCTGCCGGTGCCCCGCGCGGGGCCGACGGCCGACGCGGCGGTCAAGGCTTTCCCGGTCGGAATCCGCCGCCACGGAATCCCAACGACCGGCCAGATTGAACGAGGGTACGCTTTTGTCGGGGCGACGTCGGGCATTCTACGACAACTGGCAAACGCGCTTTCTGGCCGAATTCCCGCGCCAAGGATCAATGGACGACGTATAAGCTCGACGGGCGATGCTTTCGTTGGCTGGCTATTCGGCGCAGGCTGCCTATGCTTGCGATCTTCGCCGGAAAACGCCTGGGGGTCATGCCGTCAAAATGGCTGGCACCGACCAGCATAAGGGGCGTTCTTTCAACCGCGCTCTTTTCGCCCTTTCCGGCCCTTTCCCCCACCGGACCCGGTCTTGTTCCGCGGCCGGCCTTCGTGCTACACTCCCGCCCTCATTTGCCTCGGCACGTCTTATGCGGGCCGTTCGGCCGATCCTTGACTTTGCCTGGCGCCGTCGCCGACATGGAGGTCGCGATTGCTTTCCAAGTGGCCGATACGTAACAAGCTGCTGGCCGGGCTGGTGCTGTTGCTGGTGATCGTGGCGACGCTTTCCTGGAGCGGTTTCCACGGACTCTACGCGTACCGCGAACTGGTCAAGAGCCTGGGCCGGCGGGCGAAGGAACTGCCGCTGGCGGCCGAGTTCAGCCTGCTGGTCAGCGATCTGCGGCTGTCGCTCAATCAATCGCGCCCGCCGAGTTGGCCCGCCGCGCCGGACGGCGAGACGCCTGCCTACATGCAGCTTGCGCGATCCGAGTTTCGTACCAACCTGACGCTGGTGCAAGACGCGTTGGACCGCTACCACGACCAATTGAAGGCCGGCGTCGACGCCGGTACCCGCATTGGTGACGGAAGGCGCGAACTGGCCAGCGTCGAGCGGATCCAGCAGGCGCTGAATCGCGTGCGGGAGAGCGACCGCGACGAAGATTGGATCTTCAACAACACTGTCCGTTTCGGCCAATTGGAAAAAGAACTGGAGCAACTCCAAGCCGAAGGGGCCAATCTGCCGCGCTTCCTGGTCGAAGACATCGGGCAGGTGAACGACGAAGTCCGTGGGCAATACCGCACGCTGATCCGCCTGTATTGGGCCACCAGCATCGCCGCCGCGCTGATGCTGTTCCTGTTTATCCGGATGAGTTACCAGTGGATGTTCCGGCCGCTGCGGGTGCTCATCAAGGGTTCGCGCAAAGTGGCGGCCGGCTCGTTCGATCACCGCATCCATCTGGATACGCAGGATGAAATGGCCGAGTTGGCGGCCGCCATGAACGGCATGACCGAGCGGTTCCGCCAGATTCGCGACGACCTGGACCGCAAGGTGCAGGAACGCACCAAGCAAGTGGTGCGCAGCGAACGGCTGGCCAGCGTCGGCTTCCTGGCAGCCGGAGTCGCGCACGAAATCAACAACCCGTTGGCGTCGATCGCCATGTGCGCCGAGTCCCTGCACCGCCGCATCGGCGACGTGGCCGCGGTAGACGATGCCAAAGGTTCCGTGTTCGCCGAATACCTGCAAATGATCCAGTCCGAGGCGTTCCGCTGCAAGGAGATCACCGACAAGCTGCTGGACTACTCGCGCCACGGAGAAGCGCAGCGCCAAGAGGCCGACCTGCGGGAGCTGGTGCAGGGGGTGATCGACATGGTCGGACATTTGGGCAGATACCAAGAGAAGAACGTCGTGATGCTGCAGGGAGGTCCGCTGGTGGCCTCCATCAACGTGCAGGAAATCAAGCAAGTGGTGCTGAACCTAATCACCAACGGTCTGGACAGCCTGGAGCCGGGCGGCACGGTCGAAATCGAACTGAGCTGTCACGCAGATACGGCCGAAATCGTCTTCAGCGATGACGGCTGCGGCATGACGGCCGAAGTTCTGGAACACTTGTTCGAACCGTTCTTTACGCGCCGCCGTGGAGGGCAAGGAACCGGTCTGGGGTTGTCCATCACGCACCGCATTGTAGATGACCACGGCGGCCACATCGACGCTTACAGCGACGGACCGGGGCGCGGTTCGCAGTTCCGCGTCACGTTGCCGGTGGCCGCCAGCCAAAAGGAGAGAGAAGATCAATACCAAGCCGCATGAACGACTGAAATTGTTGTTTGCCGACGATGAAAAATCGCTGCAAGAACTGATGCGCCGCGAGTTGGACGAGTTGGGGCACGACGTGACCGTCTGTCCCGACGGCAACACCGCGGCCGCCGCCCTGGAACGCAATACGTACGATTGCATCCTCGTCGACTTGGACATGCCCGGCCTGTCGGGCATCGAGGTCATTGCCAGAGTCA
>Ga0214472_10009150_pt1 | contig 10333 bp, 7 predicted proteins | sample RVTome_6_FD_207662 | JGI IMG/M metagenome (GOLD analysis project Ga0214472, IMG submission 207662) | Soil microbial communities from uranium-contaminated site in the Upper Colorado River Basin, Wyoming, United States - RVT140D175 | ecosystem: Environmental > Terrestrial > Soil > Contaminated >...
GGATCTCGAGCCGGGCGACGAGGGCTTCGACTGGACCACCGTGAGCCACGGCTTCTGCGTCTCGTGGCACGCTCAGGAGGACGAGAACGCCGAGGAGAACCTGCCCGAGGAGGGCGAGGAGTGGAATAACCACGGCGAGTTCGTAAGCCACTGGGCGAGGATCGGCTGCAACGAGAGCCCCGACGAGACCGATGAGGACTCCGAGGCAGCCGCCGCCGCGGACGAAGACGGTGAAAGGGCCGAAAAGGCCAAGAAGGAGAAGCAGGACAACGGCCGGAACGGCAACGGCCGAGGCAGGGGCGGACGGCGCTAGCTTCCCTCCGACACGCTGAAGAGCCCGGGCCGATGGCCCGGGCTCTTTTCGTTCAGTCGCCGCTCGAAGTCAGTCCCCGCCCTCGGCCGGGCTGGCGGGCTCTTCCGGGAAGCCCGGCTGCTTCTCGGGTTCGTGCCGGGGCGCTCATCGACGCCCTGGTCCTTGAGAAAGCGCTCACGCTCGGCCATCTGGCGCTGGTGGTCGGCCACGCTGTGCCTGATCGACGTTCTCGCTCACCCGATCCTGCGGGATCGGGCTCTTTCGGCTGTCACTCATGGGGAATGACGCTCGCAGGCGGCGTGCCACCCGGGCGCATCGGCTCTGGAGGCTCTGCACCGATGGACAGCGCGAGGCTGGGTGATGGACGCGGCTGGGCCTGGATCACGCGCTCGTAGACGTCGAGGTAGTCGCGGGCCATGCGCTCGACGGTGAAGCGACCCTCGAACGCCGCTCGACAGGCGGCGCGATCGATCTCGTCCAAGCGGCGAACGGCCTCCACCGCCCCATCGATGTCGTCCACGATGAACCCGCTCACGCCATCGGTGATCACCTCGGGCACCGATCCGGACCGGTAGGCGATCACCGGCGTGCCACAGGCCATGGCCTCGATCATCACCAGCCCGAACGGCTCCGACCAGTCGATGGGGAAAAGGAGCGCGCGGGCCCGTCCGAGAAACTCGTTCTTCTCCGCGAGGCCGATCTCACCCACGAAGTGCACGTGGTCGGCACCGAGCAAGGGCTCGATCATCTGCTCGAAATAGACGCGGTCCATGTGGTCCACCTTGGCCGCGATGCGCAGAGGCATCCCAACCCGGCGCGCCACCTCGATGGCGCGGTCCGCCCGCTTCTCCGGCGAGATGCGCCCGAGGAAGGCGAGGTAGTCCCCCACGTCGTCCCTGGGCGTCAGCTCGTCAGCCGGCATGCCGTGATGGACGGTGGCCACCCATTGGGCCTGTGGAAGCGGCCTGCGCTGATCGTTCGAGATCGACACCACCGGCATGTCGGCGAACTCGTCGTACACGGCTTGGAGGTCCGGGATGTCGAGCCGGCCATGGAGTGTGGTGAGCTGCGGGACGCCCAGCCGTCGCGACATGGGGTAATGGAAGTAGTCGATGTGCCAATGGATCACGTCGAACCGATGCGCCTCCGCGGCGACGCGTTCGAGCTCGTAGACATGGTGCGCGATCGGATCGATGACCCGCGCGTCCAACCGCAGCGCCGTCGGAGTGCACGCAACCAGCCTCGCCGAGGTCCTGGAGTCGCCGCTCGCGAAGAGTGTGACCTCGTGGCCCTCTCGAACGAGCTCATTCGTGAGGTAGGCGACGACGCGCTCCGTGCCGCCGTATCCCGTCGGCGGCACGCTCTCGGCCAGCGGCGCGACCTGTGCGATGCGCATGCTCGATTATCCCCCCAGCGTCGGTAGAGACGCTTCGCACGCCGCGTGCCATTCGCCCGCGCTCGACAGCGCGAGTAACGTGATGTATCCACATGCCTTCAATCCCCTCCGCGGTCGACCAATGCGACCGGTGCGCCTCCACGCTCGTGCCCGACGCGACTGAATCGCCTGAACGGCTTGCCGAGGCGACCGGCTGGCATGAGTTCCACACCCTGGTGGACCAGCTCACCCGGGATGAGGTTCTCGAGCCGGGCTACTTCCCCGAGGGCTGGAGCGTTCGGGACCTGATCGGGCACATCGGCGCCTGGCTGGCGGAGGGCGCCCAGCTGTTCGAACAGATGCGTGCCGGCACCTACTCGGAGGGAGAGCTCGACGTGGACGCGGCAAATGCCAGGTTCTTCGAGCTGATGCGTGGTCTGCCGCTGGACACCGTGCACCTTCAGGCCTCGTCGGCCCGCTGGCGGATGATCGGCGCCTGGGCCCAATTGCCGGAACCGACCGAGGCCGGCCGGCGCTGGCTGGCCAAGGCCGGCGGGGAGCACTACGCCGAGCACCTGCCCAGGCTGCGGGACTGGGCAGATGAGCTCAGCGCCCGGCGCGGCGCGCGCTGACCTTGGACGGCGAGCACCAGCCGCACGCCTACGCCGCCCTGGGCGCCGATCCCGTCGACACGATCAGCCGCCAGGAGCTCCAGGCCAAGCTTGACCGCGGCGATGACTTCAAGCTCGTGATGGCCCTCAACCGATGGGCCTTCGACGCCAAGCACATCCCCGGTTCGCTGCACTTCGACAGCCCCGCTGAGCTGTACGCCGCGCTGCAGCCCGACGACGAGATCGTCGTCTACTGCTCGAACGTCGACTGCCTGTCGAGCGTGGCGCTCTATCGCGACCTTGTCAGCCGCGGGTACCGGAACGTGCGCCGCTACGCGGGCGGGCTGCTCGACTGGGAAGACGCCGGCCTGCCGCTGGAGGGCACGTTCGTTACCGCGCGCTGACGGGTCCGGCCTCGAGCGCCCCGGCGTCAAGAGCGCGCGTGTGCCTCAAACCTCCACGGGAACTTCGCTCCGTCCGGGGGTTAGGCCTCGAGGCGCCGGCGCAGCTCCTCGTTGACGAGGCGCGCATCCGCCCGGCCGGCGCTGCGCTTCATGACCTGGCCCACGAGGAAGCCGAAGACCTGCTGCTTTCCGGACCGATACTCGGCGACCTGATCGGGAAACTCGCCGATGACCGCATCGATCTCCGCACCGATCGCCCCCGTGTCGGTGACCTGACCCAGGCCCTCTCGCTCGATCACGGCGCGTGGCGACTCGCCGGTCTCGAAGACAGCCGCCAGCACCGCCTTCGCATTCGTGCCGGAGACCCTTCCGGCCTCCACCTCACCGATGAGCTCCGCGAGGCTCGCCGGCGCGAGGGCGACCCGGTCGGCCCGAAGGCCGGCCGCCGCGTGCTGGTTGAGCAGCCGGCTGAACTCGCCGGTCACCCAGTTGGCGGCGTGCTTCGCGCCCACCCCGGCCGCGACCACCGCGTCGAAGTACCCCGCAAGGGCCACGTCCGCGGTCAGGACGCCGGCGTCATAGGCCGAGAGGCCGAGCTCGTGGACGTAGCGCACACGCCGTTGTGCGGGCAGCTCGGGAAGCGTCGCGCGGAGTCTGGCCACCCAGTCCGCGGACGGCCGGAGCGGCGGCAGGTCGGGCTCGGGGAAGTAGCGATAGTCGTTCGCCTCTTCCTTGCTGCGCTGGACGATCGTCCGGCCGGCCTCCTCTTCCCAGCCCCGCGTCTCCTGCGTGAGGGTCTCCCCACGGTCCAGCGCCTCGGCCTGCCGCGCGACCTCGTACTCGAGCGCACGCTCGAGGGAGCGGAAGCTGTTGAGGTTCTTCACCTCGACCTTCGTGCCGAAGGTCGTTGCGCCGGCCAGCCGCAGGCTGACGTTGCCCTCGATGCGCATGCTCCCCGCCTCCATGTCGGCATTGCTGGCACCGATGGCGCGCAGGACCTCGCGAAGCGCCTCCCCGTACGCGCGCGCCTGGGCCGGCGAGCGGAGATCCGGCTCCGTCACGACCTCCATGAGCGGCAAGCCCGCACGGTTGAAGTCGACGACGCTGTGGCCGCGCCGCGCGTGCTGCATGCGCGCGGTGTCCTCCTCGAGGTGCGCCCGTGTGATGCCGATCGTGACCTCCCCACCCTCCGCCGGAACGGGCACCACCAGCCGCCCGTTGGACGAGAGCGGCAGCGCGTACTGGCTGATCTGGTAGCCCTTGGGAAGGTCGGGGTAGAAGTAGTTCTTGCGCTCGAAGCGGACCGCATCGGTCTCGACCTGGCAGTCAAGGGCGAGCCCCGTGAGCATGACGAGCTCCACTGCGCGCCGGTTGATGGCGGGAAGCGTCCCGGGCATGCCCAGGCAGATCGGGCATACGCGCGTGTTCGGCTCGTCCGGCGCACCCTCCGGCGGCGCCGTCGGGCACGGGCAGAACATCTTGGAATCGGTGCGCAGCTGCGCGTGCACCTCGATCCCGATGACCGTCTCGTAGCGGGTCAGCGTCGCGGCAGGCACGCGTCGATTGTAGGCAGCCGAATGGGCCATGGCCGCCCTGCGACTCATCTTCTAGCTTCGTACGAGCCATACGTGACGTGGAGCGACGCCTATGGGCGCTCATCTCCTCCGAGAGCCGCCGGCGATCCCGACGGCGTATCGCAACCTCTCAGCGGCCACGCGCACGCTGATCGCCGCATGCGTCCCCGTCCTCGGCCTGCTCATGGCTCTCGTTCTGACTGTGCCGGCGTCCGACGGACCCTTCTGGATGCGGGCGGAGCTCACCTTCGCCGCATCGTTCTCGACCACGCTGGGCATGCTCTCGATTCGCGGAACCGCCGGACGCGTCAGAGCCGTCCGCCGCTGGACCACCCTGGCCCTGGGCTTCTGGCTCCTGGGGGAGCTCATCCGCGACCTGGAGCTCGCCGTGGGGATCGATCCCGTGCCCGCGGCGTCGGACGTCCCCTTCGCGGGCGTGCTCGTCTGCGCGGGGCTCGCGTATTCGGCGGCCCTGCGCGGCCGCCTGCGTCGCGGCGAGGAGTTCGCCGTGTACCTCGACGGCGCCATCGTGTTCTTCGCCACCGCGGCGCTGACACTGACGATCCTCGGAGACGCGGCGGGCACGCCCGCTCACACTCTCGACCTGCTGTACGCCGTCTTCTTCCTCGCCACCGCGGGAGCGACGCTGGTGCTCGACCTCGACGTTCGCGCTGAGCGCCGGCCGCACGGCGCATACGTGGTCCTCGCGGGCATGGTGCTGCTCGGCATCGGCTTCCTCGTGCGGCTGGCCGGACCGACGGCCGGCCTCGTCCATGAGACCGGCCTGCCGAGCCACCTGCTGGCCCTGGGCTTGGTGATCGTCTCGCTCGGCGCAGCCACCTGGACGGAGATCGTCGACGACACATCTGGGTACGTGCGGCTCGCAGCCCGCCTGCGGACCGCGATGCCGATCGTCGCCGTCGGCCTGACGTCGGTGCTGATGGCGTTCCAGGTTCTGAGCCGCCCGTCCGCCCCGGTCGACCTCGTCAGCATCGGGGCGATCGCCCTGGTCATCGTGCTGGTTGCCATCCGACAGACCGTGCTGCTCAACGACCGCGAGGAGGCGATCGGGCGGGAGCGCGAGCTGGGCCAGGAGCTCTCGAGCGCGGAGCGCCAGTACCGGTCGCTGGTGGAACGCCAGCCGGGGGTCGTGTACATCGCCGAACCGGGTCCCACGGGCCGTTGGTTCTTCGTGGGGCCACAGGTGGAGACGATGCTGGGCTATGGGCCCGAGGAGTGGACTGCCGACCCCAATCTGTGGGCGCGTCTCATCCACGCCGACGATCGCCCCGAGGTCGTGGCCGAGGACGCGGCGGCCGGGAATCCGGGAGCGGTGAAGCGGCTCGAATACCGCATGATCAGGCGGGACGGAAGCGTCCTGTGGGTCCTCGACGAGTCGACCGTCATCGAGTCCGCCGACGGCACGCGTCTGCTCCAGGGCCTGTTGCTGGACATCACCGCCGGGAAGGTGGCCGAGGACGCGCTGCGCGCCAGTGAGGAGCAGCAGCGGATGATCATCGAGACCGCGAGCTACGCGTTCCTGGCCATCGACGACGATGGGCGCGTGGCGGAGTGGAACCGGCACGCTGAGGACACCTTCGGATGGTCGCGGGATGAGGCCATTGGCGCCGAGTTCGCGGACCTGATCATCCCAGTCGGCCTCCGCGCGGCGCATCGCGAGGGCATCCGCCGCTATGCCGCCACGGGAGAGGGCCGGATCCTCAATCGGCGCATGGAGCTTGAGGCCGTGCACCGCGATGGTCACCACTTCCCGGTCGAGATAACCATCTGGCCTGTCCGGAGCGGTGAGTCGATTCGGTTCAACGCATTGGTCGACGACATCACGAGCCGCAAGGAGCTGGAGGAGCAGCTCCGCCACCAGGCGCTGCACGACTCGCTCACCGGGCTCGCGAACCGGGCGCTCTTCAGCGACCGCGTCCAGCACGCCATCGAGCGGTCCAGGCGAGCCGCCGAATCATCGCTCGCGGTCCTGTTCCTGGACCTCGACGACTTCAAGACCATCAATGACAGCCTCGGCCACGGGGCCGGCGACGAGCTGCTCGTCGAGGTCGGCCGCCGCCTCGAGCAGACCCTGCGCCCGGGGGACACGGCCGCGCGCCTGGGCGGTGACGAGTTCGCCGTGCTCCTGGAGGACACCGAGGCGGCCGCTCCGCAGGAGGTGGCGGCGTGGCTGCTGGAGGCGTTCGAGAGCCCCTTCGTCGTTCAGGGCAAGCAGGTGCAGGTCCACTCCAGCATCGGCATCGCATCCGATACTCCCAGCACGACCGGCCCCGACGAGCTGCTCCGCAACGCCGACCTCGCGATGTACGTCGCGAAGCAGCGCGGGAAGGGCAGGCACGAGACGTACGTCGAGCGCATGCACGAGGAGGCGATGCGTCGCCTCGAGCTCAAGGCGGGACTCGAGCGAGCGATCGCCGACGAGCACCTGGAGGTCTACTACCAGCCCATCGTCGAGCTGCGCGACGGGGCCGTGGTCGGGTTCGAGGCCCTGCTGCGCTGGCGGGATCCGAGCGGCCAGTTCGTCCCGATGGCTGAGCTCATCCCGCTGGCGGAGGAGACGGGGCTCGTCGGCCCCATCGGGCAGTTCGTCCTGGGTGAAGCCTGTCGCCAGGCCGCAGAGTGGGCGAACCCGGGCGAGCCGCAGGTCCGTCTCGCGGTGAACGTTTCGCCGTCGCAGCTCGAAGCGGGCTCGCTGACACGCGACGTCCGAGGGGCGCTGGGCCACAGCGGCCTCGCCCCTTCGGCCCTCGTCATCGAGATCACGGAGAGCACCCTCGTCGACAACAGCCTCGCCGTGCTGCGCGAGGTTCGGCAGCTTCGCAAGCTCGGCGTTCGCCTCGCGATCGACGACTTCGGAACTGGCTACTCGTCGCTCGGTCGCCTGCGGCACCTTCCGTTCGACATCGTCAAGATCGATCGGTCGTTCATCTCGCGCGTCGACCGCCAGAAGGAGGGCGCGGTGGTGCAGTCGATCCTCGAGATGGCCGGCACCATGAACCTCGAGGTCGTCGCCGAGGGAATCGAGACCCAGGCGCAGGTTCTTGCGCTTCGCGCACGGGGCTGCCTGGCGGGCCAGGGCTTCTATTTCTCGCAGGCAGTGCCGCCTGAGGCGGTGGCTCCGATCCTCGCCGTCGGTCGCCTGCCGCTTTCCCGTCGTCGACCCCAGGCGCTTCGCGCCTCCGGGGCGTGAGCGGCCCGGGCCGGGGTATCAGCCGAGATCAGTAGTCGTAGGGGGTCTCGGCGGGCTTCGGCGTCCCGGCCGGTTCCGGGGTCTCGGCGGCTTCGGCCTCCATTGTCGGCGACGCGGTCGCCGCGCTCGTGGGCGATGCGGTCTCATCGGCGCCCTCCTGGGTGGGCGCACAGGCGCCCAGTGCGAGCGCTGCAGCGAACAGCATCGGTCCGATCCATCGGTTCTTCATGGCGTTGATACGCACGTCGTTGCACTCGCCCATGGGGTTAGTAGCCTCCGGGGTCGGCACCGTCCGCGGGTGCCCCGCCATCGCCGCCACCCTCAGACGGGGTGCAGCCGCCGAGGGCCAGCACGGTCAGCAGCAGCAGCGAGCCGATCAAGCGGGTCCATCGGTGCTTCATGCCTATGGATACGCCCGCCGTTGCACCACTGTGCGGATAACGCGCCTCAGCCTGCACGCTGGCGTTCGACGAAGCGCTCGACGCGAGTCATGGCCTCGACGATGTCCTCGTATGCGGCGGCGTAGCACACGCGCACGTGACCGGCGCCTGACGGGCCGAAGGCCGTCCCGGGCACCACGCCCACACGCTCCTCCTGGAGCAGCCGCTCGGCGAAGGCCGTCTCGTCCAGCCCGGTCGCCTCGCCGACCTGCGGGAAGCAGTAGAAGGCTCCCATCGGCTCGAAGCAGCGGAGGCCGATCTCGTTGAAGCGATCGGTCATGAACCGGCGCCTGCGGTCGTACTCGGCGCGCATCTCCTCCACGTGCGGGTCTCCGATGCGCAGCGCGGCAATGGCGGCGAACTGGGCCGGGGTGGGAGCGCACATGATCCCGTACTGGTGGACCTTGGCGATGCCTGCCATCAGCTCGGCCGGTGCGGCGACGTAGCCGATGCGCCAACCGGTCATCGCGTAGCTCTTCGAGAAGCCGCCGAGCAGGACCGTTCGCTCCCGCATGCCCGGGAGCGAGCTGAACGCGGTGTGGGCATGCTCCCCGTACACCAGCCGGTCGTAGATCTCGTCGCTGTACACGAGCAGGTCGTGGCGTTCCGCGATCCCGGCGATGCCCGCGAGCTCACCGCGGTCGAGGACGGCCCCGGTCGGGTTGTTCGGGTAGCCCAGGAAGATGGCCTTCGTGCGTGGCGTCAGGGCGGCCTCGATGGCGGCGGCGGTCACCCGGAAGTCGGTCGCGTCGGTGGTGCCGATGCGGACCGGCACGCCGCCGGCGAGCTCGATGCACGGCGCATAGGCCACGAAGCACGGCTCGTGGTAGATGACTTCGTCGCCGGGGTTGAGCGTCGCCCGCAGCGACGCGTCGAGGCCCTCCGAGGCGCCGACCGTGATGACGAGCTCGGTGCGCGGGTCGTACTCGACGCCGTACCGCTTCGCCAGGTTCGCGGCGATGAGCTCGCGGAGCTCGATCATGCCCCCGTTGGCGGTGTAGTGCGTCTCGCCGGCCTCGAGGCTGGCGATCGCGGCGCGCGTGATCGGCTCAGGCGTGGTGAAGTCCGGCTCCCCGATGGTGAGGCTGATGACGTCCTTCATCTCGGCCAGCATGTCGAAGAAGCGCCGGATCCCGGACGGCGCCATGGATCGCACCCGGTCGTTCAGAAAGTCGGCCGGCGCGCGGCGGGTCACTGGGGCTGGCTGAGCGCTCATCGCGGTCAGTGTAGAGGCTGCGGCTGCCGGGCTCAGGCTGGCGTTGGCTCCGGCGCGTGGCGAGCCGGAGCCTCGTCGGGACGCAGCTTGAGACGCCGCAGCAGCTGCGCGTTGAGCGCCACGACGATCGTCGAGACGCTCATGAGCAGCGCCCCGACGCTCATCGGCAGGATGACGCCCCACGGCGCGAACAGACCGGCCGCGACCGGGATGGCGATGACGTTGTAGCCGGCCGCCCATACGAGGTTCTGGACCATCTTGCGGTAGCTCGCGCGGCTCAGCTCGATGGCGCCGGCCACGTCGCGCGGGTCGTCGCGAACGAGGACGATCCCGGCCGACTCGACGGCGACGTCCGTCCCCGCACCGATGGCGATGCCGACGTCGGCCTGCGCCAGCGCAGGCGCGTCGTTGACGCCGTCGCCGACCATCGCGACGCGAACGCCGCCGGTCTGGAATCGCTTGACGGCCTCGGCCTTGTCAGCCGGCAGGACCTGCGCCGCCACCTCGTCGATGCCGATGCGCCTCGCGACCGAATCGGCCACCGACTGTGCGTCGCCCGTGATCATGGCCACGCGCAGCCCCATCTCGTGCAGGCGCGTAACCGCCTCGATCGACTCGGGACGGATCTCGTCCTCGGCCGCGACCGCACCGATGACGCGACCGTCCGCAATGACGTGGAGGACGGTCCGGCCCTCGCCTGCCCAGCCGTCGGCCATCGCGCTGAGCTCCGGGGGCGCATCAACCGCGACGTCCGCGAGCAGCCGCGGGCCACCCACGCTGATCTCACGGCCCTCGACCGTGGCCCTCGCGCCTCGCCCGGCGAGCGCCTCGAAGCTCGTGGCCTGCCGGTCGCTCACCCCGCGCTCGCGCGCGCCGCGGACGATGGCCCGGCCGAGCGGGTGCTCCGAGTCCGACTCCACGGCGGCGGCCAGGGCCAGGAGATCGGCCTCCTCGACGCCGGGCACCGCGGCGACCGCGGCCAGCACCGGCTCGCCGCGGGTCAGCGTCCCCGTCTTGTCGAAGATCACGACCTGGAGATCCTTGGCGCGCTCGAGGGCGAGGCGGTCCCTGACCAGCAGGCCGTTCTTCGCGCCGAGCGTCGTGCTGATGGCGATCACCAGCGGGATGGCCAGGCCGAGTGCATGGGGGCAGGCGATGACGAGCACGGTCGCCGTCCGAATCAGGGCAT
>Ga0214472_10009151_pt1 | contig 10333 bp, 10 predicted proteins | sample RVTome_6_FD_207662 | JGI IMG/M metagenome (GOLD analysis project Ga0214472, IMG submission 207662) | Soil microbial communities from uranium-contaminated site in the Upper Colorado River Basin, Wyoming, United States - RVT140D175 | ecosystem: Environmental > Terrestrial > Soil > Contaminated >...
GCATGGAGCTCGCAGTAGTCGTCGTTCGGCGTGTCCATTGGACACCGAATGATAGAACAGATGTTCTAATACGCAACCCTGTCGACGGGCCGAATCCGGTACGATGCCAGCATGGGCCAGATGGCACGACTGCACACCGCCGCCGGCGACACGGACGCCTACATCGCGCCCGCGCGCCCATCGCCCGGGGCGCCCGTCTTGCTCCTCCACGCGTGGTGGGGCCTCAACCAGGCGATGCGCGACCTCGCCGACCGGCTGGCGGGCGACGGCTTCACGGTCATGGCGCCGGACCTGTTCGACGGGACCGTCCTGACCACGATCGAGGACGCCGAGGCGTTCACCACCTCCATCGAGCAGGACGGCGGCGGGCCGGGCGGGCTGAATCCGGACCGCGTCACGGGACGCGTCGAGGCCGCGCTCGACCATCTCCTGGCCCAGCCGGACGTGCGCGGCGACCGCGCCGCGATCATCGCCCTCAGCTTCGGCGGCTGGTACGGCAGCCACGTCGCGGCCACGCGATCCGAGGTTGCGGCATTCGTATCGGTCTACAGCGATGTCTTCGACGCGCCGGGGGGAGCCGTCTACCTGGGCCACTTCGCCCAGAACGACGACTTCATCGACCCCGCCCGTGCGGCTGCGGCCGCGGAGACGCTCAGCGGAGCGAACGCCGCCCACCTCTACCCGGGAACGAAGCACTGGTTCTTCGAGTCGGACCGCCCCGAGTTCGACGCCGAGGCGGCCAAGCTGGCCTACGCGCGCACCATCGAGTTCCTTCGGGCCAACCTCGGCTGACCGATCACACCGGCGTGGACCGGTACCTCCGAGTGTCCACCACGATGGCACCCGCCAGCACCACCGCCAGGGCCGCCGCAACCAGTGACAGGGACGCGTAGGAAGCCGCCGCGACCACGTACCCCGCGCTGAGGCTCGCCACCGCGGCCACCGTCCACACCAGCGCATCGGCGGCACCCTGCAGGCGGGCGCGATCGCCAAGCGGTGCCTCGGACGTCAGGAGCGCGCTGCCCGCCACAAAGCCCAGGTTCCAGCCGACTCCGAGGAGGAACAGCGGAACGGCCAGGACGGCACCGCTGTCGGGGATGACGGCAGCCATCAGTCCCGAAGTGGCGAGAACAGCGAAACCGACCAGGACCATGGCGGTTGCCCCGAATCGGTCGGTCAGGCGTCCGGAGAGCGGCGAGAAGGCGAACATCCCGAACGTGTGGGCGCTGATCACGAATCCGACCGTCTCGAGCCCATGGTCCATGGAGCGAAGGTGATGCGGCGTCATGACCATGACCAGCGTCATCACCAGCTGGCTGATCACCAGGGCAACCACCGCTGTGCGACCCCGCGATCGGCGCAGCAGGTCTGCCAGGAGCCGGCGCGCGGGCGTCGCGCGGGTCCCGGCGGCACGCCTTGGCTCGTCGAGGTGCGGCTGCGACGGTGCCGACGGACCGAGGAGGGCGACCAGGAGCGCGGCGACCAGGAAGACGAGCGCGAGCACGAATCCGCCGGCGAGGGCGGAGAGACCGAGCGATGGAGCGAATGCGCCGGCAGGGCCGATCAGGTTCGGCCCGAGCACCGCACCGATGGTGCCGCCCCAGACCACCACGCCCAGTGCGCCGGCACGTCGTTCGGGCGGGTACAGGTCTGCAGCGGCGTAGCGGGACAGGTTCATGGCCGCGTTGCCAAAGCCGACCGCGGCCATGGCAACGAGGAGGAGCAGGATCGAGCCGCTGACCACCGCGACCATGGCCAGCGCGCTGCCGACCACGGCGATGCTGATCCCCAGCACGATCCCCGCCCGCCGGCCACGGCGCGCCATGACCGATGAGAGGAGGGTCGCCGCCAGCGCCGTGCCAGCCACCGCCGTGGCGCTCGGCCAGCCACTCGATCCTGAAAAACCGGTGATCTGCGGAGCGGCCAGGGCGGCGACCGTCCAGGCAGCGATGTAGGCGATGCTGGCCAGGGCGGCCGCCGTGAAGTACGTCGCCAGCGCCCGCGTCCGGAGACGGTCGATATCGGGCGCAGGCAGGGCGTGCATCGCGCGGATGATACCCGCCGCCCGAGGCGCCTTTGGCATGATGCGCGGCGTGGAACTGGTGATCCCGACCCTTACCACGGAAGACTGCTCCTCCGACCATTTCGCGAGGAGGACGCCGCTGACCTCTTTGAGCTGTCGCAGGTGACCGGGTGACCGCGCGCGGCGGCCGCCTGGGGGCGCTGGGCGAGCCGCAGTTCCGGCTGCTCTGGATCGGCCAGGCGGCGTCCGCCTTCGGCGATGCGCTGATTCCGGTGGCGATCGCCTTCGCGGTGCTGTCGATCGGCGGATCCGCCATCGAGCTGGGCTACGTCTTCGCCGCCTTCACCGGGTCGCACCTGGTGCTGGTGCTCGCCGGCGGGGTGTGGGCTGATCGGCTGCCGAGACAGTTGGTGATGGTCGGCTGCGATGTCGTGCGCACCGTCGCCGAGGTCGTGCTGGCGGTCCTGCTGCTGACCGGCACGGCAGAGATCTGGCACCTGGTGCTCGTCGCCACCGTTGTGGGTGGGGCGGGAGCATTCTTTGTGCCTGCCAGCAGCGGCCTGGTGCCGCAGGTCATCAGCCCGGGGCGCCTCCAGGAGGCCAATGCGCTGATGGGCCTGTCACGCAACGCCACCGGCATCTTCGGGCCGCCGATCGCCGGCCTGCTCGTCGTCGGTTTCGGTACGGGGATCGTCTTCCTGGTGGATGCCGCCACGTTCGCGGTCAGCGCCGTCTCGCTGCTGATGTTGCGCGTTCCCGCTCGCGAGGCTCCTCCCGCAGGGCACCCGCGATTCCTGGCCGATCTGGCCGAGGGGTGGCGCGAGGTGACGTCGCGCCCGTGGCTGCTCGCCGCCATCTCCACCTTCGCGGTGACGAACATGGCGTCGGCACCGATCTTCATCCTGGGGCCGGTGGTCGCCGATACCCAGTTGGGTGGTGCGGCAGCGTGGGGCTTCATCCTGACCGGCGGGGCCATCGGCGGACTGGTTGGCAGCGTGCTGGCACTGCGTATTCGACCGCGTCGCCCGCTGATAGTCGGCTTCGCCATCAGTATCGCCCAGGCGCTGCCGCTGCTGGCATTCGCGGTGCCCCTGCCGGTGGTGTTGATCGCGATCGCCCTGTTCGTCTCGCTGACCTCCATCCAGCTGGCCAACACCTGGTGGTTCACGCTGCTCCAACAGCACATTCCGGAGCGCGCTCGCTCGCGGGTGAGCAGCTACGACTGGCTCGTCTCGCTCGTCTTCCAGCCGGCCGGCTACATGCTGGCGGGACCGCTGAGCAACCTGGCCGGGCTGGCGACGACCCTGCTTGGCGCCGCGGGGCTGTCGATCGTCGCCAACCTGAGGGCCGCCAGCCTGCGGAGCATCCGGGAGGTCCGCTGGGTCGAAGCGTCCGCCCCCGACGCCGCGCCTGATGACTCCGAGGCACCCTAGAGTCGCTGGTAGGTGCCCTCGTCTCGGCGGGCAACGCGGGCGATCGGCACGACCCGCTCCACGTCACGCACCTGGTAGATGATCCACCACCCGACCCCCCATCTGGATGGTCAGCGGTCAGGCTCCGGCCACGGCCTCCAGGACCGGGAGATGCTCGGTGCTGCCATCGGGTGCCAGACCGATCACCGCCACGTGGTCGGCGCCGGCAGCGAACAGCTCGGCGGCATGCGCCCGCAGGGCGCCGGCATCGCCCTGCGCGACCATCGCGTCGACCAGGCGATCGCTTCCCGGCTTCTCCCAGTCAGCCGCGACGAAACCCTGCTCCGCCCAGCAGGCCTGGTAGTTCGGGGTGCGCAGATACGGGGTCAGGTAGGCGCGCGCGGTGGCGCGGGCCGCGTCTGGATCGGGCTCCAGGACGGCCGGCATGCTGACCGCCAGCACCGATCGAGGGCGAACCGCGGAGGTGGCCGCGGCATCCAGCACGCGGCGCGTCCAGGCGACTCGTTCAGGCGTGACCAGGTACGGGAAGGCGCCATCGGCATCGGTCGCTGCAAGCCCCAGCATGCGCTCCCGGAGCGCGGCGACCAGCACCGGTGGCTCGTCGCGGTCGTCGAGCATCGGTCCTCGATAGACCGCCGACCGATACGCCGCCAGGTACTCCCGCATGCGGGTCAGCGGCCGGTCGTAGGTGTGGCCGCGGAGCCGCTCGGCGAGGTGCGCGTGCGAGACGCCCAGGCCGAGCACGAATCGCCCGCCGGTCGCTTCGTGGAGTGTCATAGCCGCCATGCGTGTGGTCTGCGCATCGTGCCCCCAGATGCTCACGATGCTCGTCCCGAGCCGGATCCGGCTCGTCTCGCCGGCCAGCAGTCCGAGCAGGGTGAACGGCTCGCGACCGACCGTCTCGGGGACCCACAGCGTGCCGTAGCCGAGCTCCTCCACCCGGCGCGCGAACGCTCGTGCCGCGTGGATCGGCAGCGAGTCGAGGTGGCCCCAGGCACCGAGTCGACCCAGGGTTTCTGCGGCGCTCATGAACCGATGCTACCGAACCGGTACCTCAGGAACAGCTCCTCCCCGGACCGATGCACGCTGATCAGCTCTCCCTCGCGCGGATGCTCGGCCCACGGTGAGCCGCCGGGGATGGGCGCGATCATCGGCAGGGCGTTGGTTCCCACCAGACGCGCCCCGATGGTCCAGTACAGTTCGTCGATCAGCCCTTCGGCCAGGAAGGCGGCGTTCAGGTGTGGTCCACCCTCCACCAGGACCGATGCACAGCCGGCCGCCGCGATCCGCTCGAGCAGCCACGCCGGCTGCGGGATGGCGGTGGGCGCAACCCACGTCTCGACTCCGGGGAGTGGAGTCGCTGCGTACGGGCTGTCAGTTCCCACCGCCAGGGCACGCGGCTGGTCGTGGTAGGTGAAGAAGCGCCGGTCGGTGGGGACGCGGCCGCCGCCGGCGATGAGGACGGCCAGCGGCTGTGGGGGGCGCCCTGTGGCCACGCGTTGCGCAACTGCTGCCGCGCCGAGGTGCGAGTAGAAGTCGTCCGCCCGCAGCGTTCCGACGCCACTTGCGATGGCATCGTAGGCGGCGCGGTAATGCTGCATCAACTCACGATCGGCGCGACCGGAGAGACGCTCCGAGGTCCCTGCCAGCTGGGCGCGGCCGTCGATGCTGGTGACCATATTGACGCCGACCAGCGGGCGCCCGGCCGATGCGGCAGGCAGGACGAACGAACCGAAGGCCTCGTCCAGCGACAGGCCGGCGGCCGGATCCGGCCAGAGGCAGTCGATGACGTGCGCGACGGCCGAGCGCTGTTTCATCGCGGGGATGCTAGCGCCACCCGGGCTAGAGGATCAGCTGGGGGGTGAAGATCGCGTACCGGTCGAATTGACCGAATGCTCTATCAGACATGAACAAAGTGATGAAGGGATCGATCTTGAACCCGCGACCCAGCAGGTGACGCATGCCGTGCGCGTTGTGCCCGGGGAGGATGAAGTACATGTTGGTCGCCCCCAGTTGGTGAGCTCGGGTCTCCGCCTGGGCTAGCACGGCCGGCATGTCAGCCGCATCGAGCGCCAGGTACGGCCCGAACCCTCGCTCGGAGACGAAGCCGTAGCCCACCGGCCGGCCGCGTCGCAGAAACAGGTATCCCTCGCGGGTTTCCAGGCGCCAGCGGTGGTCCCCTGGGCGGCGATGCTCGATAACCTCGAGGTCGAGCGCGTCAAGAGCGGCGAGGTCGGTCGGTGCGTGGTCAATACGCCGCGTCACCAGGTCGGTGGCCACCTCGACCGGCGCCGGCGTGCCTCCCAGCTCGAACATCGGGAAGCGCGCGACCGTGCCAACGCGGTGGTAGCTGCGGATGGCCCGCGGATCCACCGTGGCCATGATGGTGCGGGTCCTCCCGCGTCCCGGCGGAAATGCTCGGTCCAGCAACTGCCGGCCAATGCCCCCCGACTGGCGACCCGGGCGGAGGAATAACTCGGCAAGCTCGAACAAGCCATCGTTCTCCACGGAGCGTGCGTATCCAAAGACCTCGCCGTCCTCGGCATCCTCGGCGACCCAGTATTCCGCGGCGGTCTCGGCAAGGTGCCGGTCGAGCGAAGCGCGGCGCTCCCAGAACTCCTCCACCGCCCCCTCGAACGGGGCGCCACCAGTGCGCGTGACGAGATCGCTCACCGCGTCCCACAGCACCCGGTAGACCGCCAGGCCATCGTCCGGCGTGCCGCGGCGCAGTATGAAGTTGCTCAGCTCAGTCATTGGGGGAGGGTAGCGACCGGACGGCGCGGGGTCCAGAGGAAAGCCGCCCTGCCACCCGCTGCGGCCGCGCGGACCCGGAAGAGGCGGCAGCACGACTCGAAGTCGGCGGGCGTGCGGTGGCGCGGCGGAGGGTGATCTCGGCATCGGTCAGTCGAAGATACGCTCCAGGTGCCAGGTGCCGCGCATCTCGTCGAGGTAGACGGTGCACAGCAGCCCGTCGCGGGTGACCAGCTTGAAGTAGGCGCGGACGGTGGGCGTGCGCCACCAGTCGTCGTCCACGCGCCATCGGTTGCAGATCCCCACCTCGCCATGGTTGGTGCCGTCCAGGCGCAGGCGCAGCGGCGTGCCGAACGCATCGGTGTCGACCTGAATGAGGGGGTGGTCGAGGTACAGCCGCGTCACAGCCCCACCAGCCTGGCCCGATGTTCGGGCAGCGACGCGCTCGGCCGGTCGTGGCTGGCCCGCCACAGGCGGCCCTCCCCGAAGCGCATGGCCAGCCGCTCCAGCGACCAGCGCAGCTCCTCCCAGCGCCCGACCCGCGCCTCGAAGGCCGGCAACTGCCTGGTGGCAGGGTTCGCCAGCCGATCGAAGGCAAGACCGATGGAGACGATCCGCGGCTCGTCCTCGGCCGGCCTCGCCCGCGCGGCCTGCTCCAGGCGACCGATGAGGAGGCGCGCGATCCAGTCCGGCTCCAGCACCGGCTCGGGCAGCGCCAGCTGGATGGTGAGCCGGGGCGCGTCCTCGAGCGCCAGCCTGAGCGCCGCGCGACCGGGGGCCAGGTGGCGGGCGCGCAGCGCGTCGCACAGATCGGCGACCAGGCGGCGCAGGGAGAGGGCGATCTCGGTGATCCCCTCGGCCGGCGGCTCGAAGGCGGCGGTCGCGGTGAGCCGCTCCGGACGGCGGCGCGGCACGAGCGGGCGCGGGTCGATGCCGCGGGCAAGCTGCTGGAGCCGCTCGCCGGGTGCGCCGAACTGCGCGCCAACCGCGGAACGCGGCAGGCCGGCTAGCTGCCCCATGGCGGTCAGCCCGAAGAGCGAGAAGCGCTGCCGCGTGGCCTCATCCGCGGGGAGCAGATCGAGGGAGAGTGGAGCCAGGGCGGCGCGCGCTAGAGTTGCCCCGGCGGGGAGCGCGTGGAAGGCGGCCGGGGCATCGGGCGTGGAGGGGCGCGCCAGGCGCGCGGCCAGGACCGCCAGCCAGCGGTTGTCCCCCGCCCCGGCACACACCGGGAGCGGGGCGACCTGGCGCGCCAGTGCCACCGCCCGCATGGCGACGCGCCGCTCGTCGCCGAGCAGCGGTTCGAGGCCCGTGATATCGATGAGCGCCACTCCCCGGCCAACCGCCTCGATCCTCGGAGAGAGGTCGTCGAGTCGGTCCAGGATGGCGTCGAGGGTCGTGGCATCGGGCCCGTCAGGGGCGCGCAGCGCCCGCCAGACGAGCGCCAGCAGCCGCGTCACCGGACTATCCCGCGGTTCCGTTTACGCTGAGCGTAAATACCTGCCAAGTTGCACTCCGAGAGCGCCTCTGCTTGCCCCCAAAGCGCCTCTTCTTGGCTGTTACTTGCGCTGAGCGTAAATGGCCTGCCATTGCGGTGGCTCAGGCGGAGATGACGAGGAGCGGCGGTGCGGGGGCAGCGGCCACGGCGGGCTTCACTTCCCGGGGGGAGGCGGCGGAGCGCAGGAGCGGATCGATCCGGCGCCCCTCGCCGAACCACAGGTCCAGCTCGGCGCGGCCGCCGGGGAGCGCCCAGCGGTGGCGAGTCACCGTCGCCTCGACTCGCTGCCCGACCAGGTCCTCCCCCACCGCCAGCCAGGCGAGCCGCTGGAGCGCGACGCGCACCCCCGCGGCGCGGGCGGCGGCCTCGCGACCGGCGGCATCGGCTAAGAGGAGGGCGGCGCCGGTGGTGCGCCGCAGTTGGTCGGCGAGGCGATCCGTGAGGCGCTCGAGGCCGCGCGGCGGAGGGGCATCGGCCAGGTCCAGGACGAGCAGGTCGATGAGGCGGCTGCGGGCCAGCCAGCCGGCCAGCTCCAGTGCCTCGACGGGGTCGGCGGGGCGAACGACCAGCAGCCATTCCAGCGAGACGCCCAGCCGGGCAGCGGTCGACGGGTCGAGGCGCCCGAACGGATCGAGCCAGGCGACCAGCCCTCCGTCGGCCTGGCAGGCGGCCAGCGAGCCGAGCGCCAGGCTGGTGGCACCGCTGCCGGTCGGGGCGTCGAGCAGGGCCAGGGCGCCGCGCGGCCAACCGCCGCTGCGCAGCGCGGCATCGAGCCCGGGCTGACCGGTGGGAAGAGGGTCGGCGGCGACCATCGGTCCGGGATCCACCCCACGCCGCAGCCCACGATCACGCAGCGATTCGAGCAGTTCGGGGAGGGATTGGGCTACGGTCATGGCCCAACCGATGATAGAACAGATGTTCTAGTTTGGGAAGCCCCTTTCGGGGGCGAAGGTCAGGGTCAGACGCGGAGGTCGCGTCGGTTGAAGCCGATCACCGCCAACACCACCAGCACCAGGCTCGTCCCCGCCAGAACGCCGGCGTGCAGCGGGTCGATCCCGTTCCGCAGCGGATCGGCCTCGTAGTAGAAGTAGAACGGCGAGATGCGCGCAACGGGCTCGAGGAACTCGACCAGCGCCGCCAGCGACTGCACCAGGTACGCCGCAATCCCCACCGCAGCCGCAATGCCGATGCTCAGTCCGCGCGATCCAGCGCTGGCCCCCACCGCCAGCGCCAGGGCACCCATCAGGAACCCGAACAGGATCGCGCTGACGATCACCTCCGCCAGCCGGCCGGCGCCGATCTCCATGTCGACCAGCAGCGCTCCGGCCATGGTCACTGCCCACAGCGAGAAGCCGATGATGACCAGCCCGAACAGCATGGCTGCCGCCTTCTCCAGCAGCACGCGGGTACGGCTGACCGGGTTGGCCAGCAGCAGATCCAGCGTCCCGGTCTCTTCCTCACCGGCAATGGCGGCGGCACCCGCTCCGACGGCGTAGAAGAGGAAGAGGAGCGGCACGATGGAGCCGAAGAGCTGACTGTTGAGGTAGCCCGCCGGCGAGACCAGGTCGCTCTCCCCGATGAGCGCCAGCACCGCCTCAGGCAGGCTCTCCATGAATTGGTTCAGCTCGGGGTTGTCACGGATGGCCGGATAGGAGCCGACCGTCAGGAACGCCAAGGCGGCGATCCCCAGGTTCCAGAAGAGGAGACCGCGCCAACTGTCGCGCAGCACCTTGGTGGCGATGGTCCGCAACATCACGCGCCCTCCCCCGCGACGCCGGCAGCCACCCGCGGTGCGGCTTCGGCATCGGTGCCGTCGTGGTAGTAGGTCAGGAAGACCTCCTCGAGGTCCTGCTCGCGGCTGATCACGTTCTCGACGCGATAACGGCTGGCGACCTTGATGATGTCGTCGACCATTCCCTCCACGACCAGCTCCAGCATCGAATTCTCGGCCCGCACCCCCCGCACTGACGGCAGCCGGCTGAACTCCTGCGGCGAGACCGGCGCCGAGAAGTACAGCTCGATCTTGCGCATTGCCTGTGCCTTGAGCTCCGCCAGGCCCGAGATCACCACCGGGTGGCCATGGCGCAGGATCGCCACGCGGTCCGCGGTGTGCTCCACCTCGGCGAGCACGTGTGAGCTGAGGAAGACGGTCCGTCCATCGGCGCGCACCTCGCGCAGGATCCGGTAGAACTCCTGCTGGACGAGCGGGTCGAGGCCGGTGCTCGGTTCGTCGAGGATGGCCAGCGCAGGCCGATGCATGAGCGCCTGCACGATGCCGACCTTTTGCTTGTTGCCGCGCGAGAGCGAGCGGATGGGCCGCGACAGATCCGCCTCGAGGCGCTCGGCCAGGGTATCGGCGTCGCCCAGGTCGGACATGCCGCGCAGGTAGGCGAAGTAGCGCAGCATGTCGCGCCCGGTCATGCGCTCGTAGAGGGCCATCTCGCCGGGCAGGAAGCCGATCTGTCGCTTCAGATCGAGCGGTGCGTCGTGCGCATCGTGCCCCAGCACTTCCGCGGTGCCGGCAGTGGGCCGGATCAGGTCGAGCAGCAGGCGGATGGTGGTCGACTTGCCCGAGCCGTTTGGTCCGAGGTAGCCGAAGATCTCGCCGGCGTGGACCTCGAGGTCCACGTC
>Ga0214472_10009152_pt1 | contig 10332 bp, 5 predicted proteins | sample RVTome_6_FD_207662 | JGI IMG/M metagenome (GOLD analysis project Ga0214472, IMG submission 207662) | Soil microbial communities from uranium-contaminated site in the Upper Colorado River Basin, Wyoming, United States - RVT140D175 | ecosystem: Environmental > Terrestrial > Soil > Contaminated >...
GCCCCGATAATCAGCCGGAACATACTGTGGCCGCCCAATCACCAGATGGTGGATTTGATCATTGCCGCCTTTGCCGAAGACAACAGAGGCGGGCCGGTCTCTCTGAGCGTCGATGTCACCAGCGACGAACCGGAGGAAGGCCTGGGAGATGGCGACCTTGCTCCGGATTGGTCGATAATTTCGATCGATGACGAAAGCGGCATTGTATATCTGCAACTCCGAGCGGAACGATCCGGGCGCGGCGAAGGCCGTCTCTACACGATCACCATCACCTGCACGGACGAATCAGGAAATTCCAGTGCAGCCAGCTTGGATGTCGTCGTGCCGCACGACAAGCGGGAGAAGTAAAATCGAATAAGGGTGAAGAGTGAGGGCGGGAAGCACTTCCCGGCCATATCTTCTCACCCTGGGATGAGGAATCCGCCTGACTCCCGGGGGCCAGATGCCAATAAAGGAAGGTTGCTATGAAAAGGCTCATTTTTGTTATCTCATTGACAATGCTTGGACTAGTCGGCTGCAGCTCTGAAGCTAATGATAATAATGCCAGGGCTCATGGCCAAGAAGATCTGGGTGGAGTAGTTGAAAAAAGAGATCCAGGAGCCGCGGCGGAAAATAGTGAGAATGCTACCGCTAAATTAAGGGTGATGAACCAGGGCGTAAAGGGATTAGAAAAAATTCCCGGTGATTACCCGATGGACTTGGTGCCACTGTATGGTGGCAGCAGGGTTACGTATGGAGAAAAATCAAATTACGATGGCAAAGTTATTTTCTTGGTGAAGATAGAATCTGAAGATGACAAGGATGCGGTTTATTCATTCTACAAAGAACTCTTGCGGGATGCCAAGGACAAGGAAGAGTCAACTTTGTTTGCTGGTAAGATGTATACGCTTGCCGGAGTAGTGGGAAAATATAAAGCAAACTTTGTTATCAGCAACAATGACATGTTAAGCAGCGGGTTCATATCTCACTGTAATATTCAGGTCGATGTCATAGAGTAACAGTTTGGTGTGGGGTCTCCATCCAACCTTATATGGACGGCATGAAATAGGATCGAGCAGCCACCATCGGGAGAACCCGGAGCACGCCCGGGTCTGCCGGAGCGCCCGAACAGTAGAAGGCCTAACATCTGGGGAGGTGTAAAGAATGAAGGACTTCAAGATTGGCGAGGTGATCGGGTTGCTGGGCCAGACCATGCCTTTTCTGATTTTCCGCTTCCTGATCTATTTCGGCATCACCTGCGCGTACGTCCTCGGCACCGGTGCGGGCGCCGGCATCGGTTACGGCATCGGCATCATCGGTGATGACCCGGGTGCGTACGGTTTCTGGGGCGGCCTGCTCGGCTTCGGCGTAGTCAGTGGTGTGGTCTACCTGCTGCGCGAATACCTGCTCTACATGGTCAAGGCCGGGCACATTGCGGTGCTGGTCGACCTGATGGAAGGCAAGGAGCTGCCCACGGGGCGTGGCCAGATCGACCACGCGCAACAGGTGGTGCGCGAGCGTTTTGCCGAGTCTTCGGTCCTGTTCGGCGTCGACCAGTTGATAAAGGGGGTGCTGCGTGTTTTTAACCGCGCCTTCTTCACCATCGCCTCGTTGCTGCCGATCCCCGGCGCCAAAGGAGTGGTCGGCTTCATCGACAAGGTGATCAATCTGTCGCTGACCTACCTCGACGAGGTGATTCTCGCCTACAACATCCGTACCGGTGCCGAGAATCCGTGGGCGTCGAGCCGCACCGCACTGATCCTCTATGCGCAGAACTACAAGTCCTTCCTGAAAAACGCTCTCTTTCTCGCCCTCTTCATCTGGGGGCTGACCTTCCTCGTCTTTCTCCTCGTGTTGGCGCCAGTGGCCGCCCTCGTCGGCCTCTTTCCCGGCACCGCCGGGCCGCTGACCGTGATCGTCGCGCTGGTCTTCGCCTGGGGCGTGAAGCAGGCGGTGATCGAGCCGATCGGCATGACCGCGCTGATGCTGGTCTTCTTCAAGGTGACCGAGGGCCAGAGTCCCGACGCCGGGTGGGAGGCGCGGCTGGAAAAGCTCAGCGGCAAGTTCGGCGAACTCAAGGAGAAGGCGTTCGCCTGGCGCGGCGCGGAGCGAAACGGGGAGGCCGCGGTGGCCGCGGAGATCGGGACCCCGTGAAACGATTGAATCCTGTTTCGCATACAAAATTACCGAGGATGACCATGTCAAGTCGAATTTTCCTGTTGCTTCTCTGCATCATGCTGGCCCCGAACCCGGCAGCCGCCGTGCCGGCCGAATCACCGACCGTCGAGCCGCTGATCCATCCCCTGGCAGCCATGACCGAATATGCCGCCGCCGATTTTCATCATAACGAAAAGTGGCATTTCCGATACCGCACTGAGGAAGGGGAGAGGCGAGAGAAACGGATCGTTGGCGACGGCTGGGAGTTGAGGCTATCCAAGAGTGCCCCCGGCTCATTGGAACCCCTGGCGAAGTATATCCCGGAAAACGCCACCGTCCATTCGCGATCGGAAAGCGAAATGTTCCTGGAGGCAGTGGTAACCGAAGCCGAGGTGTGGTGGGTCAAGATCGAAGATCTCGGCAATGAGTACCAGATCATTCAGGCCCGGGAGCTGCGGCTCAATCCCGGCAGTACCTTGAGTTGGAACATGGGAGAAGTAGGCCAGGAAAAGGGGGTTTGTTTCTACACAAATTATCAAGGCAATAAACTCACCAATTTCCGGATCGATTTTCAGTCCGGAGAATGGATGCTAAAGGGAGAATCCATCGTCCACGGCACCATGGGCCAGGCTGTTCATTATACCAGGAGATTCAACGCGGCTTATGACAAAACGCATATTCTGACGGATTTCCCCAAAGGAATCGTGGCCCCGGTTCGTTGGACCCTTTTGCGGACGGATGACGGGCCTGCGGCAACCGCGTCGATCACGCTGGAGGAGAGTACGGAAATGCCGTCCGTAAGGATCACGGATGAATTGGGGGCTTTGAAAGTGGAGGGAGCGGCAGGGATGCGGGTGGAAGCGGAGCCGCTCCATTGGGTCACGGTTTACCATGAAAAACTAAAGCATTTCGTATCGGATGTGACACCCGAGGGCGATGCGCTGCTATGGCTGCCGGCAGGTCTTTGGAACATCAGGATAGCACCCGGAACTATGCAGGGCATCGACGATATTCAAACCCGGCTGGTGCCTGTGAACTCAGGCGAGACCACGGTACTGACCCTGCCCTCTTATCTTGCATCAACCCTGGCCCGGCAACAGGAGAGCGCATCGTCTGAAACCTGCAAAGGGCTCAATATTACAGGTTTACAAGAAGATGCGAAAGAAGGGATAACCGCCACCTTTACCCTGTTTGATCAAGACAGGCCGGATATGGTGCCGACACTGGAAAATATCGAGGTCCTGGAAGGCGGCGCCCCGGCGGAAATCAAGTCGATCGAACACGTTCAAACGCCGGCCAGCATTGTCCTGCTGCTCGATTCATCCGGGTCCATGAAGGGCCAGATGAACGATACCCTTCAGGCCGCGAGGCGGTTCATCGCCTCTCTCCCCGAGGATACGTTCATCCAGGTGGTCGATTTCGATACCAAATCCAAGGTGTTGACGGGGTCAACCAAAGTCGAGGCCCTTACCGGTCTTGACGGAATTCGCGCTGGCGGAGCGACGGCGCTCTACGACTCCGTCCTTACGGGACTCGACCTGTTGAACGGGAGAGAACGGCCTTCCCTTCTCGTCTTTACCGATGGGGTCGATGCCAACTGGAACGATACGGCGCCCGGAAGCGTCGCCTCCCGGGACGAAGCCTTCGCGGCTGTAGCCGATTCCCGTGTTCCGCTTTATACCATCGGCTTCGGCGCCGGCCACGACGATACCACCTTGACCGAACTCGCGGACCTGTCCGGCGGACTTTACTACTCGGCAGTCGATCAGGACGCCCTGGATCAGGTCTTTACAACCATCAAGAATGATCTGGGGAATACGTTTAAGCTCAAGTATCAAAGGCCTCCCTATGCCTTGTCCAATTCCGTGCCCGTTATCTCAATTGCCATCGATATCAGCGGCTCGATGGACCCCTTGAAGGGCGGCGTTCTGCAGAAAGACAAGAAGCTGTTTCACGACTTTATCCGGCAACTCCCGGATCAGACGTTGATGCAGCTGCAGGATTTTCACGAGACCACAACCATCCGGCAGTTGCTGACCGCCGATAAATCCGAGCTGCTCCAGGCGCTGGGTGAACTGACGGCTGGAGGCGAAAACGACACCTTCAGCACCGTTAAGGCGGGCTTCGATACTCTTCAGGCGATTCCATCGCCTAAAAAGATCTTGATCTACGTTACCGATGAGGATCTCGGATCTCTGAGACCATCGGAACTGGAGAACTTCGACGAGCTGCTATACAAATTCAAGGAAGAAGATATCAAGGTGCTCTGGGTCGGCTTCTGCGTGGAGGACGTGGAAGATGTCTTCATCAGAACAGCCGAATTATCCGGTGGAGAGTATGTGGTTTCGGAGGATCCTGCGGTTCTGGCCGAGGCGTTTGCGCGAATTGCTGTTGAAATTGCCGCCATCAAGCCTGCGCCACCCGATGAAATGCCGGTCACCCTCACCGTCCGGCATGCCGGCGGTGACGGCACTGTTTCTCAGTATGGGGACAGTCGGCGGTTCAGATTATTGGCGCCTGAAATCGTCGAGCAGAGCACTATTCCCAAAACGGTGAGCTACCGAACCGGGCTGCCGTTCGAGCCCTACGATCCGCTGACCAGGGGAGAACTGGCCGGCGACGATCATCCCGGCCGGGACATGGTGATTTCCAAACGGCTCCCGCTCGATGCCACTACCCATAACTCGGCGGTGGAGATCCGGGCAAGCGAGGCGATAGTGCTCGACCGCTTCCGGGGCCTGGACGCTCCGGACGGGATGCAGTTCATGGCCGTGATCCTGGAGATGACCAACACCCTTCCCGAGCAGGAGGTGATCGTCTATCCGGACGGTGGCAACCATCCCGCGGCGTGGGTGAGCGCCAATCCTCCCGAGGGGAAACGGGTACGGAAAATCCCCTCATATCTCATCAGGAACCTCGCCTCACATCTCTACTTGAAGTGGAACAGCGAGGGCACCTACCCGGTGGCGCCCGCAACCTGGCTGGCGGAAAACCCGTTGGTGGAGCCGGGCAGTCTGACACGGCTGGTCGAGCCGGGAGAGCCGGCGCGCGGGGTGGTCCTGTTCACGGTTCCCGACCAGCCGCTCGACCAGTCCTCGCTGCACTTTTACGACACCGACTATGGCCACGCCGATCTGGCGTTAGTCGGCAAGCTGGCCGCACCGGAGATCGTGCTGGAGGCGCTGCCGCTGGAGCACGAGGTGACACTGTCGGAATCGTTCGTCCTCAAGGTGAAGGCGGTCCGGGACGCCGCGACCATCGAGACGGTCGCGGCCGGCAAGGATGCGACATTCAGGATTGTCGAGGCCGATTTCGTGTCCAACGTACAGGCGCTGATCGACATCAACCCCGCCAACTACTTCTACTATCGGCAGCCGACCGGGCAGGGGCCGTTCTACATCCCGATCGCCCCGGCCACGCAGCTGTTGCCGTTCGGATTCACCCAGCCGGTCATGTTCGCCCCCGGCTCGTCCAATCGCGTCCGTTTCGCCTTTGAGGTGCCGCGTTCTCTGGCCGCGCAGTCTGCGGGGGAGCTGTTCGTGGAGCTGGGCGGTGGCGATGTCATCGTCCCCCTGGGCGACACCCCGGCGGCCCCGGCGCCAACGCAGGGGTCGAAGCTCTCCGGCGATGGCATCGACCTGGTGGTCAACCGTCTGGCGCCGACGGCGGACAAGCAGTGGCTGGTGGCCGACGTTACCCTGTTCGATCATCCCGACGGCAAGGCGACCCAACTGGTCAATGCGTTTCAGTTGGTGCGCGACGACTTCGCCGGCGAGGCCACTGCGAGCAAACCTGGTGCGGAGGTCACCCGGCGCAAGGGGCTGGCCGGCTTTGCCGGCAACCGGACGACCACCGACTACCTGTTGCTGCCGGATGCCAGAACCGCCGCGCTGCTGCTAGGCCTGGATAAACAGACGGTGGTGTTCGACGGCACGGCCCGGCGCGGGATGGTCCTGTTCAAAATGCCCGCCGCCGACGGACACAGCTGGACCCTGCAATCCAGGTTCTTTGCCGGGCTGAACCAGCCTGTCGGCCAGAAGCCGTTTGCGCACGACGATTGGTTGATCGAAATCCCGCGCCCGCTGCTCGCCAATAACGACTCCTACCCGGTGCGGCTGAAACAGGCGCTTGCCAGGGCCATTCGCGAGCATCAGGCGCGACAGGCGGCGGAGCCCCGGCAGCGCGTCAGCCGTGCGAGTATCGATGCGTCGGAAGCCCTCAAGGAGGCGGTTGCCGTGCCGCCGTCCACCTTCGCCGGGCTGCGGGACTTCTCCCGTCTGAAGGACCTCGAGGCATTGAAGACCGCCCTCAAGGGCGTTCGATGGCTCCCCGGCGAGGAGAGCGGCTGGGTCTACAACTTCGCACCGGAGGCCGTGCTGACCCAGGGTTGGGGGACGGAGGTGGACTTCGCCCGCATGGCCGAGAAGGTGCTGGTGCGGATGGGCCATACGCCGCAGCGACGCATGGTGGATGTCACCGGGAAGGGTTCCGAGGCGCTGTTGAAGCTCGGCAATCTCAAGCGGGTGAGAACCACTCAGCTGCCGGCGCTGTTCTACCGCGACCGGGATGGGCGGGAGCAGCTGCTGGTCTCGCCATTCCTGCAAGAGGCCGGCGAGCTGCAGGGGCTCGTGGCTCCGGCGGTCAACGCCGATTTCTATCAAAAAGCCGGGCAGGCCCACCTTCAGGTGGTTTTGAAGGTGGTGCCGAAGACGAGGGACCGAAACACCCAGTTGCGCGACATGAGCAATGTTCTGGCGGGCGGTGATTCGGGCGATCTGGTCGAGGAGGTCACGGTATTCGATCAGTTCCTGGACCTCGAGACCTTGAGCATGGATGCGGTTGACCTCGGCTATACGGTGGTTGGCCGGGAGAACGGTGAACTCATCGCGGCCGTGGTGGAAACCGCCCGCGAACGCCTGGAGGGAAAGGAGAGCATCGATACCGGTCTCTACCGGGTGGTCGGTGAACGGATCAGCGTCCGTATCGGCAACAAGGGCGGACACTTTACCCATGAGTCGACCGTTGCCGAGGAGGATGCGGTGCGCGATCGGTTCCACACGCTGGGGATCAATCTTCCGGACCTGACCGATGCCGCGGCGAACCGCCTGCAACAAGCGGCGGACAACGTCTACCGCGCAGCCGAAAGGCCGGATGAACTGTCGGCCCTGCGCTGGTACACGCGCAACATCATCAACCGCTTCGTGACCGGCCAGAGCCGCTACGAGCGGGAGTTGGCGGCAAAGCTGGATTTGACCCTGGGACGAACGCTGAACGCGCGCTGTTTGATGGTCACGCTAAGGCGTGTGCCCGGTGAGGAGACGCTGCACACCAGCATCGATTTGATGCGGGTGGAGAACCAAATCCACAAGGGAGAGGCGACCGCGCGACACGCCTTCAACATCTTCTCCGGACTGCACGCCTCGAAACTGGAGGCGGAGGTGCTGCCCGGCGCGCATCGGGGCCTGTTCGAGATCTGGCAGCAGCTTCCGGAAGATACCCACCTGGTTTCGGTCACCCGGCACAATCAGCAGGCGATCGTCGCCTACATGGAGGCGCACCGGTTTCCAGCTGCGGTGATCGATGGGGTTCGCAACAACCGAAACGCCATTGTCATCCCCAGCAGGCCGGCGACTATCGACGGCAGGGAGCGCTGGGCCTGGTTGGAGATCAATCCGGAGGATTACCGGACCATCGCCGTGATCGACAGCGGCGAGCGCGGGGCCATGCTGGAGCATGTGCTCGGCAACTGGCAGCAGGAGGGCACGAACTTTATCGTCGGCGGCCTAATTGGTGTCGATGCCGCCATCTGGTCCATGGGCGCCTTCTCCCTTATGCTGGAGGATTACGACGAGATCAAGGCGCAGGCCGAGACCTTTGCGGTAGGTCTGGTGGGCAACTTTGACGCGGCTGCCGAGGCCTTCAACAAGGAGGTGGGGGACGTCACGATCAGCGGCGGGCTCGGGGTCGGCGTCGGGGGCACTCCCGGAGCCAGCGTATCGATGGGGCCGGTGGGCGGCAGTTTCGATCTCATCGATCGCAAGGGCAGTGTCTCCCAGAATGTGCTGGGGTATGCCAACGGCTTCAAAGCCGGCGTGCAGCTGTACTTTGCCATGCCCGAGTAAAGGAAGTGGACAGAAGATGCAGTACATCGGAAAAGTATTTTTGAGAGCCAAATAAGGCCAAGAACAGGTGATTGTCATGCAAAAAGTATCTACAATCTTCGTTACCTTGGTGGTGTTATTATTTATGGTCTGCAACTCCGCATAGTATGCTGGAAAATTATGAAAAGCAGGGCCTGCCCAGTCGACGCGTTGGACCTGCAAAGCGACGAGCTTTCCACCTACCTCGACCGGCGGACCGGCGAGCTGGTCACCCTTTCAGACGAAGAGACGCGGGCGGCGGAAGACGAGGAGGGTGACCCCGGCGGCTATCCTGAGTGGGAGCTGGAGATGATCGAAAAAGCCAGGGAGGTCCTCGCATCGGATGATTTCCTCCCGCTTCCGGGCAGGTTCGAGATCCACGAATACCGAATCATGGAGGATTTCTGCTCATCGGTGGAGGACGACGAGGTCCGGGAAACCCTGTGGGACGGAATCCAGGGCCGCGGGGCCTTCCGCCGGTTCCGGGAGGTCATTCGGGAGTATGAAATCGAAGAGGAGTGGTATCGTTTTCGCCAGGAGGCTTTTGAAGAGATCGCCATTTCCTGGCTCGAAGCAAACGGAATTCCGTTCACGAGGGAAAAGATCTCCCCCTGAAGCCCTATTTCCCCCGCTCCGCCGCTGATTTGGCCGGATATATTCCGCAGCTTACTTTCCAGTTTTTAGAGACCCTGCGCCTTCGCGTTGACAAAGACCTCTACGTCGTCGGCCAGCACCGCAACCAGATCTTCCGGCACCGAGATGCCCTGGACCAGACTGACGGCCCGCATGAGAAGATTCCCCTCATCCGCCGTGAGCACCCCCTGGGGCAACGCCTCGCCATAGACCCAGACCCCCGCCTGCCGCCGATCGATGGGAGCGTCGGGCCGGGGCTAAGGGGACATCCTATAGTCTCTCTGTCAAGCCGAAAAAAAATACTTTAAAAATTAAATACTTAAATTTTAGAGTCCATTTTTGGCGCACTGCTCCCATGCTTTGAAAATGGCGAGTTTCTCACTTAATGGCGAATCTTGGGCCTAATCGTTACGTTTATTCGACATCCCCCGCCCGCTACGGGAACGGGGCCGTCCAATCATCCCTTATCCAAGCTCCAAGATTCAGGGGACACGGAGGGGGAAGGTGTCAGACCTACACATTTGACAAAAGACCTTGCTTTGATAGGCTTGGATACGGCTCAAATATCCTGGCAATTAAAGGAGGACAGTAATGGGGCGACCATTACGAATCGAATTCCCTGGTGCGCATTATCATGTCACCACGCGAGGCAACGAGCGTAAAGAAGTGTTCAAAAGCCGGCGAGATCGGGAGAAGTTTCTTTACTATCTCGAATCTGCGGTCATGCGGTACGGCGCGGTAATCCATGCGTACTGCCTGTTAAATAACCATTATCATCTTTTAATGGAGACGCCATCCGGGAATCTCTCGCAGATCATGCAGCACATAAACGGTGCGTACACTAATTATTTCAATACCAAGCGAAAGAGAAGCGGTCATCTTTTCCAAGGGCGCTTCAAGGCAATACTCATTGAAGCCGATGAATACGTGACAGAACTTTCCCGTTACATCCACCTGAATCCAGTCAGGGCAGGAATGGTCAAGCGGCCTGAAGAATATCCATGGTCCAGTTATCGAGACTACGCCGCCGAAAGAAGTCCCCCCGAATGGCTCAAGACCGGATTAGTGCTCGGATATTTCGGTAACAAGAGATCCGACGCGAGTGGAAATTATCGAAAGTTTGTAGAAGACCTGCTCGACAAGGAATACGACAGCCCGCTAAATGCGGTTGTAGCGGCGACTATGCTGGGGTGCGCTGAATTCATCCAGGAGATAACGGAGAGGCATATAGAGGGCAAACAAATGGACAGGGACCTGCCCGCATTACGATCCTTCACCAATCGCCCCTCCATGGATACGATCAGCCAAGTGGTAAGGGACACGAAAGGTGTCAGACCTACACATTTGACAAAAGACCTTGCTTTGATAGGCTTGGATACGGCTCAAATATCCTGGCAATTAAAGGAGGACAGTAATGGGGCGA
>Ga0214472_10009153_pt1 | contig 10332 bp, 3 predicted proteins | sample RVTome_6_FD_207662 | JGI IMG/M metagenome (GOLD analysis project Ga0214472, IMG submission 207662) | Soil microbial communities from uranium-contaminated site in the Upper Colorado River Basin, Wyoming, United States - RVT140D175 | ecosystem: Environmental > Terrestrial > Soil > Contaminated >...
TCCAGCAACAGATCGGCAACGCGTTCCAGGTTTTTCACGCCCAGCGCAGTAGCTTTTACCGCATCGGCATCGCCAACTGCCTCGGTTTGATCCCCCGGATCTACCCCAAAGGGACCGTCGGTAGAAAAACGCAGCCAGGGAACTTCGTCTTGTTTGCGTGCCCAAGCATCCAGGGTGGGCTTTTCCGCATCTGCGGAGGAGGCACCAGGAATGGGCTTATACCCCCACATGGTTGCCCAGGTATCGTAGGGTCCTATTTTAGGAATCAGATCCTTGACCGGAATATTATCTTCAGGTTGGGCAACATAGTTAAAACGCGAGTAATCCATTAAGGTTGGCGTATGGCTGTACTTGGCAATCCATTCCGGATCGCGAACCTTCTCAAATGGATAGAGTGAACTAGCCTTCATGTTGTGCTGGAAGCCCAATGTGTGACCTACCTCATGAGCCACCACGTACTGAATCAGATCGCCCATCAAATCGTCGGGGAAGGGCAATTTCTGTGCACGGGGATCCAGGGGTGCAGCTTGGACAAAGTACCAGCTGCGCAACAGGTTCTGAACGTTGTGGTACATCTGGATGTCTGATTCCAGAATTTCGCCGGTGCGAGGGTCGTTGACGTGAGGGCCTTGCGCGTTTTCAATGGAGGATGGCAGCCACCGAACCACCGAATAACGCGCATCTTCAGGATGCCATTCAGGATCCTCTTCTTTCGAAGGTGCATCTTTGGCGATGATTGCATTCTTAAAACCCGCCGCTTCAAAAGCTTCTTGCCATTGTTCTACCCCCGCTTTTACATAAGGCACCCACTGGGTAGGTGTTGCGGGATCAATGTAGTAAACAATGGGTTTAATGGGTTCGGAAAGCTCTGCATTGGGATCTTGCTTCTCCAAACGCCATCGGGTGATGTAGCGACCGCGCTCCGCACGATGCGTGTCTTTGCCGAAATCCGTGTAACGAACGCTGAAATAACCCACCCGCTCATCAAAGTGCCTGGGCATCATGGGGTTTTCGGGTAGTTGTACCATGCTGTAGTGCATCACCACGGTCGCCGTTCCTGGCGCCATTCCCCTGAAAAACGAGAAGCGTGGCGCGGCTGCCCCTCTTCCTGGAGGATCGGGTGGCTTCGTGTAAGTATGGGTGGCTCTTACCTCAATATTTGTGGGAAACGAAAAGGTTTCCTCCACAAAAGAGCGTTTGCTGTCCAGCGCACGGGCTTGCAGCCGATCTTTGGCACTGAACTCGTGCACGTCCGAAGTGTAAAGCGAGGAAACTTCAATCACCGGTGCATCCTCGGGACCCAGCGCCTCAATCTTGAAGCCCATGATGATCGAGTCATTGTTGGATGCGTCTACGGCCATGGCAATGGGTTTACTCGGATCGGCGACGATGGAATGATCGATCTCTTTTAAATAAACCTGATCTTCCAACCTTTCCCAGCGAACCACTCTTTGGCCCAGCTTCTGTCCGCCATAGCCAACACCGTTGGTGGTTTTGGCAATTCGCATCACGAGAACAAACTCTTTTCCAAGTGTATTCTTGGGGATTTCAAAATAAACCTTTTCCTTGATTCGGTGAATTTTGAAAATGCCATCGTCGGATTTTGCATCCTCTGTAATGACCTCGCCATAGGGCTTAATGGCATCTTTGTCTTTCTTCTTCTTTTCTGCTGCTTCAGCCTCTGCCGTCTTTTCCTTCTCGGCCGCGTCTGCTTTTTTCTTTTTTGACTTTTTGTCCGCCTTCAAAGTTTGAGGGCTCGGGGCTACGACTCCTGATGAATTGTTGTTCATCGCCGTGACTGGGAGAGCCACCCAAAAGAGCAGCCCGCCGAGTAAAAGGGATGTGACACGTTTCATAAATCAATACCTTCCTGCCAAAATCTAAGGTATGCAGCCTGTTGGGCAACATTTACCTGAAAACTTTCAACCTGTATCCCAGCTAGATCCCATCCTGGAATCATGCGAATCCCAACCTACCACTCATCCCGAAGCATCCAGTCACAGGTTGCTACAGTTTACCTTCACCCAGTACTTAAGACTTCCGGTGGGGAGACATCGAAATACGTCCTGTAAGAGCCTCTTTTGCTGAGGTGCCAGACCCAAAACAGTTCCGTTGAAGTTTCTCTGCCGTAACCATACGGAAAAAACGATCATATTCCACATTTTTTTGAGTCTTGCCGCGAGGGTTTCTGCATTATCGAAAAAGAAAACTTAGTTTAAGAAAGCGTATGCTGAACCTAATATAAAGATAAGTGAACTACTAAACCCTTGGAAAGGGCAGCGCGATGTGTCGGATTTTACCAGCCATGGTTCCTGCCTGGCTTTAGGAGAGTCACTTGAGGAAGACCTTTCCGTTTGCATGGTGGTAGAGCGTTTGGAAGCGGAAGTTGATGGGTTGAAAATTAGCCATTGTAAATCAGGATTGGCCCTACGCTTTCATTAGGAAAACACGCAGTTTTTGCCGGGAAATGGGAGCATTTTAAGCTTGTATCGGAGGAAGCTCGAATTGTTGTGGAACACTCAGAGTGGGAAAACATCCCAGCTTATCATCCCGTAAGACACGGCATGCTGGAAGGTAGGTTTATGCAGAGTCACGGTTTTGAGTGGCTGGAACTCTTGAAAAACTGACGCAAGAGTTTAGTGGACTTCCTAGTGGTAGAAGTCTACTGACATGATTTGTCAGGATCGATGTCAGTGCCACTTGACTTAGGAGATGCATAGGCATAAGTTGGTGCAGGTTCTGGCAAGACTCTATCGATTACCTCAATGCATATTGCCAAAAACAGATAACACTATTGGAATTCCAATCATGATTAAACGAATTTTACTGAGTATTCTCGGGATTTTGCTTCTTTTTGCGGTCATTGCTGGGATCAAAGCTCTTCAGATCAAGGAAATGATTGATCGTGGAGCTGCCTTCCAATTACCACCAGAAGTTATCACAACAGAGGAAGCAAAAGTTCAAACCTGGGAATCGACCCATTCAGCCATTGCAACCTTCAAGGCGGTCCAGGGAGTCACAGTAATGGCAGAAGCCCCGGGCAAAATTGTCAAGATTGGCTTTGAGGCAGGCAGCAGGGTTGAAAAAGGTGCCCTTTTACTACAGCAGGATATTTCCACAGAGCAGGCTCAGTTGAAGTCGGCGGAGGCCTCAGTAGTTTTGGCCGAGACCAATCTGGATCGGAATCGCAGGTTGCTGGAACAAAAAACGGTTTCTCAATCGGTCTTCGACAGTGCCGAAGCGGAGTACAAGCGAGCGATGGCGAGCGTGGAAGAAATTAAGGCAAATATTGAGAAAAAAACGGTCCGCGCTCCTTTCGCAGGCCGTTTGGGAATTCGCCAGGTGAATTTGGGCGAAGTGATTAACACAGGCCAGGCCATAGTAGGGCTTCAAGCGCTTCACCCCATTTACGCAGAGTTCTCGCTGCCCCAGCAGCATTCTCCAAATGCGACGGGACTGAAGGTTCGGTTTGAAACAGATGCATTGCCAGGGGAGGTTATTGAGGGAACCATTTCCATTATCGACCCAGAGGCACGTTCAGGAACGCGCAGTGTGCGCATGCAGGCCATCGTCCCCAACCTCAACGAGCAGCTTCTGCCGGGAATGTTCGCCAAAGCGACCGTGGTAAAAAAAGACCAAAAGGATGTCCTGGCCATTCCCTCCACCGCCATTATGTTTGCACCCTATGGTGATTCGGTATATGTCGTTGAAAAAAGTACGGCAGCAGATGGGCAGGAAGGTTTGGTTGCAAGACAGCAACTGGTTATCTTAGGTGAACGTCGCGGCGATTTTGTGGCTATTGAAAAAGGCCTGAAAGCCGGAGATGTCGTTGCCAGCACGGGCGTATTCAAATTGCGCAATGGTCAACCCGTCGTGGTCAATAACGAATTAGCACCCGAGAACCAATTAAATCCAGAACCGGCAGACAACTAACCAGATCGAATTCTAAAGCAGCAATCTGCAAGCGTGGGTGGCCATGAAAATTACCGATATTTTTGTAAAAAAACCGGTCCTGGCACTGGTTGTGAACCTTATTATCATCATTGCTGGCCTTCAGGCCATACGTTCCTTGAATGTGCGGCAATATCCCCGTAATGACAACTCGGTGGTGACGATAACCACCGTGTATGCAGGTGCAAGCGCAGAGTTGGTTCGCGGGTTTATAACCTCGCCGCTTGAGCGAGCCATTGCAGCCGCAGATGGAATTGACTACATCCAGTCTCAGAGCGGGCAAAGCCTCTCTACGATTAATGTTCGGCTGCGTTTAAATTACGACCCCATCAAGGCATTGGCTGAGATTAGTTCCAAAGTAGACCAGGTGCGTGGCGACTTGCCGCCTGAGTCTGAGGTTCCCATCATCAACGTGCAATCGGCTGACAGCCAATTTGCTGCAGCCTATTTGAGTTTTACTTCCGAAATTTTGGAACAAAACCAAATCACCGATTATTTGGTTCGCATAATTCAACCGCGGCTCTCTGCTTTGGAAGGCGTTCAACGGGCAGAGTTATTAGGTGGTCGGACTTTTGCCATGCGCATTTGGCTGAAGCCAGAAAAAATGGCGGCCTTCAACATCAGCCCTCAACAGGTTCGGCAGATTCTAGCAGCCAACAACTTCCTTTCGGCTGCTGGCCAAACCAAAGGCTCTTTGGTTCAGGTGAACCTGACGACCAACACAGACTTACAATCGGTTGAAGAATTTAGACGAATGGTGATTCTGGAAGAGGGGAATACTCTGGTTCGGCTAGAGGATATTGCGGATGTTGTGCTCGGTGCCGAAGATTACGATACCGAGGTTCGCTACTCTGGCAAAACGGCCGTTTTCATTGGCGTTTTCCCCTTGCCCAATGCCAACACCTTAGACGTGATTGGACTGGTCCGCGAAGAAATGCAGGCGATTCAGGGCGAGTTACCCAGTGGTATGTCTGCAGTGATTGCCTATGATGCAACCAAGTATATTGACGATGCCATCTCTGAGGTTATCAAAACGCTGATTGAAACCCTTGCGATCGTGATCGTGATAATTTTCCTATTCCTTGGTTCTGTGCGGTCGGTTCTGGTGCCGGTGGTTGCCATCCCGCTTTCATTAATTGGTGCAGTCTTTCTGATGCAGATTTTTGGATTTTCCATCAACCTGCTCACCTTGCTCGCCATTGTGCTATCGGTAGGTTTGGTGGTGGATGATGCGATTGTGGTCGTCGAAAATATTCAGCGCCACCTGGCTGAAGGACAGTCTGCGCTTCAAGCTTCGATAATGGGTGCCCGCGAGTTGGTAGGACCCATTATTGCCATGACCATCACCCTGGCTGCAGTTTACCTACCCATCGGTTTCCAAGGTGGGCTCACCGGGTCACTCTTTCGGGAATTCGCTTTTACCTTGGCAGGGGCGGTGACTATATCCGGGGTCGTCGCATTGACCCTATCGCCCATGATGGGGCGTTATTTGCTTCGGGAAGGTGATTACGACCGCGGTTTCAGCGGTTTTGTGGATCGCATTTTTCAAAAGGTTCGCCGGGTTTATGGACGGGTCCTCAATGGCACCCTGAATTACCGCCCAGCCGTCTATTTGGTGTGGTTTTTTGTCAGCTTGTTAGCCGTGCCCATGTTCATGATGTCGCCTGTAGAACTTGCTCCCAACGAAGACCAAGGCGTCATTTTTGGCATCATTAATACTTCTGCCAACGCCACGTTGGACCAAACCAGTCACTTTGCCAAGATTGCCAACGAACAGTTCTTGAGTGTGGAGGAAACGGAGTTCAGCTTCCAGATCACCAATCCAACTTTTGGGTTTGGTGGCATGGTGGTGAAGCCGTGGAACAAACGAGAACGAACGATTTTTGAAATCCTTCCCGAAGTTCAAGGCAAACTTTTCGGCATTCCTGGCATTCAAATTTTTCCGATTACGCCGCCGGCACTTCCTGGAGGCGGCCAGTTCCCCGTGGAATTTGTCATTGCTTCCACCGCTGAGCATGCGCAAATTCTGGAATTTGCGCACCAAATTCAGGCAAAGGCAGCCCAAAGCGGCATGTTTGCCTTTCCTCCGCTCATCGATGTGAAAATCGATCAACCTGAGTCTCAAATCGTCATTGATCGAGAGCGCGTGGCTGATTTAGGTCTTAACCTGAGAGATGTAGGCGCCGACCTTGCAGCCATGACAGGGGGTAACTTTGTCAACCGCTTCAATATCGAAGGGCGTAGCTACAAGGTGATTCCCCAGGTTAAGCGCGGGAGCCGCCTTAACCCTGAACAGCTCAAAGATCTCTACGTAACCGGACCCGATGGCAAATTGGTACCGCTTAATACCGTTGCCTCGATTGAAAACAAAACGGTTCCGCGAACTCTAAACCGTTTCCAGCAACTAAATGCAGTTACCATTAGTGGCGTAGCCATTCGACCTTTAGATCAGGCGCTGGCTTTTCTGGAGGATGAAGCCACTAAAATATTGCCCAAGGGTTTCGTTTTAGATTACACCGGCGAATCTCGCCAGTTGCGGACCGAGGGCAACAAGTTCCTCTCTGCCTTTGGCCTTGCTGTCGTCTTGATTTTCCTGGTCCTGGCGGCCCAATTCAACAGCTTCCGCGACCCCTTTGTTATTCTGGCCGGTTCGGTGCCTTTGGCCATGTTTGGGGCTTTGGTGTTTACATTCCTGAAAATCCCTGATCCCAACACGCCTTTTTGGACCAACAGTTGGACCACTACACTGAACATCTACTCACAAGTAGGCTTGGTGACCTTGATAGGATTGGTCAGTAAGAACGGCATTCTCATTGTAGAATTTGCCAATAGCTTACAAGAGAAAGGCTACAACAAACGCAAGGCAGTCTACGAGGCCTGCTTAACGCGTTTGCGGCCCATTCTCATGACCACAGCTGCCACGATTGCCGGCCATTTCCCACTGGTGCTGGTGACCGGCGCCGGTGCAGAAGCACGAAATTCCATCGGCCTGGTTTTAGTTGGTGGAATGGCTATTGGATCTGCATTTACTTTATTCGTTATTCCATCCGTTTACATGCTGATCGCAAAAGACCATTCTAAAGATCGTTTGATCGAGGAAGAAGCCAGAGAGCTAGAAACACCTGGCTTAAATCCGGCAGCCATCTAGGCACAAAACGCCACCACCTAGAATTTGGATCCAAAACGAAATTCAACCCAACCCTCATTCTGAGAGTTGGGTTTTACTTTTTAGGGCCGACTGACTATGGCGTACGGCTACTACCATTTTGAGCTTTGAGCTGGTCCACACATAGGGTTTCTGAATTCCTGGCATCCGCTGCTATGACTTGCTTTTTGAAATTTAAAGGTTTGGTAAATATGGGAAGGCAGATAAGGGGAATAACAATTCAAATCGTAGACAGAAGAGCCTCCGTCACTTGAAGGCGTGTCCACCCCATAGGCCTTTGGGATGGTCCTATTCACAGTGATCTACCAGGGCCATTCCTTTCAATTCAAAGTGATTGGAAGGATAGGTGAGGGCGGCTAGGAGAAAAGGATGATCTATTCGACTTTTGCAGGGCACCTATGCAAAAAGGGCGTTTGGTTTTGGGTTTTTACATCCGCGATTTATTGCTTTTCGGTTGATCCGAATCCCCCAAAACCCGCGCTTTTTGAAACGAAGTTCGAGATGGAGAAATTTGCAAAAACCTTATCTGTTGTTGATTCTCAAAACCCAATTAGGCTTCCGAATGTTTGCAATGGGAATCAAGTTATGGCGAGTTTTAAGCCACCGGAACTCCTGGACTTTATAATTGGGAATCCACAGTTTGAAAATCAGCTGCTCATTTTATTAGCGAAGGAGTTATCCGCCTCGAGCAGTATGGACTCAAACATTGGAAAGTTTTGCCAAAGTTTAATCCAACATGCAGGGATAAGCCTCGCTGCAGGGTCCATCGGCATTCGGGAATACATGGCAGTCGTTCTTTTGTGGCCAGAACAGGTTGTGAAGGATCCCCTACTGAAAGAAAAATTAATGGAGATGTTGGAAAAATCCTTGTCTCAGGACCTTTCGTCAGATTGGAAAGAACAAGTCCTGACAGTTCTTAACATGGTCCCCGGTTTTCATTTCGGAGATATCGAACGGTTGGCATACTCCTGGTCCAGCATTCCGCGCGTGAGTGGTGCTCGCGAAATGCGAGTCTCGAAAAGCAATCCACTAGAGACCTTGGAAGGCGGCACGAAGATTTCCCTTTCGGTGTATTCCCTGCCTTCGGAATCCTTCAGTTTTGAGGAGTCAACCAAGTTCCTGAAGGCAGTAAAGAGATTGGCACCCAATCGCGAGGTGGTAGTACTCAGTGATTTAAATGCTTTTTCACCCTTCAAAGCATTTTGTGAACAGTTAGGGGTAAGCTTAATTCCAACCTTTGGTGAAGGCTTCTCACCCTGGCCTAGAGACCCGATCCTTTTTTCCAAATTACCGGAGAAACCATGGCTCATTTTGCAGCGACCCAATTCACAGGCCTCGCGAAGGGAAGACGATTTAATGGCGCGTGCTATGGTGCATGGCTTGCCTGATTTGCTGGATTGTGAGTGGGGTGCTCCTGAATGGGGCCAGGCCCCGACACCCTTCCACAATGGAAAAATCATTATTGCTAAAGATCAGCTTTGGATAAATTTAGATGCCGTTGAAATTAGGACCTTAGAGATCTTGGGATTGGACCGAGTTCCGGTTGAGAGTTTTCAATCCAGCGAAGGGATTTCGAAATACCTTGAAGCAGCCAACCTCGCAGCGGGAGAACTGGCGCATCTCTTCGGGATGCCAGTTGCGTTCTTAGAGCCACTGCCTTTTCATGGCGATCTGGAACGACGCAGTGCCACCATGTATTTTCTTGGCGGTTCTGCTGGGTTTGATTTGGATTCTTTAGTAACCCTCCTTCCCCTGGAGACGGGGCAAATGGCAGCTATCGTAGGGGATGTAGGGTTGGGAATCCAGATGATTCAAAAATCGCCCGCTCATGAAATTGCTGCCTATCAACAAGGCTATGGTTTGGGTAGCGATCCAGAACGCTTTCGTCAGGTGCTGTTGGAGTACTCCCGGCAGGCTCGTTCCGAGCGGCTGGCCAATTATTTAAATTTAATTGCGGGCTTCCTTGCACACAATGGTTTGGTGGTTGAGCGTTTGCCGCTTTTCCTGGTGCCTACCCACCAAATAGAAAACCTGATAAATTCCAAGGCAGTCACGGAAAAAGATTTTCTCATGACATGGCAAAATGTGGTGAACGACCGCCGCGGAGGGGAAGCCTTCGCTGAAGGATTCGCCGGGTTACTTCCCCAGGCGGATCTTATGGCCGAGGCGGTTTTTGAAAGGTTGGGTTACAAGATGCAGTTCTTACCGCCTTTACTTGAAAGTATCTACAGAATGGGTGGCTACCGATGCGCATCCAAACATATTCAACTTTGAGAAATTCGAGGCATCTGAGTTGAGTCTAAAGGCAGGATGCAGAATTCAGGAGGCGTTTGGCCTTTAGAAATTTGATTCAATACAGGCTACGGATTTCATGTGGGTTTGGCTGGAAACGGTTTTATCGGCCTGTCGCGATTTAAGAAAAGAAATGTTAAGCCCGATTCTGATTCTTTTGGGTAGCACAAGGGGCTTGGAGAAACATGTTTTGGAAGCGCAACAAACCCCTGGAATGGGTTGTAAATTATCCCCTTCCGAGCTTATTTGCGATCACACGTTTCCCAAAAGGCGAATCCTATTTAATGGGAGCTTGATCAGCCCTTGATCCCGGATTCTGCCTTGAGCATTTTTGATTTTGTTGCTGCTAGAAGCCGGGAAGCGGCGCGGCAGCCCCGATGCTCGACGAGTCGCCGAAGGTAGATAAACGTTGGATTTCAGAGTGAAGGAGTGGCACCAACGGAGTCGCCGAAGGCATATAAACGTTGGATTTCAGAGTGAAGGAGTGGCACCAACGGAAATGGAAAGCTGTATTCAACTAACCCGAAGGAGCTTTAGCGCCCAGATTTAGAGTGCTGGGACATTTAACCTGGTCCCCATCTCGTCACGTGAATGGCGTACTGGCTGGATTTCTCTCGGCATGTTCGGTTGATTGGGTCTGCGGCAATTCAAGACTTTCTAAAATAGTCGCGTCCACCAAAAAATAAGTCTGATACAATCGGCGCCGCTCCTGGTGTTTTAAAGTTAATGAATTATGCCTAAATATTGCCGGGTTTTTCAGAAATGCTGATTCTCCTGCTTGAGGCGAGCCAGAAAGCTGCGGGAACAGGCTCTAAGTTTTTCAGGTGCTAGTGGTCGGGGAAGTGCGGTGGATAGGCAAGAAGGACAGATTGGCAGAGGCGATAGCCACGTCAGAAACTCAGGTGTGTGGAATGTGATCTCCT
>Ga0214472_10009154_pt1 | contig 10330 bp, 10 predicted proteins | sample RVTome_6_FD_207662 | JGI IMG/M metagenome (GOLD analysis project Ga0214472, IMG submission 207662) | Soil microbial communities from uranium-contaminated site in the Upper Colorado River Basin, Wyoming, United States - RVT140D175 | ecosystem: Environmental > Terrestrial > Soil > Contaminated >...
GAGCTTCTCGAGCGGCAGATCGATGTTCTCGGTCTGGCGCAGGTTTTCAAGCTCGGACTCGAGCCCGATCCCTTCGAGCGCGCTGGGCGCCGGGAACGACTCCAGCGGCAGCTCGAGCAGGCGGCGGAGCTCCGCATCAGTGTAGAGCTTGCCGCGCTTGCGCTGGATCGAGGCTTCGATCTTTTGGCGCAGCCGCGCTTCCAGCTCGGGATCCGCCTGGAGCTCGAAATCGGCCATGTCGAGCCATTGTAGCCGGTTCGGCGCGCCGTCATAGGCCCCACCCCAAGGGCGGCCAGTTGAGAGGGGTGGGGCCGTGCCGGAAATTCGTACCAGTCCCCGTATCTCGGAGGAGCCGGACCGAGCGCAACGGCGTGGAGAGTGGGGGAACTCCCCCACACCCCCTGGCAGATGGCGGCAGATCCGCCGCCGGGCTAGTCGAGGGCGAGTGGGCCGCCGGGGCCAGTCCGCTTCGGAAAGTCGCGCTTGTCGAGCACGAACTGGTCGATCACCAGATAGTCCATGTCGGTGTTGCGGAAGCAGTTGTAGGCATCCTCCGGCGTGCACACGATCGGTTCGCCGCGCACGTTGAACGAGGTGTTGATCAGCACCGGCACTCCGGTGAGCCGCCCGAACTCGTGCAGCAGGGCGTAGAACAGCGGATTCTGGCGCTGCGACACGCTCTGGATGCGAGCCGAGTTGTCGGCGTGGGTGACCGCCGGGATCACCCGCTTGTCCGGACGCACCTGGGCCACCAGCAGCATGAACGGGGTCGGCCGGTCGATCTCGAACCAGTCCGCGAGCACGTCTTCGGGCACCGCCGGCGCGAACGGCCGGAAGCTCTCGCGGAATTTGATCTTGAGATTGAGCGTGTCGCGCATCTTGGGATCGCGCGGATCGCCGAGAATCGAGCGGCTGCCGAGCGCCCGCGGCCCCCACTCCATCCGGCCTTGAAACCAGCCGACCACGTTGCCTTCGGCGATCAGCTTGGCGGTGCGCTGAATCAGCTCCGGTTCGGACCAACGGGTATATTTGGCTTCGACCCGCTGCAAGAACTGCTCGCAGTGCTCGGGGTCGAACGCAGGACCGTAATAGGCGTGGTCCATGACCGTGGTGCGCGGGTGTCCGAGCAAGGTGTGCTGGATGTAAGCCGCCACGCCCAGCGCCCCGCCGGCATCGCCGGCCGCCGGCTGCACGAACAGCTCCTGGAACGGCGTCTCGCGGATCACGCGACCGTTGGCGACGCAGTTGAGCGCCACGCCGCCGGCCATCACCAGATTCGGCAGGCCGGTCACCGCGTGCAGATGGCGCGCCATCTTGAGCACGATCTCTTCGGTCACCTTCTGGATGCTGGCGGCGACGTCCTTATGGAATGGCTCGATCGTGCTCTCGGGATCGCGCGGCGCAGCGCCGAACAGCTGGTGGAAGCGGCGCCCGGTCATGCGCAGGCCCCAGTCGTAGGAGAAGTAACGCATGTCCATTTGAAAGCTGCCGTCGTCGTGAATCCGGATCAGCTGGTGGATCCGATCGACGTAGCGCGGCTCGCCGTAGGGCGCCAGGCCCATCACCTTGTACTCGGCGCTGTTGACCTTGAACCCGAGGTAGTAGGTGAACGCGCTGTAGAGCAATCCCAGCGAATGCGGGAAGCGGATCTCCTTCATCAGGTTGATCTCGTTGCCGCGGCCGACGCCATAGGTCGCGGTCGCCCACTCGCCGACTCCATCGATGGTCAAGATCGCCGCCTGCTCAAACGGCGAGACCAAGAAAGCGCTGGCGGCATGCGACATGTGATGCTCGGCGAACAGAATCGGTCCTTGGTACTCGAGCTGCTCGCGAATCAGCTTCGGGATCCAGAGCTTGTGGCGCATCCACAGCGGCATCGCCTGCATGAACGAGCGAAACGAGCGCGGGAAGGTGGCCAGATACTGGACCAGGATGCGCTCGAACTTCAGAAACGGCTTGTCGTAGAAGCCGACGTAATCGAGCTCACCGACCTCGAGCTTGGCCTGCTCCAGACAATAGCGAATCGCGTGAATCGGAAACTCGGAATCGTGCTTGGTGCGGGTGAAGCGCTCCTCGTGGGCGGCGGCGACGATCTCCCCGTCGCGCAGCAGACAGGCCGCCGCGTCGTGATAGTAGCAGCTGATGCCAAGGACATTCATGCTCGCGGATTCTAGGCGCCGCAATCCATGGCCGCAAGCGAATGCCGTCGGCAACAGCAGGGGCCGCGCCGCCGGCCCACGCGGCCGCCCCGAGTCCACTCTGGCAAGCCGGCCGGGGCCGTGCATACTGAATCCGTGCCGCCGCGAAGCCGCACGCGCGCGCTTTCGGGCCGAGCCGCCGGTCGCGGGTCGGAACGACGGTCGGCACCGTCGCGAACCGGTCAAACCGATTCGCCCCTGAGCAAAACCCTCTTGGTGGTAGTGCCGGTCAGCCCAGCAACCAGCCGGCCGGCTCGCGCCGTCAAACGGATCCTCGCCCGCCTGCCGGAGGCCCGGGTTCTGGTACTGGACCAGCGCCGCAGCGCCATCCACGCCGCCGACCCGATTCCCGAAGATCCGCGGGTGACACGGGTTTCAGGCCGCGGGCGCGGCTCCGAGCTCGCCCAGCTGGACGGTCTGCGCTACGCCTTCGAGCACGATTTCGCCGGGGCGCTGACCGTCGAGGTGGATGGGCGCATCGATCCCCGCGGCCTCCGGCCCTTGGCCGAGAGTCGACTCGACGGCGAGCTGCTCTTGGGGATCCGCGGTCCGCACCGCCCGTTTTCATGGATCGACCCGCGGAGCTGGCCGGTCGGCTTGATCGGTATGGTGTCGCGATGGACCCTCGGCGCGGCCCTGGTCGATCCGGCGACGCCGTTTCGGCTATACGGCCGCCGGGCACTCGCGCTGGTCTCCGAACCCCCGCAAGCCGCACCGGCCAACTTTCAGCTCGGCTCGCTCAAACGGATTCTCGCGGCCGGCCTGCGGGTCCAGGAGATCCCGCTGCCCGCCAGCCGCCGCAGCCTGCTGCGCTCGGCGCTGCTCAGCTCCCTCGCGCTCCTGCGGCTTCGAAAACCGTAGAGCAAACCGCGCCGCGTCCAACACCTCTGGGCTCCGGCTTGCGCCGGAATGACGATCCGCGCATGCAGGCCGCCCACTGGAGACGAGCGCAGCGACGTCGACTCGAATCTGCAACAAGTGCCCCCGAGCACCAGAGCACGGCGCAGTGGGCGGTGGAGAGGGTGCCGGATGCTAGGCGGGCGAAGCGAGGCCGACGGAAGCGTACTAAAGGTACGCTGGAGGAGGCCGAGTGAGCCCAACGACGCAGACGGCGCCCTATCCGCCGCCTGGCACTAGAACTGTTCGCGGCAGCGTTCGACCGTATTCGGATGCGGCTCCATGTCGATCCAACCGATCGGCTTTCTGGCCTTCGGAACCCGGTGCAACGGATCGAATCCGACCAGCTTGATCCCGATCGCGGTCAGGCCGACACCGGTGAAGTAGACCAGGCCGACCAACACCATGCTGTTGAAGCGGCCGATCCGAAGCGCGATCCGCTTCCAGCCTTCCCAGATCCTGCGCAGCAGCGTCTTCACGAGCCCAGACTAACGCCTTCCTGCAAGCGGGTGCAATCGTCGCTCCATGATGCCAGAATGCCAGGCCCGAGGCCCGGTATTCGACGTGAACCTCTTTCCGCAATCGGCCGGCCGGCGCGTCGGCGGCGCCTCGCTGCTGCCGATAGCGGCGCTTCTAGTAGCAGCATTGCTGTTGCAACCGGCGCCCGCGCGAGGCGCCGACATCGTCGAATCCAGTATCGCGAGCCGCCTGCTGGGACGCGCGGTCCCCTATCAATTCTGGAGCCCCACCGGCCAGCCCGGTCTGCCGCTGGTGATCTTTCTCCACGGGCTCTACGACCGGCCGGGACGATTCGTCGAACAAGGCGCCCTGCGCGCGGTGGCGGAACGGATTGAAGCCGGAACGCTCGCGCCCCTGGCGCTCGCGTTTCCCGATGCCGGCACGTCGTTCTACGTCGACGCGCCAGCCGGAGAGCCCTACGAGCGGTTCCTGTTGGAGGAATTCCTGCCGCAGGTCGAGAAAGAGCACGCCGTCGGCGCCGCGGCCGAGCGCCGCGTCCTTCTAGGCCTTTCGATGGGCGGCTACGGAGCGCTCAAGATCGCGCTCCGTCATCCCCAGCGTTTCGCCGGCGCGCTGGCCTTCAGCCCGATGCTGGTTTCGCTCGAGCAGATACGCGCTTCAGAAGCATCGGGCGGCGGCGGCTCCTGGAGCCTGCGCAGCCTGCAGCGCGTGTTCGGCAGCCCGATCGACGCCGAGCTCTATCGCGCCAACGACCCTCTGACCCTGGCCGCGCAAGCTGCCGCCGCCGGGCCGTTTCTCTACGTCGCGGCCGGCAGCGCCGATCGCTACGGCTTTCAGCGCGGGGCGCAGCGCTTCGCCGAGCTCCTGGCCCAGCGCGGGCGGCGCTGCGAGCTGCATATCCTGCCCGCGGGCCACGGCTGGGAGCTGCTCGAGGCGGATCTGCCGGCCGCCCTCGATTACCTGGCCGACAAGCTCTCGAATCCCTGAGCGGGCGCGAGATCAGAGGCTTGCCGGATCGGCTCGAGCGTTTTCTCATGCAGGCCGTCGAGAAAGGCCAGTTTCCCGGCTGCGCGTACGCGCTGCGACTCCGAGGCGAGCTGGTCCAGTCAGGTGGTTTGGGCCATGCCGCGCTGCTGCCCAAGCGTGCGCCGGCCGGCCCGCACACGATTTACGACCTGGCTTCCTTGACCAAGCCGCTGTGCACCGCGCTGCTCTGCGCTTTGCTCCGGGAGCGCCGCGAGCTGGGCCTCAAAGCCCGGGCGGCGCATTTTCTACCGCTGTTGAAAGGATCCGCCGCCGGCGCGGCCACGATCGCGCAGCTCCTGACGCATACCGCCGGGCTGCCCTCCTGGATTCCGCTCTACGCTCATGGTCGCGGGCCCATCCAATATCAGCGCCGGCTCGCCACGCTGCAGCGCGAGAGCCGAGATCCAAGCGTCGCTCGCTACAGCGACCTGAGCTACATGGTGCTGGGTTGGGTACTCGAGAAGGTCGCCGGCGCCACCCTCGACCGCCTCTTCGAGCGACTGATTGCGCGGCCGTTGGGCCTGAAAGCGACGCGCTTTCGACCGCCGCCCGGCTGGAGACAGCGCTGCGCCGCGAGCGAGATCGGATGCCGCTACGAGCGCCGCCGGGTGCACGAGCTGGGCCTGAGCGACCGCGGTTTTCCGCGCGGCGCCGTGCGCGGCGTGGTGCACGACCGCAACGCCGCCGGCCTCGGTGGCGTCGCCGGGCACGCCGGTCTGTTCGCGACCGCGGCCGAGGCCGCGCTGATCGCCGAGCAGTACTTGCCGCGCCGCTCGCGCCTGCTCCGGCCCGAAACGTGCCGCTTGTTCCTGCGTCCCTGGACCCGAAGAGCCGGCCAACACTGGGCGCTCGCCGGAGAGCTCGCGAGCTGCGACGACGCGCGCCAGAGCCCACCCTTGGCGCCGAACGCCGTCGGCCTGGTCGGATTCACCGGTACCAGCGCCTGGATCGAGCCGATGACGGAAGCCGTATACGTCCTTTTGACCAACCGACACCATCCGCTCTACCGCACCGAATCCTTCCATCCCTTCCGCCGCCGCTTCCATCGCGCGGCCCGGCTACTGCAGGCCCCGAGTTCGCCCCGCAAATTCTTATTTAATTAAGGACTTACGGGACTATTTACTGATTCCTGCTTGCAAAGTTGCTTCGAACGCCCTATGCTTCCTTCCTTGTCGTTCGGCACATTTCGAGCCGTTCCATGAATTCTTAACTGGAGGGTTACATGAGCAAGATCATGCACAACCTGTGCTGGGTGGCTTTGGTCGCCTTCGCGATTGACGCGGGTGCGGCCGAGCGCGCCAACCCTGCGAACAACGGCACTCCATGGGTGCCCCCGGCCCAGGGAGACGACAATTGCCCCGGTGCCAACATTGTCGATCCTCTGCCGTTCTTGGATGGCGGTAACACCTGCACCGCCACCAACAGCCTTGGGGGCTGGGGTGGTGCCGGAGCCTGCACTCTGCCAGCGGGTCCGGCCTTCTATCAGGGCGAGGATGTGATCTACCAGTTCTCGGTGGGCCCGGGCAACAGCCTCACCTTCGACTTACCGGCGTTCGCCGGCGACCTGGTGCTGGCGATCTTCAGCATCTGCGGCGACGGCAACAGCTGCGAAGCCAATTCAGCGGATACCATTGGCTCCGGAGCCGGCCCCGAAACGATCGGTCCGATCAGCTTCACGCCGGGAACGACCCACTATCTGTACATCGACTCCTACTATCAAGCCGGCACTCAGAACAGCTGCGGCACATACAGCCTGGAAGTCACCGGCACGCTGCCGGTGGAGCTGCTGGAGTTCACCGTCAACTAAGTTCGACACCTCTACCCGCGGATCCGCACACGCTTCTAGCCGCGCGGGCCGCGGGTTTTCGTTTTTCGTCCGCGCCGATGGACTCGCGCCCAAGCCTGATCGCGATCAATACCGCCATACCCTGGGTGCTTGCGGGGTCGCTTCTAGCATCGCCGGCGGCTCAGGCGAATGGTCACCCAGCCGCGGCGTCCCCCTGCGCCGGCATCCGACCGGCCCTGGAGATTCTGCACCCGAACGCGCAGTTCGGCGACGTTTATCAGCACCGGGTGATTCAATCTGAATTCAAGATCTTCAACTCGGGCGATCGGCCGATCGAAGTTCGCGAAGTCGTAGCCGTCAGCAGCGACGCTACAGTCGGGGTCGAGCCGCCGCTCATCCCCGCCGGCGGGAAGGCTGTCGCACGTGTTCGTCAAAGCATGGCCGAGCGCTTGGGCCGGACAGCGTTTCGCTATGCGATCCTCACCGATGAGCCGTGCGTCGAGCGCTACCGCTTCACCCTGAGTGGGTTCGTGCAGTCGGCTTACGATCCCGAGCGGGCGACACTGGATTTCGGGGTGGTTGCGAGAGACGTTGGCGGCTCCACGCGGGCCGAGCTCTACTGCCGGGAGGTCGAGTCCTTGAGGATTCTGGCGATCGAAGGCGCACCGCCCTATCTCGAACTCGAAGTGAGCGAGCGCATCGGCGTCGCCGCCGAAGGGGTCGCGGTCCGGGCCGAAATTGCGCCCGGCGCGCCCCTGGGGCTGCGGACCGGCAAGCTGCGACTTCGGACCAACGTCGCGCATCAACCCGACTATGTCGTCACTTTTCGTGCCGCGGTCTACGGCAACCTGATCGCGAGCGAGAACCCAATCGATCTGGGCTTGGCCCGGGCCCACGAGCCGATGGCAAAAACCATCCGTCTCGAGCGGCGCGACCTAAAGCCGTTGTCGATCAGCCGAATCGAGGATTCCGGCAACATCCTTCGGTGGGAGCTGCTGGCCTGCTCGGAAACGCCGACCGACTCTCCCAGCTGCGCCCTGCTGCATGTGTGGCGTCCTCCCACCGATCCGTCGGAGCTCACCCAGACCTTCACCCTGCAGGGCACTTTGACGATTCATGCTCAGGGCCAGCACGAGCCGCTGCCGCTTCAATACCAGGGATGGGTGGTCCCTTCAGGGACCGAGATCCGCCAGCTCGCAATCCCGGAAGCCCCCATTTCGGGAGCTGGGGAGCCGCCATGAGCTTGCGGGCGAGGACGGTTCGACTCCTGCTGTGGTCGAGCATCGGCTGGTCAGCCACGCACGCTTTCACCGCCGCCCCAACGTCCCAAAGCGAGCCGGCCGGCAGCGCCAGCACGAGACTCGAATGGAAGGCGGCCAAAGAGCGCAATATCTACGGCTACCTGATTTACCGCAGCGAGCGTCGCGAGGGGCCGTATCTCAGGATCAACCCCGAGTTGGTGCATGTCCGGCACCAGGCGGGCAACAGCCCTAGTGAGTACGCGTTTGAAGATCGACAGGTCGAGCCGTGCAAAACCTACTACTACTATCTCGACTACGTGACCGGTTCCGGACTCAAACGCCGGTTCTCGGGCATGCTCTCGAAGCCCGTCCCCTGTGACTCCAGCGATGAGAACTGACCGTTGCGCTCGGCTGGCCGCGATGTTGCTGGCCGCGGCCGGATTTCTTGTGTCCGGCAACGGCTCCGCGGCCTCCTCGCCACGTCCCAACCTTCTGCTGCTGACCGTCGACACCCTGCGGCCCGACGCGCTCGGATGGACCGGTGGGCTCAACGCCACCCCGGAGCTCGACCGGCTGGCCGCCGAAGGCTTTCGCTTTCCAGGCGCGATCTCACCGGTTCCACTCACGCTTCCGGCCCACGTCTCGATACTGACCGGCGTGGTGCCACGCCGGCATGGCGTTCACGACAACGGACAGGTGTTCGGCGCCCGACAGATCTCGCTCCTGTCGGAAATCCTCCAGCGCGAAGGATGGACCACCGCCGCCTTCGTCAGCGGTTATCCGCTCGAATCGATCTTCGGCCTCGATCGCGGCTTCGTTCACTACGACGACCGCATGCCCGAGGGCCAAGAAGGCTGGGTCGAACGGCGAGCGCCCGCCACCACCGCAGCCGCGATCGCTTGGCTGCGGCAGGCGCCGCAGCCGTGGTTCGTTTGGGTCCACTACTATGATCCTCACGATCCTTATGAGCCGCCCCGGGCCTTCTGGAACCCGGGCCCGCGGGGGGCTTACGACGGCGAAGTGATGGCGGTCGACTGCGCGATCGGCGCGCTCATGCGCGAGCTGGGTCAGATCGTGACGAGCCCGATCGTCAGCGTTTTCGCGGCGGATCACGGCGAGGCACTCGGGGAGCACGGCGAAAAGACGCACGGATACTTCATCTACGACAGCACCCTTCGGGTCCCCTTGGTCTTTCACGCCCCCCATGCCATCGAGCCTGGAGAAAGTGCGCAGCCGGCCCGGCTGGTCGACATCGTCCCAACGGTTCTCGATCTCTTGGACTTGCCCGTTCCCGGTGCGATCGACGGTCAGACGCTGCTGCCGCTGATCAGCGGCCGGCCGTACGAACCACCGCTCGCTTTGGTCGAAACCCAGCTGCCCTGGGTCTATTTCGGCTGGGCTCCGCTGCAAGGGGTGCGCTCGCACCGCTATAAGCTCATCGATGCCCCGCGGCCCGAGCTCTACGATCTAGTTCGCGACCCGAAGGAGCTCTCCAACCAGTACGGCGATGAAATGGAGCTTCGGGAAGAGCTGCACGCCGGGTTGAAGACTGCCACCGCCAGCTCGGAAGGCCCAACAGCCGCCGCGGTCGACGACGAAGCCATCTTGGAAAAGCTTCGGGCGCTGGGCTATGTCGAAGCCGGTGGGCGGACCGGCAAGGCGGAGCACGACCTGCCGGACCCCAAGGATCGCATTGGCCTCAGGGAGCTGCTGCTGGCCGGAGAAAGAGCTTTGCGCGAAAACCGCCTGAGCGAAGCGCTCTCCGTCTTCGAACAGGCTCTCCAGCAAGAGCCGGACAACCGGCTCGCCGTGCTGCGGTCCGGGGTCGCGTTGCTCAAGCTGGGGCGTTCGGCCGCCGCCGTTGAGCGACTGGAGCGCGCTGTCGGGCTCGATGCGGAACGCGCCGAGGCACGTTTTGCCCTCGGAGACGCTTTGATGCGCGGCGGCCGATATCAGGACGCGGTGACGCATTGGAAGAAACTGGTCGAGCTACAGCCCCGCCGCGCCGAAGCGTGGGCCAATTTGGGTATCGCTCTGCTCCACAGCCGCTCGTCGCCGGGTGCGGCAGACGCGCTCGCCAGAGCTTCGCAACTCAAGCCGGACGAGGTGCGTTTTCTGATCGACCTCGGTCGCGCCGAGCTAGCCGAAGGAAACGCGAGCGCGGCGCGCGCCGCGCTCGATCGCGCCGAGCAGATCGAGCCGGCCTCTGCCCACTGGCCCGAGGTCCTGCAACTGCGCGAAGGCATTGGTGCCTATCGAAACTGAAGCTCACGAGGGGCGCCGATCTGCGGGCGGCCGTTCACGCTCAGGATCGAGCGTGAAGGTTGGGGAGGGAGCGGCCCGAGACCGAAGTCTCGGACCGCCAGGGAGGAGGGAAAAGGGCTAAATGCCCGGGTTGGCCATTTCCAGTTCCGCGATGTCGGTGCTGAACTCCATCGCCAGAAGCGCGCGGCGCAGGCCGCCGAGGTCGCAGGCCCGCAGAAAAGCGATCGTCTCCACCAGCATGACTGGCTCGGCACCGATCCCCGCGGACGCAGCCGCGACCAAGCCCAAGAGCGGGGTGTCGTCCAGTGCCGGCCCTACCGAGACTTCCGAGGCCCAAACCGGTCCGGAAACCGCGGCTGCGGCTGGCTCCTGGAGCGCTAATGCGAATGCCGTACTCAATTTTTTCCTTTATTCATAACGCTATCAATCACGTACTA
>Ga0214472_10009155_pt1 | contig 10330 bp, 6 predicted proteins | sample RVTome_6_FD_207662 | JGI IMG/M metagenome (GOLD analysis project Ga0214472, IMG submission 207662) | Soil microbial communities from uranium-contaminated site in the Upper Colorado River Basin, Wyoming, United States - RVT140D175 | ecosystem: Environmental > Terrestrial > Soil > Contaminated >...
CCGCATCGATATTGGGCATAATCAACAGGTTGGCGCTGCCATGTAACCTGTTGTTTGGCTGAACCTGTTCCCGGATGCTTTCCATCAGGGCCGCATCCGCGCGCATCTGGCCATCAATCTCCAGTTCCTGATCACGTTTTCTGATCAGATCCAGTGCATCATGCATTTTCCCGGCTGAACCTGTCCGGGATGTGGCATCATTCGAGGACGATAATAAAGCCGCCTTGGGTACAATCCCGAATCGCCGTACTCCTTCTGCAGCCAGCAGCGTGATTTCCGCAATCTGTTCTGCATCTGGATTTTCTGTTACAGCGGTATCTGCAATAAAAAATACGCCCTTCTTCAGCATCACAATATTCATCGCAGCCGGCTGGCCCACATCACTACGCACACCCAGTTCATTAATCACCTGCTGCAAATGATCGCGATATTGCCCAATTGTTCCGCAAATCAATCCATCGGCCTGATCATTCTTGATCATCTGTGCAGCAATCAGAGTATTAATTGTCATGGAACTGCTATTTTCTGTTAACGACCGGTAATGTTCATCTTTTACCGGGTCAACTATTTCAATATCCTGACCGGCACGTAACCGTAAACCTAACTGCTTGATGCGATCCTCTATGACTTCAGTTCGTCCAATCAGGATGGGTTTGGCGATGCCTTCATCCAGTATGGATTGAACTGTACGCAAAACTTTCGGTTCTTCACCTTCCGCATAAACCAGACGTTTGGGATCCTGTTTGGCACGTTCAAACACAGGCTTCATTAACATCACGGATTCAAATACATAACGCATCAGTTGATCACGGTAGGCATTCATGTCTGTAATTGGGCGTGTCGCTACACCGCTGTCCATGGCTGCCTGCGCCACTGCCGGTGCAAGTTTCATGATCAGGCGCGGATCAAAAGGTTTAGGGATCAGGTATTCGGGGCCGAATTTGAGTTCAATGCCGCCGTATGCTGCAACAACGGTATCAGGCGCTTCTTCCATCGCCAGTTCCGCCAGTGCATGTACACAGGCAATCTGCATTTCCTTGCTGATCTTCGTTGCACCTACATCCAGCGCACCACGGAAAATAAACGGGAAACACAATACATTATTCACCTGATTGGGATAATCTGAACGGCCGGTTGCAATAATGGCATCAGGACGCACCGCCTTGATTTCCTCAGGCAATATCTCAGGAACCGGATTGGCGAGCGCCATGATGATCGGGCGTTCCGCCATGCTTCTCACCATTTCCTGCTTGACTGCTCCGGGACCGGATAGCCCGAGAAAGATATCTGCACCTTCCATCGCCTCTGCCAATGTTCTCGCTTTGGTATCACTGGCAAATATTTTTTTATGTGGTGTCAATCCACCGGGACGTTTCAGATGAATAACACCTTCGCGATCCACGGCAACAATATTTTCTTTTTTGAGCCCCAGTTTCACCAGTAATTTCAGGCAGGCAATGCCGGAAGCGCCCGCGCCGGTAGTCACAATTTTTACATCTTCGATCTTTTTATTGACGATGCGCAGTGCGTTCATGATTGCTGCACCGACGATGATGGCTGTGCCATGTTGATCATCATGGAAAATCGGAATGTTCATGCGGTTGCGGAGTTTTCCTTCAATCTGGAAACACTCCGGCGACTTGATATCTTCCAGATTGATGCCGCCAAAGGTTGGTTCGAGGCTGGCAATGATTTCAATCAGCTTGTCCGGATCTTTTTCATTGATCTCGATATCGAAAACATCAATTCCGGCAAATTTCTTGAACAATACGCCCTTGCCTTCCATGACCGGCTTGGCCGCCAACGGACCAATATCACCCAGACCCAATACTGCTGTGCCATTGGTAATTACCGCCACAAGATTGGCACGTGAAGTAAATTCAGCCACGGTGGACGGATCAGATGCGATGATATTACAAGGCTCGGCAACACCGGGACTGTAAGCCAGTGCCAGATCGCGCTGGTTAGCCAGCGGTTTGGTTGGTACGACTTCTATCTTGCCGGGTTTGGGATAGCGGTGGTAATCAAGGGCATTTTTTTCAGTATCGTCAGACATGGGCACTCAAAAGCGAATAATAATGATTAATCTTAATATAGATTAGGTGATAATTCCTGTAAATTCTTCACCTGTATAGAGTTTTTATTGAGGATGTAGGTAAGTAAACAACTATCACTATTTACGCAAGGTACCCACTGCCCTGGTAAATACATCCGCCGGCACACCGTAAGCCGTTTTTAATTTAACATCACGATCCCATTTGTTTTCAAAGCGCCCGGTGTGCCAGGCATTTCTGAACCCGATACGGTGCACGTGATACCACGATGAAACCACCGGAAAATACTGTAACGGCCAGTCTGTGCCATACATCATGCGTTCGGCAAGCCCGGGCACCTTCAGTGCTCTCGCGAGATAACCGAGTTTATTGATCTGGGTAAGACTGGAAATTTCAGTATAGAGATTGGGATATTGCGCAAACATCGGCAGGATGCGTTCAAAATTATCCTGCCCTTCCGACTCACCGGTAGTGGAAATGTGGGCCGCAATGACTGTTACGCCCTGTTGTAATGGTAATGCCAGACGCAATGGATCAGCGAGTTCATCACGCGCACTGGCAAATGATTTTTCCATGCCGGTATGGCTTAATAATGGAATATTTAACTCCGCCATTTTTTTATAAAATGGAATGAAGCGTTCATCCGCAGGATCGATATACATGATTGAGGGAATCCATTTCACAAGTACTGCCCCCTGTGCCACTGCTCCTTCCAGCAATTCAATACTGTTTGTGCGATTAGGGTTGATACTGGCCCCGTATAACAAGTTCGGATATTTTGCGGTTTCCCGGGCAATATAATCATTCGGCACATATATCTGCGTTTGTTTCCGATCTACTTCACCTGTATCAGTGTCAATTACACCATCCATTGCCAATACCACTGCCTGATCAACATATTTTGACTGTGCAAGATTGGCACTCAGCTTTTTGATTACAATCTGGTCACCTTCATGTTCAAGTTCCTCTTCTGTGACCTGCATCCATTTCAGAAAAAAACCAAAACGGAAGTTGTCCCGCATCTCTTGATTGATAAACGCTCCGGAACCTCCATATCCGAGACCCGCCACATGGACATGCCAATCGATGATGTGTAAATCTTCCAACGCATCACCGGCAAAAACCATATTACTGGCGCCAGCATTGAAAAGCAGGAGTGGCAGTAATTGAAGTAGTTTGGTTGTCATTCGGTAAAATTTCAGAACTCCATTTTCAGCATACACGGACGTAAACCCTAGAAAGGCATGCCGCCCGGGGGGAGTTTTCCACCCATACCACGCATGAAATTTTTCATGCCGCCTTTTTTTGAAAACTTTTTCATCATTTTCTGCATCTGGGTAAATTGTTTCAGTAGACGATTCACATCCTGTATCTGGGTGCCGGAACCAGCGGCAATGCGTTTTTTACGTGAACCGTTGATCACATCCGGTTTGTGCCGTTCCTGCGGTGTCATGGAACTGATAATGGCTTCAAGTTTGATAAATTCCTTGTTGCCTTTTTCCATGTCGATCTTCTGCTGCATTCCAGGCATGCCCGGCAGTTTATCCATCAAATTACCAAGCCCTCCCATGTTGCTCATTTGCTGTAACTGTTCCTGAAAATCTTCCAGCGTGAATCCTTTTCCCTGCTGAAGTTTTTTGGCAAGTTTCTGTGCCTTGTCTTTATCAGCCTTTTGTTCAACTTCTTCTATCAGGCTGAGCACATCGCCCATACCGAGAATGCGTGATGCAATTCGGTCCGGATGATAAGGTGTTAATGCCGATGTCTTTTCCCCGGTGCCCATGAACTTTATTGGTTTGCCGGTAACATGCCTGACAGATAATGCCGCACCGCCCCGCGCATCACCATCGGTCTTGGTCAGGATCACACCGGTGAGTGGTAATGCCTCATTAAAAGCACGGGCCGCATTCACAGCATCCTGTCCCATCATGCTGTCAACGACAAAGAGCGTTTCCACCGGATTCAGTGCAGCATGTACATTGTGGATTTCCTGCATCATGCCCTCATCAATATGCAATCTGCCGGCACTGTCCACAATCAACACATCAGAAAAATGTTTGCGTGCCAAATCAACCGCGTTGTTTGCAATGACCACCGGATCCTGGTTGGTTGTACTTGGGAGGAACTCCACGTCAACCTCATTGGCAAGGGTTTTTAATTGATCAATAGCAGCAGGACGGTAAATATCACAACTGACCACGGCGACTTTTTTCTTGAGTGTTTCTTTCAGGTAGCGGGCAAGTTTTGCTACTGTTGTGGTTTTACCGGCACCCTGCAAACCAGCCACCAGTATGATCGCCGGTGGCTGCACACTCAGGTTTAATTCACTGTTGCTCTCTCCCATCAGGGACACGAGTTCCTGGTTGACGATCTTGATAACCGCCTGACCAGGAGTGAGACTCGACATCACTTCCTGCCCTAATGCACGTTCCTTTACGTGATCGATAAATTCTCGCACTACCGGCAAAGCAACATCCGCTTCCAGTAATGCCATGCGTACTTCGCGCAGTGCGGTTAAGATATTTTCTTCTGATAACCGGCCCTGACCGCGCAGGTCTTTAATGACGCGGCCTAGCCGTTCTGATATTGTTTCAAACATATGGGTTTAACATGCCTTGAAGAAATTTAAATAAAATTTAATTTTATGAATACTTATATCAGCCTGGGTGCTATCTTTTTTTATCTGCTTGCCACTTACAGACTGGCTTCCGGCTTAATCCAGTCCGGGACAGATACCCCCTCAGCGCTCAAGCCACAGTTTTTTATTTTCGGGTTCACTGCATTAATCCTGCATGGCATTGTATTATATCAAAACATCAACACCTTGGGCGGCCTCAATCTGGGCTTTTATAACGCGCTGTCACTGATGAGCTGGTGCGTAGCCCTGATTGTGCTGTTATCTGCACTGAGCAAACCGCTGGAAAATCTTGCTGTGGTGATCTTCCCCATGACCACTATCGCCCTGTTACTGGAAATCTTTTTTGAAAGCAGCCGCATCCTGCCTGACAGTGCACCGGTTGGCCTCAAGATCCATGTCTTGCTCTCTGTGTGTGCCTACAGCCTGCTCACCATTGCATTGTTGCAGGCATTGCTGCTGGCACTGCAGGATCGGCAGATATCCAGAAAACAGCCCGCCACTATCATGCACCTGCCGCCCATGCAGCTCATGGAAAATCTGCTGATACAAATCATCGCCATCGGTTTCTTTATCCTGAGTCTGAGCCTGGTCACCGGATTGATGTTTTTAAACGATATTTTTGCCCAGCACCTGATACACAAAACTGTATTATCCGTCCTCGCCTGGATTATCTTCGGTATCCTGCTTTGGGGCCGCTGGACACAGGGATGGCGCGGGAAAAAAGTGATCCGCTGGACCATAGGAGGCTTTTTATCACTGATGCTGGCCTATTTTGGCTCAAAGTTTGTGCTGGAACTGATCCTGAAACGAGTTTGATTATCAATTAGATACGATTCCGGCTTGACACCCCCCCATACCGATCACCGACAATAAAACCCCATTGAAGCCAGAGGTACACCGTTTTTGGACGATATTCCGTTGTCCCACCTGTTCGGGGCGCTTTTTGTACTCATCTTCTTGTCCGCCTTCTTCTCCAGCTCCGAGACCGGGATGATGGCCTTGAACAGATATCGCCTGCGTCATCTGGTGAAAGAAAAACATCGTGGCGCCATGCTGGCAAATACCCTGCTGGAGAAACCGGATCGCCTGATTGGGCTCATCCTGTTTGGCAATAACCTGGTTAATATCCTGGCAGCATCCATCGCTACAGTAATCACCGTTAGATTGTATGGCGAATTGGGTCTCGCCCTTACCCCGTTAATCCTGACACCTATCATTCTTATTTTTGCGGAAACTGCACCCAAAACCTGGGCAGCGGTACGTCCGGAAAAAATAGCTTTTCCGGCAGCCTATGTTCTCACGCCACTGTTGAAAATCTGTTATCCAATTGTCTATGTCATCAGCAAAATCAGTAACGGCCTGATCGCATTGTTCGGCATCAATGTGCATGACAAGGAAGACGCGCCGATGACACGGGAAGAATTAAGAACAGTCGTACGTGAAGCCGGTTCAATGATCCCGAGACGGCACCAGCGTATGTTGCTGAGCATCCTTGATCTGGAAAATGAAACCGTTGATGACATCATGGTACAACGTAATGATATTGCCGGAATTGATCTGAACGATCCTTCCAGTGAAATCATCGATCAACTCATACGTTGCCAGCATACCCGACTCGTAGTCTATCGTGAAAATATCGACAATATTTCCGGCATGCTGCATATCCGCCATGCATTGCGTTTACTTCGTGACACTAAAGAGTTTGAAGCAAGTGACCTCGAAGAAATAGTCACCGAACCCTATTACGTGCCCGAAGGTACGCCATTGCATACCCAACTGGTCAACTTCCAGCGTCTGAAAAAACGGACAGGTCTGGTTGTTGATGAATATGGTGTGATACAGGGCATGGTCACACTGGAAGATATCCTCGAAGAAATTGTGGGCGAATTCACCACTGATCTGCAGACTTTCAATCTCTATATTCATCCGCAGGAAGATGGGTCATATATCATTGATGGCTCAGCCAGCATCCGTGACATCAACCGTCAACTGCATTGGCATTTGCCCACCAAGGAAGCAAAAACATTGAATGGACTGATCCTGGAACATCTGGAAGATATCCCCGAAACCGGTACCAGTCTGCGCATCGGTAATTACACTGTAGAGATCACTCAAGCCGGTGATAATGCGGTGAAAACTGCGAGAATGAGTGTACTTGAAACCAAAAATCTGGAACTGGAACTGGGCTAATAAATAAAATTGTTTAACTATAAGTGAGCTAGTGCATCCTGCAATCTTTTTACAACGGTAATTTTCAATCCCTTGATTCCCTGTTTGGGTGAGTTACCGGGTGGTACCAGTGCCTGAGTGAACCCATGCTTTTCGGCTTCCTGTAATCTTTCCGGACCGTTCTGAATCGGCCGGATTTCTCCGGCAAGTCCCACTTCACCAAACACGATCAGATCTTCCGGCAAGGGTTTGTTCTTGAGGCTGGAAACCACAGCGAGGATGACTGCAAGGTCTGCTGCAGTTTCACTGATGCGCACGCCGCCAACAACATTAATAAAGACATCCTGGTTCCAGGTGGCAATTCCACCATGCCGGTGCAGCACGGCGAGCAACATGGCAAGACGGTTCTGTTCGAGTCCCACACTGACACGGCGGGGATTAGCGAGATGCGATTCATCGACCAGTGCCTGTACTTCCACCAGCAAAGGCCGTGTGCCTTCACGCGTGACCATGACCACACTGCCTGAGACCTTCTCTTCATGTTTGGAAATAAATATTGCCGAAGGATTACTGACTTCACGCAGTCCTTTGTCGGTCATGGCGAACACACCGAGTTCGTTAATTGCGCCATAACGGTTTTTGACGGCCCGGATCACACGGTAACGGCTGCTGTTGTCCCCTTCAAAATACAACACCGTATCGACCATGTGCTCCAGCACTCGCGGCCCTGCCAGAGTGCCCTCCTTGGTGACATGACCAATCAGTAATACTGTGGTGTTTGTCTGCTTGGCAAAACGTACCAGTTGTGCGGCACATTCCCGTACCTGCGCCACAGCACCCGGCGCGGATTGCAGTAAATCGGTATATACCGTTTGTATTGAATCAATCACCAGCACACCGGGTTTTTCTTTTGCAGCAATTGAGAGGATACGTTCGAGATTGGTTTCGGTTAACAAGCGGATCTTGTCCAGTGATAAACCAAGGCGTTTCCCGCGCATACAGATCTGTTGTGCAGATTCTTCACCGGACACGTAAAGACTGGAAAGATCGGTGGTCCGGTTGATGGTTTCGAGGACCTGTATCACCAGTGTGGATTTGCCGATACCGGGATCACCGCCCAGCAATAACACGGAACCATTGACCAGACCGCCGCCGACTGCGCGATCCAGTTCGATCATGCCAGTCGCAATCCGGGTCATGTCCAGATCACCAACGGAATTCAGTGCTATGACTTCCGCAGGACCCTGTTGATGTTCCTTGAAACGTGAAGCTTTGCCGGATGCAGTTTCTGCAATCACTTCAATCAAGGAATTCCACGCATTGCAGTCCGGGCATTGCCCCACCCACTTGGGCGCCACTGCGCCGCATTCATTGCATTGATACTGGACTTTGGCTTTAGCCACGTTCGATAGTCCTTAAACGTTTGTGCACACCACACAACAACTCGTAGGGAATCGTACCGGCATGGTTGGCGATTTCTTCCACCGGCAACCCTTCTCCCCACAGCACTACCGGATCACCCACGTTGGCATCAGGCTGGTTACGCAAATCGACGATCAACATGTCCATCGAAGCACGTCCGATGAGACTCACCCGTTTTCCATTTACCAGTACCGGTGTGCCAGAAGGCGCATGCCGCGGATACCCATCACCATAACCGGCAGCCACCACGCCAACCGGCATGTCTTCCGGACAATGCCAGGTTGCGCCGTAACCCACCGGATCATTGGCGCGCAGTTTTTTCACTGCAATGAGTTGTGATTCAAGCGTCATCACCGGCTGCAAACCTTCTGCATCACCGTGACTGTCTATCAACGGAGAGACTCCATATAACATCAGTCCTGGTCTGACCCAGTCTGCATGCGTTTCAGGAAAAGCGAGTATGCCGGCGGAATTGGCAATGGTTTGTGGAGCTAAAATCTCGCGGCACAGATGATGAAAGCATTCCAGTTGTGCTGCAGTCATGGAATTTTCACGTTCGTTTGCGGATGCAAGATGTGTCATTAATCGAATATCTTTTGAAACAGATTTACACGCTTGCAATCGCTGCCAGACTTCAGGAAAAAATTCCGGCATAAAACCCAAGCGGTGCATGCCACTGTCGACCTTTAACCACACTGTTAAAGGTTTTGTAAGATTGACACTCTCCAGCATGTCCACTTGCGACAGGTCATGAATAACGGCCTGCAGATCAAGCTCGATAATCTCTTTCAATTCAACGGCGGCGTAAGGCCCTTCAAGGAGAATAACGGGTTGGGTAATTCCCGCTGCACGAAGTTGCCGCGCTTCTTCGAGACACGCAACGCCAAACGCATCTGCGGATGAAAGAACTTTTGCTACACGCGTGATGCCATGACCATAAGCGTCCGCCTTGATAATGGCCATGATGCTGGAGTTGGGGGCAAGCGTGCGGACGCGGGCCAGGTTATGACGCAGTGCCTTGAGGTTGATGACAACCCTTGCCGGTCTTGTCATCCATCGTAACCCGACATGTAGGATTTTTCTTCAATGTAATTTTCAAAACGCGTGTACTGCCCGAGAAAGGCGAGTTTGACCATGCCGATCGGACCATTACGCTGCTTGCCGATAATCACTTCGGCAATGCCCTTGTTTGGACTGTCCTGGTTATATACTTCATCACGATAGATGAAGACAATCACGTCTGCATCCTGTTCGATCGCGCCGGATTCACGAAGATCAGACATGACCGGCCGTTTATCCGTGCGTGATTCCAGACTCCGGTTCAACTGTGACAGTGCCACCACCGGCACACTTAATTCCTTCGCCATGGCCTTGAGTGAGCGTGATATCTCGGAAATTTCTGTCGCACGATTTTCTACGGTACCCGGCACCTGCATCAATTGCAGATAATCCACCACGATCATATCGAGGCCGGCTTCACGCTTGATACGGCGGCAACGTGAACGCAATTCAGCCGGGGTCAGGGCCGGACTATCATCAATAAATAATTTGGCATCTTTCAGAATTTCAACGGCAGATGTGAGTCGTGGCCAGTCATCATCCTGCAGCTTGCCGGTCCTGACCTTGTGCTGATCAATACGGCCGAGTGATGACATCATGCGCATGGCCAGTTGTTCACCTGGCATTTCCATACTGAATACTGCCACTGACAGTTTGCCCTTGATGGCGGCATGTTCGGCAATATTAATCGCAAACGCGGTTTTCCCCATGGAAGGTCTGCCAGCAACGATGATGAGATCTGAAGGCTGCAGGCCTGCCGTTTTTTCATCAAAGTCATCAAAACCTGTCGGCACACCGGTGATGTGACTGTCACGACGGAATAGTTCGTCGATACGATCCAGTGCGCCCACCAGCAGTTCTTTTATGGAACGATAATTCTTGCGGCCCTTGGCTTCATGTTCTGCGATTTCAAAAACTGTCTGCTCGGCATAATCAAGAATTTCATCACTGCTGCGGCCCTTGGGATTGAATACAGTCTCACTGATTT
>Ga0214472_10009156_pt1 | contig 10328 bp, 12 predicted proteins | sample RVTome_6_FD_207662 | JGI IMG/M metagenome (GOLD analysis project Ga0214472, IMG submission 207662) | Soil microbial communities from uranium-contaminated site in the Upper Colorado River Basin, Wyoming, United States - RVT140D175 | ecosystem: Environmental > Terrestrial > Soil > Contaminated >...
AGGCATCGGCATCGAGTTGCCCGGCGATGGGTTCGGGCGCAAACCCGCGTCCCTCGTATGCATCATACGTTTCCATGACCGCCTCCCCTAACTGGGTAAGCGCATACTGCGCGCTGGCGATACCCGGCGTTAGCGTCAGGCAGAGAAGAAGCGGAGTCAGGCGTTTCATGCGGCGTGGATGTCTGGCGTGAAGTAGGGCGACCTACACTCCGTTGGAAAGAAGGTCGTTTATTCACAAAACACATCCGTTGCTCCGTTGTAACCTCTTCCGTTCCTTAAGAGATCGCTCCCCCTGTTCGAGTGAATGAAACACCCTCGCGGCAAGCACCGAAAACAGCTTCAACAACCAACCACTTCCATGGCGCCCGCTCCTATCAAGCCGTTACGTTCCCAGTGGCGGAAACGCCATAAAGGGTTATTCTCCTTCGAGCGTTTCAGGCTGTACCCCGACCACCTGGAAATCGTTACCTATGATTTATGGCGGCAAGCGAAGAAGCGCATCGCGATTGATGAGATTGCGCGTGCAGACCTTGTCACCCGGCACAAAAAGGAGACCGCCCGGCTACAGATCAAACTCACCAACGGATCCAAGCATATCCTTCGGGTGAAACACCCGGTGCTTTGGAAGAAAGACCTGAACGGGATGCTGGGGGTGGCCTGGCTGGAAAAGAGAAGTGGATCGCGGTCCAAACCCGAGCGGCCCGATCCCCCCCCTCCACCTTCAAACCCTTGAGCGGCACCGGCCCCTCTTTGGCGAAGTTGAACGCGGGAGCTACCGTGATAACCTTACACCGTTCTGCTCGGTACCCTGTTGACCGGAAACCGTACTCCAGTGATTTGCTCGCAGGTAGCGAGCAATTCGTCCTGCCGTGCAACGTCATCGGCTTCAGGATGATAATCGGCTTCTCTCCTGTGGTGGAAATACCGGCCGCTGACGTTCGCCCTGTCATCGGTGCTCACAGCCAGCCACGCCTGTGTCTCGAAACCTTTCTCGAGATCATCGGGCGCACCGGGGCCGCCCATCTTTGTGGGCACCCAGCCAGGGTCGACGGCATTGGCGTATACGTCCGGCCATCTGCAGGCTACGGCCTTCGCCAGTATCACCACGTGCAGTTTGGAGTCCCCGTAGCTGATGCTCCCGGACCTCATCGCTTCCAGGGCGGGACGCCCCTGCAAATGCGAACTCGAACTGAGGTAGATCAGGCGTTGTGGCTTTTGTATCAGACAAGTCAGGATGTAGGGAGCCAAGGTGTTTACGGCGAGAATGTCCTTGCCTGAAGCCCGGTAAACCCCGGCGTTATGGATTACCGCGTCAAAGTATCCCATTGCGTTGACATCTGCGGCTAACTGCTTCGTCTCTTCCATACGAGCCAGATCTCCTAGTAAAACATCTTCGGCTCCCGGCACGTCATCCAGGGCATCGCGTGCCCGCTGCTCATTGCGTGCGTGCAGCACGACCCGGTGCCCCTGGTCTGCGAGCCACTGTGCTGCCAATTGGCCCAAGCCGGCTGATGAGCCAGTAATAAAGATCCGTGCCATGTAGTGTTCTTGCTGGTCGTGTTTTGCTGGGTCGCGCCGTATGTCTGGACGCTGCGTTACCCGTCGATCTGCTTCAGGTGCTTGGCGGGCACGCCTCCCACGACGGTGCTGCTCGGCACGTCTCTCGTTACGACCGCTCCGGCGGCCACGACTGCGCCCTCCCCGACGGTGATGCCCGGCAATATCGTCGCGCCCGCGCCGATCCAGGCGTTCTCCTTGGTGATGTTGACCCGGGGGCCGATCATGGTGCCGTCCTCTATCGTGATGCCCCCCAGGTCGAGAAACGAGCACGCGTGGTTGATGAACACGTTCTTGCCAAGCGTGATGTGCCGCCCGTAGTTGGTGTGAAACGGGCATGGGTGCGTGCGTTTGCTTAAAGGCTTCGCTGGCACTGACGTCCAGTCCGCACAATGCCTTGAGTGTGACCCCTTTGCTCTATCGCTAAGATAGAGGGATGAGCGGCGAAGAACAAAGGATGCTCCGGCATCTCGACCTTGACAACTGTGTGTTCATGTGTGGAACAAAAAGCTTCTACTCGACCCTCTGCTCTTCCATGCATCTAATCCACCGATCTCGTCCGCCCGCCTCAAACGGATGTCTCTCGTATCCGCCGAAGGTGCCATCGAGTCGCCAGGTGCCCGTAACTACCACGCCCCGCCAGTTGTCGGCGATGTGGACGCCGCCGCGCCCGATCAGAGCGCCCGCACGGAGGACGTAGTCCAGGTAGTCCAGCACCTGAGGCCACGGCGGATGAGCGTCATCGGATGACGGCGAACGGACCGTCTCATAGCCCCAGTTCAGGCGCTCCGACAGCGTCAGCGAAGGTAGTTCCTGCCCTCCATGGGAAAAACGGCCGCTCCAGTCGCTCCCAGACGATCCGGCGGGCATCGTCTGCCGATTCCTTAGCCCGGGGAGAGAAGCCGCCACCAGGTATGACTGCGCGTTGTCAGTCTGGCTTCGTATACTGCCGGTACTGTTCCTCAAACCAATCGGCAACGGAAAACCATGCGAGAACTGATCGTCGCTGAATTCATCACGCTCGACGGTGTGATCCAGGCACCAGGCGGTGCCGACGAAGACACCGAAGGCGGCTTTACCCACGGTGGCTGGACGCAGCCGTACTGGCACGACGACATCGGCACGCACTTCTTCGAGGCGATGTCTCAGGCTGATGCGCTCTTGCTGGGCCGGAAGACCTGGCAGATCCACGGCGGGGCGTTCGAGGCGATGGATGCGGATCCCTTCGCCGATGCGATGAACGACATCCGCAAGTACGTGGTGTCCACCACGTTGGAATCCGCATCGGCCTGGCGCAACTCGATCCTCATTCGAGACAACGTCGTGGAAGCCGTACGCGAACTCAAGCAGCAGCCCGGCCAGAACATCCTTTCTGACGGAAGCAGCGTACTGGTTCAGGAGCTGGCGAAGCATGACCTGATCGATGAGTACCTGCTGCACGTTTATCCCATCGTGCTGGGTGGGGGCAAGCGCTTGTATCCGGACGGCAAACGGCTCGACCTGACTTTGGTGGAGGCAAAGCCGCTGCCGACGGGTGTCCTGTTCATGCGCTACCGGCATACGCCATAGGGAGATGCCACATCTTTCATGGTAAACAAGAGGTACAACCCAACAACCGGTTGCAGGAAACTCTGCTGCGCGCCACTGAACCGAGTCATTATGGCACCTCAATCTGATGCTTCAACGATGACGAAAACCATACTCTGGTGCCGCCTCGACCTGCCCGGGCACGAGGCCTGCACAGTCGGCGTCCACGAGGGCGGGTGGAGGCTGGCAGGCACGGCCGTGTTCGCCCACGACGAAGTGCCGTGTGAACTCAGCTACCGAATTCACTGCGACCCCGAGTGGCGGACGACCTCGGCTCGCGTGGTCGGTCGTATCGGCGGTCGTGAGGTCGGTCTCAACGTCTCGACAGACGGGGCAGGACAGTGGCAGGTGAATGGGGCAGCCTCTCCAGCTGTAGACGGCTGTATCGACCTCGACCTCGGGTTCAGCCCTTCGACGAACCTCCTCCCGATCCGCCGGCTCTCGCTCGAGCCCGGCGAGTCGGCAGAGGTCGTGGCAGCGTGGCTCCCGTTCCCGTCGCTCGCGTTCGAACCGCTGCCCCAGGTGTACCGGCGCGAGGGCGAGCGGATGTATCGATACGCGTCGCGGGGCGGTGCATTCGTTCGGACGCTGGAGGTCGACGACGTCGGGTTTGTGACGCATTACCCCGGCCTCTGGAAAGCCGTGTCCGCCACGTCGTCTGGCGGCACCGCACGATAAACAGCCTGCCGGGTGAGACGAAGCAGCACACACAACACACGAACATCAATGACCCATTTGAAATGACCCATTTGAACGGAGGCTCCAATGAACATTAGCGTGTATCTCGCGTCATCTGTCAATGGGATGATTTCCAATAAGGCCAACGTCCCCAATTGGTTGTCGCAGGAGTACGGACAAGGATTCCTGGCGATCTGTCAGCGAACGAATGCCGTGATCATGGGCAAAACAACCTACGAGATCTTGAGTCCGAATCACCTGCCCCTCAAAGGAGAAGGAACGCTGATCGTTCTCACGCACGATATCGCAGCTACCCCGTCGCAGTCAAACGTGGTAGTTACGGATACGACGCCGCAAGAGATCGTAAGGCTTCTTGAAGCACGATGCCATCGATGACCAACTGAGGCCACTGCAAGAGACAAACCACAAACACAAACACGAAAAAAAAAGAGCAATCGAGATGACCAGAAAACTCGTTCTCAGTTGCTACACGTCCCTCGACGGCGTCATACAAGATCCCGTGGGTATGGAAAATTCCGGCCTCGGAAACTGGACTGGTCCGTTCAGCCGGGGCCCCGAAGGCGATCGCATCATGCACGAGGAGCTGGAGGCGGCCGATATCGTGCTGCTGGGCCGCACCACCTACGAAGGCTTCGCCGCCGTGTGGCCCAGCGTCGACGATCCGGCCGGGTTCGCCCGCACGTTGAACGCGATGCGCAAGTACGTGGCTTCGACCACCCTGAAGCAGGCCGAGTGGACCAACACCTCCATACTGTCCGACTATGTCGTCAGTGCGGTGCGCAAGCTCAAGTCTGAGGGCGGCGGTGACATCCTGATCTACGGAAGCGCCGGGCTTGTCCACACGCTGCTGCCGCACGGCCTCGTCGATGAGGTACGGATGATGATCTACCCCATCGTGCTCGGGCGTGGAACGCGGCTGTTCCCGGCGGACTACGCCGCGACCCTGGAGCTGAAGCAGATCAGGTCGCTCGGGTCCGGCATCGTTCACGCAGCGTACCTTTTTGCGACGGCGTGATCCGCGTCGCGGGCGCTGTCGTGACGGCCGCCATTTATCATCGAATCGATTTTGCTGCCATTGCCGCCCTGGACGTGTGGGGTTCGCAGAGCGGCGGTCGGCCGGTGACGAAGGTGTTCGTCGTCGTTCATCTGCTCTTCGCCGTGGCCTTCATCTGGGTAGGGCGCAAGAGTGTGCCGACCAAACCACGTTAGACGCCCGAACAGCTGGTTCAGGCATTGACATCACCCCAATCCTCCGCGTGCGGCCGGCGTCGGCTCCGCATCAGAGCCTCCGCTCGCCCACGCTCTTTACTCGTCGCAACCTCTGCAAATTCCATGACTATCAAGCGGATGGACAACGTCGGCATCGTGGTTGAGGACCTCGATGCCGCCATTGAGTTTTTCACCGAGCTGGGCCTCGAGCTCGAAGGGCGCGCCCCGATCGAAGGGGACTGGGCCGATGGCGTCACGGGACTGCGCGACATGCGCGTCGAGATGGCCATGATGCGTACGCCGGACGGTCACAGCCGGCTCGAGATGTCCCGATTCCTCGCGCCGCCTGTGGTCGCCGATCACCGCAAGGCCCCAGTGAACGCGCTCGGTTACCTACGCGTTATGTTCACCGTGGAGGACATCGACGATACGCTCGCCCGGCTCCGCAAACACGGCGCGGAACTCGTCGGCGAAGTGGTCCAGTACGAACATGCGTATCGGCTCTGCTATATCCGGGGGCCCGAAGGAATTCTCATCGGGCTCGCCCAAGAACTCGGGCATCAGACTACCTGATGAGCCCATTTGACAGGTACTGACCTGATAGCGATTCGTACTCGCGACCGACGGTGGCGCACGTGATCGAGAGCTTCCTTACGCAACCCACCCCGTAATAGCCCGCCGCGACGCTGGCGACCAGAAACAGGAGAACCGACAGAAACAAGAGAACCGACCATGAGAAAGCTCATCGCCATTACCCAAGTCACGCTGGACGGCGTCATGCAGGCACCCGGTGGCCCCGAAGAGGATACGTCGAACGGGTTCACCCACGGAGGCTGGTTCATGCCCTTCGTGGACGACGCCCTGAGCCAGATCGTTGACGAGACGATGGCCGGTGCGTTCGACATGCTTTTAGGACGCCGGACCTCCGAGATCTTTGCTGCCTACTGGCCGAACCAGGGCGACCATCCGATCGCAAAGGCGTTCAACAAGGCGACGAAATACGTCGTCACGCACAACCTCAACCAACTCGACTGGGAGAACTCGCAGCGTATTGACGGCGACGTTGTTGAGGCGGCCCACCGGCTGAAGGCATCGGATGGGCCTGAAGTGCACATCTGGGGCAGCAGTGCATTGCTGCAGACGCTGATCGCCGCCGATCTGATCGACGAATATCGCCTCTGGATCGCTCCGGTGGTGCTCGGCGAAGGAAAGCGATTGTTCGAGAACGGCGTTCCGCCACGCGGCCTTACGCTGGTCGAGACGCGTAGCACGCCCAAGGGCGTCCTCATCAACACATACCGCCCGGCCGGGCCCGTCAACCTCGGATCGGTCGCCCTGGAAACGCCCTCCGAGGTCGAAATGGCGCGTCGCCGGAAGCTCGCCTCGGAAGACCAAGACGCATGATGGCTGCCTGGATGTCTCGATCTCTGCAGACTCCATAGATCCGGAGCGTGTTAACGTTTTTGAGCGTTTGCACTACCGGGTCCAGCGCTGAACGCTACGCCATCTCCAAGAACTGATCCCCAATTACCGAAGGAGCACCAACTATGTCCCTCGTCCGCGTCCACAACTTCTCCATCTCGCTCGACGGTTTCGGCACCGGCGAGGGGCAGCGCCACGACGCACCGTTCGGCCATGCCGGTGAGAGGCTGCACGAATGGATGTTCGCCACCCGGTGGTGGCAGCCCGGCGGTAGCGGCGGCGTCGACGACGCCTTCGCTCAGCAGCATGGTCCGGGGAACGGTGCCGAGATCATGGGCGCTGGGAAGTTCGGCCACCCCGGATGGCACGAAAACCCGGAGTGGAAGGGGTGGTGGGGTGCTAACCCGCCGTTCCACACACCGGTCTTCGTCCTCACCCATCACTCGCGCCCGTCGATCAAGATGGAGGACGGCACGACGTTCCATTTCATTGACGCCTCGCCTGCCGAGGCGCTTGAGGCGGCCCGCGAGGCTGCGGACGGCCAGGACGTACGCATCGGGGGCGGTCCCACAGTCATCCGCGACTTCCTTGCTGCCGGACTTATCGACCACATGCACATCGTGGTGGTCCCGATTCTGCTCGGCCGAGGCGTACGCCTCTGGGACGGACTGGAGGGCCTGGAGAAGGACTATGAGGTCGAGACCGTCTCCTCGCCCAGCGGCGTTACGCATGTGACGTTCACGCGTGCAGGTGTGTGAACCGCGTCGGTCGATGCCGCTCAACTGCCGGCGTTGCCGGAATGAGATCTATGCCGCGATGCCCACGGCCTTCATCTGGGTAGGGCGCAAGAGCCTGTCAGCCAAAACACGGTAAGCCGTGATACGTGAATTGCAGCGTCTGCTGCCACCGCCCTGGAGACGAACCATGCCCCAGCACCCTGGTCCCTTCACGAGAAAGCCGCCAAGGCCGGTGCAGGCCCTGCTCTTCGGAATGGTCGCCGTTGGCGGGCTGGATATCCTTGACGCCATCGTGTTCTTTGGCTTCCGAGACGTGCCGCCGATCCGCATCTTTCAGAGCATCGCCTCCGGCCTATTGGGAGCATCCGCCTACAGCGGCGGTCTTTCGACGGCCATCCTGGGAGGCGTGCTGCACTTCTTCATCGCCTTTTGCATCGTGGCGGTCTACTATGTGGCCAGCCGCAAACTACCGGGGTTGGCTCATCATCCCCTGCGCTATGGTCCGCTCTACGGCCTGGTTGTCTATGGTATTATGACGATGATCGTCGTACCGTTGTCTGCGGCATCAACGGGTGCGCCTGATCTGGCCGTCATCATTAACGGCGTCTGTATTCATATGGTGGGCGTAGGATTGCCGAGCGCGCTGTGTGCCTGGCGCGTCCCACCAGCATGACGTTCTCCGCCTGAACCGAATCAACATAGGCCTGCTTGGGGCTGCCGAACTTGGCCGTCAGGCCGTAATGAGGATAGCGTATGAAACCAACCGTAAAAACAGAGGTGCTCTTTTTTCAGGATATCGACAAAACAAACCTCATGGCTGTTGGAGGTAAAGGTGCAAACCTGGGAGAACTTTCCAGGATTGAAGGCATCCGTGTACCGGATGGCTTCTGTATTTCTACTGAGGTCTTTAAAAGAATCGCTCGGGCAAGGCCGACGGTTCATGCATTACTTGATCAGTTATCGCTTCTAAAGGTAGAGGACCGGAAAAAGATTGAAGAACGTAGCCGTGAGATTCGCACGGTCATCGAAGACATAGCCATTCCTGAAGACCTTCAGAAAGAGATCACCCACCTCCTCTCCGAGCTTGGTGAGCAACATGCCTACGCCGTTCGATCCAGCGCAACGGCAGAGGATTTACCGACGGCCTCCTTTGCAGGCCAACAGGATACCTATTTGAACATTATCGGAAGGGAGGCCATCCTACAGCATATCAGCAAGTGCTGGGCCTCGCTCTTTACCGACCGAGCGGTAACCTACCGCCTTCAAAAAGGCTTTGACCACCGTGACGTCTATCTGTCTGTGATTGTTCAGAAGATGGTCTTCTCGCAGGCATCAGGAGTCTTATTTACAGCCGATCCCGTCACGGGCAACCGGAAGGTCGCCACCGTGGAGGCCAGCTTCGGCCTCGGCGAGGCCCTGGTCTCCGGCCGGGTAAACGCGGACGTCTACAAGGTGCGGGACGACGAGGTCGTCGCCAGGGCGGTTGGCACCAAGCAGCTTGCCATCCACGCCTCGCCGGCAGGCGGGACGGAGGAAGAGGCGATTGAGCCGGAGAGGCAGAACGCGCCCGCGCTGACGGATGCGCAGGTCGTGCGGCTCGCGCAGCTGGGCCGGCGGATCGAAGCGCACTTCGGCTGCCCCCAGGACATCGAGTGGTGCCTGGCGGGCGGCGACTTCCAGATCGTCCAGAGCCGGCCGATCACCACGCTGTTCCCTATCCCCGAGGCGGGCGACCAGGCGAACCACGTCTATATCTCCGTCGGGCATCAGCAGATGATGACCGACCCCCTGAAGCCGCTGGGGCTCTCGTTCTGGCAACTGACCACCCCGCGGCCCATGGCCGAAGCCGGCGGACGGCTGTTCGTCGACGTCACCCAGGCGCTGGCTTCGCCCGCGAGCCGTGCAGGCCTCCTGGGGCTTGCGGGCAGATCCGACCCGTTGATCGGCGATGCACTCCAGACCCTCATCGACCGCGGCGACTTCATCCCGTCGCACACGGACGAGGGTCCGCCCTGGACACCGCCCGGTCAAGGGGCTGCACGGATCGAGACCGATCCGGCCATCGTCGCTGAGCTGATCGCGCGCAGCCAGGCATCCCTTGCCGCCCTGAAGCGCGAGATTCGTACGCAGACCGGTCCGGCGCTGCTCGACTTCATCCTGGCGGACATCCAGGAACTGAGGCGGATCCTGTTCGATCCACGGAGCATGCAGGTGATCATGGCGGGGGTAGAGGCCACCTGGTGGCTCAATGATCGGTTGCACGAGTGGCTGGGCACCCAGAACGCGGCCGACACGCTCACGCAGTCCGTCCCGAACAACGTCACGTCGGAGATGGGGCTGGCGCTCCTCGACGTCGCCGACGCGATCCGGCCGCATGCGGACGTAGTGGCTTTCCTGGAGCACGCCCGTGACGACGACTTCCTGGACGAACTGCCTGCTCTCGCTGGCGGGCGCGAAGCGCGAGACGCGATTGAGAACTGGCTCGACCGGTACGGTATGCGCTGCGTCGGCGAGATCGACATCACACGGCCGCGGTGGAGCGAACGCCCCACCACGCTCGTGCCGATCCTCCTCGGCAACATCAGGAACTTCGAGCCGGGTGCCGGCAAGCGACGCTTCGAACGTGGCCGCGAGGAGGCCGTGAAGAAAGAGCAGGAGATGCTGCGGTGCCTGCGGGGCCTGCCGGACGGGGAGCAGAAGGCCAACGAGGTGAAGCGGATGATCGACCGCGTCCGCACCTTCGCCGGATACCGGGAGTATCCGAAGTACGCCTGGGTCAGCCGCTACTTCGTCTACAAGCAGGCGCTGCTGGCTGAAGCCGACCGTCTCGTCCAGGCACACGTGCTGCGTGCAGTGGACGACATCTTCTACCTCACGTTCCAGGAGCTCCACGACGTCGTGCGCACAAGCCGGGTGGGTGAAGCGCTCATCGGTCAGCGCAGGGATGCGTTCGAATCGTATCGGGTGCTCACGCCGCCGCGCGTGCTCACGTCGGATGGCGAGGCCGTCGCCGGGGAGTACCGGCGCGACGACCTGCCCGCCGGTGCGCTCGTCGGCCTGCCGGTTTCCGCCGGGACCGTCGAAGGGCGTGCTCGCGTCATCCTGAACATGGCGGAA
>Ga0214472_10009159_pt1 | contig 10325 bp, 10 predicted proteins | sample RVTome_6_FD_207662 | JGI IMG/M metagenome (GOLD analysis project Ga0214472, IMG submission 207662) | Soil microbial communities from uranium-contaminated site in the Upper Colorado River Basin, Wyoming, United States - RVT140D175 | ecosystem: Environmental > Terrestrial > Soil > Contaminated >...
TAATTAACAGGACAACACAACGCCGGTTGCACATCCTGTGCGCCTTTTGAGTAACGGTCCAGGACCGCGGATTTAACTGACATGTTTTAGGCTCCTTTAAAAATATGTATCGTAGAATGGGTCAAGGAACGACTCCGATAGCCGATTCTGTCTGGGATTCGCATGCAATGGCAATCATGTTACTACCTTCACAAAGTTCTATTACAAATTTTATAGAACCTATCTCCAAATTGCTGTGTTCGCTAATTTTGAGATAGGTTCTGGTTATAAGGCGCCGCCGCAGCTGCTACCTTGTCCGGCAGTACACCCATAACAATGATCCTTGACCACGATCGGCAGACCTTCAATATCAACATTGATCAAATCCCTGATATGCGTGCGTGGCCGTGCGCCGTAACGCAGCGGCAGCTCCAACATCTGATTGAAGTCACAATCATAGACAAAGCCCTGCCAATCGATGCTGATCAGGTTGCGGCACATGACCGATTGCAGATTCGATTCATTATATGAAGAGCGTAACAGCGACATATAGCTGTTAAACTGACCTTTCGAAATCAGCATGCTGCCGAAGCGTTTGATCGGCATATTGGTAATGGTGAACAGTTCATTAAAGACCACACCATAATGTTTCTCCAGATGCTGTTTATAATCTTGCTGCAGCGATTGTTGAGAAGGGGGCAGCACCGGGCCTTGCGGGTTATATACCAGATTTAATATTAGTCCGCTGTGCTGTTGGCCATAGCCAAGACCGTTTAATTTTTGCAAGCCACGAATACTGGTACCAAAGACACCCTTGCCGCGCTGCTTATTAACATTTTCTTCAAGGTAGCAAGGTAATGATGCGGTGATTTCAACCTGATGGGCAGCAAGAAATTCTGCCAGCCCTTCCTGACCGGGTTCCTCGAGGATCGTGATATTACAGCGATCGATTACATGTATTCCCATAGTGCGGACAGTGATCACCAGATCACGAAAGTACGGATTCAGTTCAGGAGCGCCACCGGTCAAGTCCAGTGTCTCCAGATTTGAGACTTCAAGATATCGAATAATGTCGTCGATGGTTTCCCGCTGCATAATTTCCTTGCGTTTGGGTCCGGCATTCACATGGCAATGGACGCATTGTTGGTTGCAGACATAACCCAGATTGACTTGCAGCGTGTCCAGTTTGCCACGTTTAATGGATGGGAAATCGGTCACTTCGAGTAATGGCAAGGTTGCGTACATAATTATTCGATCAATAGGTGTCTATATAACAAATGAACTAAATGCTGATACCACCGCTGCAACGGGCAGAGTGATCACCCAACCGAAAAGCACCATCTTTAAGGCGTCGGCATGGTGTGGTTTCGATTTGTTTGTCCAGCGCACTCCCATCAATGCGCCGGTGCTGACATGGGTGGTCGATACCGGCAATCCGAGTGGCGAAGCAACTAATACCAACAGTGATGTGCCGGCGTTGGCAACCAGTCCGCTGCTCGCATCGAGAGGCGTTATACGGTGAGCAAGCAGATTTAATACCCTGAAACCACCCCATAAACACCCCATCCCCATCACGAATGTGACGAGGACAATAGGCCAAATATTGCCCAGTACATTTAAGGTGTTAACGAATCCGGGCACAAGTGACATGGCGAGAATAAGGAATGCGGCAATCTTGGGCACATCATTCAAGCCTCTTGCAAAACTTGTGCTGCCACTGCTGATCCAGTGCATGGCAGTCCAGACACGTTCGGTTGTAGCAGAGGGACGTTGTTGATTATTGGCGGGTGCACAAGTGAAGGGGTTTTTCCGCCATTCATTATGATCACAGCAGCCCGGTACCCAGCCCGGTACCCGTTTGGCGACCAGGCGTATGATCATCAAAAGAATGGTGCATAAGATAATTGCAATAAGCGGGCTTACCAGCAATGGTAATAATGCCTTATTAGTGACTGTGGCAGCATGTAGTCCATCCGGCCCGGCACTCACCAGTGCGGTGCCGATCAGGCCGCCAAGTAATGCATGGGTAGTAGAAACGGGTAAGGCGAAGCGGGTTGCAAAAATGACCCAGCTGGCTGCACCAATCAGTGTGCTTGCAATAAATGACAGGTTTACCTGGAACTCCGGGGCAAGATAACCACCGCTGAAGTTCTTTACCAATGCGCTGCCCCAGATAACGGCAGCAAGACCACCCAAGACAGTACACAGTGTTCCCCACAGAATTGCCTTTCCTGCATTAGCAGTACCATTTCCGACCAGCGTCGCAATACCTTTGGCAATATCATTCGCGCCATTGACCCAAGCCAATGCCAGGACAAGTATAAATATTAGGACGATGGCAAATGTCATTGTCAGGATTCCTTAAGATCTTTGGTAATCTTGAGTTTCCTGATTACCACTGGTATCAAAGCAAAAAGGCCCAATAAAATAAATGCAATCAGAATTTCCTTGGAAAGCAATTGATCCAATGACTCGATGCGTCCTAATGATTGACCGAGATTTGCGAAGACAAAACTGCCGGGCAAAATGCCGATGGCCGTTGCGGTGAAATAGGTTTTCAAATGAACCGGCGTAAAGGCGGGCACGAGATTGACTAGCCAGAACGGGAAGACAGGTACGAGACGTAAAAACAATAGATAATTAAACGCATTCGCGTGAAAACCCTTGATAATTTTCTGCGCGACCGCCCCCATACGGCGTTGTGCCGCCTCTGCGAATAAATACCGCGCCGCCAGAAAGACCAGGGTCGCACCGATGGTTGCAGAAAACACGATAATGGCCGTACCCGTCCAACGGCCAAACAAAAAACCGGTTGTCAGTGACAATACCAGCGCCCCGGGAATGCTGAGGGCAGTCGAGAGCGTGTAGACGAAGACTGTGCCTGCGATCATCAGCAAGCGATGCTGTTGCGTATAGTCCAGCAGGCCATCACGATGTGACTTGATCGTTTCGAGTGTCAGGTATCGATCGCCATCGAGTACAAAGAATGTAATAAGGCCGCCTGCGAACACCGCAAGGATCAGGATTTTCAGCAAGGTGTTACTGCGCCTGTGAGCTGTATCATGGGCTGTACCAGGATTATCGTTCATATCGCGTTGCATTATCAGATGCATTAGATTGTCGATATTCAAGTTTAATAATAACAGAGAAATATCCCGCGATTATCACAAGCGTGGGGTCATGCGTGTCCATCCATAATTTCCACAGTATCTGTTGCATATGGTTGTCAATTGGTCGCCGGGCAGATGCAAACCTTACAATGATGTTCGAATCACGGGCCATATTGGATTAATGGCTTAGCCGGATACCTTGATAGCCGTATGGTATTTGCGATGTTGCCGCTGCAGGTCATAAGAGCGTAGAATAGCCTGTTTTACGCTGCCGGGATGACTGACTTTGTCAATCTTCCGGCATAAAAAAATAATTAAATACAATAGGTTAAAAGATATCGATCAGGTTTGAGCTGTTAATTCCGGGGCGCACACCGGCAGCGGCCATTTGAATCGGTCTGAAAAAATAATCCCTGACAGGAATAAAGCTGGAGTCTGGATAGATGCCAATACGTGTGGCAGTGCCAAAAGAGATTATTGCCGGCGAGCGGCGTGTTGCCCTTGTGCCGGATGTGGTCGCACGTCTGACAAAATCCGGTTTTGAGGTGTTGGTGCAAAGCGGTGCGGGCGCCGAGAGTTTTCAAACGGACGAGGCCTATGCAACGGCAAATGCCAAACTCGTCGATGGTCTCCATTCACTGGCAGATGCGGATGTCATCTTGAAGGTTCAGCCGCCGACGAATGAGGAAATAGACGCCTATAAAGAATCCAGTGTTCTCGTATGCTTTATGCAACCACACCGCTATCCGGAGCAGGTAGCCAGGATATGCGATAAATATATCACCAGCTTCGCAATGGAGCTGATACCGCGAATCACACGGGCACAATCGATGGATGCCTTATCATCGCAAGCAACCGTTGCCGGATATAAGGCCGTATTAATCGCTGCCGGCCGGTGCAGCCGTTTTTTTCCGATGCTGACGACGGCCGCAGGCACCATTCGACCCGCAAGGGTATTGATATTGGGCGCCGGCGTTGCCGGCCTGCAGGCTATTGCAACCGCGCGGCGTTTGGGGGCCATTGTCGAGGCCTATGATGTGCGCCGTGCCGCACGCGAACAAGTGGAATCGTTGGGGGCAAAGTTCCTGCAGGTGGAACTCGATGCCGAGGCCGCGGGCGGTTATGCGCGAGAATTGACCGATGAAGAAAAACAACGCGAGCAAGTGATGTTATGGAAGAGCGTCGGGCAGGCGGATGTCGTCATCACAACGGCACAAATTCCCGGACGCAAGGCCCCGAGATTGGTCAGCGCTGAAATGGTCAATGACATGAAGCCCGGTGCAGTCGTTGTTGATTTGGCCGCCGAATCGGGCGGAAATTGCGAATTGACGGAACCGGGAAAAGAGATCAATCACAATGGCGTCATCATCTGCGGTCCCGAGAATGTCCCGAGCATGCTGTCCGTACATGCCAGCGAGATGTATTCCAAAAATATTTTTAACTTTGTGTCGTTGCTCAGCAAGGACGGCGAGAATCTGATCCTTGATTGGGAAGATGAAATCATTGCATCCAGTGTGGTAACTCACCAGGGACAAATCAAACATGAACCGACGCAGAAACTGGTTGCGGGAGGCTGAAAATGATTGAAGGCGTTTGGGCGGCATTGTTTATATTTGTATTGGCCGGTTTTACCGGCTATGAGGTCATCAGCCGGGTGCCGGTGATCCTGCATACGCCATTGATGTCGGGTTCGAACTTTATTCATGGCATTGTGTTGGTCGGTGCAATGGTCGCCCTCGGGCATGCCGAGACACCGCTGGAACAGGCGATCGGTTTCTTTGGCGTGTTATTAGGCGCGATCAATGCCGTCGGTGGCTATGTGGTCACCGAGCGCATGCTGGAGATGTTTGAAAAGAAAAAGGCCAAGAACAAGGGCGGAGGCGGTTAAGTGGTATTTGAAAATCTAATTCAGGCGGCCTACTTCATCACTGCGGTATTGTTCATCCTCGGGCTCAAGCGCATGAGTTCACCGGCCACTGCGCGCAGCGGCATCACATGGGCTGGTATGGCAATGGCCATAGCTGTGGGCATCACGTTATTGCATCCCGGCCTGCATAACATCGGCTTGATGTTTATTGCTATTGTGGTAGGCGCCGTGCTGGCGTTTGTCAGCGGTAAAAAAGTGGCGATGACGGACATGCCGCAGATGGTGGCTATCTATAACGGCATGGGGGGTGGTGCTGCCGGTGCCATCGCTGCCATTGAGTTGAGCAAGGGGATCGAATCCACAGGGCTGAGTTCACTGGCAGTGCTTGGCGGCTTGATCGGTGCTGTTGCCTTCAGCGGGAGCATGGTGGCCTTTGCCAAGCTGCAACGCCTGATCAGCGAACGGCCGATCAAGTTCCCGATGCAGCAACGTTTTAATATAGCGGTATTTATCGTGGCGGTTTTGTTGGGTATCGTTCTGATAATCGGTGATCACTCAATGGCCTTGATCATGATCTTTTTCATTGCTGCCTTGGCCTTTGGTATTTTGATGACCTTGCCGATCGGTGGTGCCGACATGCCGGTCGTGATCTCTTTATATAACGCCCTGACCGGTATGGCCGTGGGTTTCGAAGGTTTTGCCCTCGGTAATGCGGCAATGATCGTGGCCGGTACCGTCGTGGGCGCAGCAGGTACCTTGCTGACACAGTTAATGGCCAAGGCCATGAATCGGCCGCTATCGAATGTCTTGTTTGGCAGCTTCGGTACCGCGACTGAGGAAGCGCATGGCGAGATCGCAGGCAGCCTCAAGCCGACCGAGCCTGAAGACGCCGCCATCATGATGGGTTATGCCTCCAAGGTTATTATCGTGCCGGGATACGGCATGGCCGTGGCGCAGGCCCAGCACAAGGTCCGCGAGTTGATGGATGTGCTGGAGTCCAAGGATATCGAGGTCAAGTTTGCGATTCACCCGGTTGCAGGCCGCATGCCGGGCCATATGAATGTGTTGCTGGCGGAGGCGGGCGTGCCGTATGAAAGTCTGTTTGACCTCGAAGAGATCAATCCCGAGTTTCCCACGGCCGATGTCGCGCTTGTCATCGGCGCCAATGATGTCGTCAATCCGATGGCCCGTAATAACAAGTCGAGTCCGATTTATGGCATGCCCATATTAAATGTCGACGAGGCGGAAAATGTCCTCGTCATCAAGCGTGGTAAGGGTACAGGGTTCGCCGGTATCGAAAACGAACTGTTCTACAAGGACAACACCCGCATGCTGTACGGCGATGCCCAGTCGATGGTCAATGAGCTGGTCCAGAAGCTGAAACACCTCTGATTTCAAAATTACTGCGCTCGCTAATTTTGCAGGGATTCTTATATTCGTTGCTATTCTGATTGTTGTATCACTGTGCAAATTAGACGGGGTGATGAAAGGGAACAGAACCCTTTTCATTTTTCGTTAGTTATCCAACGCTTTCTTTATACGCTCACGAGCCTCATTCGAGAGTTGAGTTGTTTGGTTGTGATCCAGACGGTCTTCCGCGTGATGCATGAATTTATTGGTCGCCTTGGTGATGAATTGCATTTGTTTGGTAAAGCGCGTACACAGATTGCACATCATTAAATGCATTTTAATACCAAACCGTTCTCTGAAGCTCAAAGGCCGGTCCGGGGATTGTGATACCAATTCACTGACTTCTTTACACGTTAACATCATAGTTCCTGTTGTGGGGCTGCGTTAAACCAACCAGTTTCCAGGCAATCACGCAGGCGCATCCGCGCCCGTGACAGCATCACCCACATGTTATTGGTCGTGGAGATATCCAGAAGCTTACACACCTCGTCCGTCGGCAGATCGTTTAATTCCCGGAGCGTGTACAAATCGGCCAGCCGGTCGGGCAGGTGACTGATGCATTCGTTGAAGATCTCCCAGAACTGCTGTTGTTCCAGGGACTTATCCGGGTTATGCCATTCCGCGAACGGGGACTTCCAGTGGCCGTTGGTGTCGAACCTGTCCTGATATCTGTTGGCTTCGACGGCGATATCATCGACAGGCTGTTCTCTCTTTGTCTTTCTGAAATGATCGATGATCTTGTGCTTAAGGATGCCGATCAACCAGGTTTTTTCCGAGGATTGCCCCGCAAAATGATCTTGTGCCTTGAGCGCAGCCAGTAAGGTTTCCTGTACCAGATCTTCGGCCAGATCATTATCATGGACGCGGAAAAAGGCATACCGGTATAGGTCGTTGCCATAGCGTTCCAGCCATTCGTTTGCATTTGATAATGCCATTTAGCGAGTATTAAATAAAAATATATTTGTGTAAAGCAATCAAAAATATTTAGCCGCGCAGGCCGAAAATCAGTTTGATCCATTTTTTTGTTGTAGGTGTCAGCCCTTCTTTCATGCGCGCATCGGCGACGCGGCGGTTGATCTGTGCGAGTGTCGGGTAGATGTGAATGACCTGGGACAGGTCAGATGCCTTTAATCGTTTGGTCAATGCCAGCGCATATTCATGGATGAGTTCGCCGGCGTGTGGGCCTGCTATTGCAGCGCCCAGCAATCTCCCTTTGGTGTCGGTGATGATCTTGGCAAGGCCTGCGGTCTCGCCTTCGGCCTGGGCACGGTCGATGTCCTTAAAAGGAAATTTGTATACTTTATGCCGGATGCCTTGTTGTTGCGCCTCGGTTTCGGAAATCCCCACACGCGCCAATTCAGGATCAGAAAAGGTACACCACGGGATGACGCGCTGTTCGATTTTGGCCGGTAGATGAAACAGGGCATTGCGTAACACGACACCGGCTTGATGTTCCGCCATATGCGTGAACAGATATGGGCCGACGACATCACCGCAGGCGAAGATGTGCCGGTTTGTCGTCCGTAAACGCTCATCTGTAATGATACGGCCGTTTTCTGTCTGGACGTTGGTATTTTCCAGGCCAAGTCCTTCGCTATTGGCCTTGCGGCCCGCAGCGACCAACAGATGTGTACCTGTAATTGTTTGCTGTTGACCATCTTTAGATTCGAGCAGCAGTTCTATGTTGCCTGCCGAACCGCTGATACGTTTCGTCGAGCAACCCAGATGAAATTCAACGCCTTCGTGTTCAAGACGTTGTTTGACTACCTCACTGAGGTCATTGTCTTCTTTCGGCAGGATGCGGGTGTTACGCTGCACGACCTTGACCTGACTGCCCAGACGGCAAAAAGCCTGTGCCATTTCGATGCCGATCGGGCCACCACCCAGAATGATCAGGCTGGATACCGGTTCATTGATTGAAAATATAGAGATATTGGTCAGATATGGGATCCTGTCCAGCCCTGTAATTGGCGGTATCGCCGGGTGTGAACCGGTGGCGATGACAAAGTGTTTGGCAGTGAGATGACGGTCATTGACGTTGAATACGTTGGCCGTTGTAAATTTGCCAGCGCCGAATATCACGTCTATCCCCAAACCACGAAAGCGTTCGGGACTGTCATGAACTTCTATGGTTTTGATGACATTGCTGACGCGCTGCATGACCTTCTTGATGTTTGTTTGTGGAGTGGCAGGTTCGATTCCGTAGCGTCCGGCATCGCGCATCATTTGCGCGGCCTTTGCAGAATGTAACAAGGTCTTGCTGGGTACACAGCCATAATGCAGGCAATCACCGCCCAGGGCATGTTTTTCCACGAGTGCAACCTTGGCCCCCAGTGATGCGCCGCCCGCTGCAACCACCAGTCCTGCGGACCCGCCACCAATGATGCATAGATCGAATTCAGGTTTTTTCATGATGATTCTTGCCAGTCAATTATTGCAGGTACGATGATGATACCATCTCCAAAGCGCGGATTATTCCTGTGCTGTCCAATAGTCGCAGATAAATTAAAGACCTTACATGTTGTTTTTAGTATTTTTTATTTATTTGGGGGCATTTAAATCCAATCGAAGTTAAAATGACCGGATCAATCCTGAAATAACGTATAACTATAATAATGACACTCGATTCCCTGCTTAAAATCATGGCCGGTAAAAAGGCCTCCGACCTGTTCGTGACGCCGGGTGTCGCGCCCAGCCTCAAGATCGATGGCAAAGTCACCCCTATCGCTAAAAAAATACTTACGCCTGATCAGGCACAGCAACTGATTTATAGCTTGATGCCGGAACCACAGCACGCTGAATTCGCAAAGACCAAGGAGCAGAATTTTGCCATTCACCGTCCGGGTATCGGGCGATTCAGGGTCAATGTCTTTCAACAACAGAATCACGTTGGCATGGTGGTGCGTATGATCGAAACAAAGATCCCGACCTTTTCTGAATTACGCCTGCCTCCATTACTCAAAGAGCTGGCAATGGCCAAGCAAGGGCTTGTCATCGTCGCCGGTGCTACGGGTTCAGGTAAATCCAGCACCCTGGCGGCCATGGTGGGACACAGAAACCGCAATAGTCATAATCATATTGTCTGTATCGAAGATCCCATCGAGTTCATTCACCGGCCCGAGGGATGCATCATCACCCAACGCGAAATAGGGATCGATACGGAATCGGTAGAGGCCGCGCTCAAAAACAGCCTGCGCCAGGCCCCCGATGTTATTTTAATCGGCGAGGTTCGTAGCCGGAAGGTCATGCAGCATGCCCTTGCCTTTGCCGATACCGGTCATCTGTGTTTGACGACGATACATGCCAATGATAGCGTTCAGGCCATCGAGCGCATTATTAATTTTTTTGGTAAAGATCAGCGGCAACAGGTTTTAATGGACTTGTCATTGAATCTTAGGGCGGTTGTTGCACAGCGTCTGATACCCGCGAAGAGAGGGCATGGCCGCAGACCGGCGGTTGAGATACTTCACACCAGCCCCTTGTTGGCGGCGACCTTGCAGAAGGGAGACATCCCTATGCTGAAAGACGTGATACGCAAGTCATCTCAATACGGGATGAAGACCTTTGATCAGGATCTGTATGAGCTCTATACCAACGGCAAGATCACCTACGATGATACGGTTCACTACGCGGACTCACCCAATGAGGTACGCTTGATGATCAAGTTTGGCGAGAGGCTGGATGAGGATAGTTTTGCATCAGCGCTTGATGGGGTTACGTTGGTCAGTCGTTTTGAAGATATGCCGGTGCCGAAGCAGGATAGTTAAGTAGCTTGTTGGCCAAATCCCCCGGCCTTCGGCCACCCACTTTTTAAAGGGGGTCGAGCGATAGCGAGTCGTTCCTGAAAAAGGAATAAGACAATAAAAGTATTGAAGAAATAGGATAAAAAGGGTACAAGTAGATTGCAAGAAAGCGGGTATCTAACGCTTAAATCCTTGCAAACCAGGAACATAAAATGA
>Ga0214472_10009160_pt1 | contig 10324 bp, 10 predicted proteins | sample RVTome_6_FD_207662 | JGI IMG/M metagenome (GOLD analysis project Ga0214472, IMG submission 207662) | Soil microbial communities from uranium-contaminated site in the Upper Colorado River Basin, Wyoming, United States - RVT140D175 | ecosystem: Environmental > Terrestrial > Soil > Contaminated >...
GGAGGGCATCGCCATCACCGCGGGCGCCGCCGACATGCTCTTCTACGAGCTGCCGCACTACCGACCGGAGCGCCTGCAGATCGACGTCTACACCACCTTCCGCGACGACTCCGGCGTCACCCGGCGCGAGTGTGTCCTCTCGACGGAGACGACGCGAGAGCACGCCCGCGACGTCGACTGGGAGGACTGGACGCCCGACCAGATCGTCGACGCGCTGGGCGGGCGCTTCGAGCTCAGCGCCAGCGGCCGCCCCCTGCCGATAGAGGTCGCGCCGCCGCCGGTGCGAGAAGATGACGAGACAGACGAGGCGAAGGATACGACCGCCACGGAGGCGCGCTCATGACGCAGCTGCGCTTCCTGACCGCGGGCGAGTCGCACGGACAAGCGCTCGTCGCCATCCTCGAAGGGATCCCGGCGGGCGTACCGATCACTGAGGACTACATCGCCGCCGACCTGCGCCGGCGGCAGGGCGGCTACGGCCGCTCCAGGCGCCAGCAGCTGGAGCAGGACCACGCGCAGCTGCTGGGCGGCGTCCGCCACGGCCGCACGCTGGGCGGCCCCGTCGCCATGGTGATCGCCAACCGCGTCTGGGAGGACTGGCGGGAGGTGATGCAGGTCGGGCCGTACGAAGGCGAATCGAAGCCTGTCACCCGCCTGCGCCCCGGCCACGCCGACCTCGCCGGCGCAATGAAGTACGGCTTCGACGACGTCCGCAACGTCCTCGAGCGCGCGTCGGCGCGAGAGACGGCGGCGCGCGTCGCCGTCGGCGCCGTCTGCCGGCGATTCCTGGAGGAGTTTGGTATCGCGATCCACTCGCACACGTCCTCGATCAGCAGCGTCGTCGCCAGCGTCGATGGGGAACCGGACTGGGACGCCGTCGAAGCGTCGCCCGTGCGCTGCGCCGACCCGACGGCGGCCGCGGAGATGGTGGCCGCGATCGACGCCGCGCGCGAGGCCGGCGACACGCTCGGCGGCACGTTCGAGATGTGGGCGACCGGCGTGCCGATAGGCCTGGGCTCGCACGTGCAGTGGGACCGCAAGCTGGACGGACAGCTGGCGCAGGCCGTGATGAGCATCCACGCGACGAAGGGCGTCGACATCGGCGGCGGTTTCGCCATCGCGGCCGGGCCAGGTTCGCAGGCGCACGACGTAATCCTGCCGCCGGATAAGTGGGACGGCCGCCAGTGGCGCCGGGAGACGAACCGCGCCGGCGGCCTGGAGGGCGGCATGACCAACGGCGAGCCGATTGTCGTGCGCGGCGCGCTCAAGCCGATCTCTACTCTCTCCCGCCCGCTCCCGTCCGTTGACCTGCAGACAGGGGAGGAGATCCAGGCTCACTACGAGCGCTCCGACGTCTGCACCGTGCCCGCCGCCGGGGTGATCGGCGAGGCGATGGTGGCGATCGTCCTCGCCCGCGCGATGGTCGAGAAGTTCGGCGGGGACTCGCTGGAGGAGACGCGCCGGGCATACGCGGCGTACCAGGACACCATCGGCCCGCGCCGGCCGAAGGGGTAAACTGGACGCATGGTCCGCGAAAAGAAGGCGCGTCGGCACGCCAAAGGATCGATCTGGGACACGCCGCGGATCAAGAAGATACTCGCGGAACCTGTCGGCGCGCCCATCGATCTGACGCCGGAAGAGGCGCTGGCGATCGCCCGCGCATCGTTCGGCAGGGGCAAGGGTCGTTGGCCTGACGGAGCAGAGTACGTCAAGCAGGTACGGTCAGTCTGGCGAGGACTCCTGAAGCGTCGCGATGGCTGACGTTCTCTTCGACACCACGGTACTAATCGACTACTACAACGGCGATCCAGCAGCACAGTCTCTGGTGGAACTTGTCATGGCCGGCGAAGCGACCGCCTCTGTGTCGCCGGTGACAACGTTCGAAATTTGGCTTGGAATAGAGGATCATGATGAGGAAGTTGCCTTCCGGGCGTTGATGAACTCGCTGGAACCGGCTCCGCTTACCGAGGAGATGGCGCGAATCGCAGCCGTCTGGTTGCGCGGACTCTCTCCACGCAGGGCTGAGAATCTCTTTCGTGATGCCCTGATCGCCACGACGGCCTCCTCGCGCAAAGAGACTGTAGTAACCCGGAACATCGGCGACTTCCAGCGGTTTGGTATCGATGTCCAGCCGTACTGACCGGCCATACGAGTTGCCGCGCGACGGCTATGTCGTCAGCACCGACGCGTCGCGGCTTGATATCGACTTTATCCACCGCTTTCTGTCGGAGCACGGCTACTGGGCGATGGGCATTCCCCGCTCGCTCTTGTCGAAGGCGATCGCGAATTCGCTCAACTTCGGCCTCTTCCTCGGGGACGAACAGGTGGGCTTCGCGCGGGCGATCACTGACTGCGCAACATTCGCTTACGTCGCGGACGTCTTCGTGGACGGCGCGCACCGGGGGAAGGGGCTCGGCAAGCTCCTGATCGACGCGGTCACCTCGTACCCCGACATGAACGGTCTCCGCCGACTGATGCTGGGTACGGACGACGCCCACGGACTTTACCGAAACTTCGGTTTTACAGAGTTAGAGGCGCCGGAGCGCTGGATGGAACGCAGCAACCCAGCGGCCTACCAGGAGGCCGCTAAATGAGCGTGCCACCGCGGATCGTCCTCACCGGCTTCTCCGGCGGCGGGAAGAGCGCCGTCGCGCCTCTTGTCGCCGAGCACTTCGGGTGGAGCATCGTCGACACGGACGACCTGATCGTTGACCGCGCCGGCAAGCCGATCCTCGACATCTTCCGCGACGACGGCGAGGAAGCGTTCCGCGACCTTGAGTCGGCTGCGCTGACGGACGCCCTCTCTCGCGATGATGTGGTCGTCTCTACCGGCGGGGGAGTCGTGTTGCGCCCGGAGAACCGCCGCGCGCTGGCCGAGGCGGCCTTCGTCGTCTGCCTGGAGGCGCGCCCCGAGACGATTCTGGAGCGCCTGGTTGGCGCCGGCGACCGCCCGCTCGACCGGCCGCTGCTGGCCACGGATGATCCCCTGGCCCGCATCAAGGAGCTCAAGGCGGCGCGCCAGCACCTCTACGCGCTCTGCGACTGGGCCGTGCACACCGACGGCCTGAGCCCGGAGCAGGTCGCCGCGGAAGTCGTCCGCGCGTACGAAGACCACGCCGAGTCCGCGCTTTCCCGTCCGGGGCGGGTCGAGGCAATCGCCGCGCCGGGCGCTTCCGTCCCCTCTCGCACGCTGCACGCGATCCCGGACGGTGCGGCCTGCATGGTGCGCGCCGCTCTTCGCGACTACCCCGTCTTCGTTGGCTGGGGCACGCTGTCGACGCTGGGGCAGCGGCTGCGAGACGCGGGCATCGCGCGCTACGCCTACGTAATCAGCGATGAGACCGTCTGGCACCACCTCGGCGACGAAGTCGAGGCTGCGTTGCGCGCGGCCGAGGTCGAATTCGATTCGTATGCCATACCGCCGGGAGAGGCGAGCAAGACATTGGAGACGGCGGCGGACGTCTACGACTGGCTGATCGAACACCGGGCGGAGCGCGGTCATGCCATCGTCGCCGTCGGCGGCGGCGTCGTGACCGACCTCGGCGGCTATGTGGCAGCCACGTTCGCGCGCGGGCTGCCTCTGGTGCAGGTGCCGACGAGCATGCTCGGCCAGGTCGACGCAGCGATCGGCGGCAAGGTGGCCGTGAACCATCCGCGAGCCAAGAACATGATCGGCTTCTTCTACCAGCCGCGCTTCGTCCTCGCCGACGCCGCCGTCATGCGCACTCTCCCTGAGCGCGAGATCCGCTCCGGCCTCGCTGAGTCGATGAAGATGGCGCTCCTGGACTCCGAAGAGCACGTCGCGTTCTTCGAGGACAACGCCGAGGCTATCCTCAGGCTGGACCGCAAGGCCACGGTGGAAGCCGTCCGCCGGAGCGTTTGCTTCAAGGGCGCCGTCGTCTCCGCCGACGAGTTCGAGACGACGGGCCGCCGCTCCATCCTCAACTACGGTCATACGCTCGCCCACGCGATCGAATCCACGACGGGCTACGCGCGCTTCCGCCACGGTGAGGCAGACGGAATCGGCATGATGGCCGCCGGCCGCATGAGCGTCGCGATGGGCCTTCTCCCGCCGGACGTCCTCGACCGGCAGCGCGCGCTCCTCAAGCGCTACGGCCTCCCGACGAGCGCCGACAGCCTCGACCGCGGGCGCCTGCTCGAAGCCGTCGCGCTTGATAAGAAGGTCGAGGCGAGGAAGGTGCGCTGGGTGCTGCTCGAAGGCATCGGCCGGCCAGTCCTTCGCGACGACGTGCCGGAGGATGTCGTGGCCGGCGCCATCGAATCGGTCCTGGAGTAGCACTGGTGGGCGATCTGCCCGAGGCCGCCCTTCGCGCGCTCGTCCGCGGCCGCGTTCAGGGTGTCGGCTTCCGCGATTATGTGGAGCACCGCGCCCGCACACTGCGAGTCACGGGGTTTGTGCGCAACCTCTCGGACGGTCGCACCGTCGAGGTCGTGGCCGAGGGCTCGCGGGAGGCCCTCGAACGCCTCGTCGCCTACCTGCGAGGTGGTCCGTCCGGCGCCCACGTCACCGCTGTCGAGACAGACTGGCGCGAGCCAACCGGCGCGTATGACGGGTTCGGTGTTGCGTATTGAACGTCGCGCCCTACCGGGGTCCGCGGTGGCGTGCGTAATCTACGTAAGACTCGCCCTCGAACGTTCAGCTAAGCTGTATGCGTGATTCGTGGCATATTCGCGCGTCCGCACGCTGTGCGCTCGCTTGCGGTGGTCGCCGTTGCGGCGGTGGCGCTCCTTGCGGCTGCCTGCGGTGGCGACGGCTCGTCTGATAGCGGCGGCCTGGAGACGCCGGCCGGCGACGCGACGCCTGCGCCCGAGTTCCCCGCTGGCCACACCTGGTTCAACGTCAACGAGCCCCTGACGATCGCCGGGCTACGCGGCAAGATCGTCCTTCTCGACTTCTGGACGCTCGGCTGCATCAACTGCCAGCACATCGTCCCGGACCTCAAGCGGCTGGAGGCGGAGTTCCCGGAAGAGCTCGTCGTCATCGGCGTGCACTCGGGCAAGTACGAGCAGGAGCACGACGACGAGAGCATCCGAGAGGCGGTTCTCCGCCTCGGCCTTGAGCACCCCGTCGTCAACGATCCCGACTTCGCGATCTGGAACCTCTATGCAACGAACGCCTGGCCTACTGTCGTCGTCGTCGACCCGGCCGGCAATATCGTCGGCGGCCACTCAGGCGAGGGTGTGTACCCGGTCGTCGAGCCTGTCGTAGCGGAGCTGGCGGACGAGTTCAGCGATCAGATCGTCCGCACGCCAATCCCGCTCGACCTCGAGGCGGAGCCGATCGCGACGGCGTTCCTCAGCTTCCCGGGCGCCGTCCTCGCCGACGAGGCGGGCGGGCGGCTGTTCATCGCCGACTCCGGGAACAACCGCATCCTCGTCTCGGACCTGGAGGGGCGGCTGCAGAGCGCCATCGGCAGCGGCGTGGAGGGCTTCGAGAACGGCTTCGCCGATGAGGCAACGTTCAACCAGCCGCACGGCCTGGAGCTTTCCGCTGACGGCGCGACGCTCTACGTCGCCGATACGCGCAACCACGCCATCCGCAGCGTTGACCTGGCCACCGGCGACGTGAAGACGATCGCCGGAACAGGCGAGCGCGCGCGGTCGTATCCGGCGGGGAGCGCGGACGGCCTGGCGACGGCGCTCGCCTCGCCATGGGGCCTGCAACTGCTGGACGGAACGCTGTACATCGGCATGGCCGGCACGCACCAGCTCTGGACGATGGACATCGCCGCTGGCTCCGTCGCTGTCTTCGCCGGCAGCGGCCGCGAGGGAATCGACGACGGGCCCCGCCTCGGCGCGACGCTGGCCCAGCCCAGCGGCCTGACGACAGACGGCGAGTACCTCTACTGGGTCGACCCGGAGTCCAGCTCAGTGCGACGCGTGCCGCTGGCGGGAGAGGGCGACGTCGAGACTCTGGTCGGCACGGGCCTCTTCGACTTCGGCGACATTGACGGGCCGGGCGCTACGGCGCTGCTGGAGCACCCGCAGGGGCTCGTCCAAGAAGGCGGCGTCCTCTACGTCGCGGACACTTACAACCACAAGGTGCGCACTGTAGACCCGGCTTCAGGCGATGTCGGTACGTTCGCCGGAACGGGCTTCCCCGGCGACGAAGACGGACCGGTCGCGGAGCCGACGTTTGACGAGCCCGGCGGCATCGACGCGGCGGACGGCAAGCTCTACGTGGCCGACACGAACAACCACGCGGTCCGCGTCATCGATATCCTGACGCGCGCCGTCTCCACGCTGGAGCTGTCGAACCTGAGCGTCGCCGTCAGCGGGGCGCAGGGGCGCACGATCAAGGTCTCCCTGCCGGCGCAGGAGATCAGCCCCGACGCTGGCGAGATCCGCATCAACCTGAGCGCGCCGGCCGGATACCACCTGAACGACCTGATCGAGTCACGCCTCACCCTGAGCACGTCCAACTCGGACGCGTTCAGCACGGACGATGCCGAGCTGGCGTTCCAGGTCAGCGATTCGGCGGTCACTCTGTCCAGCGCGGCTGATGCGACGGTGGGACAGGCGATCTTCAGCGTCTCCGGCGAGGTCTACTACTGCCGCACGGGCGAAGAGGGCGTCTGCCTGGTTGACGAGATCGACCTGGCGCTGCCGCTGACGATCACGTCCGGCGGGGCTGGTGAGGCCGTCATCGAGTACGAGCTGCCGCAGTAGCGCGGCGCGTCAGGAGACCCAGCCCTCTCGCGGATCGCGGGGCGTCCCTTTTGACAGGGGCTTCAGCCCGTCCCTACGAAACGCCTTACGTTCGGCGCGCGTTCTGTAACGTTCACGCTGCCCTTCCGTCGTAAGAGGTGCGCCCGTCAAGGCGCATTGTCATCATGATATTGCGACGACTTGTCCTGCCCGCGGCGCTGGGCCTCCTCGCGCCGTTCATCTTCGTCTCCGCCGTGTCCGCGGCGGTCAAGCACACGGTCACCGGCGGCGACACGCTGTCCCTCATCGCGCAGATCTATGAGAAGAGCGTCGCCGAGATCGCCGGGCACAACGGCATCCTCAACCCGGACCTCATCTTCCCCGGCCAGGAGATCGAGATCCCCGGCGAAAACGGCAGCACAGGCGGTGGCGGCGCCGGCACATACGTCGTCCAGCCGGGCGACACGCTGAGCGGTATTGCTGCCCGGCGCGACGTTACGACCAGCGCGCTCCAGTCCGCCAACGGCATCAGCGACGCGGACTACATCTACGCCGGCCAGGTGCTGACGGTGCCGTCCGCGCACACCGCGCCCGCCGCGCCAAAACTGACGTTCCCGGCGCGGCCCGTGGACGGGAGCCTCGAAGCGATGATCGACGAGATCGCATACATGGAGGGCGTGGAGCCGGGGCTGGTGAAGGCGATCGCGACGGTGGAGAGCGGCTGGAGCCAGTGGGCGATCAGCCACGCCGGCGCGATCGGCATCATGCAGGTGATGCCGGGCACCGTCTGGTGGCTGGAGACGGAGGTCTTCGGCTTCGACTTCAACGAGTACGAAAGCGCCTGGGACAACGTCCGCCTCGGCGCGCGCTACCTGCGCATCCTCCTCGACGAGACCGGCGGCGACTACTACAACGCGGTCTCCGCCTACTACCAGGGGCTGACCCCCACCCAGGCCGGCGTCTACTACCCCGACACGGCCGACTACGCCTCCATGGTGCTGTCGGTCAAGGCTGCCTACTGGCCGTAGGTCAGGTTTCAGGTTAGAGGTTTCAGAGAAGCTCGCAGGCAGGTGTGCGTCCGAAGTGTCCGCGAGTGTGGAGCCCAGGCGTCGTCATTACGGCCTACCGATCGGCCCCTCCAGGCTGGGACTAAAGTCCCGGGCGTTCGAGGCCGTTTGGCCGTGGCCCGGCCATAGCTGCGGACCTATGATGCGGCTGGGAATCGAAGAACGCCGCCGGAGCCGCACCCCCAAATCGAGTCTCACCGGCGGCGTTTTCCGTTGCGCCCTCCCGTGCCCTGTTCGCTGTTGGCGCGCCACACGGGCGGGACGCCTAGCGAGGTCCCGATCGGGCTGTTGAGTGAGGCTATCGGTGCTTGCGGACAGACTCTTCCTTCGTCAGCGTGACATATCGCGTTTGTCACCCTGAGGAACGAAGGGTCTGTCCACAAACGCGGCCGATCCCCAGGCGAAGACCTAATCGGGACATCGAGCCACTCCTCCGGCGGCGCACTGGCGACGCGACGCCGTGCAGATGGCCTAGTCCGACGAGCGGGATGTCCCACGAGATCCGACAAGCTGGTGCGGAGGTTACGGGTTCTTGCGGACAAGGGCTAGTTGCGCGCACCTCGCACCTCACACCTGCCACCTATGCCCCCGCGATACCCAACTCCGTCGCCACCGGCTTCAGCGACTCGATGACAAAGGCGATGTGCTCATCGAGGTCGACGCCCAACACCTCGGCGCCGTTCGTGATGTCCTCGCGGTGCACCGTGCGCGCGAAGCCTTTGTCCTTCATCTTCTTCTTGACGGAGCTCACCTCGACCTCGTGGATGCTCTTGTTCGGGCGCACCAGCGCCACGGCGATCACGAAGCCGGCCAGCTCGTCGACGGCGAAGATCGCGCGGTCCATCATGTTCTCCCGCTGCACGCCCAGCTTCTCGAGGTACGGCGCGTGGCAGAGCACCGCGTGCACGATCTCCTCCGGCACGCCGTTCTCGCGCAGGATCGGCGCGCCCTTCTCGGGATGCTCGTCCGCCGTCGGATGTATCTCGAAGTCGAAGTCGTGCAGGAGGCCGACGCAGCCCCAGGTCTCCTCATCTTCGCCGTACTTGCGGGCGTAGGCGCGCATCGCCGCCTCCACGGCCAGCCCATGCTTGCGCAGTGGCTCAGCCTTCGTGTACTCGCAGAGGATCTCCCAGGCCTTGTCCCGATTCATGGCGCGCTCCTTTCGTGGGGCCAATGATAGCGGTTCTGGCGCTACGGGCGCGCCTTCCAGGCGCGGCCGATTCTGCGAAGTAGCGCCGGGTACACGATCCAGTAGCGGAACGGAGCAATGGCCGCCATGTAGACGCGGCCGAACCGCCCGCGTGGCTTGACGTAGATGCCCATCTGCCCGCGGTAGATATCTCCCGTAGTCACCCAGCCGAGGTGGACGATCGCGTGCACGGTGGAGTTCGAAAGCTCGGCCGCGAACTCGTCGCCCGTCTGGTACAAGAGCCGGAAGGGCGAACCGCTGGTCGTGTCGTCCGTTGCGCGTGCGAGATCGGGCGGGAGCCGCTGGCGCAAGGACGTTTCGTCGCAGCCGGGGATCGGCAGGGCATTGGTCTCTCTGTCCCAGCCCAGCTTCTCGCCCAGCCACGTCCGCAGCGCGAACAGCGCCCCCGCGAGGCCGGAGCCATCGCCCGGCGCGTCACCAAACGTCGCGAAGATCTCGCACAGGTCCGCGAACTCCTCCCGTGTACCCCTGGCCGGAAGGGCCCACGCGTCGATCAGCTCGAAGTCCGGGGCGATCTCGCTGATTCGCCAGGGGTGGCGTGCGTGCTGCCATTTCTTGAGTCGTCTCGCCATGTGCGGGCATATCATATGTGTATGAAGTGGGCCGGCGTGATAACCGGTCGCGTTTTCGTACGTCTAATCCTGCGGTAACATGGCTAATGCTCGGTGGATCGCCGGGCGAGGAGTATGGCTATGCCACGATCGATCTGGAACGGCGTGATCAGCTTCGGGATGGTCAGCATCCCTGTGAAGCTCTATACGGCCACGGAAGACAAAGACATCAGCTTCCGCCAGCTGCACAAGGAATGCGGCACGCGCCTCAAGCAGCTGCGCTGGTGCCCGGAGTGCGAACGCGCAGTGGAGTGGGACGAGGTCGTCCGCGGCTACGAGTACGCAAAGGACGAGCACATCGTCATGACGGACGAGGACTTCGAGAAGCTGCCTCTCGCCAGCAAGCAGACGGTTGAGCTCTCCGGCTTCGTGAAAGCGGAGCAGATCGACCCGATCTACTACCAGAAGACCTATTACCTGGAGCCGGACGAGAAGGGCATGAAGCCCTACGCGCTCCTCATGCAGGCGCTCAAGGACAAGGAGCTGACCGGCGTCGCCAAGATCGCCATCCGCAATAAGGAGCAGCTCTGCGCGATCCGTCCGCTCGACGGCACGCTCGTAATCGAGACGCTCTACTACCCGGACGAGATCCGCGAGGTGCCCTCCGAAATCCCGGAACAAAAGTTCAGCAAGGCTGAGATGGACATGGCGCACGCGCTGATCGACCTGCTGGAGACCGAGTTCGACCCGGCCGCCTACCAGGACGAGTACCGCGAAGCGCTCCAGAAGCTGATCGACGCCAAGCTCGAAGGCGTCGAGATCGAGGC
>Ga0214472_10009161_pt1 | contig 10322 bp, 13 predicted proteins | sample RVTome_6_FD_207662 | JGI IMG/M metagenome (GOLD analysis project Ga0214472, IMG submission 207662) | Soil microbial communities from uranium-contaminated site in the Upper Colorado River Basin, Wyoming, United States - RVT140D175 | ecosystem: Environmental > Terrestrial > Soil > Contaminated >...
GTGGATCTCGACCAGCGCGCAGACCTTGTCGGCGATGTGGTCGGCGACCGGGTAGGCACGGTAGTGGACAGGCTCGATGCCGGGCAGCTGGATCGGTACCAGGGAGGCGACGTCGTCGGGCTCGCCGGTCATGGCGATGTCCGCCACGAGGTCGACGTGGAAGCGGGCGAACTCGGTGACGCCCAGATACGCGGTGACCGGCACACGCAGCGTGACCCGCCCATCGGCAATACGGCGGCCCGGTTCGAGCGTGAAGCGGAAGAAATCGCCCAGGTCCAGCGACGCGGCGGCTCGCAGGGCTGCCTCGGCATCCTCCAGTCGGCCAGCGGGTCGGTACAGATCGACGTCGAGCGTGTGCCGGGCCGAGCCACCGAGCCGGGCGAGGAGGGCGGCGGCGCCCTTGAGCACCCACGCCTCGGGTTCGGCGCTGAACACCCGGGCGAGCAGCCGGTCGTAGGCGAACTGGCGCTGGAGGTCGGCAAGCTGGGTCTGCTGCTCGCGGGCACGCTGGCGAAGGCGATCGGTTACCGCGTGCCGAAGCGCGCTCGGTTCGGCGTACGGACGCTGTGTCATCGACGGCGCGCCTCGGCGATGAGCGCTTCGCGGTTCGAGGCGCCGGCCCGGTGCAGCAGCTCGTCGAGCAGCGCCGGGCCGTCGCCTCGCTCCAGCCCGAACCGCTGGGCGTACGGAGCGACGGCGTCCGCCACGTCGCGCGGATAATCGAGAACGCGTTCGAGCACCTCGCGCGTGATCTGGGCGACCGCGTCGGGGTCGACGTGGTCGGCGAGCAGCTGGCCGACCACCCAGGCCGCGCGCGTCGTCGGCAGACCACTCAGCAGGATGCGCCGCTCAGACAGCACCCGACCGCGATGGATCCGGACATCGGGTCGCCGCGTCTGGCGCCGCTGTGGAAGGGTGAACTCGTGGACGTCACCGCGGAGGTCGCCGACACCGTAGAGGCTGGCAGCCGACGCGTGGGAGACCACGGCGGCGTCAGGATCGTCAAGGCGATGCCACGCGGCCCGAGCCGGGTCGAGCTGGAGCCACGCGGCACGTAGGTCGAGGTGATCGGGCTCCGCCGCGCCGCGCACGCGGTAGACGCCATGCGCCACGCGCTCCAGGAGCCCGGCTTCGACAAGCCTCGTCAGCGACCGCCAAGCAACGCCGGAGGCTCGGGCCTGCTGGAGGGTGACGAGACCCCACTGCCCTTCGGCGAGATCGCGCAGACGGGTGAGTGGACTCGACATGCTGCGAAGTATAACACGGGCGTCATACTATGCAGCATGATTTGTGGCTCCGGCGGGCCGGAGCCGGACGTGTACTGAATCGGCTCGGCACCGCCGAGAACGAGATCTCACTCCCCCATCCCTCGCGCTCTCGCGAGTGGTTGAAGGTCGCCCTACTCGAGTGCCGACGGTGCCATCAAGTCGTTGAGCGCCGGTCACCGGTCCAGCACCACTGCGCTGACTGCCGCAAGTCGCTCAAAGCGGCGAGAAGCGCTCTCGCAATGCGACGAGCACGCGGGCGCTGACCACCGTGAGTCCGTCGTGCTGACCCGGCGCGTCGCAGAGTGGCCTCGACCCCGGCAGAGGCGCAGGCAAGCCAGGCCTCCTGCCAGATGAGCTCCAATGAGGCTCCCGCGCTCTGCACCTAAGGCCCGCCGCGGCTGGTGGTCGGGCTGGCCAGCCCGCGGCGTCTGGCGAGACCAGCCAGCGCTCCGATGATCAGACGCTGGATCCCAACCGGGCCCGGCAACACGTACGCATCGGCGAACTCGTCGAGCAGCAGGGCGAGGTCGAGGGGGCTGGCGCGACCTCTTGCGCTCACGAGGTCGACATAGGCCGCACCGAACCGGACGATGTCGGCGGTTGGCCATCCGCCTTCAGGCCCGAGGACAATGTCGACGTCCAGCACGGCTGGTCGGTCGGCGGGGTTCCAGACGGCGTGGGTCGCTCCCGCCGGTACAACGTGCCGATCGTCGCGGTACAGCACGGACACCTCGCGACCGACCCGCAGCCGGACCTCGCCATCGCGAACCACAAACTCCTCCGTGAGTGTGGGATGGCGATGCCGCTCAGGCCGGCTCGCGGGGGCCATGGTCAGCCGAACGCGGTACCGGTCGCCCGTGTCCAGCGGCGAGGCAAGAACCTCGGTTCGCTCGCCGCTGGTCGGGTCCTCGTAGACCGTTCCCGCGCGCACGAACTCCACCTCGTCCTTCCTCACGACGTGGCCTCCACGATCCGCGGATCGAGGAACAGGATCAGCAGCTCGACCGCCCACGCCTCCCAGCGATCCATCGACCAGCCGAGCGAGCGCAGCCTGCTGATCACGGGGCCCGAGTCGATCGCGGTGATGAACGCCGCGATGTCGTCGACGCTGTAGCCGGCATGGCGCAGGCCGTCGGGAAAGAGGACCGCGCAGATCGCGCGATTGGTCTCGAGCTCGTAGGCCAGGCTGCGACGCTGGAGCTCGTCGAGACGCGGGTCGCGGACCTCGCCGCGGCTGACCAACAGGTCGAGCTCGAGGGCTCCGGTCTCCCAGAGCTGGCGCGATGACCGCGCCGCCATCCGTATCCGTTCGATCGGATCGGGCTCCGCCGCCAGCGCCGCCAGAAACTCAGCTTCCACTCCCCCGCCGCCGGTCTCGATGTACTCGAGCGCAGCGTGATACAGGAGACCGACCTTGTCGCCGAAGGCCTTGTAGATCGTCTGATCGGAGACGTCTGCTCGCTCGGCGACGGCCCTGATCGACGTCTCCGCGAAGCCCCGCTCGGTGAACAGCTCGAGCGCGGCCCGAAGGATGAGGCGCCTCGTCGCCTCGGCCTGCTCCCTGCGTCTGGGCGAACGATATGACCGCTTGACCGCTTCCATGGTTCTGTATAGTCTCACACTATCGGATATAGTGTCACTATCTCGAAGTGTAATGGAGGCGTCCCATGAATGCTGACACTGCGCCGACTCATCCGCGCTGGCGTCCATCGAGTTTCGCCATCGCGCTTGGATTCACCCTGCTCCTCGTCGTGTTTGGGCTCGGGGAGCTCCTGTTCTTCGGACTCGCCGCCTGGCTCGATCCGGCCACGCTGGAGGGAATGTTCCCGGGCGCGGAGCCGCATCGGATGCACGGCATCGGTCACGGGATCGTGGCCTGGACGATCGCGCTGTGCGCCGTCGTCCAGCTGTGGCGAGCGCGCGAGCGGCTCGCGCCGGCCGTGCTCGGCCTCGTCGCGATCTCTTTGTACACCCTCGCTGCGCTGCTGTCCGGAACGTTCTTCGGGCTCGAAGTCGCGGGAATCGCCGCCTTCGCGGCGCTCGTCTGGCTCCATCCGGCCCGGACCGGCTCCAACGTCCTGCCGATCCGACCGCTCAGGCTGGTCGCCTCCGCGCCGCTCGTCGCGGGCGGCTTCATCCTCGGCGCGACCGAGCTGCAGCGGCAGCTTGCCGGCAGTGCCGCCGATGAGCACGTCGTATTCGGCCACTACGGGATCATGGCGACCCTCGCGGCGACGGGTGCCGCGGGGGCCCTGATCGCGTCGACCTCGCTGCCCGGCGCGCGCACGACCGGATGGCTGGCCGTCTTCGGGGCGGTCGCCTTCGGGGTCGCGTCGATCCTGTTCCCGGGATCGACGTCCAGTCTCGGCCTGGGACCTGGCGTGATCCTACTGGCCGCGGCCATGGTGTTCGGCGCCACGCTCCTGATCTCCCACCCGGCGATGGCCCCTGATCCCGACCCCACGCTCGACGCCATTCCGCACAACCAGCGGGCGACCTGACGAGACACACCCGAGCACCGAGGCGACCATGGACTACCGCCTCCTGCTCCTCGTCCACATCCTGGCCGGCATGGCCTGGGTGGGCGGGGCGATCTTCATTCAAGCAACGCTCTTCGCCGCCCGCCGCTCGCAATCGCCCGAGGGCGTCGATCGGGTCATGCGCAGCTTCGCCTGGGCCGATACCTGGCTCGCGCTCGGCGCGCCGCTGCTGGTGGTGATCACTGGGGTCGCGATGGTGCTGATCAACGGCGCCTGGAGCTTCGAGCAGGCCTGGATCCTCGGGTCCATCGGCCTGGTGATCGTCTACGAGGTAGTCGCGATGACCGTGGGGGCTCGACTGTACCGGCAGCTGGAGGACGCCCGCGCACAGGGAAACTTCGAAACCCCCGGCCACGCCCGAACGATGCGGGCCTGGGGCCGCCTCGGAGCGGTCCTGCTCGCCCTGCTTATGGCGATCGTCGGCCTGATGGTGCTCAAGCCCGGGATCTGAGACGCGGAGCCGGGAGGGGATGCGCGTCGAGCAGGGCTATACCGCCACCGGGCTGCCGTACCGGCAGTTCGGCCGCGGACCCCGCAGGGCCGTCGGCGTCGCACTGTTGACGATCTCGAACACTCCAACGGGCGGACTGGGCGTCGCGGCGATGGTCGACCGGTTCCGGTTCCTCGAGCGTAACTACACCGTCGACGTGGTCAACCGGGCCCGGGCCTCCGCCCCGGCGCGACGATTGGGGACATAGCTGCCGAGTACGCGGTGATGATCGAGACCGCGCTCGTGCCACCGGTCGACGTCGTTGGCGTCTCCTCCGGCGGGACGGTCGCGCTCCAGCTCGCCGCCGACCACCCGAATCTGCTACGCCGGCCATGCTCCGAGTCTGACTCGTGCTCAGCCGCGATCCGTCCGGGTCAGCAGCGAATCGAGCCTCCGCCCGAACTCGACGGCGTCGGCGTTGGGGTCGAGCAGGCGCTCAAGCTCATAGCCGCGGATCAGGTTCATCAGCGTTCGTGCGCCTTCGACCGGGTGAGGCCAGCCGGCGACCTCGAGGTCGCCGGCGATGGAGGCGACCCAGCGTGCCTCCCAGGCGCGCACAAAGGATGCGAGCTGGCTGTCCGTCGAGGCGAACAGGAGCATCTCGTGCTCGGCCCGGACGTAGCGAGCGCCGGGTTCGATGAACTCCCGGCGGATGATCTCCGTCGCGAAGCGCCTGACCCGCTCGAGAGGATCCGCAACAGAGGCGCGGTTCTCCGCATCGATCGCCGTGAGCAGGCGATCGCCATACGCGAGGTAGAAGCGGAACGCCTCCCGAAGCAGGTCCTCGCGAGACGAAAAGTGGTGGGTCGTCGACCCCGGTGAGACGCCGGCGCGCTCGGCCACGCGGCGGTGCGTTACCGCGTCGACGCCGTGGCTGGCGATGATGTCCAGCGTCGCGCTCAGGATCGCCTTGCGGGCAGAGCCGCGAATCGTCCTGGGCTTGGCGGGCATGGTTGCACGATACTACTTGACGATCGTACGGTTATACCGTACGTTTGTACGGCACAGCACCTTCGCGGTTACGCCGCGCCAGGCGGCGCGATGCCGGTAGCGTGTGTTGTGCTCATGGTCCGGTGGTCTGAGCGATGAGGAGTCTTCCCGGGATCCTCCCGGCGGGAACGGTCGTCGATGTTGGCGACCACACGGCCGAGATCCTGTCGAGCCCAACCGAGACGGGTGACCGCTACCGGCTCCGGATCGTCGCCCAACCCGGTGGCGGGCCGGGGATCGATGGCGACGGCCCGCACATCCATCCCGTCCTTCTCGAGGCGTTCGTCTGCCTGTCTGGAACCATGAAGGCTCGCTTCGGGAAGGACCTGCTCGACGTGTCCCCGGGGCAGCGGATCGAGGTACCGGCGGGCACGGTCCACGGCTTCGTGAACGCTGGCGACACGCCGCTCGTAGTCGATTGCGAGGTCGTGTTTCAGCAGCCGGGGTATCGGCCCGACGCCGACATCGTCGGCTTCCTGGCCATCTACGAGCGCCTGCGCCACCTCGACAACGTCCATCCCCGCACGGGTGAGCCACCGCTGCTCCAGATGGCCGTCCTGTGCGATGCCTACCGCAAGGGCTACACCCTGCCAGGGTTCACGGGGGCGCTCATCGGGCCGCTGGCGCTCGTCGGTCGACTGCGCGGCTACCGGTCCAACCTGCCACTCGACTTGACGTGACGGAGATACGCTCCGAACACCGCGCTTGGCTGAAGTTTGCCGAACCAGGCTGCCAGGATCTCCGATCAATGCGCAGAGTCGTTGCCTGGACCTGCCGGATCGGTCGAGGATGTAGCGACTGTGTGCTCGTAAGCAGACTCGCTCGCGTCCTGACGACAGCTCGGGCTCTCGGCGACTCAGCCTGACTAGCACGGCCCAAATTCGAGAGTCAAACGGAGGTAACAGGACGATGGCGCGGGTGTTCCAGTCGATCCGGCGACGCGCGTGGTGGGGGCTCGGGGGCCTCGCCCTCATCGTCGTGCTGTTCGGCGTCGGCGACCTGACTAGCGGGATCTCGGCCGATCCCGCGATCACGCTGAGCGTGACCGGCCAGACCGTCGAAGCGACACGGGATAGTGCGCCCCTGGTGGCGAGCCTCGCCGATCTTGCGGTCCGCGTCGGCGGCGCGACGATGATCGCGCTGGGCCTCGGATGGCTCGCCCTGCTAGTCGGCGGCGTCCGCAGCGGTCACCGATGGACCTGGGTCTCGATGTGGACCATGCCGCTGTGGTCGATCCTCGTCACCGCGGTCTACCTCTCCGTCGACCGGGTCCCGGGCACGCCGCCGCCTCCGCCGATGATCTCGGGACCGATCTTCGTCGTGGTCTCCGTTGCGCTCCTGCTCGTCGCGCCGGGCGGGCTTCGCGTCGGAGCGTCAAGCGCGACGCGCGCGACCGCACCGGAGGAAGGGATCGGCCTCGTGCGATGACGGTCTGGGGCGGCCTCCTGATCGTGGCAGCGCTCCTCGCGCTCATCGGAGCGAGCCTCGGCTACGGCAGTGGCGTGACGCTCGGATTCGCGCTCCTGCCGCTCGCGCTGCTGTGCTTCGCGGCCGGGGTCGTCGGTGGAGCGGTCGTGGATGCCCGGCTCCACGGCGGCGTGCGGGTCCTCGCGCTCGCCCTCGCCGCATGCGCGGGCGCCCTGGCCCTGGTGGGCGGCCTCCACGCGCTCGAGGCGGCGCCCGTCCGAGCGGTCGCCGAGTGGCTGCTGCGCCCGACGTTCGTCGCACTCCTCGTCACGATGATCGCGTTCGTGATCGTCGGGGCCCTGGCCCGTGACCTGCCCGCGATCCCCGCCTCGGCCGTCGCGATCGGGGTACTCCTGCTCTCGGCCGGGCTTGTCGGCCAGGAGCGCGTCGCGGACATCGGCTTTTGGGTCACGCTCGCCGGTTGGTCAGGCCTCGGTGCGTCGCCCTGGGGCGGAGGCTGAGGGAATCCACGCTCGAGGTCCCGGGTCAGGATCCCCCGCCGGCCCCGGCTGCAGCCCGCGCCGCCACTTCGCGTCGGCGCACCTCACCAACCGCGGTCGCCGGAGCGCCCGTCGGACGGCGGAACGAACGGGCGAGGAGGCCGCGGAGTGCCGCGCGCAGCTCGCCGTCGCTGCTGTCCGGATCGAGCACCGAGGCGAGCTCGAGGCGGCGAACGGCACGGCTGAGTCCCTCGAGGTCTCGCTGCTCGGCATCGGGCAGGACCCGGCGTAACGCGTCGACAAACTCCTGCGTCCCGCGGTGAAGCCCAGCCGCGACGATCTTGTCGAACTCCTCGACGCCCAATTCGAGTGCCGCTCGGACCGCCGGACGTACCAGCCGCAGCTCCTCCATCTGGAACTCGACGAACGACGCCGCCATGGCCCACGAGCTGTGGTCCTCGCCGTAGGGCGGCTGGCCGTCGAAGAAATCGTTGCAGAGGCGGATCGTCGCTTCCGGCTGGGCGCCGTGGAGCAAGAGTGCGCGGCGGTTCGGGAAGTAGTGGTAGAGGCCACCGACGCTCAGACAGGCGGCCTGTGCCGCGCGGCGCATCGTGACGGCCCGCGCCCCCTCGGCCAGGATGATCGGCGCGACCGAGAGGAAGATCTCCCGCTGACGAAGCAGGCGATCCTCGCGAGGTCGGCCGGGTCTCCTTGATTTCCCGCGCTTCATCTTCCGAACAAGCTCCGCTGAGCCTCGTCGAAGCGTTGTAGGTGTCCATCGCTAGGGTACGCCGCGCCTCAAGACCAAGGCCGGCCACCGCGTGTCGATGCTCAGAGAATCGGTAAGCCCACCTGCTCGACGACTCTGTCAGTTTCCCGTGTCACTCAGCCTTGCCTGATCCACTCCTGCGTCGCCGGATTCCATGACATCCCTGTGAGCCCGAGGTACACCGGCTCCAGGAAACGACGAATGGAGGATGCGGCTGCCGCTGGGGTCGGCTCTGGGAGGTCAAGCTCGGTGCGCCAGACGACGTACGGTCGAGTCCAGGACTCGGGAGGGACATCGATGACCGGCGGCCAGGAATGGCTCGCACGCCGTTCGAAGGTCGCGATGCAGGCGATCGCGAGGGCCTCCGATCGGAACGTGAAGTGGCGGATGAACCAGACGAGGTCGACGAGGTCGCGCACCCGGGTGTTCTCGACGTCCCGCGGCAGGGTCAGGGCGTGGAGCTTCTCGGCGAAGTGCTGGTTGACGGGATAGACGGGGAACCGCGACCGCCGGAAGCCGAGCCGCGCGATGACCGGATCGGAGAAGTAGGACTCGAAGTCGCCGACGACGACGTCCGCGGCAGTGACGTCAACCTTGAAGCGGACGAGCTCCGTGCCCGCGAGGCGCGCCACGACGACGAATCGGAGGCCGCCACCGGGTGGGCCCTCCAGCGATGCCGGGGGCGACGCGACCTCATAGCTGAAGTCGTCGCCGAGATCGACCGCGAAGCCGGATGCGAGGAGCTCCGGGGCGGTCTCGATGGCGGCATCGATCCTGAGGTCGAGGTCTTCTGTGAACCGTGCGTCGTCTGGTCGCCGAAGCTGGTTCGCGTAGCCGCCCTTGACCACCCACCGTCCTGGCGCGGCCACGAGCAGGCGGGCGAGAAGGCGGTCAATAGCGACGACGAGGTGGATCCTGCGCGCCACGACACTCGCGTCGCGAGCGGTGTTGGTCATTCGGACGAGGAGGCTGGTGCGGCGACCGGCCGGGGTACCGCCCGTCGCGTTCGTCACAGTCGGGCGCCGGCGAACGGCGGGTGGCGTCGGAGCTCGGAGAGGTCGTCGGGCGTGAGCATCGCCCGCGCTCGGGCATCGCGAGCCGCCGAAACCAGCTGATCGGGGTCGGCGCCTTCACGCGCGGCGTCCAGAAGCGCTCGCCTCGCGGTGCTGACCCAGAGTCCGTCGCGGAGGGCTCGGTCGGTCGTGGCGCCGTGCCGCGAGCGATGGAGCGTGACGCCAGGGCGCGACCTGAGCCGCGACGCCTCGGGAATCGTGAAATGGATCGTCGACGGGATGATGTCCGTCAGACCGAGCAAGGTCAGCGCAGTGTCGTGGCTGAACGTGCCGAACGGAGCGAGAGCCTGCAGTGCGTATAGCTCGTCGGACGGGTCGGGTGGCCAATGCGGCAGGCGGTACAGGCCATGGGCGATCCGCTCCGCGCTACCCTGCTGGGCGCGCCAAGTCAGCGCGCGCCGGCTGATCCGGTGCTCAGCCGCTTGCTCGGTCGTGAAGTAGCCGTGCTGAGCGGCCGCCGTCGAGAGGAGATCATCCCATGACATGCGCTAATGTTACGTAATCCGTAACAATGGGGCAAGTGGCTCCGGCGGTAGGATTCGAACCTACGACCAAGCGGTTAACAGCCGCCCGCTCTACCACTGAGCTACGCCGGAGCGAGGACCGCCGGGCGGCGCACCCGAGGCCTGGGCGGCCCTCAAACGAACGGGGCCGCGCCGCGCGACAGGATACCAGAGCGATTCGGGGGTCGCCGCCGGCCGCCCCGTCCGCTATCGTCCGCGTCGTCAGCTCCACACCGGGGGACGGACCATGGGCGATCGGCGGCGACTCGGCGCGATCCTCCTGGCGCTCGGGCTCCTCATCGCGGGCGCCGGGGTTGCCGGCGCGCTGTCCGACGGAACGATCGCGGGCCCGACCGCGACCACCGCGCCCGCCTCGGCCCGACTGACCGACGCGACACCGACGCCGACTCCGGCGCCGACTGCGACACCCACCCCGGCACCGACGCCCACGCCGACTCCGACCCCGGACCCGGAGGCGCTCGTCCGCGAACTCATCGACGACATCGTCGCGGCGATCCGCGCCGGCGACGTGGTCTCGACGCTGCCACGCGTCCACCCGGCGACGATCGAGCGCTACGGCGAAGCCGCCTGCATGGATGAGCTCTCAACGCGCGCCGCCGACCCGACCTACGACATCGTCATCCGCGCGATCCGACCGCCGGCGCCGTGGGACTACGTGACCGACGGGGTGTCGACGACGATCGACGACGCCTGGACGGTCGAGATCGACCTGACCAGCGCCGCAGGGTCGGGCGCCCGCGAGGTGCACCTCGCGCCGGTCG
>Ga0214472_10009162_pt1 | contig 10322 bp, 8 predicted proteins | sample RVTome_6_FD_207662 | JGI IMG/M metagenome (GOLD analysis project Ga0214472, IMG submission 207662) | Soil microbial communities from uranium-contaminated site in the Upper Colorado River Basin, Wyoming, United States - RVT140D175 | ecosystem: Environmental > Terrestrial > Soil > Contaminated >...
ACTCCCGTTCCAGTAAATGGACCGTATTGCCGTGCCCATCGGCCAGGACCTGTATCTCGACGTGGTGGGACGACGGCAGGTATTTTTCCAGGAATACCCGGCCATCGCCGAATGCCGCGGCAGCTTCACGACTTGCCGACTCCAGGGAAAACGGCAACTGTCCCGCATCCCCGGCCAGCCGCATTCCCCGACCACCGCCACCGGCAGCCGCTTTGACCAGGACCGGAAATCCCCACTCTTTCACGAATTCTTCTACCGTATCATCGATCCGGCTGCAGGTTGGCGTACTGGGCAGGGCGATGACACCGGCGCGTCTTGCGATCTCTTTGGACTGGACCTTATCCCCCAGGGCTTCCAGGTTCTCTGGTGTAGGTCCAATGAATACCAGGCCAGCCTGCTGGCAGGCTCGGGCGAACCGAGGATTCTCCGATAGGAACCCATAGCCGGGATGAATGGCTTCTGCGCCGGATCTCCGGGCGATTCCGATCAGCTTTTCAATGTCGAGATAGGTTTCCTCAGCAGTCTGTCCGCCCAGGGAATGGGCTTCGCTGGCCATGGCGACGTGAGGCGCGGTGGAGTCCGGGTCGGAATATACCGCGACGGTGGCTACACCCAGGATCTGCAATGTCTGTTGTATCCTGACCGCGATTTCGCCCCGATTGGCCACCAGTACTTTAGAAAACATGCGAGCCAAACCAGTTGCCGGGCAAGAATTACCAACCGGAAACTCCTTGACGCCACCCTACCGGGGTCCACTGCGCCGGGCCGGCCCTCCCGGCAAGGTAGGATCTCCCCAATCAGGGGTGAGATCGGGCCTCGACTCTACATCCGGAAGACGCCCCGGCCTCCCTGAGGAAAGGGAGCGTTGAGGGAGGCCGCGATTCCCAGGCCGATTACGGTCCGAGTATCCCTGGGATCAATGATTCCGTCATCCCACAATCTAGCGGTGCTGTAATATGGACTACCTTCTTCCTCATATTTCGCCAGAATTGGGGCTTGCAAGGAGTGCTGCTCTGCTTGAGTTAATGACTGACCCTGTCGCTCTAACTGTTGTTGCCGGATGATCGTTAGCACCAGGGCGGCTTGCGGCCCTCCCATAACCGAGATGCGGGCGTTGGGCCACATCCACAGAAACCTGGGTTGGAACGCCCGGCCGCACATCCCGTAATTTCCGGCCCCGAAGGATCCTCCGATAACGATGGTAAATTTGGGTACGGCAGCATTCGACACGGCCATGACCAATTTTGCGCCATCCTTGGCAATTCCTCCTGCCTCGTATTGTCTCCCGACCATGAACCCGGTGATGTTTTGCAGAAAAAGCAGAGGTATACCCCGCTGGGAGCATAGTTCAATGAAATGGGTCCCCTTGAGGGCGCTTTCCGAAAATAAGACCCCGTTATTGGCCACTATTCCTACCGGATAGCCCCAGATACGAGAGAAACCGCACACCAGGGTTTCGCCGTAGTTGGCTTTGAATTCATGGAACCTGCTTCCATCGGTGATGCGGGCGATTACCTCGCGTACGTCGTACTGTCGCCGGTTGTCCGCTGGAACAATGCCGTAAAGGTCTTGCGAATCGTAGAGCGGTGGCTCGGGCGTTTGCACTTCGAAGGGGAGGTTGGGCCGCGCCACGAAATTCTCAACGACGTTGCGCGTGATGGCGAGGGCATCGTCATCGTCCAGGGCATAGTGGTCCGCCACTCCAGAAACTCGAGTGTGGACGTCGGCGCCCCCCAGGGTTTCGGCGTCGACCTCTTCGCCGGTGGCCGCTCGTACCAGCGGAGGACCGCCTAGAAAGATGGTTCCCTGGCCACGGACGATCACCACCTCGTCACTCATCGCCGGGATGTAAGCTCCGCCCGCGGTGCAGGAACCCATGACCACCGCTACCTGGGGAATACCCTGGGCCGACATCTGGGCTTGATTGTAGAAAATTCGTCCGAAGTGGTCGCGGTCTGGGAACACCTCGGCCTGGAGGGGGAGGTAGGCCCCTCCTGAGTCTACCAGGTAGATGCAGGGCAGACGGTTTTCCAGCGCAATTTCCTGGGCGCGCAGGTGCTTCTTTACGGTAATCGGATAGTAGGTGCCCCCCTTCACTATCGCGTCGTTGGCCACCACCACAATTTCTTTGCCGTGGATCACACCAATCCCGGTAATGATACCGGCAGACCTGGTTTCGCCATCATACATTCCCCAGGCTGCCAGTGGGCTTAGCTCCAGGAATGGTGTGTTGGGGTCCATGAGCCGTTCGATGCGTTGGCGTACCGGCAACTTACCCCGGCTTCGGTGAAGGTCTGCGGCCCTGGACCAGTCTCCTTCGCGAACCGAGGCCAGCCGGTCCTTGAGCTCACTGACCAGAACCAACATTCGTTGCTGGTTCTCATTGAACTCCTCATTCTGGATCTTCACCTTTGATTCGATGATGTTCATGTTGTTCTGGTCGAGCCATCTTCGAGGCGGTTCAGGTTACGTCCACATCGACATTCAAAGTGAAATTCAAAGTGAAATTCAAAGTTAATCATTGTGGTTCATTTTATACTGTCAATTGGGCGAGGGCCATCGGTCAGATCCCAGTATCCCAGGGTTCATCAAAAAAGGGGTGCCGTCTGAAGTGAGACCCTGATCGTACCTGACGGATTTGATGGACTGGTGAAGCAGGCGTTGGGACGAGGCTACGAATCGGGAAACGCTGCCCAAGCGGGGTTTCCCGAATTCCTGGAAAGGTTGGACCGAAGCAGACTTCTCGCAGACTTCTCAAGGAAGCCACCTGGCTGGGAGCCGCCCGAGCCGAACGCGCCCACGGCCAAGAATTGGGCAGGGTAAACCACCGCATTGCCATTGTTTTCTGGAGTTGGCCGGCCCTTTCCTCGGGCGGGGCCTGATCACAGTGGCACCGGTCAGGACCGCCCTTCCCTACAGGATCAAGTATCGGCTCGATTGAGATTGGCCCCTGACCGGAGTACTTGATTACTCGTAGGCGTAGTATCGCACCCCGGGGAACGGCACTCGATAGGCCCAATGGGTTGCCTTTGATCGGTGATTGGCTTCTTCTTGTAGCTCGGCTTTTTGGACGAGGTTTATCAGTTCCGAGACCAACGCCTGGTTGAGATCTTGCGGGACGTGCGCCAGGACTGGCATCTGATCCAACAAATTCATGACTTTCGAATCCACAGCCTTACCTCCTGATTGTCAAATTCCTGATTACACTTGATGTTCTTTGAATGTCTGGCCCTGGTTACTACCTGCCAGCCCCAGGGCCGATGCGATGCCTGCGCACCCGCCGGCTAGATCTCGCTTCCATGGTATCCGTCGGTATTCGTCGGTATTCGTCGGTATTCGTCGACGATTCCTCGGCGCTCCAGATCGGCTCCCAATAGATTCAGGAGTCGTAAAAGCTCTCTCTGGTCAGCGTCGGACAGGTCCGAGAACAGCCCGGCAACGGCCTCAATATGCTGGGTGTACCTGGCGGCACAGGTTTCGGCGCCCAGGGCGTTAGTTCGGTGAGAAGGGCCCGACGATGAAATGCTCCTCAAGATAACTACTTATAATGTGAATATCTATATTGAAAAACTTGATACTATATAATTTGATGTAGTACAAGTAACTGATCCGGGCGCAGATTGGCTATGCAGATTGGCTATAAGGTACTGAATCTTGGGTAATTACTTGCACATCAATTGCTAATCATTTAACTCCTGGCGCCGGGGTGGCAATGGCTGGCTAATCCTGGCTAATCCTGGCTAATCCTGGCTAATCCTGGCTAATCCTGGCTAATCACTGAAGGCAGCGATCTCTCTTACCGAAAACCACTTGTAGTTCGCCTCCTCGACTCCGGTGTTGCGAATAAAAACCACCCCACCCCCCTCGGTAATGATCTGATCGGACTCGAAACCACAGTCATGTTCCGGATTCCATCCACCAACGTCGGTATATTCGCCCAGCTTCTCCCAGGACCCCCGTTTACGCCCTCGGTCAGGTCCCGGTAGAGCTCCTGCTGATCGTTGTCCCCGTTCCGTACCACGAATTTCATACCGATCCATTGATTCAGGCGCGCCGTCCCACCACTCAATCCCCGTTGCTCTAGCAGGGTGCTGAAAGGGGAGTCCAGAGGGGCGAAGCCCCTTCGGCCGGGGTCTGGGGGTGTCCCCCAGATACAATTCACACCCCCTTCCTGGTCAGGAAGGGGGTAGGGGGTTGTCGAAAAGGGTTTTTCATCAACCTGCTGGAATATTCCCCCGAATACCGGGTAATATTGGCTCTCCGGGCCAGCTCAAGGAACGTAACTTTACATAACATGCGGACCAGCGACTTCGATTACCAACTGCCCTCAGAACTGATCGCCCAGACTCCCATCGAGCCTCGGGACGCGTCGCGGTTGATGACCCTTGACCGGGCCACCGGCCAGACCGGGCATTGCCACTTCTCCGACATCCTTGACCACCTGCGCCCCGGTGACCTGATGGTATTTAACCAGAGCCGGGTTATTCCAGCCCGGCTGCACGGCCGGCGCAAGGACACCAGCGGCAAGGTGGAATTGCTGCTGCTGCGCCGGGAATCGCCCGGCGTGTGGGAGGCCCTGGGCAAACCGGGACGGCGGGTGCGACCGGGAGTTGTTCTGATAATGGAGGCACCGGGTTCTGACCTTCAACTCGAGGTGGCAGTGCTGGACCCGGACGCCAGAGGTGTCAAGCGGGTGCGGCTCGCCACCGAGGAAGGCATCGACCGTCTGGGCGAGGTCCCGCTGCCTCCCTATATCCACGAAAAGCTGGCCGACCCGGAGCGGTACCAGACGGTCTACGCCCGCCAGCCGGGTAGTGTGGCCGCGCCCACCGCCGGACTGCACTTCACCGAAGCCCTGCTGCAGCGGATACGCGCCCTGGACGTGGCGCAGACCTTTGTGACGCTGCACGTGGGACTGGACACTTTCCGTCCGGTCCAGGGCGAAGACCTGACCCGGCACCACATCCACACCGAATACTACGAGGTATCCGCCGAGACCGCCGCAGCGTTGAACCGCGCCCGCCAAGAGGGAAGGCGCATCATCGCGGTGGGGACTACCTCGGTGCGGGTGTTGGAGCAGTTGGGCCAGGACACCGCCCAGGCCGGTCAGACGGAGCTCGAGGCCACCACCGGACAGGCGAATATTTTCATCCTGCCCGGGCATGTGTTCAGGATGGCGGATGCCATGATTACCAACTTCCACCTGCCCCGTTCCACCCTGCTGATGCTGGTCTCGGCCTTTTCCGGAAGGGAAAATATTCTGGCGGCCTACCAGGAGGCCATTGACCGCCACTACCGGTTTTTCAGCTTTGGGGACGCCATGCTGATCGGGTGAAGGCGTTATTCCTACTACTTAGACCCATAATGTCGTGTAGCTGGGGACTGTCTGCTTTTGCCTACGGGTCTGGCATAAAAGCTGACAGAGGAAAGCCACAATCCTCTTTAACTAGATTGCGCAATGTGCTATGTTTCGTCCGCACCTTAACTCTCGAATAGATTGCTGGTTGTCGGGCCGAGTCCTGCTCGACGCAAAATCTTGCTGGCAATGCCTACGGGTCTGGCATAAATGCCTACGGGTCTGGCATAAATGCCTACGGGTCTGGCATAAATGCCTACGGGTCTGGCATAAATGAGGTGCCGCCCGCCGAATGCTTTGAGCTGACGCTCTGCGGCAATAGGGTGAAAAACCTCACGGCCCGGACGGGGCCTTCAGGAGCTAACGTAGATGGTTGCACCAAGCGTTTCCTGAGAAGCCGCCTGCTTTAGCTGGCGGAGTCGTCACCTAACGTACTGAAGGCCAGGGTCCAGTATGGCCTTGCTGCCTTGCCGGGAATCCTGAATTGGCTCAATTGATTGCCCAAAGGTGTGGACCGCTTGCGACGAGACTTTATCGGTTACGGCAAAGACCTTCCGCGGGTACGCTGGCCCAACGACGCCAGGATTGCCGTGTCGGTGGTGGTCAATTACGAGGAAGGCTCCGAGCATTCGCTGCTGGACGGCGACGGCTACCACGAGACTAACAATGAAGTGCCCTCGCCGGTGCCGCCCGAAATCAGAGACCTGAACAACGAGTCCTTTTTCGAATACGGGAGTCGGGTCGGCGTGTGGCGGTTGCTGGACCTGTTTGACCGGCACCGGGTGAAGACCACCTTTTACTGTTGCGCGCTGGCCCTGGAGCGCAACCCGGCGGTTGCCAGGGATATTGTGGCCCGGGGGCATGAAGTCTGCGGGCATGGTTACCGCTGGGAGGAGTACCATGCGGCCACTGAAGCCGAGGAGCGGGAGTCCATCAAAAGGACCGTTGCTTCACTGGAACGGACCACTGGCCAGCGTCCGGTGGGGTGGTTTACCCGATACGGCCCCAGCGTCAACACCAGGCAGTTGGTGGTGGACGAAGGCGGATTTATCTACGACAGCCTGGGGTTGAACGATGACCTGCCCCATTTTGTGGAAGTGAACGGCAAGCCCTGGCTGGTGGTGCCCTACAGTTTTGAGACCAATGACGCCCGTTTCTGGCGAGGCGGACTGGTCAGCGTCAACGATTTCTACGAGTACCTCAAAGACGCCTTCGACTGCCTTTACCAGGAAGGTCAGACCCATCCCAAGATGATGTCGGTGGGCCTCCACTGCCGTATCACCGGTCTGCCTGCCCGGTCTCGGGCAGTGGCGCGGTTTTTGGAATACGCCCGGGGGTTCGATGGAGTGTGGTTTGCCCGCCGGGATGAGATCGCCCGCTGGTGGCTGGAGCACTATAAGAGCGGGTAGAAAGGTTCCTGTCCTGGGGTGGAGCTAGTCAGCTGGGACCGCGGCTTCAGCCGCGTTGAAAGCCGGCATGACCTCCTGGGCGAACCACTCCAACTGTTCCAGGATGACTTGCTGCGGGGTGCCCGCTGGTTGTCCGACGCTGATCCGCTCCAGCCCTGGATACTCGGCCTCCACCACTTTCAATTGTCGAATAATCTGTTCTGGCGGCCCGCAGAGGAAACCGCCCCGTTCCACCGCCCGGTCGAGGCTGGGTAGCCCGGCGACCGGCGCCCGCCTGGGGTCGCCCATTGCCTCGATCTGTTCGTCGGAAAGGCTGCGGGCCAGGCGCAAGGGGCCGAACATCTTCAGGTTTTCTTCATAGTATTTCGCGGCCTCTTTGATGGCCTGTTCCCGAGTATCTGCCAGATAGAAGTGGTACCCAATGCTCAGGTTTGCGCCCAGTTGCAGCTCCCTACCGGCCCGCATCTGGGCTTGCTGGTAGGCCATCACCACGTCTCGGATGGCCCCGCCTTCGGCCACGCCCCCGCCGATGATGCCCTTGATGTTGTGCTGGGCCATGAAGTCCAGGCCCCGGGGAGTGGCGCTCTGGATGGGCTGCCAGCATTCCACCGGTCGGTTCCTGGGTCGGGGCACCAGGGTTATCTCCTCCAGTTCATAACCCCGGTAAGGCACCCGAGGCGGAATGGTGTAATTCTGGCCCCGATGGGAAAAGGAACGTTGGTTGAAGGACTTGAAGATAATCTCCACCTGCTCTTCAAACAAGTCCCGGTTGGCGGCCTGGTCCAAGAGTGGAGATCCGAAGGTCTCGACCTCCCGGGTATGGTAGCCCCGGCCCACGCCAAAGATGACGCGGCCTCTGGTTAAAATATCGGCGGTGGCAAAGTCTTCGGCCAGGCGCAGGGGGTGCCACATGGGGGTAATGTTGAAACCGCAGCCCAGGTTGATCCGTTCCGTCAGATGGGCCAGGTGGACGCTGAGCAGCAGGATATTGGGGAGGCACTCGTAGCCTTCGGGCTGAAAGTGATGCTCGGCCATCCAGAAGGTGTCATAGCCGGAGCGGTCCATCAGTTGCGCGATGGCTAGCGATTTGTCAAAGGCGGTGGCCAGGTGCTGGTCGGAGTAGGAGCGGTCGTTGACCGGAGTGCCGCCGTAGCCGACGTCTTCCATATCGACGTGGCCGGCGAAGAGACTATCGAACTTGGTGATCACTAGTCGTCTCCTGGATCAGAATTGCTGGATCAGAATTGCTGGATTAGAATTGACTCAGTAAAACCTATTCTAGCCGCCGGGAGTAGTCTGTCAACCGGCTCAATCCGCGATTAACGGGCGTATAGCGATTAACAGGCGTATAATGGAACGTGCGATACCCGCAACCATCCTGATCCAATCATCGTGATCTATCGTATTCTACCGTAGTGTTCTACCGTAGCGTTCTACCGTAGCGTAGAATCAAGCAGCGTATAACCTGGCAGAATCTAGGACACCGGGAGACACCTTTTCGATATGCTAGAAGGCGGCATTTACCCTTTTCTAATTCCCTTTGGGCGGACTGTGGCCGGATTCTGTGTTGGGGTAGTGCTGGGCATTTTCGGTGGTTGGATGGCGATCACCTTCAATTACATGATCGAGTTCCCCTGGTCGCTGGAAGTCCACCGTAATATTTACATTTTCGGCATCGGACTGGGGGGCGGTCTGGGCGCCTACTGTGCTTGGATGAACTTTGGCGTGAAGTGGTATTTGATTGTGGCGACGATACTGCTGGTGCTTGCTGGCGGTGTCGTTGGGGCGTACCTGGGATTGGAGTACGGGAAGGTCGTCGAGCCCAACTACCTGGGCCGCCGCTACACCATCGACAATATGATGCATTGGGGTGCGGCCATCGGAGGCATCACGGTAGCCACGGCGCTGGGTCTCTTCAATTATGTAAAGAATCTGGGCCGGTAACCCCGGAAATAGCCCCGGAAACCGTTGGGTAAAGGGGTCGTGCATTTAGCCAAATCACAGCTTCCGCAACCGGGGCATGAATATCGCCATGGTCAGGGCCAGGGCCGCCAACCCCACACCGTTCACCAGCAACGCGATTCTGCTGCCGCTCAGGTCTGCCAGGTACCCAATCTGTAGCTGACCCAGCGGGGCGGTGCCGACGGCTACCGTCCACGAACCCATTGCCCGGCCTCTTTGCTCGTTGGACACGCTGGACTGGAGCAAGCTCTGGTGCAACACGTCGGTGATGGCGGCCATCACATTGACCAGGGTTACGAACACCAGGGCCATCCAGAAGGTTAGCGACTGGCCCAGGAGGATCTGGCCCACTCCGAATAGACCCAGCGTCACCAGCAAAAATACTCCTTGCCGTTGGACCTGGCCCAGGACTGAAAGGGCGAATACCCCCAGCGCGCCGCCAACGGAACGGAAGGCGACCAGGACTCCCAAGCCGACTGGCCCCACCTTCAAGACATCCAGCGCCAGCACTGGTATCATTACCTGGTGGGAGAATCCCAGAATTTCAACGGCTACCGTCGAAACTAGCAGTACCAGCATCACCCGGTTCGACCGGAGGGCTCGAAAGTAGTTGAGCAGGTTTTCCTTGAGGGACTCCCGGCCGGTTGATGACCGTCCGCCCAGCCGCCGCAGGAAATGGATCAGTAGCGCACCGGAAAAGTAGCTGGCGCTCATGGTCAATATGGACACCGCCGGCCCGTACCACTGGATTAGCCAGCCGGCCGCTAACGCCCCGAGGACCTCTCCGGCCCGCTGGGCCAGACTGATGGCTGCGATCCCGCTGACCGCCCCGCTGGCGCCGACAATGTCATAGGCGTATACTTGCCGGGCGGTCAGGTTAAATGCCTGCAGCGTACCCAGTAGAAAAGCGAACAGTATTAGCGGCCAAAGGGTGAAGTTTCCGGTGTATAGCAGTGCCACCATCGCCAGGGTGGTCAGCATCATTCCCCAAAGCGAATAGCGCATCAGCGCGCGGCGGTCCAGCCGGTCGGCGACGGATCCGGCGGCCAGCCCCACCAACAGATTGGGAAGTGAACGCACGGCGTAAAGCTCGGCGACCTTGATCACCGAGCCGGTCAATTCGTACATCAGCCAGACCAGTATCACCTGCTGCATGCCCTGGCCAAACTGGCTGCAAAGGGTGGAGGCCCACAACACGCGCAGGTCACGGAAGCGGAAAGTCCCGACCAGACGGCCATAATGAGACCGGCTGGAGGCAACCCGGGACGCTGGGGGGTTCTCGTCTGAAGATGGCATGGATGGTCAAGAAACCGGAAGCAGCGGAACGGATTCGATGGCCTGACGTTGAGTCTATCACAACCTGAATGTCGATATTGCGGTTGGGCAGGGGCTTATGGCGACATCGCCAGTTGCTTGATAGAGTAATTCAGGTATGGCGGGGCTTGAAAGATAAGGGCAATTCTGGCAAGATAGTTGCATGAGAATTGGTGCTTTTGAAATAGATGAGCCAACCCCGGAATTGAAGAACCCTCACGTTTTTGCGATGGTCCGTCCCTGGGTGGACGTCGGCAGCGTTGGAAGCCTGACCCTTACCC
>Ga0214472_10009163_pt1 | contig 10322 bp, 3 predicted proteins | sample RVTome_6_FD_207662 | JGI IMG/M metagenome (GOLD analysis project Ga0214472, IMG submission 207662) | Soil microbial communities from uranium-contaminated site in the Upper Colorado River Basin, Wyoming, United States - RVT140D175 | ecosystem: Environmental > Terrestrial > Soil > Contaminated >...
GTTAAGCGGCACTCGCGCCGTTGGCGCTCGTACCGCTTAACGGGCCGGGAGCTGTCCCTCGTGACTGTTGGCGGCAGGGGTAACAGGAATAACAGCAATGGATCATAATGGAATGGGGATAAGATACGGAAGTGACCGGCGCGAGTGCCGCCTAACAGTCGCTCGAGCGGTCACCGCGCTACGCGCGGCTGCGCCCTCATCGTTGAATGACAAGATCAATATTGTCATTCAACATTCGGATGCCGCTCAGCTCAGGAGAAAAGGGGTCAAGTCTATGTATTAATGTTTTTAATGGCTCGTTCAACGGCTTTTGCCAGTCCCGTATCTTGCTTCATCCTCATTTCAAATCGACTGTTAGATCCCGAAACACTCCCATAATGACTTAACCCAAAATAGTCCGCAATATCGGTAAGTGGTATTGCTGTCATCTTTCGTGTTACGTAAATCGATGCACTACGCGCAAGGTTCTCTTGTCCACGTCCTCTTACTGGATTGAAGATGGTCTCTCGGTTTACCTGAAATACCTGGGCAATTCTGGCCACAATCTCATCTGGCGTTATTGATTGAAGTGACCGGCGGCTTTCAGGTTGTTCTTGATGAGATGTAATACCTTTCATCTGTCGTTGCATAAAGCGTACACTTCCCAGTACCGGGGCGAGTTTCTTCTTTTGATAAAAGTCCAGGGTCTCTTGATCTATGCCTGCCTCAACAAAGGCCTGATACCGCTTTTGCCGCTTACGTTGTCCGATCATGTCAAGGGTCGTTTTCAGTATTAACCATTGCGGTGCATTTGCATGCCCAATAAATGCTTGATAACTTGACCATGGATAATCCTCTCCTTTTTTGGTCATTCCCGCTTCAACCGGGTTCCGGTGAATATAGCGACTGACATTGAGTAAATAGCTATCGGCGTCGATCAATATGGCCTTGTAACGGCCCCGATACAAGGGGCCATCCTTTTTCTCAGTACGGTTATAGCGTTGGGTATACACGCCATTTAAATGACGCATGGCACGGCTCAAATTGGCCTGCCGGGTTCGTAGTAGTACATGATAGTGGTTCCCCATCAGGCAATATGCATGGGTTTCTACCTGATACATCGTGTTGATTTCACGCAGCAGTTCTAGAAAAATCAGCCGGTGTTCATCATGTGCGTAGATCGCTTTCCGACCAGTCCCACGATTCATCACATGATAGTAGGCGCCTGGGTATTCAATTCGCAGGGGGCGTGGCATACACACATCATACGCCTTTAATAATAATTAATAAATAGACTTGACCCCTTAGACTGGGTGGGGTGTTCTATAAAAACTAATAATCAATGTTTCTTTTTTGTAATCTTTATATTCTCAGGGCGGCTTCCTTCCAACATAGTTGGTTTTATGCCATTAACATATAGCTGATAAACTTCGATGTTAACTTGATTTCGATCAGGGGATTTAAAAAAACCAACTACAAGTCCGTCATTTGTATAAACCCAATCTTTAACGTCTTTACTTTGCAATAACCATTTTTCTAATTCAGTATTGTTATTGAAATTTAACTGACTATCTTCTGCAACAATACGCGGACTAAATATATTCCATATGCTTTGCTCCGCTGGATCATAAGCACCAAGAAGCCCCAACCACCGTTCTTTTCTTGGAATTAAGGTTCTTAACTCGTCATATTCATCCCATTTATACCTTCTCACTAATGGCGCTATATATTCAATTGAGACAGTACCGTTTTTATTTGTTGCTTCAATAATCACTTCTGAATTCAATGCCAACTCCGTAAATAGATATGGCTTATTCTGTTTATTAACTTCACCGCATGACACCAGCACGATACAAACAATACAGATAATTATTTTTTCACAATTCCGGATAATCATTAGCGTCGCGTTCTGTACCAATTAAAAAATACACGTTCTCTCGGAGGCGTGTATGGATGAAACGACAAGTTAATATCACATTGTGCAATACAGTCACTAACGCTCGAATTGCTATCACACTCGCTTTTGTTTTCACAATTATTTATACATACATCATGCTCATAATAAGCCCTATCCCTAGGGTCTATCGGTGGCACAAACCCTGGGTCACCCTCTCGTGGAAAATTATCACTTTCGCTCCATCCAGAACCGTCCCAATTTGTTTGCCCATTTACACGACCAGGCCCACCCCAGTTTCCATACCAGTTAAACGTCAGTAGCCCATAAGGATCGATGTAAATAATTGGATTGTTACGAACATAGGTATATAAGTTTACAACATCGCCTTGAAACAGTATCGGATCTTTGCTCGTCCACCTCCCCGTCTGTGGATCATAATCTCTAGCTCCAAAACGAATCAAACCTGTGTGTTGATCATAAAGTCCACCCGCAAATCCAAACGGCTGAAAACCCGGATTTGTGTCATTCAGGATATTCCCGAATTCATCATAATCGATTTGTTGAGCAATTGTACCATCGGCAATATTAATAATTAACCTTGGACTCCCCAGATGATCACTTATTATCCGGTAGGTATTACCACCCTTGATCATGTAGTCAGGGATATTGGCCTTTGATCCATAGACAAAGCGGCTAACGACATTATTATTACCATCGAGTTCTGCCACAGGATTAAGCTGGTCCTGATACAGGAATCCCTGAGTCAGCGCTCCATTAACTTTCTTGCCTATACGCCTGTTACTGCCATCAATAATGTAATCTATAGTGACATCTCCGGGTAATACCGCACTCATAAGATTACCCAGGACATCGTAGACATAAGTGGTTGTTATACCACTCTCGGTCTTGGAAGCCAGCTCCCCATTTGCCGTGTAAGTATATGTAACCCCGTTGTAGCTGGTAAGGCGATCCTGTGCATCGTAGCTGGCCGTAATTGCCCCATTAACGTTTGAGCCACCAATGCGGTTACCATTGGCATCGTAGCTATAGCTCGCCGTAGTTATATTATTGGTTTTGATTTCGGTTAATCTGCCCACTAGATCGTAACTATATGTATAAGTTGTCGTCGTACCGCCAACAGTCTCTGTCTTGTCAGTGATGCGACCAAGTTTATCGCGGGTGAAACCGGCACTGTATAGATTGCTGCCATTGCTAGCACTGATACCTGCCAGCTCACCAAAGCTGTTATAATTACGGCTCGTAACGGTATTGCCTAGACTGGTACCGACAATCAGGCCATTTTGAGGATCTCTAGCTAAAGAAAGACTTCCTGCCTGAGTCAACAGCCCATCGTCGTCATAGCCATAATTGACGGTATCACCATTCACACTGAGAGATGTCAACCTGAAGTTATTGTCATAGCCACGACTCACGCTACCAACGATGGAACCTGTCCAGGTTTCGCTGATGGGTAGAAAACCGTCATAACTGAAAGTAAGTTGACTATCAGGCGCGCTAATCTGACTTAATTGTCCAGTGGCTGCATTATAATCGTAATCCACGACTCCTCTCGGAATCGTGATGGTATTCAGCTTACCGTCTGTGTCGTAGCTAAAATCCACCGTCAGGCCATCGGGCCGGGTAACCAGATCCAGTTGTTTATCCAGGTTATAGGTGTATTGGGTAATATTGGCTCCCGCCCCTACATCCGGCGGAATGTACTGGGATTCAAGATTGACCGCCGTGTAATTAAAAATATGGGCGGCTTTGCCTGGTGGCTGGATGGAAGTGAGGTTACCATTGGCGTCATAGGTATAGTTAATGAAACTGCCGTCGGGCAAGGTCTGAAGAGTTACTCTGCCGGCCAAGTCATAATCAAAGTTAACCACACGATTCAGAGAATCGGTGATAGTATCCAGATAACCATCAAAATCATAGCTTAGCGTTGTGCTGCGTAGGTCCGCGCCTGCCCCTGCAGTAACACTGATTAAACGGCCCCTGGAATCATAGCCATAATGAACTGATTCAAAACTAGATATATCCTCTTGCAGGACACGGCCTAATGCATCTATGGTAGATACATATTGTCGGTTTTCGGGTGTCACTGTCGTCAATGTTCCGAGCGCATTATTGTATACTATTTGATAATCCGAGCTGTTTATTGTCACTGTGTCAGTCTGTTCGTTCAGAGACAAAGCGTCGTCAGGATTATCGAGGCTGACTACGCGCTGTGTTGATAGTGAAGAAACCAAACCACTTGGTGTAGAAACTGTCATTTGGCTAATTATAGGTGCTTGTATGCCAAGGCGTGGATCGGAATCGCGCTGCAGGTATATTTCAGTACCATCTACATTGGTGGTTGTAGTGCTGCCATCAGAGGCTAACACTCTGGAGGTACTTGTACTATCCGGCAGGGTTGTTGTATGTAATCGGCTTCCGTCTGCCAGATTATCAACCCGGTAATTAATGGTACGATTGAGTGCGGAACTCATATTAACTTCAAATCCTTGCGCAAGATTTGTGCGGTCAATCTGCCAATTCCCCCCCGCTGCATTTTCATCAAGAACTAAATAACCAAGAGCGTTGTAAGTCATCGTAGAGTCATTTCCCCTTGGATCGCTAATCGATAACAACAGACCTTTGTTACTATAGGTCATATCAAAGCTTTCTCCTGCAGGATTACTAACCTGGCTGAGATAACCATTTGCATCGAGGATTAGACCTGTATACTGGCCGTCAGGTGCTATTAGCCCAACGGGCATACCGGATGCACGTTGTATTTCCGTAACATCACCATCACCGTCAATGATCTGAACAAGGTAGCCATTGACATCATAGATAAATTCATACAACGTCGCTACTGTCAGGGCATGCAATGTCCGCAAATGACGGCCATCGGAATCAAACTGATATAGCAACTCACCATTTTCCGACGCTATGGTGATAATGGAGTTTTGACTGTCCAAATCCAAAGGCGGAATATTTATCACACGCCGTATCCGTTCATTGAAGGTATCCGTAATATAAAGATCATGGTCATAACCAACAGCAATGGCCAATGGGTAACTCAATCCCGCTTGGGTAGCGATTCCACCGTCACCGAAATGACTAAAAGCGTGATCGTAATTTCCTGCAAATGTGGTGATGATACCCTTGGTGTCAACACGGCGAACAATCCCATTAAATTCTGAAACATATAAATTTCCAGTCTTGTCTACATCAATGCCTAGGACATCTATTGCAACTTCCGTTGCAGGAACACCTTCAATGCCATTGAAATTATTATTGTTATTTCCATTTCCTGCTACCGTGGTAATAATGCCTCTTGGATAAACTCGCCGCACGACTCTACTATTCGCATCGGCGATGTAAAGACTGCCATCATCGCCAATCGCTATCGCTGAAGGAAAATTCAGTCGGGCATCAAGCACTGGACCTCCGTCACCACTGTTACCCTGAACACCACACAGGCCTACAATCGTTGTAATTATTCCTTCGGGATCGACACGCCTGATACATCCTGTGGCGCCTATATAGAGATTATTGTTTTTATCCAAAGCAATGCTTGCTGCCTTGCCAAGTGTGGCTTCTGTTGCATGGCCTCCATCACCACTGAATCCCAGAACGCCTGTTCCTGCGACAGTGGCAATCAGACCATCCGGGGTTATTGTAAAAACGAGGTAACCATTTAACGGCGATACTTTGGATAAGACGTAAAGACTCTCATCCGGTCCCACCGTAACCGCGTAAGGTTCCCCAATTGCAGCAGCCGTTGCAACGGCCCCATCTCCAGAATAAGAATTAGTGCCATCACCAGCAACCGTCGTGATAATCCCATCGGGACTGATTTTTCGAACGTGAAATGTAAACTCATCAGCAAAGTACACACTCCCGTCTGCCCCAACATCAATCGATGATGGATAACTGATCCGTGCTTCTGTTGCTGGACCACCATCTCCACTATATCCCGAAATTCCCATTCCGGCATATGTCGTTATCACCGGATACAGGCTTTCGGCGCTTCGTCTGTCGCCCGTTCCAAAATATAGGTCTTTATAGACGGGATCAAAGCTATGTTGTACATCCAGCGTCCATCCACCCAATCTCTGGTTATCCCATGGCAGGCCAATTTTAGCGGACTGCTCCAACCATAATGTCACTTCCAAATTGCGCTTATTGGCACTAATAGGTCCAGCGCCAAATCCCCCAAAAGCACGATCAAAAGCCTCCCATGAGTTATAATATACTGCATCATAGACATAGCCTATACGCACTATCGCGGTTTGCCTGCCCTGTATCTGTCTACCATAAACATCTCGACCATCCCAGGTAAATGTATAGTGCTGTAAAGGTAATGCAGGAAAGCTTTGCTTAACTATCTTGCCTGCCACTGATATCTCAACATCAATTCGTTTGAGATCGGCCGGCACAGAATCACCACTCAAGGGGATATCAAGAGTATTCGCCGCGACACGTCCGGCCACGCGATCACTTCGATAATTCAGTGTAAATGGGGTGCCAGTTATCGGAATAACTTCACCCAGTGTTTGATTTTGACATTCAATGATGGAGCCGTCTTGACATTCAGGATCATCCTGCTTGTCTACTGGATCTCCCCTCATTGGAGGTGGTGCAGGTTGCTCTGCATCTTCAGGTGGGCCATAAGGCCAGTTGTGGTCCCAGGGAGTGAAATGTGTAATCGGTACCCTCCACAAACTTTGACCAGGTGTATAAAGGCTTGCCAACCGTTCACGCTCAGCATCAGTGATGCCTAAGGCACTCATTGCAGTAGCATCTGCCGCTACCCCGCTGCCATCAATATCCAATTCCGCCAAACTTGAGGCATTGATTTCCAGGATCTGGATAATACGACCGTTATCGGATGGTACCCATACAGCACGTTTTTTATCATAATAACCCGTAGGCACGGCGTCACCCACTGGAAAATCCATGAAATTTTCTATATAAAAGGGAACCGGCTGACTGAAACGCACTTCTTCAGCCCCCGCCGCCGTTGACTCATCCACGCTTAACTCTACCGCGTAGGTATAACCGCTTGTGGAAGGTAACTCTCCCGGCATCGTGTCAGGACCATTTTCTCCCACAGTATATTCAGTCGCACGAACACTCAACGTAGAAAGCGGTTGTGTAATTCCACCAGTCAAGGACATTTCAGCTTGCGTACCCTGCGGGAACATAATAATTGCACGACGTGTACCGGCATCATCGGTGACTACACTGCCTTGAGCAATCTGCAGCGGGATTCCCGCACTTAGATCGATCGTGGTAACCGAGGGATCAACGGGAATCATCACAACATCAGGCACTAGAACATAGTCCTGCCATGGCACGCTCACCTTTCGTTGGACGGGGAGATAACCGGCTTTTTCATATTCAACTGTCAAATATCCACCACCATTAACAGCCAGATCAAACATCCCGTCCAGGCGGCTGACAGTCCAGCCAAACTCGGAATGATTGTTAATAGTGATCGTAACACCTGTGAGCGGCTGATTGTCACGGCTGAGCACGGTACCGCGCAGCACAGCGACGCGTTCAGGTTCAATCGTACCTTCAACAACACCCGATTGAATAGTATTGGTACCGGTATAGAGAAAAGCAGTTGCCGTAGCCATAGTGGTGGCAATTGTTGGATCTACAGGTGGCGCTACCTGAGCAGGATCAGGAGGTATATCCGGTTCACCATTCTGTTCAGCTACAATAATAATGACTGTCGCAGTACCAATATTATCTGCAATATCCGTTGCGATCACGTCGAGTATATTTGTTCCTATAGGAAGATTAAGAACATGACTGAAATTTCCACTTGAATCCAATGACACTGTTTCGCCATTTATCGTGACAGTAGTTATACCGTTAAGCTCATTAACCTGGCCCGTTATCACAACCTCTGGATCAATCACTGTCGAGCCACCAAGTGGCGAATTGATCGTGATTACAGGCGCTGTTTTATCAAGATTTATAAAGGTAGCAATTGTTGCACTGTTGCCCGCAACATCAAGGGCATTAGCAAACATAGGCTGATTCTCACCTTCAGAAGTAACTGTTTCAGTACCTTGGCATACATCAGTCCCGGAAAGATTATCAGTACATATGTAACTTATATCAACATCGCTATTATTCCATCCAGCAGCATTAGGCAGAGGGTTCAATGTTGGCTGAATAGTCGGCGGCGTTTTATCAATACTCAAGAGCACTAAAGTGGCAGCACTATTACCCGCCAGATCTGTCGCAGTTCCCGTAAATTCTTGAAAACCTCCTTCTGTAGTCACGCTGACGGGACCCGTACAATCAGAAATACCACTAAGAGCTTCCGCACAGGTAAACGAAATCAAAACGTCTGTGTTATTCCAGCGCAATAAGTTTGCAGCCGGTTCTATTTGCGAAGTTATTGAAGGCACTGTTTTATCAATGTTGAACGTCACTGTAGTTGTGGCTGTGTTACCCGCATTATCGATCGCCGTGCCTGCAACTACCTGACCTTCTCCTTCAGTGGAAACAGTTACTGGTTCTGAACAGGACGCAATGCCCGACGTTACGTCATCACAAACAAAGGTGACGGTGACATCCTGATTGTGCCATCCTGCAGGGTTGGGCTGCCGGGAAAGCACTGCTTCAATGGTGGGAAGATCATCGTCAATTGGAGTTGAAATCCGGACCGTATCCGGTGCGCTGTCTATCCGCCCATCATTGACCATCAGGGTGATGACATAGTCTCCGGGTGCGTCTATGGTAAAACCCGGTGTCAAACTGTCCGCACCGGCGAGTACTGCTGTACTTCCTGCAGGTATCGATTGAAAGCTCCACTGATAGGTTAAGGAATCCCCGTCAATGTCCGTCGAACCCGAGCCATCAAGGGTAACCGTTTCTCCCACCATAGCCGTGACGTCTGGTCCGGCATTGGCAACAGGTGGGGTATTGGGTACTTCTATCGATGTGTAATAAATTGTTGGCGTGAAAGTAAATTTGGTTTTTCTGTCCGGTTTCTTGAAAATAACGAAACGGATATGTGTTTCCCCTGGATCCAGCACTGAATCGATAATCTGATGATATGGAATGCCTTCTGTGCTGGTTGTGGTCGGCCAACTGACAGTGACCGATGATGGTGAAATGTTTTCTATCGCAAGATAAAGTGGACCCGTAAGTGGGACATCGCCGTCATTTGTGAATACAATCGCATAGGTTTCATATTTGTTGAAGGGATTGAGATCGATTTTTATGGTATTGAAGGTAACATTGTTTGCTACCTGAAGGTCATTCAGAGAGATCGATGCAAATGCGGAGGATGTATAGAATACGAAGGCAAGTAATACTGGTAACCACCGGCACGGAATTACAAAATCTCGCCGGACATACATATTACCCTCCCCTTTAAAAATTGTTTTTGTTATTTATACAATCCAGGCAAATGCTGGATATTGATTATTATCATAGTAACTGTTTCTAACATACGTAGATTGCACTGCTGTTAAAAGTGTATATTTCAGTATTATTTTGTGAAATATTCACCTCATGCAACCGTAAGCTACTGATTCATAATAATCGGTATTTTTATCCTGCGATGTTTTCTGCGCGTTTGCATATCAATATGATTATCTTCGCCTTGACGTTGAACACTATGAAGGATCGGCGCAATTGTCAATTGCCCAAAAAGGCTAGCCCTTTTGGGCTAGCCTTTTTGGTTAGGACATTCTGATCAACTGTTCGTGAGGGTTTCAGCAGCAGGAAAATCAGTGATCTGCGTACTACGGCTGATCGAGGAAATAAAGGGGACGCCCAGGAAATTCTAACACCTCATTCCCTTTATAATCGTCTTGGTCGATCAGGCTACGAAGGACAGGCGGCTTACCGGCAACTATTCCGGCCACATATCAGTAAAACAGACATCGAGGCGATCCGGGCAGCGACGAACGAGGCTTGGGTATTGGGCAATAATCGGTTTAAGGCTAAGATTGAGCGACTATCAGGTCGGCGTTCTGCTCCACTTCCACGGGGTCGGCCATGGCTAGAGGAGGAAAGAGCGATGATTAATTCGAGGCTGACCCTATATTATTCAAAGAAACTCATGAACTCGTCCGCAAGTAGCGTATTCGATTTGGCTAAGGTGGTCACCGTTACTCTGCTTCTATGCAATTTCGCAGTGTTCGCACAAACGCCACAAGAGCATGTCCATCAGATGTCGCGCAGCGTAATGCCCTTCGACATGCAGAAAACCATCCACATCTTCAAGATGACAGAGTCGGGGGGTGTAGAGCGGGTCATTGCCAGAGATCCGAACGACATCGAACAGGTTGTACTGATACAACAGCATCTCAAGCATGAAGCTAAAAGATTTCAGCACGGTGACTATTCAGATCCAGCAACGCTGCATGGCACAGACATGGCGGGGCTTAAAGAACTCCAAGCCGGGGCTGCGGGTATCAAG
>Ga0214472_10009164_pt1 | contig 10321 bp, 11 predicted proteins | sample RVTome_6_FD_207662 | JGI IMG/M metagenome (GOLD analysis project Ga0214472, IMG submission 207662) | Soil microbial communities from uranium-contaminated site in the Upper Colorado River Basin, Wyoming, United States - RVT140D175 | ecosystem: Environmental > Terrestrial > Soil > Contaminated >...
GGTCATGTTAATTATCAAAATCTCACCTATCCTTTTTTTTTAGCGTCGGTTGTTATAAAAGCGGCAGGGTGCGGGACCGGCTAAGAGTCTTCGCCCTCCCGTTTGCGACATACGCTCCGCATCGCTGGTCAAGCATCTGGCTGTGCTATTTCCTTTTCGATCGTTTTGCCGCCGCGGCGATCGCTTCGGTCGCCGGGTTGCCAAGCGATAGCTGGCGTCCGTCGGGAAAGGTGATCTCCGCGGCGCTCGCACGGGTGTCCCCATCGTGAGAGGCGAAGCCATCCACCTTGATTCGGGTTCCGGCGGGAAGCGAATTGCGGTTCCATCCACGGCGCAGCAGCGTGCTCGGTGCGCCGCCTTCAACACGCCATACGACCTTCTTGTTGGTCTTCGGATCGACGGTGTCGATATGGATCCATGAATGCGGGTTTACCCATTCGAACCGGATCACCTTGCCTTCTATCGTCAGCGGCTTGCTGGCGTCGAATTCCACCGAAAAGGAATGATGCGCCCAAGCGATCGTCCCGAGGGATGCCGCCAGCGCGACGCCGGTTGCGCCAGACAGAACACCTAACCTTGCAGACATAGATATTCTCCCGATTGCCCCGTGCAGGTTGTCCCTTTTTGCGAGGCGTCAACACCAGACAGGATGGCTGTCTATGCCGTGTCGGAATGCGGCACATTGATCTGCATCAACCGTCCGAGAGCAACGAAATTCGGGCCAGTTTGATCGCCGTCAATGTCGCGTCACGCGCATCGGCTCAGGGCGAATGACATTGAGTGTTCCAAGGGAAGGGAAAACTCCATGGACAGGGTAATTGCGCGTACCGGCATCTGGTACGCCATATTGATGCTCGCCTTTATGGGCGCGGCTTTTGCAAAGGATAGCGGCTTCGCGCTGCACATGGCGATCATCGCCGTCGCCGCGCTGGTCGCGATCTGGGGCGTTGGTCACAATACCGATTTTGCGGCAATCGCCGAGGGCAAGCCGGTACCGCTGCCCGACCAGTCGAAATATGACGACGCGCCCATTCGCTGGGGCGTGATCGCCACCGTTTTCTGGGGCATCGCCGGGTTTCTCGCCGGATTGATGATCGCCCTCCAGCTGGCCTTTCCGCTGCTCAATGTAGAGCCGTGGTTCAATTTCGGCCGGCTCAGGCCTCTCCATACTTCGGCCGTCATCTTTGCTTTCGGAGGCAATGCGCTGATCGCCTCATCCTTCTACGTGGTGCAGCGCACTTGCCGGGCGAGGCTTGCCTTCCCTGGCCTCGCCCGTTTCGTTTTCTGGGGCTACCAGCTCTTCATCGTTCTGGCCGCGACCGGTTACCTTTTCGGCATTACCCAGTCGAAGGAGTATGCCGAGCCTGAATGGTATGTGGACTGGTGGCTCACGATCGTCTGGGTCGCCTATCTCGCCGTGTTCGTGGGCACCATCGTGAAGCGCCGCGAGCCGCATATCTACGTCGCCAATTGGTTCTATCTCGCCTTCATCATCACGGTGGCGATGCTGCATGTCGTTAACAATCTCGACATGCCCGTCAGTTTCCTCGGATCGAAGAGCTACCCGCTCTTCGGCGGCGTACAGGGCGCATTGGTGCAATGGTGGTACGGCCACAATGCGGTGGGCTTTTTCCTTACCGCCGGCTTCCTGGCCATGATGTATTACTTCGTGCCCAAGCAGGCTGAACGGCCGATCTATTCCTACCGGCTGTCGATCATCCACTTCTGGTCGCTGATCTTTCTCTACATCTGGGCCGGTCCGCACCACCTGCACTACACCGCTCTGCCCGACTGGGCGCAGACGCTGGGCATGGTGTTCTCGGTGATGCTGTGGATGCCCAGCTGGGGCGGCATGATCAATGGGCTGATGACGCTCAACGGAGCGTGGGACAAAGTCCGCACCGATCCGATCATCCGGATGATGGTATTAAGCGTCGCCTTCTACGGCATGAGCACGTTCGAAGGCCCTATGATGTCGATCAAATGGGTCAACAGCCTCTCGCATTACACGGATTGGACCATCGGTCATGTTCATTCGGGCGCGCTGGGATGGAACGGGATGATCACCTTTGCGGCGATTTATTTTCTGACGCCCCGCCTGTGGAACCGCGAGCGGCTTTACAGCCTTCGAATGGTCAATTGGCACTTCTGGTTGGCGACCACGGGTATCGTCTTCTACGCGGGCTCGATGTGGGTGGCTGGGATCACCCAGGGGCTGATGTGGGCCGAATATGGCAGCGACGGCTATCTGGTGAACAGCTTCGTCGAGACCGTATCGGCGCTTCACGGGATGTACCTGCTCCGCGCGTTTGGCGGGGTGCTTTATCTCGCAGGCGGGGCACTCATGGTCGTCAATGTCTGGATGACGATTGCCGGCAGGCTTCGCTCCGAGAAGCCGATGCACGACGCCGTGTACGACAAGGAGATGGATCGCCCGATTGTCCGTCAACCTGTGGTGCAGGGGGCCTAAACGATGAGCTTAACGACACAGCACAAGAAGCTCGAGCGCAACGTCACGCTGTTGGGCGCATTTGCCTTCGTCACCGTGGCGATTGGCGGCATCGTGGAGATCGCGCCGCTCTTCTGGATCGACAACACAATCGAGAAGGTGGAGGGAATGCGGCCCTACAGCCCGCTGGAGTTGGCCGGTCGCGATATCTATGTCCGCGAAGGCTGCTACACCTGTCACAGCCAGATGATCCGCCCATTCCGCGACGAGGTGGAACGCTATGGCCATTACAGCCTGGCCGCCGAAAGCATGTACGACCGTCCGTTCCAATGGGGCTCCAAGCGCACCGGGCCGGACCTCGCGCGCGTTGGCGGCCGCTATTCGGATGAATGGCACGTCCAGCACCTGATCAACCCGCAAAGCGTGGTGCCCGAAAGCGTCATGCCGCAATACGGCTTCCTCGCCGAGAACGACCTGGCGGTCGCCGATCCGGCAGCGAACCTCGCGGCGCTCCGGCTGCTGGGCGTGCCCTATACCGACACCGATATCGAAAACGCCGCAGCCGACCTGAAGGCGCAGGCCGATCCCGATGCCGATGCAGGCGACCTGACGGCGCGTTATCCCAAGGCGCAGCAGCGCGATTATGACGGCAATCCCAACCGCCTGACCGAAATGGACGCGCTGGTCGCCTATCTCCAGATGCTTGGCACGCTGGTCGATGTGAACAGCGCCGCTGCCCAGGAGAAGCTCGCTTCGGAGACCGGAAGATGAGCGGCCAATCCACATATGAATTCCTCCGCCAGCTCGCAGACAGCTGGGGCCTGCTGGCGATGGTGATCGTCTTCCTCGTCCTCGCCCTGTGGCCGTTCCGGCCCGGCTCACGCCATCGCAACAGCGAAGCTGCGAACTCGATATTCAAGGAAGAGACCGATGGCGAATAAGCGCATCGACGAAGCGACCAACACCGAAACGGTCGGCCATGAATGGGACGGCATCGAGGAACTCGACACGCCGATGCCGCGCTGGTGGCTGTGGACCTTCTACGCCACCATTGTCTGGGCGATCGCCTATATGATCGCCTATCCGGCATGGCCGATGATCGAAAAGGGCACTGAGGGCGTACTCGGCTGGACCAGCCGCGGACAGCTGGCTGCCGAGCTTGCCAGGCAGGACGAGGTCAAGGCGCCACTCATGGCGACACTCGCCCGGATTCCGATCGAGCGCTTGCCCGAAGACAGTGAACTGATGCGCTCGGCCATTTCCGGGGGGCGCGCCGCCTTCAAGGTGAATTGCGTGCAGTGCCACGGCGCGGGAGCGGCAGGTTCACCTGGCTATCCCAATCTCAACGATGACGACTGGCTATGGGGCGGGGATCTCAAGGCGATCGAATATACGATCGTCCACGGTGTGCGTGACGCCAACGGCGACGAGACGCGCTTCGCCCTGATGCCGGACTTCGGCTCGGGGATTCTCGATGCGGCGCAGATGTCGGCACTTGCCGACCACGTGCTGAGCCTTAGCGGCAAGGGACCGGCCAATGCCCAGGGCGCGCAGATCTTCGCGGATAATTGCGCGATCTGCCACGGCGCGGACGGCACGGGGCTGCGTCAATTCGGCGCGCCTAATCTCGCCGACGCAATCTGGCTATATGGCAGCGGAAAGGACCAGGTCGTCCGACAGATCAGCGGGCCGCGACACGGCGTAATGCCGGCCTGGGGTGAGCGGCTCGATCCGGTGACGATCAAGATGTTGGCGGCTTATGTTCATTCGCTGGGGGGCGGGGAAGACTTCGTGGAGGTCGCTGCAGATCCAGCGGTAGAGGCCGATGAACAGCCTTGACCCCGTAAAGCCGGCCGCGGCGTCGCCAGAAAAGCTCTACGAGAAGCGGAAAGCGGTTCACAACAAGCGGATCGACGGCCCATTCCGGCGATTCAAGTGGTTCGTGATGGCGGTGACCCTGGCGATCTACTACGCGACTCCCTGGATCCGCTGGGACCGCGGCCCCTACGCGCCCGACCAGGCGGTGCTGGTCGATCTCGCCAATCGCCGCTTCTACATGTTCGGCATCGAAATCTGGCCCCAGGAATTCTATTTCGTGGCGGGCCTGCTGATCATGGCCGGGATCGGCCTGTTCCTCGTTACCAGCGCGGTCGGCCGCGCGTGGTGCGGCTATTCCTGCCCACAAACCGTATGGACCGACCTGTTCCAGCATATCGACCGCTTCGTCGATGGCGACCGCAATGCCCGCATCCGCCTCGACGCCGCGCCATGGGGTCCGAAGAAGATCGGCAAGCGCTCGCTCAAATGGACGATCTACCTTGTCATCAGCTTCTGGACCGGCGGCGCGTGGATCATGTATTTCGCCGATGCGCCCACGCTGGTGCGCGATTTCTGGTCGGGCAATGCCGCGCCCGTCGCTTACGTGACCGTGGCCGTGCTCACTTTGACGACTTTCGTCCTCGGCGGCTTCATGCGCGAACAGGTGTGCATCTATATGTGCCCCTGGCCGCGCATTCAGACCGCGCTGATGGACGAAAAGTCGCTGGTGGTCACTTACAAGGATTGGCGGGGCGAACAGCGCGGCAGCCTGAAGAAGGCGGAGAAGAGCCCCGGCCAGTTCGGCGACTGCATCGATTGCAACCAGTGCGTTGCGGTCTGCCCGACCGGTTATGACATCCGCAACGGACCCGACATTGCCTGCATCACCTGCGCATTATGTATCGATGCCTGCGACAAGGTAATGAAGGATATCGGCCGCCCACGCGGGCTGATCGACTATGCGACACTGGAGGATTGTGAGCGCGAACGCGCCGGCGAACCGCCGCGCCCGGTGTGGAAGACACTGCTGCGTCCCCGCACGGTGATCTACCTTCTCATATGGTCCGGGATCGGACTTGGCCTGCTTTTCGCGCTGGGCACACGCAGCCGCACGGACATCTCGGTCGCGCCGGACCGCAATCCGCCTTTCATGCTGATGAGCGACGGCAGCGTGCGCAATGCCTATACGGTCAAGCTGCGTAACATGGAGACCCGGCCGCGCGACATGAAGGTGGCGCTGACAGGGCTCCCCGGCGCGCTGATGTGGACCGACGACATGCCCCGCGAAAAGGCCGCGCGCGAGATTGTGCGTACTGTCCCCGCCGATGCGATAGAACCGCTGCGAATCTATGTGATCGCACCGAGCAATACCGAGGCAGACGACTTCGCATTCTCGGTGGTCGCGCTCGACCAGCGGGGTGAAACCGATACGAGCGAAACCTATTTCGAGGCACCGGAGGACGAACGATGACGCAGCGTTTCACCGGATGGCACATGACCGGAGTTCTCGTCGCCTTTTTTGGCGTGGTGATCACGGTCAACTTCACCATGGCAAGCTATGCGAGGTCGAGCTTTGGCGGTGTAGTGGTCGAGAATTCCTATGTCGCCAGCCAGGAATATAATGGCTGGCTGGAAGCCGCCAGGGAGCAGGAAAAACTGGGCTGGACGGTCGAAAGCCACTGGCGCGGCGATCGTCATCTCGAAGTGAAACTGGCGGACGTACCCGACGACGCGCGGGTCAGCGCCGTGGCGCGCCATCCGCTGGGACGCCTGCCCGACCGCGAACTGAAGTTCCAGCGCGCCGACACGGCGCTGTTTATCTCGCAGGACGAGCTTCCCGCCGGGCGCTGGATATTGCGGCTGGAAGTGGCCGCAGGAGGCGACAGCTCGAGAAGCGAGCAGGAACTACAGTGACCGCCCTGATCCATCCTGCCCCTGCAGTCGAGCGCACGGTGATCGCCGTTCCGGGGATGCATTGCGCCGGCTGTATGAGCAAGGTCGAGCGGGGACTCTCGGCCCTCGCCGGCGTCGAGACGGCGCGGGTGAATCTCTCTGCACGGATGGTGACCGTGGACCATGATTCCGCGCTGGGCGAGCACGACCTCGTCAGGGCGCTGGGCGATCTCGGCTACGAAGCGCAAGTGCGGCGCGACGATTTGGCCCCCCGCTTCTCCGCTGCCCGCCCGCTGCTCGCTCCGCTGGCGGTTGCGGCCTTCGCTGCGATGAATGTGATGCTGCTTTCGGTCAGCGTCTGGTCGGGCGCGGAGGGCGCCACGCGGGAGCTGTTTCACTGGATTTCCGCGCTGATCGCAGTTCCGGCCATAGCCTATGCAGGCCAGCCTTTCTTCCGGTCGGCATGGAAAGTGCTCCGCAAGGGCCGCACCAACATGGACGTGCCGATTTCGCTGGGCGTCCTGATCGCGACCGGCCTCAGTCTCTATGAAACCGCCAGCGGCGGCGAACATGCATGGTTCGACGCAGCACTGATGCTGCTCGCCTTCCTCCTCGCGGGCAGAGTCCTCGATGCGATGATGCGCGACCGCGCCCGCGCCGGGGTGGACGCCCTGATCAGCCAGGCGGCGCAGGGCGCGATGGTGCTGGCCGGCGACCGTACGCTCACGTGGGTCGATGCGGCTAAACTCGAGCCGGGAATGGTAATGCGGGTTGCAGCGGGAGAGAAGCTCGCCGCCGATGGCGAGATCATGAGCGGAAGGAGCCGGTTCGACCAGTCGCTGCTGACTGGCGAAACGATACCGAAGGCGAGAGGCGAGGGCGATATCGCGCTTGCCGGCACCCTCAATCTGGATGCGCCGGTCGATGTACGGGTCAGCCATGTGGGGCACGATACGACGCTGGCCGAAATCGCGCGGCTGATGGAAGCTTCGACCCAAAACCGCTCACGCTATGTCCGCATCGCGGACCGCGCCGCCCGGTTCTATGCTCCCGCGGTCCATTTGCTCGCCGCGCTGACCGTGGCGGGCTGGCTGATGGCGGGTGCCGGGCTCTACAAAGCGCTTGTGATCGGCGTCGCGGTGCTAATCATCACCTGCCCCTGCGCGCTCGGCCTCGCGGTGCCGGTGGCACAGGTCGTGGCCAGCAGCGCGCTGATGCGCCGGGGGCTGATGGTGAAGGATGGCTCGGCGCTTGAACGGCTCGCCGGAATCGATCGCGCATTGTTCGACAAGACCGGCACGTTGACGCTGGGCCGACCGACCCCGGATCCGGTTTCGCTCGACACGCTGAGCACCCAGGAGTCCTCGGTCCTGCTGGCTCTTGCCTCGCATAGCCGCCATCCGCTTTCGCGCGCGCTGACCGACGCGCTGGTGGCCCGCGGAGTTTCGGCAGCCAAGCTCGAGAACGTCACCGAACGTCCGGGCGAAGGCATTTTTGCGCTGTGCCGCGACAGGCTTGTCGCGCTGCGCCGTCCGCAGGGCGGGGCCAGCGGCGGCATTGCCGTGGCCATGGAAATCGCCGGCGAGCCGACGAGGCTGATCCCCTTTGCCGACCGGCTGCGTCCGGAAGCCAACGAGGCTCTGGAGCAGCTTCGCAAGCTCGGGATCGAAAGCTCGATCATTTCCGGCGACAATGTGGATGCGGTCGCGGACGTCGCGCGTGCCACCGGCTTGTCGGCCCGGGCGAACTGTCCTCCGGCCGACAAGCAGGAGACGATCGAACGCTTGCGACGCGTAGGCCGCAAGGTCCTGATGGTTGGCGACGGGCTCAACGATGGTCCCGCACTTGCGGCAGCCGATGCTTCCATCGCGCCGGGCTCGGCCAGCGATGTCGGCCTGCAGGCGGCGGACCTTGTCTTCGTGCAGGCCTCTCTCATGGCGGTCCCGCGCGCGATCCGCGCCGCGCGCGCGACGATGCGTGTGGTGAAGCAGAATTTCGCACTTGCCGTCGGTTATAATGTTCTCGCCGTGCCGCTTGCGATTGGAGGCTTTGTGACGCCGATGGTCGCCGCCATCGCCATGTCGATGAGCTCGCTGGTGGTGATCGCCAATTCGCTCCGTCTGGCGGGGGCTGCCAAATGAGCATCGTTGCGTTCCTGATCCCCGTCGCGCTCGGCCTTGGCCTGCTGGGCCTTTGCGCCTTTTTCTGGGCGCTCAGGAACGGCCAGTTCGACGATCCGGAAGGCGCGGCCAACCGCATCCTGATGGATGAGGATGAGGATGAGGATGAGGACGAGGAATGAAGAAGCTGGCGATTTTCGGTGCGTTGGCGCTGGTTCCCGCCATGATAGGGCCGATCGAGGCAGCCGCCGCCGCCACGCTGAACACGAAGCTGTGCACTGGAGGAACCATCGCCGTCCCCCTGGGCGATCCACCTCCGCCGGGCACAGCCGCCACACCTTGCTGCGCCAAAGGCTGCCGATCTTCGGAATCCAAACGCCGGATTGATCGGGGACAATGATCAAATCCCGCATTGCTGCGAACCAGCATGCATGTGGCCATATCTACCAGACCTTCTGGCAACGCCGGTGCCGCGTTACACCAGCTTCCCCACAGCCGCCGAGTTCGGCCATGATGTGGGCCCGGCGCACTACGAAATGGCAATCGCCGGGGTTGCGGGGGATATCTCGCTCTATATCCATATCCCGTTTTGCGAGCGCATATGCTGGTATTGCGGGTGCAACACCGGCGCGGCCAACCGCAAGCAACGTCTGACGAGCTATTTGGAGGCGCTGCATCGCGAGATCGAGCTGGTTGCGGCATTGCTTCCGCAGGGGGCAAAGATACGCCGCATCGCTTATGGCGGAGGCAGCCCCAACGCCATCTCGCCGGACGACTTCCTGCGCTTGCATCACGCCTTGGGCAGGCAATTCACATTCGACGCGCCGACCGTCTCGGTTGAACTGGACCCGCGATCGCTCGACAGATCATGGGTCGGCGTGCTTTCCGACATCGGTGTTTCCAATGCCAGCCTCGGCGTGCAGACTTTTGCCGTGCATTGCCAGGAGGCGATCGGGCGAATCCAGCCGCTCTGCATGATCGAACACGGCGTACGCATCCTGCGCGAAGCCGGCGTCGGTTCGATCAATTTCGACCTGATGTACGGCCTGCCGGGGCAGACATGGCAAGACCTCCACGATACGCTCTCCCTGGCCTCGGATTTCGCGGCCAGCCGCATCGCGCTGTTCGGATATGCCCATGTGCCGCACCTGATCCCGCGGCAACGCAAGATCGACGCGAGGGCGCTGCCCGGCAGTGCCGAGCGCTTTGCCCAGGCTGCAGGCGGACACGAGTTCCTGCTCGGGTGCGGTTACCTTCCTGTCGGCTTCGACCATTTCGCGCTGCCGGGCGACCCGCTGGCGCAAGCGGCGGTGCTGGGCCGGGTGCGGCGCAACTTCCAGGGCTTTACGGATGACCCGTCCGATGTGCTGATCGGCCTCGGCGCATCGGCGATCAGCAGCTTTCGCGGCCTGCTTTCGCAGAACGAGAAGAATTCGGGCCGTTATCGCATGATGCTCTCGCAAGACCGCTTGCCGGTATCCGCAGGCAAGGCGCGCAGCGCGGAGGACCAGCGGCGCGGAGCCGCGATCGAGAGCCTGCTTTGCCGACACCAAGCGAGCGTCGATCCGGCAATGCTGCAATCGGCCATGCCCCGGCTAACGCCCTATCTCGATGCCGGCCTGTGCCATATCGACGGCACCACCCTGATCATTGCCGCCAATGCCTTGCCCCATGCACGCAGCATTGCCGCCGCTTTCGATCCCTATCGCCAGGATTCGGCCCGCCGTTTCAGTTCGGCGGTTTAGGGCTCTTCAGACTCTGCCATTCGGAGAAGAGGCGAATCCCAGCGCAGGCTGGGATCTCGTTCCTGAGGCCCGGCGCGTGCTGCCGGAGGCCCCTGCCTGCGCAGGGGCTCATCTAATGGGGGTTCTAAAACTCATGCGGCCAGCTTGCCGGCGTCGGCCCAGTTTCCGTGCAGGCCCTGGCGCAAGCGGATGGGCAGCATTGCGCGGCAGATCGGCCCTTTCGCGACATCGAGCGCATCGAAGATGCAAAGGTCCGAGTAATTGGTGACGTGGTTGTCGACCAGCGCAACGAGATA
>Ga0214472_10009165_pt1 | contig 10320 bp, 9 predicted proteins | sample RVTome_6_FD_207662 | JGI IMG/M metagenome (GOLD analysis project Ga0214472, IMG submission 207662) | Soil microbial communities from uranium-contaminated site in the Upper Colorado River Basin, Wyoming, United States - RVT140D175 | ecosystem: Environmental > Terrestrial > Soil > Contaminated >...
CATTGGAAAATCACTCGTTGAGGAATTTGTTCTGCTTGGATATGCGGTCTTTACCTGCGCGAGAAATAAGGTTGATATCCGGAATCTCGAAAAAGAATATTCCGCCAGAGATTTTAATGTACAAGGCATGTGTTCGGATCTTTCAAAAAAAGAAAATTGCAAAGCCTTTATTGAATTTGTTCTTGAAAGAACTGATAAAATTGACTGCATGGTTAATAATGCGGGAATTTTTCAACCGGGGAAAATACATGAAGAAGACGATTCTATTTTTGAAATGATGATGAAAATAAATCTGGACAGTGCGTACTACATTACTAAAGGATTTGTTCCTTTAATGAAAAAAAACAGATCAGGACACATTTTCAATATGTGCAGTACAGCAAGCATAATCCCTTATAGTAATGGAGGAGCTTATTGCATTTCAAAATTTGCCTTGCTGGGATTTTCTAAGGTTCTAAGGGAAGAACTTAAGGAATATAATATTAAAGTAACATCTGTACTACCTGGTGCAACTTTTACGCCAAGTTGGAAGGGTTCCGAATTGCCTGAATCACGATTTATGAAGGCTTCCGATGTCTCAAAAACTATTATTGCAGCTTTGCAACTTTCAAATCAGGCCGTGGTAGAAGAGCTGATCATAAGACCTCAACTGGGCGATATCTAGTCCTGTCTTTGAGCAATTTTTCTTGGGGCTTTAATTTCCTGTATTTCCCGGGAGAAATTCCGGTAAATTTTCTAAATGCATTATTGAATGATACCTTATTGTTAAAACCGCACGAGTAAGCAATTCCAATTAATGATTCATTAATATGATCGTTTGAGTTCATCATTCTAATTGCTTCTTCAATTCTGAAACCGTTTATAAAATCGTAAAAACTTTGTTCAAAGGAGGAATTAATAACCTGACTGACGTTATGAACACTTATTTTCAGCTTGTCAGCAAGATCTCCAAGTTTGAGATCACTACGGATAAATAATTTCTCACGGGTCATTAAAATTATTAGTTTGCCTGCATAGAATCTTACCGCACTTTCAGTAAGGCCTGATTTTTCATATTTTTCGTTCGGGAGGATTCCGGGCTCAGAAATCTCAGGCAAAAAATATCCCCGGTATCCGATAAAATAAATAATTGAGGCCATGCTGAGAGAAATTGCGTAATCATACTCCAACTTCAAAATTCCGGCATAAAAAAGTATATAATAGCTTATATAACTTAATGTAAAGCCCGAAAAGAGGATTGAATATTGAAAAAGAAATCTATCAATCCTGTTTTTAGAATTTTGATTTAATCCAACAATACGAAAGATTAAGAAATTGTAAAACAATAAAGATCCACATTCAAAAACAGGCATCGCTATTTGAAGAAAGCTATTTACATTTAAGATAGATAGAAATGAAAGAATCGTTATAAGCGGAAAAAAATAGAAGTGTTTCAGATCAGATGGTTTAAGCGCGTATCCCTTTACAGATTTAACATACAAGTAGGCGAGTGGGCCAAAAAGGAGTACTAATTTTAGAATGAAATTAAATATGAGTCCAAACCGGCTGGAGATCCCTGACCAGAAGAAGACATAAAAAATAAGCGTAATGGAAAACAATATGATCAAAGTCGACAAGAAATAATTCGCCTGACTTTTATTTTTCTTACTGAAGAGTATGGTGGCAAGAAAAATTCCCTGCGTGGCGGCAGCCAGGAACAAAAATGTCCAAAAAGTTAGTTTGATTTCAGGCATTTGAACGGGTTAACGCCGGGCAAATCCACAAAAACTAAACCACATTCGTTAGCGATTATCGTAAACAATTTGCCCGCCGACTAAGGTAAGTACGACAGAAGCGTTTCGGATTTCTTCCGCAGGAATGCCGAGCAAATTGGCGTTAATCATTACAAGGTCGGCGAGTTTTCCCACACTAAGACTTCCCTTGATATCTTCATCGAAACCAGCATATGCGGCATTAATGGTATATGCAATTAATGCTTCCTCAACTGTTATTTTTTCTTCCGGAACCCACCCGTCCGGGTTCGCTTCATCCAGCGTTCTCCTGGTTACTGCAGCATAGATTCCTTCCAGTGGAGCAGGAGGAGCTACGAACCAATCACTGCCGAAGGCCAGCCTTGCATTATTTTCAAGGAGTGACTTAAACGCATAGGTTGTTTTGATTCTTTCTTCACCGATTACATTTTTTGCCCATCTACCATCGTCAATGGCATGATAGGGTTGCATGCCGGGAATTACATTTTGTTTACTGAACCTTGGTATATCTGGTGGTGAGATGTGCTGAGCATGTTCAATTCGAAATCTCCGGTTAAGGTTTTCATTCTCCAGGGCAACCCGCTCATAAATATTTAGCAGGGAGTTAATTGCTTTGTCACCAATTGCATGAACCATCACCTGCAGGCCTGCTGAATCAGCGCTAGAAATCCATTCATACATCTCCTCTTCAGAGTTAACCAGGAAGCCGGAGTCGTCAGGTGTATCACTAAAAGGCTCAAAGAAAGCTGCAGTATGAGACCCGAGTGATCCATCCATGAAACCTTTAAGTCCACCGATTTTCAACCAATTATCACCACGGCCATTATTTTCAATTTCACTCAATAAGGATTGCCATGCCGGTAGTGGAAAAATATCATAAATTCTTACAGTTAAATTGTTATTCTCTCTTGCCTGCTTCAGTACCTGATGTTCGCCCGACCTTCCGCCCATATTATGGACACTTGTGACTCCATTGGAAACAACGTAATTCATTGCAGCAGAAAGAGCGGCATTCTTTTGCAAATCTGAAGGCTCAGGTACGGCACTATAAATCATACCCATCGCGTTATCTTTGAATATTCCAGTTAGCTCACCTTGGATGTTTCTTACGATTGTTCCTCCATCCACATCCTGGACCGATTTTGTAACTCCCGCGGCTTCGAGAGCCGCCGAGTTTGCCAGAATCATATGTCCGTCTAACCTGTTAATGACCAGCGGGTGACCGGTCGTTACGGAATCTACCCATTCGCGGCTGGGAAGTTCACCACCCCAATTCGTATGATCCCAATCACCACCCATAATCCAGGTACCGGGCTCAACAGTTTGCGCATATTCCTTTATTCTTTTTATAAATTCAACTTTTGTTCCTGCATCTCGCAATTGTACCGATAATAAATTGAAGCCACCATCCAAAAAATGCACATGACTATCAATAAAGCCGGGGGTAATAAAATTTCCGCCGGCATCAATTACTTCTGTTTGATTTCCATGATAGGTTAATATTTCTTCAGTCGATCCAACGGCGAGAATCAAGTCTCCGCTGATTGCAATGGCTTCCGCCACAGGAACCAATTCATCGGCTGTCCATATAACAGCGTTCGTTATGATTAGGTCAGCTTTTTGAGAAGGTGAATTGCAGCCAACAATAATAAATGTTACAAGGGAGACAATAGTTAGATTTCTCATTGTGTGATTTCATTAATTTTCTTTCTGTTCCAGGAGATGCACCGGAATTGATAATTTAATTTTTTTCCAATGGATAACCAGGTCAGTAACAGGAACTCCTTTACGTGAAAAGGTAATCTTAAGATGTTCATTGTAGGAATCGTCCGGAATTATTGCTGCTTCAATTCTGAAAAGATCCATTTTTTCATTGTACCGGTGCGTACCGAATAGGCCAACGTCTTTATTAATGATAATTGTCCAGGTGGAATCATTTGGTATAGTGAAAATGGAATAAGCGCCGGCAGCAAGGGTATCTTTTCCAACCAGTAAATCTCCGGTTGTCATAATTTCTGCCGGCTCATTGGCACCTAACTGCCAGAGCATTCCATTCTCCAGTTTACTGGTTGCGGCAAGAGCCTGGGTGTAAGTAATCTTGAGGTATGTCTCATGATAAAGCAAAGTTTCCATTTCCAACGGATAGGCTCTTGGAAGACCTTCTGATTGTCCTAAAAGAAGAATTGGATAGGAAATCAGGATTAGACTAGAGATAACTGTTTTATTCATTAAGTTAATTACTTTCGAATCGTTAATTTTGGCTTACAATATATATAAACGATTAAAGAAAGCGAAGGTAATTACAGATGAGTAAACCTGCATTTGATGATATTTTCATGGAACTGGCTGTAAATCTGGCTACCAGGTCGCATTGCATTAAAAGGCATGTGGGCGCGGTTCTGACAAAAGACACCAGGATAATCTCAATCGGATATAATGGACCGCCTTCCGGTACCCATAATTGTGATGAAGAATGGCCGGACACCGGTTGTGAAAGAGATTCAAAGGGAAGCTGTTCCCTGGCTATTCATGCCGAACAGAATGCAATCCTTTATGCTGTGAAAAATAATTCTGTAGTTTCCGGCTCAACTTTGTATGTAACGCTTGCACCCTGCCTTTCCTGTGCCCGGATAATTTTTACCATGGGAATTGAGAAAGTTATATACTTGAAATCTTATGCTGAATTTAAGGGAATCGAGTTGGATGAAGGTGTTGAATTTCTGACTAAATTTGGCATTAATGTAGAAAAATACCATGGGCAACTAAGTAATGTTACCCATATGATCTAACATATGATCTAAACTATATTTACTTCCGGTTCCAGGATAATCCCAAACTCATTGAGAACAGAACTTTGAATTTCCAGGGCTAATTCATGCACTTCCTTGCCGGTAGCGTTTCCATAGTTAACTAAGACCAGTGCTTGTTTTTCATGCACTCCCGTGTTGCCCACTCGTTTTCCTTTCCAGCCACACTTTTCTATAAGCCAGGCAGCAGGAAGTTTCACCCTGGCTTCATCCTGATTGTAGGCGGGAATTTCGGAATGATTCATTTTAAGACTTTCATAATGAGACTTTTCAACAACCGGGTTCTTAAAAAAACTTCCGGCATTACCAATTACTGATGGATCTGGTAATTTTGATGTCCGAATTCTGATAACGGCTTCTCTTACGTTGACCGGATTTAACGGTGGACTTCCCATTTCTTCAAGAGTTTTCTTAATTGCACCGTACGAAATATTCACCTGGCGGTTCTTCAACAGCTTTAAGGTAACATCCGTAATAATATATTTTCCCTTTCCTTCTGTTTTAAAAAAACTGTTTCTGTACTGAAAGTTACATTCTTTGGAATTGAATTTAACAAATTTACCAGAGCTGAGATCAAAGGCATCCAGGCATTCAAAAACATTTGCCAACTCTTCGCCGTAGGCTCCAATATTTTGAATGGGAGCAGCTCCAACTTTTCCCGGAATAATACTGAGATTTTCTACCCCTCCCAATTTATGAGCAATTGCATTTTGAACCAGGTGGTCCCAAATTTCTCCGGCGCCGGACTGGACAAGAGTTGAAATACTATCTGAGTCAAGCGTTTTAATGCCGGAGATTTCAATTAGCAGTACCTGAGCAAGCGTAGGTTTTGTAAAAAGAACATTACTTCCGCCTCCAAGTATTAACTGGTCAGGAACAAGTAATGTTTTATCATCATATAACTTTTGTAGGTCTTCCTTGGCATCAACTCTAATTAATTTCTCTGCAATGCAATCAATTCCAAAAGTATTTAACGACTTTAAAGATGAGTTTTTGGTAATTTTCATTCCTTAGCTGGATGCCAGCAGTCGGCGGTGGTAATTTACCTGGCCAAGGTGGTAATTCAAATGGCCGTGCAGGTGAACCAGAAAGAATCCGGTTGTAATTTTGCCTCCAAACATTTCTATTGGGTATTCTTTTGCCAGGATTGAATCATCAAGATTAGATAAGGCCAATGAGATTGAATCTTTAGTTTCCTCAATATTTTGCAACAAGTCAGACTTTGGCACATCTTTTTCACTGAATTCTTTATCGCGTTCCCTTTGGTAACCGGAATTTCCTAAGATAGCCCCGATAAAATGTTTCAAATTTCCGCAAAGATGAAGGCATAAGTTCCCAGCACAATTATTGATTCCTGGTTTAACAATCCATAAATCTGATTCTTTCCCGTACTGTGTAATCTCATTAGCTAAAGTTGTAAGATCACGAAGCAATAATGATTTTATATGTTCAACCATGCGTATTATTTAAGTTTAAGGCTCTTTATAATGTCATCCAATTGGTTATCAAGACTGTGGCTAATTTCAGAAAAATTTTCCTGGTTTACAGCCCGGTGCACACTAAAATAGAATTTTATTTTAGGTTCTGTTCCTGATGGACGCACTGATATTTTACTGCCATCTTCCGTAAAAAACTGGAGAACATCTGAAACGGGCTGCCCGGTTGAATTTACTTCACCTGTAAGCATATCAACGTCTTTATTTTCTTTGTAATCTACACTTCGGACAACCTTAGATTCGTTTATTTCGTCCGGCGGATGGTTTCGAAAATCATTCATCATGTTTATGATTTCCCCGGCGCCTGTTTTACCTTTCCTGGTAAGAGTAAATAATCTTTCTTTATAAAGGCCGAATTCAAGGTAGATATCTTTTAATAAATCCAACAGAGTTTTACCCTTATCCTTCATTGCAGATGCGAGTTCGGCAATAACGGCGCAAGCAGAAACAGCGTCTTTATCCCTTACAAAATCTCCAATCATATATCCGTAACTTTCTTCACAACCGGCGATAAATTCTTCATTGGGTTTTTTCCTGATCACTTCGGCTATGTATTTGAATCCGGTTAAAGTATTGTAGCACCGGACCCCCTTTTGTCTCGCAATTTCATCTATCAAATCTGTTGTTACTATTGTTTTCGCAATGAAAGCATTTTCCTTATTTTTTGTTTTATCTATTAAGTAATTAAGAAGCAATATTCCGGTCTGATTTCCATTTATTAAATGATATTCTCCTTCGTGATCACGCACAGCTATTCCCACCCGGTCAGAATCCGGATCTGTAGCCATAATTAGGTCAGCATTTATTTCTTTGGCTAACTCAACTGCTTTAGATAAAGCTTCCGCTTCCTCGGGATTGGGAAACACCACCGTCGGAAAATCACCGTCCGGTTCTGCCTGCTCTTTAACAAGTTTTACTTTTTCAAAGCCTAATTCTTTGAGAAGGCCAGGGATGAGGGTAGCTCCCGTTCCATGCAATGGAGTAAAAACAATAGAAAGGTTTTTGTTGAATGGATAGGAATGGGTAAATGGTTTTATAGCTTCCAGATATTGTTTATCCATTGGTTCTCCCAGAAGGTGAATCAGTTTGGAATCACCCTTAAAATTAATTTTTTCAAACTTGGTTATTCCTCTTATTTCAGCAATGATACCTGAATCATGGGGAGGTAGTATTTGTCCGCCGTCATCCCAGTACACTTTATATCCATTATATTCCCTGGGATTGTGAGAAGCGGTAATTACAATCCCGCTTTGGCATTGCAAGTTCCTGACCGCGAAAGATAATTCGGGGGTGGGACGCAAATTTTCAAACAGAAATACTTCAATTCCGTTTCCGGAAAGAATATTCGCGGCAGTTTCTGCAAAAAATTGGCTATTGTTCCTATTGTCGTACGCAATGGCAACCTTGATCTTTTTACCTTCAAAATTCCGGAGTAGATAATTGGATAATCCCTGCGTTGCCATACCTATTGTATACTTGTTCATGCGATTGGGACCAACTCCCATTATTCCCCGCATACCTCCGGTGCCAAATTCCAAATCTTTATAAAAGGAATCTGCAATCTCTTCTCCATTTTGCTCTTTAAGATGCAAAATAGATTTCCGTGTATCCTCGTCTATTGGTGAATTCAACCAGGATTCAATTCGTTCTTCAATTGTCATTGATTTTTTTCCTTAGAGATTGCCTCTTACTTCCTGCTCCCTTTCAATAGCCTCGAACAATGCTTTGAAATTTCCCTTACCAAATGATTTCGCGCCTTTCCTCTGAATTATTTCATAGAAAACTGTAGGTCTGTCCTGAACTGGTTTGGTAAAGATTTGCAATAAGTAGCCTTCTTCATCACGATCTATTAAAACATTCTGTTCTTTCAATGATTCCAAATCTTCTTCAATCTCACCAACTCTATCCAGAACGTCATCATAATATCGCTCCGGCACATAGAGGAATTCAACCCCTCTCTTGCGCATTTCGCTAACGGTGTCAACAATATTATCAGTTGCAATTGCAATATGTTGAACACCCGCGCCATTGTAGAAGTCGAGGTATTCTTCAATCTGAGATTTCTTCTTACCTTTTGCCGGCTCATTGATTGGAAATTTTATATAGCTATTTCCATTTGCCACCACCTTTGACATCAGCGCTGAATATTCTGTGGAGATATCCTTGTCATCGAATGTTACCAGCAAGCTGAAGCCCATTACCTTTTCATAAAACTCAACCCACCTGTTCATTTGTCCAAGTTCTACATTACCGACACAGTGGTCAACATATTTTAACCCGATAGGAACAACTTTAAGTAAAGAAGGTCTGCTGATATACCCCGGTAAAAACGGACCCTGGTAGTTCTTTCTTTCAACGAAAGTGTGAATTGTTTCTCCATAAGTGTGGATACTCGCGATTACCGCTTTACCATATTCATCAGAAATAGTTTGAGGCGGGGCAGCCGGTTTGGCTCCGCGATTAACAGTTTCATGAAATGATTTCCCGGCATCATCAACCCACAAAGCCAATACTTTTACACCATCGCCATGCTTTTTAACGTGCTCTGTAACAGGGGAGTCCTGGTTGGCTGCCGCGGAAAGAACGAGTCTTACTTTCCCTTGTTCCAGAACATAAGAGACTTTTTCCCTGTTTCCTGTTTCCGGACCCATATACGCAATTTGTTTAAAGCCAAATGCGTTTTGATAGAATAGGGAAGCCTGGCGAGCATTTCCAACATAGAATTCTATATGATCAGTGCCGTTTATGGGTAAAAAATCCGTTTCCATGGCAAATGTGTTTGAGATTTTGAAATTGTTTAGTAAATCTAGCGCTTTGGTTAATTTTTTGAAACTTTTGATGTTTCAGATTTTATTTTAAAAATCCTTGGGAAGTTTAACTTCCGGTATTAAATTTTGTGAATCAATATAAGATATGGATATAGACTCTCTAGACCGGTCATTACGACAAATAGCTGAAATGAAAAACAAGTTGGCAGCCCTGAATTACGCTGATGAAGCTTACGATACTATTGAAGAAGAATTGCATACTCTTGAAGATGACATGATGGAAAAACATGGCCCTTATCTTGAAGAGGCAATTAATTATGTTCACGATGAATTTTGCCCCGATACAGAGGTACTTTCTCCGTTAGCTTACCTGGCCAAGAGGTATGATTCGGAAAATGGCAATTTTAAAGTGGACCTCAATGAGGGCGTTCCGGTGGAGATAGATGATTACCCCGGCAAAGAAACTCGATTGGTGATTGTTCCTGGTCCGCCCCGCATTATTCTTCAAATAGGAAATGAAGGCCAGGAGGTGGTTTGGAAAGCTGCAAAGGGATTTTAAAAATAACCGAGTTTTTTTCTTACCCTGTTTAGCACTTTATCTGCAACCCCCGCTGCCTTAACTTCGCCGGTGTGCAACTGTTCTTCAATTTCATCTGGGTTAGTTAACAGATCGTTGAATGCCTTTCTTTCCTTTTCAAACTTGTTTATAAGAAGATCGTATAATTCCTGCTTAGCCTGTCCATAACCATAATTACCATTCAGGTAGAGTTTTCGCATTATCTCTACATCATTCGGCTCCGCCAACAATTTATAGAGCGCAAATACATTGCATTTGTCCGGGTTCTTTGGTTCTTCCAGCGGTAAGCTATCAGTAGTTATAGACATTATATTTTTTCGAAGAGCTTCATCAGACTGAAAAATACTAATGGTGTTATTATAGGATTTGCTCATCTTCTGCCCATCTGTTCCTGGAATCACCATCACCTTCTCATCAATCAGAGCTTCAGGAATAATGAAAGTATCTCCATATTTGTGATTAAAGGCGCCGGCAATATCCCGCGTAATTTCAAGATGCTGCTGCTGATCTTTACCCACCGGCACAAAGTTGGCATCGTAAAGAATGATGTCGGCTGCCATTAGCACCGGATAAGTAAATAACCCGGAGTTGACATCTGCCAGTCTTTCTGATTTATCTTTGAAGCTGTGCGCGTTAGCCAGCATAGGAAAGGGTGTAAAACAATTCAGATACCAGGTAAGTTCGCACACTTGTGGCACGTGAGATTGCCGGTAAAAAGTATTCCTGTCCGTATCAAAACCAAAAGCCAGCCAGGCGGCAGCGGTGGAGTAGGTATTTTGGCGTAGAACTTCGGGATCCTTGATTGTGGTTAGGGAATGCAAATCGGCGATAAAGTAAAAGCTGTCATTATTCTCTTTCCTGGATAATTCAATTGCGGGTATGATGGCACCCAGCAGATTTCCCAGATGTGGAATACCTGTA
>Ga0214472_10009167_pt1 | contig 10319 bp, 9 predicted proteins | sample RVTome_6_FD_207662 | JGI IMG/M metagenome (GOLD analysis project Ga0214472, IMG submission 207662) | Soil microbial communities from uranium-contaminated site in the Upper Colorado River Basin, Wyoming, United States - RVT140D175 | ecosystem: Environmental > Terrestrial > Soil > Contaminated >...
CCCCGCCGCTTTGATTTTAGGCATGGACAGGCAGGGAAGCTTACTCGTCCTTGCGGATGGTCATGAATTCGCCCTTCCGGCTTTCCCGGATCAGGACGAAGGCGATCGCAGCCACCAGGACGAAGATCGCCAGCCAGACGGCCGGGTGGACCCCGCCGGGGCTCTGGGCAGCCAGGTTTTCGAGGGTGATGGCGGTGGGGCCGGCTGGATCGAAGCTAACCGTCTTATCGCCGCCGCCGCCGGTGGAGGTGGCGAATCGCGCCTGCAGTGGTCCTGACCAGTACGGCGGTCCCTGGTCTACTGTCGGAGTGACGGCCTGGGCGAAGAAGCAGACCCGGTCCAGGTCAATGTCCGCATTCGGCGTCCCGTCGCAATCCGAATCCAGGTTCACGTACATGGTGGTGACGATCTCGTTCAGGCAGTGGCCGACCTCACAGTCGACTACCTCGTCGATCGTGATTACGGTGAAATCGGCGCTGGTCCACCCGGTCGGTGGGTTGGCCCCCAGATCGACCGTATCGTCTGCGCCATTAACGATGCCGTCATCGTTGAAGTCGCAATCGACGATTTCCCAGAGCTGGCTGCTCTGGAAGCCGGCCGCCCCACTGGGAGCGTTATCCGTGTGGTAAAAACCCAGCTCGATTCGACCTGCCCAGGGCGTCGTCTCGCCGAGAGCGCAGGACGAGTCGTCCTCGGCCACGATCGTGTAAAGGTCGGTATCAAAATCCAGGACGCTGTACACTTCAACAAAACCGCCGTCCCAGAAAATGGCGACGTTGCCGTTCTCAAAACTTTCCGAGACGCGGTCCCAGGCTTTGAAGACGTTTGTCAACTTGACATCTGCGGACGCGGATTGGGCGATGCCGAACAGGATCACCATGACGAGCATCGTGACCAGTACGTTCAAAAGAGTTCTATTTTTCATATCTTCTCCTCAGTGTTTAAGCGTATATGGATCGTACCAGGAAAGCGTACCCCCAACCGGTATAAGTTACCAGCATCAGGTAATTGCCTGCATCGATCCACAAGTAACCAATCATATAGTCATGTCCGGAGCCCAATTGGTTCAATTCTGTGCGATCCATTTCATGCGGAAAGCAACATCCGTCAACTGCAGTGGGCCCACACTTCAGGGGGTCTGAAGAGGCAGCATGAGCGCAGGGTCGCCGAAGAGAAGGAACGTTTCCAGGACCTCGGTTGCTGGGCGCCCGAGCTGCACCGGCATCCCACGCTGGGCAGCCAGGAGAGCCTCTCCCAATCTGTGCCCGGGTCCGGCGGCGATACCGTCAACCAGCGCCTGGCTTAAAAAAGTCTGGAAGGCCGGCAGCGTCAGGCTGGTGGCGCTCAGCCCGGCCACAACGCCGCCCGATTCGTTCCAGAGCATCGCCTCGGTCAGGGAATCGACCGCCGGATGGGTGAACAGGCCGGCCAGGCAGGTGATGTTGACCATGATCGGGGTAAAATCCCCGTTCGCCAGCGCAGCGGCATCTGCGGTGTTGAAGAGCCCGTCTTTCCCCAGCTGGGTCAGCGAGCCGTGGCCGAAATACGAAAAGATCAGGGCGCCTTCCGTCAGTTCCCGGTCAATTTGAACGGCGACCGCGCGGCCGTCGCCGGTCTGCTCCACCAGCACCGGTTGGAAACCGTCCCCGAACCCGTTCAGGAACGCGGCTGCATCGCTTGAGAACCGGGCTTCCGACCCGTCCGCGACGGCCAGAACACGGTGCGTCCACGCCCCGCCGGCGCCGGTTTCGTAGGCCAGCGTCTTGTCCACCACGATCTCGACCTGTTCCGGGGTGCGCGCCGGGAACCGGCCGAGCGCCAGGTCCGGCAGGGCGTCCTCATCCAGTTTTGCAAATTCGACGTCACTGACCGTTTCCCCGCCGTACTCCGTGTACGTAAAAAAGGACGGCAGCCCGTACTCCGGGACCGCTACGGTGAATCCGTACGGATCGTAGGTCCAATCCCCGACCAGCAGGACGTACTGCGGGACGGCCTCCCAATTCTCCACCGCATACACCAGGAACTGCCGGATCGCCTCCGGAGTGCGGATCCCGGCCCCGAACTGGTCGTAGACCGTTTCGAGAGGGACCGCCAATGTGCTCAGCCCGCCGGCCTCGCGGTGCTCGAGCAGGGGTTCCAGCGGTTCGAGCAGATCCGGCGCGCCGATCGCCAGGTATGCGGCGCCGGGATGCGATCGCAGGTCAGTCCCCTCGGGCAAGGCCCTCAGCCCGGTCGGGCCGGGCAGATCGGCCAGCGCCCCGGCTGCGTACGCTCTCCCGGGGACCGTTGGCAAGACGCTGCCGCCGGTTTGTTCGATCCAGGCCAGCGACGGCGCGCCGTCCCCCGGAAGCAGTTCGAAAAGCACGAGCGGGCCGCTGCCGATCCCCGAAAACCCGGTTTGGTCACCAACCGCCGAGAAGTGAAGGGTTCCACCGTCCAGGGCTGCTGTCCGAGAATACTCAATCCGCACCCAATCCAGCAGGACGATCTCAGCCGGGATCCCGGTATCCCCCGGGGCATGGATCTCCAGGACGTTCCCATCGCTCCGCAGCGTTTCCGCTGCGACGCGTATTTCGATCGTCCGGGGTCCGGCGCCGTCCCAGGTTTCGTCTGCAACCGGGGTTCCGTTGAGCGTGAAAATGAGATGGTGGTCCGGATCGGCGCTTTCGGCTTCCGTGGAGGCGACCAGCGCGGTGGTGATCACCGCCTCGCCGTCCACCGGTTCCTCGAGATCGAACGGGATCGTTATCACCCCGGGGGCTGCGAGCTGCTGCCAGAACCAGGGCCGCCCTTCTTCGAGCGCAGGCGCATAGAAGCCGTTTTCTTCGAGCATCCGTTCGGCCCGGACGTGGGAGCTTACGCCGGTTTCTGCGTTCGCAGGTTCAGCCTGGAAATTAAAGCGCCGGGTCCGTTCTGCATCCGCGTCGCGGAACAGCCGGTAAACGTTCTGAGGCGTGTAGCGCCTGTCCGGATCGCCGGGGGCGCGGCCGTAGAAGACGATCCAAAAATCCCCGCCCTCTTCCCGGAGGAAGAAAGGATAGGGTTCCCCGGCAGTCTCCAGCCGCAGGTCCTCGGGAGAGACGTCCCCCCAGCCGAGGCGGCGCAGGTCGGCGCGTGAGACCGCATAAATATCGTCCCGCTCGATCAGCAGGTCGATTGCCGAGGCGCCGGCGGCCGGCGCGGCGCCGAAGAAATCACGCAGCAGCCAGATCCCGGCTGCCAGCCCGGCCAGCGCGCCGAGCAGGAGCAGCCCCCCGATCCGTTTCCGGCTACTCATCGATCAGACCGATTCCGGGTTCCTCCATACCGCTGCCGCGGGCAATGAAAACGATCCCGGCAGTCAGCAGCCCGCCGCTGAGCAGAAAGACCAGGACGACCAGGAGGATCCGGCCTACGGGAGGATCTTCGCCGGGAGATTCGACCGGCGCCGTGGTGGCGGCTGGGCGCGGGGTGCGGGTTGGGGTCAGGCCGGCGGAGTTCGCGGTCGGGGTTGCGGTCGCGGTTGCGGTGGGCAGTTCGGTCAGCGCGGCGGCGATCGCCGTCAGGGTGCGGTCGACGGGTGGGATCTCCGTTTCGGTAGACGTCGGGGTTTCGGTCGGGAACGGCGATCCCGTCGGCGTCGGGCTGATCGTCGGGGTTGCCGTGGGGAAGAAGCCGGGGAAGGGAGTGTTAGTCCGAGTCGGGGTCCGGGATGCGGTCGGACTGGGGGTTGTGGAAGCGGGGGATGTGTTCGACCCGGTCGGTGTGACTGTCGGTGTCGGCGTGCTGGTCTGCCCGACCACGACGTCCTCGGGGCCGTGATACGATGAGAAATTGCTGGAGTCGACGTCCTGGAGGTAGTAATAATAATGGCCTCCGACGGTGACTGCCTCGTCGTAGAAAATGTACACCGCCCCGAAGAGGTCCTCGCCGCGGGCTGGGATAAAATCGTACGGTATGCCGCTAACCGCATCGATCACGGTAATCTGCTCGTAGTTCGATGGATCGCTGCCCCCGGTCTCGCTGCGCAGGACGTAGTAGCCGGCGTTGTTCAGCTCGGTGGCCGTTTCCCACCGGATCCGGACCCGGTCCGTCTCCGAGGCCACCTCGAAATCGACCAGTTCGATCGCGGCTCGGGCTTCCGCGACCAGCAAGAATGGAACGGCCAGCAAGCCGAGCGCAAACGCCAGCGTTCCGACCCGCAGAACGATCCGAAACCCCCCGGCCCGCTCTGACCGGTTCATGGCGAATCGGCCGGCTCTTCGATGGAGACCAGGTCCCTTTCGTGCAGACCCTGGACAAACCGGATCACGTCTTGCTCCAGGACTGTGCGGTCGACATGGTAGCGCTTGAAAAGCGCTTCCACGATCTCGAGGAGGGTTCTTTTGCCGTCCAGACGCTGCCAGATCTCGGCGCCAAGTTCGTTGAGCACTTTAACCTTGCCCTGTCCGGGATGGACGAGGACGGCCTCGCCTTCCAGGATCCGACTGGCGACGGTCGGCATGGGCGCCGGGATTGAATTCAGGTTGATCATAGGGGGCAATTCTAACTCGAAAGACCCGGATAGGCGATAAGCGAGACGAGCAGCCGTAGCGGGAGATTGGCCAGCCTGAACCAGAGCGAAGCCTGCCGGTCGGGATCAATCCGGCCGGCGATCCGCCCTTCCAGGTGGCTCAACCGGGCGATCCAGACGGCTCGGGCCCCTGTCCGCACGGGGCTTTCAGCCTCGCCGCGGACCACGGCGACCACTCGGCCGATGATGCGGGCCGCCTGGATCGGTGGATCCAGGCGGCGGGCGTTGTCTCCCTTGGCGATCAAGTCCTCGCCGTCTCGAGCGACGATACGGTGCGTGACCGGCCCCGTATCGGTCAGAAAGGTCGCCAATTCACCGGTTTTCAGTGTGGATCCCGGCCCAGGATGAACCAGGATTGCGTCGCCCGGCTTCAACGTAGGCAGCATGCTGCGGCCGGTAACGGTGACCCGCAGTAACTCGCTGGGAGAAATACCTCCGGCTGCCATTTCCATCGCCTGCCGCTGGAGGGCGGCCCGGTCGTTTCGGGATGATCCGGTGTTCAAAGCATCTCCTGCGAAAATCGTCTTGACAACTCTTGCTTGCACACCAGGTACTGGGATCAGTCGTCGCGCCGGATGACTGGCAGGAAGAGTTCCTGGCTCACTACGATCGTCGTCAACCTGGACTCCACGATTTGGAGCGACGAGCTCGCCGTGACGTATGCGATATCCGAATCGCCCGGAGATGCAGATGGAGGGATTTCCACGGTGACCAGGAGCTGGGCGGTCTGGTTGGGATTTAGCGGCCCAATGCTTGTCGTGGACGGCGTTGCCGGCCAACTGCCTGGGGTGACGGCGATGTCGAAAGTGGCCGCTGCGGTTCCGATGTTCTTGACGGTCAGCGTATGGACTACTTCGGTGTTGGGCTTTCCGTGCCCCGAACTGTTTACCGGAGTCATGGAGACGCCAAAGGCGCTGTGAATCCCAAGGGCCGGATCGCCGAAGATCATGAAGGTCTGCGCGACGTCCTGGTTGCTTGCCGTCGCCCAGAGCGCCAGCTTGCCGGAGGTCGAGGCCGGACCGGCCTGCCAGTTCCCATCCTCCATGAGCGAGGCGTAGAACCCCCGCTGAAGCGGGTCGTGCCCGGTAGCGACGCCGAGCCCGGTCGCCGAGAAGGTCCCCACGGCGCCCTTGCCCGGGGTTGTCAGGAGCTTGTAGACCAGGCTCGGGTTGTTCGGGTAGGTCCAGTGACCGTCAAGGCAGGTCATTGATAGGACGAACGGCAGTCGGGTGGGGTTGTTGAGGAGCGGGATATCGTCGTTGATAAAGATCAGCTCTTTTGACCAGTAGAATACGGAGGCGTGCCCGACGTAGTTCACCAGCAGCGCGCCGTCGTCGAACGCATCTATGATCGCAGCCGTCATCGCATTGCACTCCGGCGAATTGGCGGAGACGCACCCGAAATCGAAGCCATTCGGGACCCCGTCTCCATCATCCTGGTAGAGTCGGATCGGATTGTAGACCGGATTGGGATCGACGTAGTCCGAGATAATCCCTTCGCTCAGCGCGATAAAGTTGCCGGCCGGGTCGAAGATATTGTCAGCGATGAACAGGACGTTCTTCTTCCAGGCGGCGAACGGGGCGGTCTCATAGTCGATGATCTTCCCGACCATCGTCGCCATTTCGGTGTTGGTGTTGACCGGGAAGCGGCCGATATAAACGTCCGGAACCGTATCGTTCCCGATGATGGTGGCCAGCAGGTTCGAGCTGTCGACCTCGCCCTGCCAGGGATCGACATAGGCCAGGTTGGGCGGCATGTAAGTCGGCGGGGCGTTGTGATAGATTTTCGTGCCATCCCCGAAATTGCGCATGTTCCAGTTGCCGTTTCCGACCAGTCCGGCGTAGCTGACCGGTGCGGACCAGTTGTCGAAGGTCCAGGCCAGGAAATTCTTGATCGCGATCGGATGGTAGATCCCGTCGTTGAACTCGCGGTACAGGTCGGCGATGTCGATCACGGCCACCGAATAGCCCTGGGAGGCTCGATAGTTCGCCAGGGTCTGCGTCGCAGGCAAGAAGTCGGCATGGGTGATCAGGACGTAATCTACCTCCGGCATACTGGCAAAGTCCGGCGGGGTGTAGGCGGTGATGCTTTCCGGGGTCAGCACCCCCGTGCCGGTGCCGGCGACGACGTACTGCGAGGAGGCGCCGTCCGTGACCTGGAAGGTGGCGGTAAACGGACCCCCACCGGTGACGGCCGTGTTGGTGATCCGGACGGGGCTCAACGGATTGTTGATCCGGTAGACCTCGACGCTCCCGGAGGTCAGCCCGGTGACCTGGAACCGCCAGCTCCCGCTCTGGCTGCGCTTGAAGTTGAGCTGGTCATTCACGGCCGCGAACTGCCGGGCATAGGTGACTTCGAAGAAATCGAAATACATGTCCGGGTTGGGGAGCGTCGTGTCGTCGACCAGCGTGATGTTCAGGCTATTAGCGCCCTCCAGAAGCTGGCTTTGCGGGACCATACCTGTGAATGTGTAGCGGGTCCGGCCGTCCCAGAGATGGTCGTCGAATAGAAACCCGTTGATCGAGAGTTTCGAGTGGTGGTCCGGCGAATCGAGGGTATTTTCGCTGCGGGAAGAAAGCTCCACGTGGATCGTTGCGGAAAACGATCCCGCGGCGAGGTTCGTGAGTGTGATCGGGAAATTGCCCGGGGTGTAAGTCTGAAACCGCTCCCAGAACCAGATCTCGTCGTCGTGCCATTCGTGCGACCACCAATGGATCGGGACCTCAGCGCGCACGGTCTCAAAATAAGATGTGGCGATCGTGGCCCCGCCGGGGGCCGCGTTCAGATTACTCATGCGCGGGCCGGCAGGCCCGCCTTCGATCAGATAGTAGACGTTGTCCTCGGTGTAGCGTTCGAAATAGCTGGCGAGCTCGCAGCTGTCGAGGCACTGCCAGAACCAGTTGTTGGGGGCCAGGGACTGGTCCTCAGGGTCGTAGGTCGGCTTCGTCATCGTGCTTTCGTAACGGGCTTCCATGACGTTCCCCCGAAAGCGTTCTCCGTAAAATGCGACGAAGTCGCCCGGGTCGAAGCTCGCATCCCCTTCGCCCGAAACGTAGATTGAAACGTTCTGCCCCTGGTTGACGAGCCGGAAGGATTGGGGATTGACGTCGTCCACATCCATCCCGGCGGCCTGCAGCGCGGCGTAGGTGAGGTGGTAGACGCCGTCCTCCTTGACCACGATCTCAAACCGCGGCCCGAGGAACGGGTTAGGGCCGGGGGATTGGATCTGATCCGCCAGTGTTTCCGATCCGGGTGTGACCCGCCAGTTCAGGCCCTGGTCGTAATTGACGAGCTGTTCCCGCAGGGCATGCTCGAGTTCCGGGGCATAGCTGCAGCCGCTGCAGCCCGCACCTTCCACCGGCCCATCGAATTCAATGCGGAAGCCGATCCCGGAGTTCACCGTCAGGCGCCCTGCGGCGGCGTCGTACTGGAAAGGGTAAACGACGATCCGGAGGACTCGCTGGCCCCTGATCCAGGCTTCGCCGGTGATCTCGACGACTTGCGCGGGGTAGAGCGCACCGGAAGCATACCGGGCCGGATCGGGAATGCGGTCGAATTGTCCTGGGGTGAGGTCGTCGGCCAGCGGACGGGCGGTGGGGGCCGGGGCGAGGTTGAAGGTTTCGGGATCGACCCGGGATTCGTAATTCAGATCGACGATCGAGGCTCCGGCGTCTGCCGGAGCGGCGATCAGGAAGCTGTAGAACGGTAGCGCGGGCGCACCGGGATCACCTGTCAGCCCGGACTGGCCTTCGAAGGAGATGCTGTCGTATGAGTCTCCTCCTGAGGTGATCCCGGAGACCCGGAAACCCGGGATCCGGATCGCGGCAGTCAAGCCGTCCGCTGTGGCGACCGCCTCCACACCGGCCTCTTCAACGTCCGGACCGGCTGCGGCGGTTGAACGGCCCGATCCGGACATCCCGCTGGCGAATAGCATTGCGAAGCCCACGAGCAGACTGATTTTGGTGATGGCTTGTTTCATGGATCGACCTTGAGGCTTAGTTTCCTGGAGAAAAATAAAAAGTCTGCTAAGGATAGCAGACTTTTAAATGGTTGAAGGTTGGGAAGGCTAGGGCAGATAATCGGTCCCGGTGCCCAGGCCGGTCAGATCCAGGGGATCCATGCTGTCCGGAAGGACGGAGCCTGCACGGGTTTCAAGTTCGATTTCCAGCACGAATTCCGGAGCGTCGTATTCACGTCGCTCGGCTGCATCATTTACGTTCGGGTCAGTTGACAAGTTGTTTTTCATAATTACACCATTACACCCTATTGCGAGATACTCCTTTGGATGGACCATGTCCAACTACTAGAAGAATTATATCCCAACGCCGGGCTCCATGCAAGAAGCGCTAAATTAGAAAAGCTTTCCGGGATTTTCATTCGAAACCGGGTCAGACCGCTCGCCTGCCGGCATGCAGCCCTCGCAGCGCGCCGGCGCGGTCGATATAAACCCAGATCCCATACAGGCTGATCAGGCCGGCTGTGAGCAGTGCGAGCTGACCCGGAAGGACGAGCGAAGCGTCCCCGGTCACCCAGTCGTTTGCAATGGCCTGGTTGTTCGGTCCGATTGCTTCGATGCGGTAAACATACTCGCGGCCCGGGAGCAGCTGGTAATCTCGGAAAACATAAGACGTCGCCGGCTCGTCGGCAGGGATTGCCTCGACCAACTCGAAGGACGCCGCAGCGGCCTCAGCACGGTAGACGTGAAACTCGATCGGGCTGGTCCCGTCCACGGACCATTGAAGCTCGACTGCAGGGGGGATGGCAAACCAGGCGAACAGGAACAGAAGCAGACCGAGCACCATCCCAAACCCCCAGGTCCTTGCGTTGACCGGCCGAGCGGCCGGAATGCCGGCCGATGACCGGACATCAAGCCGGGGCCAGGCTTCCGGTGCGAGCGGAACCTGCCGCTCCAGCTCGATGTCGGATTTGAGGCTGCGCAGCTTTTCCAGATCAGCCCTCGCCGCGGGGCTGCGCCGGAGCCAGGCTTCGACGATCCGCCTCTGGGCGTTCGACAGACGGCCCGTCAAATAGAGCGGCAGCATGGTTTTCAGGTTTTTTTCAAAAAACTTAACCATCATAGTCTTCCAGATCGGCGCGCACCAGGTGCCCGCCGAGCAGTTTGAGCGCGTGGCTGACCCGGCTTTTCATGGTGCCCACCGGGCAGCTCACCACCTCCGCGGCCTCTTTGTAGGTCAGCTCGTGATAAAAGATCAGCTCAACGGCGGTGCGGTGGTCGCGGCTCAGTTCGGCCATCGCTCGGCGGATGGTCTCCGTCTGCCAGGACTGGACGATCCGCTGGTCGAGAGGGACGCCCCCGGCCGGGAGCGATTCCGCGAGGGCGACATCTTTGGATCTGGCAAGATTCTTGACCCATGTCGCAGCCCGGTAGTACGCGACCCGCAGCAGCCAGGTCTTGACGGCTGCCTCCCCGCGGAAATTTTCGGAACCTACCCACGCAGCCAGAAAAACATCCTGGATCAGCTCTTCGGCCGCCTCGGCGTCTCCCGTCTGGTGGACCAGGAAGCGGAACACGTCCGTCCGGTAGCGTTTGTAAAGTTCGTCCAGGGCGGCTTCTTCACCCGCCGCGATATGCGTGAACAATTCCCGGTCGGCGAGCGCCTGTACCGCAATAATATAGTCGCTGGAAGGGATCTTTTGGTTCAATAAAGAGCGCATGATAATGAAGCCTTCACCCACTTGCCGCGAGGCCCTGAGCCCCGAGCGCTTAATTATACACCCCCGCCCCGCCTTCAGGCCCTATCTGAAC
>Ga0214472_10009168_pt1 | contig 10318 bp, 5 predicted proteins | sample RVTome_6_FD_207662 | JGI IMG/M metagenome (GOLD analysis project Ga0214472, IMG submission 207662) | Soil microbial communities from uranium-contaminated site in the Upper Colorado River Basin, Wyoming, United States - RVT140D175 | ecosystem: Environmental > Terrestrial > Soil > Contaminated >...
CGGCCGCGAATGCCGCCATGCCCTGTTCCATCATCACCTTGGCGTTCGCGCGCGAGGAGCGCTGGAACGCCTCGCGCTGCGCCGGCACCGCCCCATAACCGCAGCCGCCGACCACCAGGCCGAGGGCGCGCGGGCTGTACTTGATGCCGAAATGCAGCGTGGCGAAGCCGCCCATGGACAGGCCCACGACGTAGGCGCGCTGGATCTTCAGCCCATCCATCACGGCGAGGACGTCGTCGCGCGCGAGCTCCTGCGAGTAGCGCTCCATGCTCTCGGGCACGCCCGAGGGCGGATAACCGCGCGCGTTATAGGCGATGCAGCGGTAGCGGCGCGAGAAGTGCGCGAGCTGCGGCTCCCAGCTGCGCAGGTCGCCGGCGAACTCGTGCACGAAGACGATCGGCGTGCCGGCGCCCGCCTCCTCGTAGTGCAGTTTCACGCCGTCCTGGGTGGTGATGTGGGCCATGTTGGTAGACTAGCTGGAAATGGATTTGAATCTTAAAGGCAAACGCGCTCTGGTGACCGGCGGTTCCAAAGGCATCGGCCACGCCTGCGCCGAGGTGCTGGCGCAGGAAGGCTGCACGGTGCTGGTGACGGCCCGCAACCCGCAGCCCGGGCCGAACGCAAAGGCCATCGACCTCTCGCAGCGCGGCGCGGCCGAGGCGCTTGCGGCGTGGGCCGGAGATCTGGACATCCTGGTGAACAACGCCGGGGCTATCCCGGGCGGCGATCTGCTCAAGGTTGACGAGGAGACCTGGCGGCGCGCCTGGGACCTGAAAGTCTTCGGCTACCTCAACCTCACGCGCCAGGTCTATGCGCGCATGAAGGCGAAGAAGTCCGGCGTCATCGTCAATATTCTGGGCAACGCGGGCGAAAAGCTCGACGCGAGCTATATCGCCGGCAGCACGGCGAATGCGGGCCTTATGGCCTTCACGCGCACGCTCGGCGGCGCCTCGCATGCCGACGGCATCCGGGTGGTGGGCATCAACCCGGGGCCCGTGGCCACCGACCGCCTGAAGAGCCTGTTCCGGCAACGCGCCGAGGCGAAGTTCGGCGACCCCGAGCGCTACCCGGAGCTGTTCACGGGCATGTCCTTCGGTCGCCCGGCCACGCCGGAGGAGATCGCCTGGATGGCGGCCTTCCTCGCCTCGGAGCGATCGGGCTATACCAGCGGCTGCATCGTCACCATCGACGGCGGCCTCGCCGCCCGTTCGACCTAGCCCGCGAGAGGGGCATCTCGTGAAAGCCCTGCTCTGCAAGCAGTTCGGACCGCCAGAATCGCTGGTGCTCGAGGAGGTGCCTTCGCCAAAGCCCGGCGCGGGCGAAGTCGTCGTGAGCATCAAGGCAGCCAGCGTGAATTTCCCGGACGTGCTCATCATCCAGAACAAGTACCAGTTCAAGCCGCCGCTGCCTTTCTCGCCGGGGAGCGAGCTCGCCGGCGTAGTGAAGGAGATCGGCGCCGACGTGAAGAACGTCAAGCCCGGCGACAAGGTGATCGCCTTCACCACGTTCGGCGCCTTCGCGGAGGAAGTAAAGACCGAGGCCGCGCGCCTGCTGCCGATGCCCGAGGGCATGGGCTTCGACGCTGCGGCGTCCTTCATCCTCACGTACGGCACCACCGACCATGCGCTGCGCGACCGCGCGCAGCTCAAGCCCGGCGAATCGCTGCTGGTGCTCGGCGCCGCGGGCGGTGTCGGCGTCGCCGCGCTCGAGATCGGCAAGGCGCTCGGCGCGCGCGTCATCGCCTGCGCGTCCAGCGACGAGAAGCTCGCCGTGTGCCGCCAGCACGGCGCCGACGAGACGATCAACTACACCGGCGAAGACCTGCGCGAGCGCATCAAGGCGCTCACCGCGGGCAGGGGCGTGGACGTGATCTACGACGCGGTCGGCGGTCCCTACACCGAGCCCGCGTTCCGCTCCATCGCCTGGCGCGGGCGCCACCTGGTCATCGGCTTTGCCGCCGGCGACATCCCGAAGCTGCCGCTCAACCTCGCGCTGCTCAAGGGCGCGGCGGTGGTGGGCGTGTTCTGGGGGGATTTCACGCGGCGCGAGCCGCAGGCGTTCGCCGAGAGCGCGCGCCAGCTCGCGCGCTGGTACCAGGAGGGCAGGCTGAAGCCTCACGTCTCGGCCACGTTCCCGCTGGAAAAGGCCGCCGACGCCATGAACCTGCTCGCCTCGCGCAAGGCGAAGGGCAAGGTCGTCGTCACCATCGGTGCTTAGCGGCCTCGCCGAGGGGCTTTCCGCACTGGCGAGTCCGCAGGCGCTCTTCAAGTAGCGGGCGGCGTGCCGTCTCCCGGGCCCAGCGGTCTTTGCATCAGCACGCTGTCCACCCAGCGGCCGAACTTGTAGCCCGTGGAGCGCAGCGTGCCGACGCGCAGGAACCCAAAGCGCGCGTGCAGGGCAATGGAAGCGGCATTGGCGCTGTCGCCGATCACGGCGATGACCTGGCGATAGCCTAGCCGCTCGCAACGCGCGACGAGCTCGGCCAGGATCCTCGAGCCCAAGCCCTGGCCCGCGCTGCCTTCCCTGATGTAGACGGAGTCCTCGAGTGCGTAGCGGTAGGCGGAGCGTGCCCGGTACGGCGCGCAGTACCCGAAGCCCAGCACGTCGCCCTGCCGCGCCGCGACCAGATAGGGCAGCCCGCGGCCGGTCACCTCCGCGTGGCGGCGGCGCACCTCGTCCAGGTCGGGCGGGACTTCCTCGAAGGACGCGAGCCCGCGCAGCACGTGATGCGCGTAAATGGCGTGGATCGCCGGCAGGTCGCCCGGCGTGGCGTCGCGGACTTCCGCGTCAGCGCGCGTACTCGGGCTGTTCGCGGTCGAGGATGCGCTTGAGCGCGGCAAAGTGGGCGCCGGCATATTTGGGCGTGTCGGCGAGGACGCCTGGCGGTCGGTGGCGGAAGCGGCGTGCAGTTTCTCCAGCTTGCCCATGGCGGCAATTATATGCGCACCCGTTCATGGAACGGCATGCGCCGCGCCTGTATCATGCCGTGCCGCACGCGACGGAGCAGACATTGAGAGAAACCCGCGAACAATCCATCGCATTTGCAGATCTCGCGGACAGCACGCGGCTGTTTCGCGAGCTGGGGGACGCGGCGGCGCGCGACCTGACCCAGGTGTTCTACGGCCGCGTGGCGGCGGCGCTACCGCCGCACCAGGGACGCCTCGTGAAGACGCTGGGCGACGGCGTGATGTGCGCCTTTCCCGACGTGGACCAGGCCGTCCTGGCGATGGGCAGCCTGCATTCCAGGCTGGCGTCGGTGCGCGCACCCGAGCAGCCGCTCAGGGTCCACTCCGGTGTGAGCTACGGCTCGGTGATCGTCGAAGGCGCCGACATGTTCGGCACCATCGTCAACGTCGCCGCTTACCTGGCGGCGATCGCGCGCACCAACCAGATTCTCGCCACCCAGGGCGTGGTGGACCGCCTTTCGGCGCCGCTGCGCGCCTGCGCCCGCGCGGCCTACGCGGCACGCCTGAAGGGCGACGATCGCGAGTCGCTGGTGCACGAGATCCAGTGGCAGACCGACCGCTCCGGCGACACCAACGTGAACCCGACCGCTGTCGGCGTGCTGCCGGCCGACGAAGGCGCGTTGCAGTTTCACTTCGGCGGCACCCTGGTGCGGCTCAATGCCTTCAAGCCGCGCCTGTCGCTCGGGCGCGAGGCGGGCAACGACATCGTGGTCGCGGACGACTACGCCAGCCGCCATCACGCCGTCATAGAGGTGGACACCATGCGCTTCAAGCTCATCGATCGCAGCGCCAACGGCACCTACGTTGCGCTCGATGGCACGCCCGGCGAGGCCCGCGTACTGCGCGGCGAAACCGTGCTGCATGGCAGCGGCCACATCAGCCTCGGCCGGCCGCTCGCGGACCCGCAGGCGCAGCCGATCGCGTTCCGCCGCGACCAGCGCGCCCTGTACCGGGTATAGCGCTAGCTGCCGCTGGCGGTCGTCGCCTCGGCGGCGGGCGTCTCCTCCGCCGCCGGCATCTCCAGCAGCGGGGGCTCGGCCGCCTGATCCTTGCGGATCTTGTGGTAGGCCATGCCCGTGCCCGCGGGGATGAGGCGCCCGACGATCACGTTCTCCTTGAGGCCCCTCAGGCCGTCGCGCTTGCCCATGATGGCGGCTTCGGTCAGCACGCGCGTGGTCTCCTGGAACGAGGCCGCGGAGATGAACGAGTCGGTCGACAGCGAGGCCTTGGTGATGCCGAGCAGCATGTACGAGAACGTCGCGGTCTTCTTGCCTTCCTTTTCCGCCTTCTCGTTCTCCTCGAGCAGCTCGGCGCGCTCCACCTGCTCGCCCTGGATGAACCCGGTCTCGCCCGGATCCTCGATCTGCACGCGGCGCAGCATCTGGCGCACGATCACCTCGATGTGCTTGTCGTTGATCTTCACGCCCTGCAGGCGGTACACGTCCTGCACCTCGTCGATGATGTAGCGCGCGAGCGCCTCCACGCCGAGCAGGCGCAGCAGGTCGTGCGGATCGACGGGTCCGTCGACGATCATCTCGCCCTTGCTCACCACCTGGCCGTCGTGCACCAGCACGTGCTTGTCCTTCGGGATCAGCTCCTCGTGCTGCGTGCCGTCGAGGTCGGTGATCACCAGGCGCTGCTTGCCCTTGGTGTCCTTGCCGAAGGAAACGGTGCCCGTGTACTCGGCGAGGATCGCCTTGTCCTTGGGCGCGCGCGCTTCGAACAGCTCCGCCACTCGCGGCAGGCCGCCGGTGATGTCGCGCGTTTTCGAGGTCTCCTGCGGGATGCGGGCCAGCACCTCGCCCACCAGCACCTGCTGGTTGTCGCGCACCGCGATCACCGCCCCCACCGGGAAGCTGATGTTCACGGCATGGTCGGTCCCTGCGATACGCACGTCCTCGCCCGCCTCGTTGATCAGACGGACCGACGGACGCTGGCCCTTGGCCGTCGCGCTGCCGCGTCGCTTGTGGTCGATGACCACCAGCGTCGACAGACCCGTCACGTCGTCGATCTGCTTGGCAACCGTCACGCCTTCCTCGACGTGCTCGAACTTCACGGTGCCGGCGTACTCGGTGACGATCGGCCGGTGGTGGGGATCCCATGCCGCGACGATCCTGCCCGCGCGGAGGGTATCGCCGTCCACGACCTGCAGCGCCGCGCCGTAGGGCACCTTGTGACGCTCGCGCTCGCGATTGTTGTCGTCGACGATGGTCACTTCGCCGGAGCGCGAGATCACGACCTTGTCGCCCTTGGCGTTGGACACATAGCGCATGGTCGGCGAGAAGCGCACGGTGCCGGCAGACTTCGCCTCCACCTGGCTCTGCACGGCGGTACGGCTCGCCGCGCCGCCGATGTGGAACGTGCGCATGGTGAGCTGCGTGCCCGGCTCGCCGATCGACTGCGCGGCGATGACGCCGATGGCCTCGCCCACGTTGACGATCGATCCCCGTCCCAGATCACGGCCGTAGCACTTGGCGCATACGCCCCAGCGCGTGTCGCAGGTGAGCGGCGTGCGCACCTTGACCTCGTCGATGCCAACGTTGTCGATCGTGTCGATCGCCTCCTCGTCCACCAGCGAGCCTGCCGTGTACAGGGTGTCCTGCGTCTCCGGGTTGATCAGGTCGACGGCCAGCACGCGGCCGAGGATGCGCTCGCGCAGCGCCTCGACCACCTCGCCCCCCTCGACCAGCGCGCGCATGGCGATGCCGTTCTGGGTGCCGCAGTCGTCTTCCGTCACCACCAGGTCCTGCGTCACGTCCACCAGGCGCCGCGTGAGATAGCCCGAATTGGCCGTCTTCAATGCCGTGTCGGCCAGGCCCTTCCTCGCGCCGTGCGTGGAGATGAAGTACTGCAGCACGTTCAGGCCCTCGCGGAAATTGGCCGTGATCGGCGTCTCGATGATCGAGCCATCGGGCTTGGCCATCAGGCCGCGCATGCCGGCGAGCTGGCGGATCTGCGCGGCCGAGCCACGCGCCCCGGAGTCGGCCATCATGTAAATGGAATTGAAGGCTTCCTGCCGCACCTTCTTGCCGTGCCGGTCGGTGGTTTCTTCGGTGCCGAGCTGCTCCATCATCACCTTGCCGACCTGTTCGCCGCAGCGCGACCAGATGTCGACCACCTTGTTGTAGCGCTCGCCCACCGTCACCAAACCCGAGGTGTACTGGGATTCGATCTCCTTGACCTCGGTCTCGGCCGCCGCAATCAGCTCCTGCTTGGCAGCCGGGATATGCATGTCGTGAACGCCGAACGAGATGCCGCCGCGCGTGGCCATGGTGAAGCCGGCCTGCATCAGCTTGTCGGCGAAGATCACCGTTTCGCGCAGCCCGCAGCGGCGGAAGCCCACGTTGATGAGACGCGAGATCTCTTTCTTCTTCAGCGGCTTGTTGAGCAGGTCGAAAGTCAGCCCCGCCGGGAGGATCTCGGAGAGCAGCGCGCGGCCCACGGTGGTCTCGTAGCGCTTGATGCGCTCGACCTTGTCCCCCTCGGGCGTGAGGTCCTGCTCCCGGATGCGCACCCAGACCCTCGCGCCCAGGTCGACGTTGCGCGATTCATAGGCGCGCGACACCTCGGCGAGATCGGCGAAGCTCATGCCCTCGCCCTTGGCGCCGATCCTCTCGCGCGTGGCGTAGTAAAGGCCGAGCACGATGTCCTGCGAGGGCACGATGATCGGCTCGCCGTTGGCGGGCGAGAGCACGTTGTTCGAGGCGAGCATGAGGGTGCGCGCCTCCATTTGCGCTTCCAGCGACAGCGGCACGTGCACCGCCATCTGGTCGCCGTCGAAGTCGGCGTTGAACGCCGCGCACACCAGCGGATGCAGCTGGATCGCCTTGCCCTCGATCAGCACCGGCTCGAACGCCTGGATGCCGAGGCGGTGCAGCGTCGGGGCGCGGTTCAGCATCACCGGGTGCTCGCGGATCACCTCTTCCAGGATGTCCCACACCTCGGGCACTTCCTGCTCCACCAGGCGCTTGGCGGCCTTGATGGTGGTGGCGAGGCCGAGGAGCTCCAGCTTGTTGAAGATGAACGGCTTGAACAGCTCGAGGGCCATCTTCTTCGGCAGGCCGCACTGGTGCAGCTTCAGCTGCGGGCCCACCACGATCACCGAACGGCCCGAGTAATCGACGCGCTTGCCGAGCAGGTTCTGCCGGAAGCGTCCGCCCTTGCCCTTGATCATGTCGGCGAGCGACTTGAGCGGGCGCTTGTTGGCGCCGGTCATCGCCTTGCCGCGGCGCCCGTTGTCGAGGAGCGAGTCGACGGCCTCCTGCAGCATGCGCTTTTCGTTGCGCACGATGATCTCGGGCGCCTTGAGCTCCAATAGGCGCTTCAGCCGGTTATTGCGGTTGATGACGCGCCGGTAGAGGTCGTTCAGGTCCGAGGTGGCGAAGCGCCCGCCGTCCAGCGGCACCAGCGGCCGCAGCTCGGGCGGCAGCACCGGCAGCACCTCCATGATCATCCAGTCCGGCTTGATGTTGGAAGCCTTGAACCCCTCCAGCACCTTCAGGCGCTTGGCGAGCTTCTTGATCTTGGCATCCGACGAAGTCGCCTCGAGGTCCTTCCTCAGCTGGTCAAGCTCACGGTTGATGTCGATCGCGCGCAGCAGGGCGCGGATGCCCTCCGCGCCCATGGCGGCGGAAAAGTCATCGCCGAACTCCTCGACCTTGGCGAGGTAGTCGTCTTCCGTCAGCAGCTGGCAGCGCTTGAGCGGCGTGAGGCCCGGGTCGGTCACGACATAGGCTTCGAAATAAAGCACGCGCTCGATGTCGCGCAGGGTCATGTCGAGCACCAGGCCCAGGCGTGACGGCAGCGACTTCAGGAACCAGATGTGCGCGACGGGGCTCGCCAGCTCGATGTGCCCCATGCGCTCTCGGCGCACCTTGGCGAGCGTCACCTCGACGCCGCACTTCTCGCAGATCACGCCGCGGTGCTTCAGGCGCTTGTACTTGCCGCACAGGCATTCGTAATCCTTGATCGGCCCGAAGATCTTGGCGCAAAACAGGCCGTCGCGCTCCGGTTTGAAGGTGCGGTAGTTGATGGTCTCCGGCTTCTTCACCTCGCCGTAGGACCACGAGCGGATCTTCTCGGGCGAAGCGAGCCCGATGCGGATGGCCTCGAAGTCCTCGTCCTGCTGGACCTGCTTGAAGAGCTCCAGTAGCGCTTTCATCAGTACTTCTCCAGGTCGATATCGATACCCAGCGAGCGGATTTCCTTCACCAGCACGTTGAACGACTCGGGCATGCCCGCGTCGATCTTGTGGTCGCCCTTGACGATGTTCTCGTACACCTTGGTGCGCCCGGTGATGTCGTCGGACTTCACCGTGAGCATTTCCTGCAGCGTATACGCGGCACCGTAGGCCTCGAGCGCCCACACCTCCATCTCGCCGAAGCGCTGGCCGCCGAACTGCGCCTTGCCGCCGAGCGGCTGCTGCGTGACCAGGCTGTAGGGCCCGGTGGAGCGGGCGTGCATCTTGTCGTCGACCAGGTGATGGAGCTTCAGCACGTGCATGTAGCCCACCGTCACCGGCCGGTCGAACGCCTCGCCCGTGCGGCCGTCGAACAGGGTCACCTGGCCCGACGCCGGCAGTTCGGCAAGCTCCAGCATGGCGTTGATCTCGGCTTCGGAGGCGCCGTCGAACACCGGGGTGGCAAACGGCACGCCTTCGCGCAGGTTCTGCGCCAGCTGCAGCACTTCCTCGTCCGTCAGCCGGCCCAGGTCCTCGTCGCGGCCGCTCGCGTTGTAGATTCGCTCCACGGTCTTGCGCAACTCGGCGATCTTCGCCTGCGCCTTCACCATCTCGCCGAGCTTCAGGCCGAGGCCCTTCGCCGCCCAGCCCAGGTGCGTCTCCAGGATCTGCCCCACGTTCATGCGCGAGGGCACGCCGAGCGGATTGAGCACGATGTCGAGCGTCGTGCCGTCCGCCATGTGCGGCATGTCTTCCACCGGCACGATCTTGGAGATCACGCCCTTGTTGCCGTGGCGCCCCGCCATCTTGTCGCCCGGCTGCAGGCGGCGCTTCACCGCCACGTACACCTTCACCATCTTCAGCACGCCCGGCGGCAGCTCGTCGCCCTGCGTGAGCTTCTTCCTCTTCGCCTCGAACATGGCGTCGAACTCGCGCCGCTTCTGCGCCAGCGACTCCTTGAGGCCCTCGAGCTGCGCCGCCGCGTCCTCGTTGGCGAGGCGGATGTCGAACCAGTCGAAGCGCTCCACCGTGTCGAGATAGCCCTTGGTGACCTTGGTGCCCTTGGCGAGCTTCTTCGGCCCGCCGTTGGCGGTCTTGCCGGTAAGCAGGCGCTCCAGGCGCTCGAAGGTGTCCGACTCGACGATCCTCATCTGGTCGGCAAGATCGGTCTTGTAGCGCCGCAGGTCGTCCTCGATGATCTGCTGGCTGCGCTTGTCGCGTTCGATGCCTTCGCGCGTGAACACCTGTACGTCGATCACGCAGCCGGAGATGCCCGAGGGCACGCGCAGCGACGTGTCCTTCACGTCGGACGCCTTCTCGCCGAAGATCGCGCGCAGTAACTTTTCTTCGGGCGTAAGCTGAGTCTCGCCCTTCGGCGTCACCTTGCCGACCAGCACGTCGCCCGCCTCCACCTCGGCGCCGATGTAGACGATGCCGGACTCGTCGAGGCGCGACAGCTGCGCCTCCGAGAGGTTCGAGATGTCGCGCGTGATTTCCTCGGGCCCGAGCTTGGTGTCGCGCGCGACCACCGTCAGCTCCTCGATGTGGATCGAGGTGAAGCGGTCGTCCGACACCACGCGCTCGGAGATGAGGATGGAGTCCTCGAAATTGAAGCCGTTCCAGGGCATGAACGCGACCAGCATGTTCTGGCCGAGCGCGAGCTCGCCCAGGTCGGTCGAGGCGCCGTCGGCGATGACGTCGCCCTTGGCGATCGTCTCGCCGTGTTTGACGATCGGCCGCTGGTTGATGTTGGTGTTCTGGTTGGAGCGTGTGTACTTGGTGAGCTTGTAGATGTCCACGCCGACGTCGCCCGGCACCGTCTCCTCGTCGTTCACCCGCACCACGACGCGGTTGGCGTCGACGTAATCCACCACGCCGCCGCGCAGCGCCACCACGCAGGTGCCCGAATCGATGGCCGCCGTGCGCTCGACGCCGGTGCCTACGAGCGGCTTCTCCGGCCGCAGGCAGGGCACCGCCTGGCGCTGCATGTTGGAGCCCATCAGCGCGCGGTTGGCGTCATCGTGCTCGAGGAACGGAATGAGCGAAGCCGCCACGGACACGATCTGGCTCGGCGCCACGTCCATGTATTCCACCCGGTCCGGCGTGGAGAGCATGAACTCGTTCCGGTTGCGGCACGACACCAGCGGATCGCTCAGTTTGCCCGCCTTGTCGA
>Ga0214472_10009169_pt1 | contig 10318 bp, 9 predicted proteins | sample RVTome_6_FD_207662 | JGI IMG/M metagenome (GOLD analysis project Ga0214472, IMG submission 207662) | Soil microbial communities from uranium-contaminated site in the Upper Colorado River Basin, Wyoming, United States - RVT140D175 | ecosystem: Environmental > Terrestrial > Soil > Contaminated >...
GACCTGCGGCGGCGTTGTGATTCGTTAGCAAATTGGTACCTGTTACAATATGACGAGTTTCCCCCCTGAGTCGACGAGCGTTGTGATTCGTTAGCAAATTGGTACCTGTTACAATGGTTCTTCGGTTTCGTTGGCAATCAGGGAGGTTGTGATTCGTTAGCAAATTGGTACCTGTTACAATGTGGGCAATAGCGGCTATGTTTTGACCATCGTTGTGATTCGTTAGCAAATTGGTACCTGTTACAATGCGGCACGTGTGCGATGCTTTTTTGTCACCGTTGTGATTCGTTAGCAAATTGGTACCTGTTACAATTTCGGTTTATCAGGTCGAGTACTGGCCGGAGTTGTGATTCGTTAGCAAATTGGTACCTGTTACAATTGCAAGTTTGGCATCAACATCATCCAACACGTTGTGATTCGTTAGCAAATTGGTACCTGTTACAATGTTGGATCGGGCACAGCATGCCACAGATGTTGTGATTCGTTAGCAAATTGGTACCTGTTACAATCAAACAATATTCGGGTGACCCTTCATTGGTGTTGTGATTCGTTAGCAAATTGGTACCTGTTACAATCGGCAATTCGTGCAGCGATTAACGTTGTGTGTTGTGATTCGTTAGCAAATTGGTACCTGTTACAATCGCACATTAAACAGGAACGTTTTTTGGGCCGTTGTGATTCGTTAGCAAATTGGTACCTGTTACAATTCTTGATTCAACGTTTTCAAAAGGTCTTCAGTTGTGATTCGTTAGCAAATTGGTACCTGTTACAATACTTCATTCGCAGCTTGGACACCACCAAGCGTTGTGATTCGTTAGCAAATTGGTACCTGTTACAATGTTCATTTGTTGGTAATGCAATAAGATTAGTTGTGATTCGTTAGCAAATTGGTACCTGTTACAATTTACAAGGAATCTTTGGTTGACGTACTAGAGTTGTGATTCGTTAGCAAATTGGTACCTGTTACAATTTTTTTTCTTTTCTCATTTCGATTTTCCTTGTTGTGATTCGTTAGCAAATTGGTACCTGTTACAATTTCATCACAATAGGGATATACATCGGTCCTGTTGTGATTCGTTAGCAAATTGGTACCTGTTACAATAGCCCCCTGGCTTTTCTACTTTAGGTCGGGGGGTTACTTTGTTTTTGGCGTAATGGGAATCTGTGATTTTGGGACTTGAAAACTTCCGTTTGGGCCATTTTTTTGAAAAAATTCCCGGTTTTGGGGCGCATATGTGCCATTCATGGCGGTGATGCAAGCGCGGGTCGACATGGGGGTCCGCCCCTACGGGTTTTTCCATGCCTAATTTGGTAGCATGGTTGTATTTTTGCCCACCCAAAAATGGACCTGGATGGACACGGATCGGTAGGGGCGCAGCATGCTGCGCCCGCACCTGCACGAAAACCCATGCTTGGAAATATTGACCATCGCAGGCGCACGGTGTCTCGGGGAACAACGACCCCAGAAGCTGGCATGTGATTCCAGACCCGGGCGCAGCGTGCTGCGCCCCAACGTGCCTATGGTGGGGGGTAGTTGCGCCAGGCACAACCCGCCTAGGCATCGCAAGGATCCCCGCTCCTTTGTGATGCAGTTTGTGAATGGGTTTGGAATTGGGCCAGACCTTGGGCGGCTTCCTCGTGATACAGCGGGGGTTTTCCCGGAGTCACCGCCACGGCCAGCGCCATATCACTTTGGTGCAGGGTGCGCCAGTGGGGAAATTCGTCTTGCCATCCGCGACCGCCGCGGTAGCGATCCTGCGGATTCAGGGATCGCCAAGCCGTCAACTGCAACGAAACCTGACCCCAACCATGGGCCTTGGCAGAACCAAGCAGGTGATGCTGACCTGTTTCCAAAAGAAAGCAACGCATCAACACTCCACGTTCGGCCTGGGTCAGGTTGTGGAAATGGACCTGGAGCCGGAAAGTTTGGCTTTCGGTGACGCTTTCTGCGGGTTTTGTACTCATTTTGGCTAAATCCGACTGGCTCCTGACTTCCTGGCCAGAGTTGGCTTTTATCCAGGCTTGATAACGCTTTCTGCCGCGCATCATTTTCTTTGATCCCACCGATTGGTAATACGAATGAAATAGTGTACTGGTACTTCGGTCCTTGGGAACCGGGCTTCCCAAAATGGGTAACCATTTGCTGCGAGAGAGTTTTACTGGTCTGCCTGACGGAGGCAGGGCGTCTCCTATGGAAACCCTGCCCTGAAAACAGACGTCAGAATTCGTCGCTTTATGGGACATCCAACCAAACAATCGGCAGCTTGGGCAAAGGGCATTGGAATCTATGCATGCTCTGGCCGGTACCGATCGATCCAGGTTAGGCGGTTCGTGTGGGTATTCATTCCGAATCTGAAATCCGCAGGAATGGGTGATGATTTCGTAAACGCTTCGGATCATTCCCTTGAGCGAGCTGCCGGGAATCACAGGCTGACCCAAATGGTCGGGATGTTTGGATTTGAGGAAGGACTTGGGGATGGGTTTCTTCTTGCCAGGCCCTTCTGTATCCGACACGCCAACGTCCTTGGGAAAGCCGTTTCCGTCCATGCCGGCGTGGATCAGCAGCGGGCTGTGGGTGGTGAGTTCGAAGGTCCAAACACCGTGGCAAAGCTTGGGATCCCAGCGGTGGTGTTGGATGTCTTGAACAGGCATGCGGGTGATTGGGTCACCAGGGAAGACAACAAAGCCATACTGATCGGTGTTGGTGGTTCTGCCAAAGGTTCTGGGACTAGTCATTGGGTTTCTCCTGCTTTACCGAAATTTTTTCCATTGCGATCCAGCGCCAGAAGGGGTTTTGATTGGCCAGGCGATAGCAGCGAAGTTTCAGCTTCAGTTCGGGGAAGGGCGAGGTCTTGCCATCGGGGGGCGCATTGCGCGGCGCACGCACCTGGAGCAAGCCGGGTTGACTACCTGCCTTGTCTGGGGACCCTGGCGTTGGCATGAGCGGCCAGAGGTGAGTGGTGAGTTGCTGGTCGGTGGGCTTTAGGTGATCCTCTTCTTGCCAGGTGAACGCTTGGAATCTTTCGCCAACTGCCACCACGTGGATCGGACGTTGGTGGCGGCCCTGGTGGAAGAGTTGATCGGCAAACCAGCGCAGTTCGCCCTCCTCCCAAAAGAACCTTCCCTCCAGCGTCCCCGTCAGATCCAGGTTTTGCGGCATGGTTTGGTAGACCTGACGGGGTCTGGCCCCGATGGCCTTGCGCGTGGGCAGGGCCAGGTGAATGCCTTGGGTGCTGGCGGGTAGTTTTTGCAAAAGCTCGGTGAGATGACCTTCGTCCAAATGGCGGTGACTGTAGATGGGCAACGTCATGCGCGTTTCTCCTGCAAACCGTGCGTCAATTGGTTGGTATCGCGCCATTGCTGAAGCAGGGAGTTGTCGTTGATGCGGGTGGCGAAACGCTGGTAGAGTCCGGTCAGGAACGCCTCTGCCTGAGGTGAATCGAATTCCCAGCGATGGCGCAGGCCTAGTGTTTTTAAGGTTACCCCGGGTGGTAGCGCACAGCTTGCCGCATCCGCCAGGCCATACGCTTGAGCATCTGGATAGAGGTCGCTTAGGCTAGGAAGTTGGTTGCCCCGCTGTGGATTGGTGTTGGCCAGCAGATCCACCTGCATGCCGTCCAGAGTCGCCTTCACCCGACCCAACCCGCGCGAGCTGCCAGCGCCGATGGGTAGCAAGCCCTCCTGAAGGTCGCGCAGCACCAGGCCCACCCAGGCTACCTGCCACCAGGTGACGTTTTCCAATGTGATCTGCGTCTCGAATCGGCCCGCAGTCTGGGCTTCCAGCGAGAAGAGGGCCCCGTTGAAGGCGCCGCCGGTGAAGCGGTCGATGGCCACACCGTCGCGGTATTCGGGTGATAACCCTTGGTCTTCTGCCGACAAGTAGGCGTCGCTGATGTTGAACCGGCCCGCTACCGAAAGCGAGCCGAAAAGCTGGCAGGCCGGGCAAAAGGCTGAAAAATCGGCTGGGGTGATGGGCGCATTGCTTTTGTTATCTCTTTTGAGTTTTTCATACGTGTCATGGCAGGCAGGAACACCCCAGGGAGAAGCATTTTTGGTCTCGCCATTTTTCCGATAATGCGTGTTAAACGGGTTGCAAACGCTGGTTTCACACAGTGTTCGCGCCAGACGCTCGGCGTGCGCACGCAGGGCACCTTTTAACGAGCTGCCCGGCAGGAATACCTGGTCCTCGCCGTTGCGACGCGTGCGCACGAAGTTCATTTTGGCGTGGCCGGTGGCGTCTTCCGAAGATTTCACCAGAATCGGCCCATCGGGCTGGATGGTGAGGGAGATGCGAATCTGATTCAACAAATGCTTAAACATGGTGCCTCCTTTCGAATGCAGGTAGGTTTTCGGCTAACGATTTCAGTGCCTGGGCGAGTGGTTGCTTTTCTGGGGTTTGCTGGAGAAAGTACGCTATGGCCTGATCAGGTTCGTGAAAATCAGTGAAGGCGAGCATGCCATCTAGCAATTGAACCTGGCCCAAGCCGCGGTTTTTCTTGCCGCCAAGCGGCAGGTTGCCGTCCTCCAAATCCCTCAAGCCCATCGCCAGTAGGTGCCAATCGGCGTCGTGCAGGTTTTCGGTGGTGCATTGGAAGCGAAAGCGCGTGCTGGCGGGAACCGCTTCCAGGTCGTACTTCACTGTGCCCACGGCCGTGCGCGTGTCGCGATCAATGCCCACGCCGTCACGGATATCCACCGGCGGATCGATGGCTTCCAGCAGGGCAAGGTCGTCGATAGCCAGCTTGCCGCGCCAGGATGCGCCGCCCAACAAACGGCAGACCGGGCAGAGATGATGATGGATGCAGGCTTCGAGAGTGGGAAACGGATCCTTTTCTTCATCAGAATCCTTATCGGAAGACTGCTCTGCTTCGGCTTTTGCGGTGAGCGAGAGGTACTTGCCGCCATCGGGAAACGTGCTGAGGCATCGCTCCAAGGGTGGTGCAACTTTGCGTTTGTCGCCAGCGCAAAGCGTGTCATCTGAGCGCTCCAAAAAGCAGACTGGCACGTCGGGGTCCAGTAGATGCGCTACTGCTTCCAGGCGCGCGCGCAGGCAGCCTTTCAGCGAGGAACCAGGGATGAAGGGCCGGCCGCGACCGTCGCGCATCACGGCAGAATTGGTGATGCCGCCGCCTGAGGCGCTGCCCACATGCAAACCCGACTGCAACACCAGCGTCCCCGAGATTTCGATGCGATTGCATAATTCATCGTGAAGCACGGCGATCCTCCTTGTCGTCTTTCGAAACTGCAATGAACATTTCCTTGAGAAGGCGATAGCACAAGGTTTCTACTAACATCCGCGCTGCTTCCATCTGGTACAGTTCCTTCAAACTTGGTCGAAGGTCCGCAGCACTCAAAAATTTGCTTCCCAGTTGAAAGGCTGAATTTTTTACTTGATGTGACAATTTATTGGAGATCAATGCGAAGAACTCCCCATCCACTGTGGTTTCCTTTTTGTCAGTCGACGCACCAGATTTCCGGTTTTTGGGGATGGGATGAGGTTTGAAGCCAGACCCTGGTTGTTCTTTTCTGGATTTTTTGTCTTGGTACCGGCTCGATTCCAGTTCACTTCTTTTGGCAATCTCACAAAAAAAGCTATTGGGGTCCTTTTCATTAAACCAGGCATCAAAGTCCTTTTGCTTTTTTGAAAGTTCCAAGGTTTGGCGGATCTTGGTTCTGGAAAGTTTGCGAAGATGACGCTCCAGAATCGAAATATCCTGATCCATAAGTCCTTGAATGTTTTGGTCCAAACTAGATTGAAAAAAGTACCATTCGTCCTGGGAAATTTGATTACTCGAATGTTCCATCTTCATTGTCCTTTCTCATTAAAAGCAGTGCCCATGCAGAAAAAACCGCCATTCGGGTTCGGATTAAGCGCATTAGGTCCTTTTGGTGTTGGACCCGAACTGCAAAGTTTTCCTTCCCTTGGACCTGCGCCGGATAAGGGAATTGACTGAGGCATGCCTGGATCTTTTTAATCATGACTTGGCGCCATTCTATTTTTTCGGTGGCATTGGTTTTGAGCCGGGAGATCTGGTTGTGAAGCATGTTGATGATTTGAGTGACACCGTAACTTTTGTTTACTAGGTTTTCCAATCCACGTATTTGGGTTGGCGTTTCCTTGGCTTCCCATGCTTTTTCGGCAATGCACTTCCATTTTCTGGCTTCCTTCTCATTATCAAGCAGAGCTTCTATGGGTTTTTTTAGGGACGGTGCGGGTGCTGGATCGGTTTTGCCCTCCCTCTTCGAAGCATAAGCGGCATGGAAAGGGTGAGCGATGAGCAGATGGCCGAAGCCGTTGGCGAAGCCTTCGCCCAGGCCAAACGTTTCCAGGGTCTCCAGTGCCGCCAAGGCCTGGCCCCGATCCCCGCGAAGGGTGAGCGCAAACACGCTGCCGGGTGCCAACGCCTGGCGTTGGTTGTGGGGGAGACCCAGCAGGCCGTGCCAACCGCCCACCCAGGTCGCCTCGCTGGCCACCGCTTCCACCCCCCATTTGAGCTGATCATTGATGGCGTGGAAGTCCTGATCCTCCAAAGCCAGGCGGTCGTTGCCCCAGGCATCGCGCAGCAGCAAGGGCGAGGTGAGGTTCAGAGTGACGCGGGTCAAGGTGGTGGCGTCGCTTTTGGGCCGATGCCGATCCTTCTGATTCAGCATCGCTTCAAAGGCTTTCACCCGATCCTTCAGGAGTCCGCCCATGGGCTGATCGGCGCGAATCCAGGTGGCTTGAACCCGACCAAAGCCGCGCGTCTGACCCATGCCGATGTAGAGCGTTTCCATGCTGGGCAGCAGTTTTCGCAGACGGTCTTCGGGGTCGAAAACGTAGCCGGCGAAATGCTGGCCTTCGCTGAGGGGTTTGAGGTTGAAGAGCTGCGAATGCACCACGCTATCCATTTGTGGCCCAACAGCAGTTCGCGTGATCAACTGGCGCTGTATGTGGAGTTCCTGGGCGGTTCCCTTTGCCGTCAAATGCGCCTGGCCACGCCATTTGGCAAAAGGAAAACGGCATTGACTGCACTCAAGATCTTTGACTGGCGGCGGATCAAAGGCCAGGTCCAGCAAGGCGTCGCGTTGGGCGTGATCGACCTGGCGTTTACAGGCGCGGGCAGTGAAGGGGAGTGGCCCCCATACGTCGCTTGTGTCCGGCGCGTGCGTTCCCGCGACAGCCCATTGGGGACCACAGGCGAGCTTGTCCTCACCAAAGCAGGCTTGGAAGGCAGGATCCTCCTCGCCCAGCCGCTGGACCACCGCGGCCGCCAGCGCGCCGCGCAGTGTTTGGCCTGGAATGCAGAGCTGACCTTGGAAATTTTGGGCCATGTTGCCGAAACGGCTGCCAATTAATAAGGGTTGTTGGGTTTCCAAGTGAAGGAGCCAGCGCGTCATGAGGCCACCTCCGGCATGCCCAGGGCCCCACCCAAATAAGCTGCGAACCAGGCATTGGGGAACTCCACAAGCGGTTTGCCGGCGAGCGTCCAGTCCCGATGGACCAGACGGATGCGACCGGTGCCGCGTGTTTTGCCGCCGCCCAACTGATCGCATAAGCGCAAGGCGCCCAACAGCAGCGCCACCATGGTCTGGCATTCAGTGGGTAGCAGGTCTACATCGCCATCGATCGCCCTTGCTTCGGGCAGCACCAACCGCAGTGCGGTTTCGAATTTCAGTGTGGAGGGAAGCGTCTCGAAGAAGCGCAAATGACCTTCTGTCACCGTGCGCGTGTCGCGGTCGATTTGGTTGGTGGCGCGGACTTCCTGCGCCAAGGGCTCGCTTTGGTGGGCGTCCTCCACCAGGATCGCATTGTCCAGGTAAAGCCGGCCCAATTGAAAAGCGCCTCCAAAGAGCAGCTCGAAGCTTTCGAACATAGCCTCGTTGCCATAGACATCCAGCAAATTGGCAAAGCGCTGGGCCTGGAATTTCAGCCGACCCTTTAGCGACGATGCAGGAATGAAGGGTTGCCGCTTGGCATTGCGCACCATGGCCTGATGCAGACCGCCGGTGCCAAACCCCGCCTGAATGTGAAACCCCGACAACAGTTCCACGCGAAGGGTTGCTCGCAACTCGCTCATGATGTTCTCCCCTCTTTCTCTTTCTCAAGAAACGGTGCCAGATCCAACCAATCCCCCAAGGGCGTTACCGTGTCTTTGCCGTTGCCCCACCAAGGAAGCTTAAAGATCGGATCCGCCGAGAGGGGGGGAAGTGCATTGCCGGGTGGAATCGAATTGCTGGACGAGGCCGTTTCGCCCGGTGGAGAAGCGTTGCGGCGCAACGCCTGCCACGCCTTCAAAACCGCCTGGCGATCCCCAGACGTCATGCGCGCAAGCAGGGCCTGCATGGCGACGCGACCCTGGGTCACCGAGCGACGGCAGGCTTCCAGCACGGGTAACAAACGCACGGGTCGAATATGGCCTTCTTCGAGCACCTTCATGCTTACCAGCAGCGCATCAAATTCATCTTTCGAGAAAGGACGCGTCAACAATTGGCCGTCTCGGCCTTGGTACATCTGTTGACGCTGGGCTTTGAGATCCAGCACGCTGGTTTCGGTAAGGGCTGCAAAGTCGATGGCATTCTGAAAGGTGTGAGATTTTTCCTTCGTGCAGACCAACGCTTTAGTCTTGGCAGACTTCAACACCTGCTTGGCGTGTTCGATAAGCACAGACATGGGTGTGTGCGCCTTGGCGAACACCATGCCAATGCTGAGCGTCAGACCCATTTCTAGTTTTTTGACTTGCTCTTCAAATGCTTCGATCAGGTTTTTACTGAAATTGGGAGCTTGGTCGGTGGTGCAAATAAAGAGCAGGTCGTCCCCACCCAAATACAGAATGTCAAAGGGGAAAAGTCGTTCCTGCGGGGTCTCGCCAGCCTGCTCTTCCTCCGGGGCCTGGCCCCGATCGGGCTGGCGCACCTGGAAGTCCAGGATTACCTGCGGAAGATTTGGCCAGGTTTGGATGATGGCGGTGTAGGTGGCATTCTGCATGGACGCATCGATTTTTTCCGAAATACTACTCAAGCGTTGCTGCAGGCCATTCACGTCTTTTGGCAAATCCATATTCTGCTTTTTCACGAAGGTGCCCAGGTTGTTGACGTCCGCATAGATCAGTGCCACGTAACCAGGGCGCGAGGATTTTTTTCCAAGTTGGTTCAGGTCATCGGCCAAGAACGGGTCGGTCCAATTGCCATTTTGTGAGGAGGTTTTTACCGGGAGCAGGCGTTGCCAGGCGTGCTTTGCGGGTTGCGCGCGGTCTTTAATCTCGGATTCCAAAAATGTGGCAAAGCGAGCCCAATAGGGCAGGGGCTGTCTGCGCGTGCGCCGGTCCTTCAGACGGCAGACATGGCATACCCAATCTTCCGATTCCTGATGGCGATAGCAGCCGGGGAAGCGTTGGCAGCTTTTGCAACTTTGCATGGCGCTGTGAAGTGCAGGCAGAGGAACGACTGCGGGAGTTGCTTGCTCCAAGTTCTCATCAAGCTTGGCCAAGAGCTTCTGAACGCCATTCGTTCCGACGGGTTCATAGGCTATCGAGGCGAACCCTGACGTCAGGGTAGCGCTGGCCGATTGGATGTAATCCAAAAGCGTCACCTGGGTTTTCTTACAGCGCATTTGCGCGGGTTCATTGGGAGTATCCTCAAAATAAACGGCACCATGACCGGCTGCCAGGTAGAGCGGCAGACCGCCATTTTGTTCGATCTGTTTTGCCATGTCCTCATTGCAAAAATCTTCGATAAGCGCGCTGGCGCCGCGGATCTCGCGCAGGCTGGACGTTTCAAAAATGAAGCGCTGCACGCTGGGTACGCGAAATTTCAAAAGCATAGCCACTGGGTTTACCTCCTCAAAACTCGGCGAAGGCGCCGGTATCGAAGAGTGAGTCACGCTTGGTGTGGAAAAGGTTCAGAGCGAGGAGATGTTTTTTAAAAAAACCTAAAAAACTTGTCCCAACCAGTCCTAAGCGCCTTATCGCTTTCTTTACTAAGCCTGGTCGAGGGCCAAGGCACGCATTGGGGGTCCATTCGTGCTCCCTGGACCGCTGACGCGTGCGTCGGCGTTCTCCTGGCCTCCAGGATTCCCCCTGCTTCCCTAGCTCTTCCTTTCGGCAGTACATTTGTGCCCTTTTCCTTGCCTAATCCGAACTCCCAACCACCCTTTTTTCCTCGCTTGGTCGGGCGCCAACGCACACGTTGGCGGTCCATTCGTGCTCCCTGGAGCGCTGACGCGTGCGTCGGCGTTCTCCTGGCCTCCAGGATTCCCCCTGCTTCCCTAGCTCTTCCTTTCGGCAGTACATTTGTGCCCTTTTCCTTGCCTAATCCGAACTCCCAACCACCCTTTTTTCCT
>Ga0214472_10009172_pt1 | contig 10316 bp, 10 predicted proteins | sample RVTome_6_FD_207662 | JGI IMG/M metagenome (GOLD analysis project Ga0214472, IMG submission 207662) | Soil microbial communities from uranium-contaminated site in the Upper Colorado River Basin, Wyoming, United States - RVT140D175 | ecosystem: Environmental > Terrestrial > Soil > Contaminated >...
CTTCCCAGGCAGGCACCAGCCCGCCATGGGCGGCAATGGCATCCGCGGCGGCGCGCTCGGAGCGGCCGTCCACGGCGGCACAGCCGCCGTGCAGCGCAACTGTGAGCCAGACCGCGCCGATCGCGGCCCGGCTGGCTATACAATGCATTGCCGTCACATATTCCGAGGAGCGTCGTCCCATGGCCGGAAAGCATGCCGTATCTGTGTGGCTCGCGCTGCTCGCATTGCTCTTTGCCGGCACGCTACAGGCCCAGGACACCGCGGCCACCGTGCTCTCGCTGCAGGGCCAGGTCAGTGCCGTTTCCGCGGCCGGGCTGACGCGCCAGCTCGAGCAGGGCTCCGCGTTGTACCAGGGCGATCGCGTCGATACCGGCGACGACGCCGCGGTGTCGATGCGCTTCACCGACAACACTCGCTTCGATCTGGCCGAGAACTCGTCGATGAGCGTGGACAACTACGCCCACCAGGACAACGCCGAGCAGAGTTCCTTCACGGCCAGCATCTTCAAGGGTGCGTTCCGATTCGTCAGCGGGCTCATCGCGCAGCGCCGCTCGCGCGCGATGGGCGTACGCACGCCGGTGGCGACCATCGGTATCCGCGGCACCAACGTGGCCGGCGAGGTGGATGCCGACTCCGCGCGCATCATGCTGCTCGAGCCCGACGATCAGCGCCCCACCGCGATCGAGGTGTCGAACGCCTTCGGCAGCGTGGTGGTCGACGAACCCGGCTACGGCACCGAGGTGCCCGATGCCAACAGTCCGCCGTCGCCGCCCCGGCGCATGGAACTGCGCACGATCCAGAACCTGATGCGTACACTGCAGTCCGTGGGCCGGATTCGTACGCCGCCGCGGATCCGGTGACGCCGACCGGGAGGATCCGGTGCGTGGGCTTCGATTGGCGGTGATCTTTCGCTACTGCGGGGGGAGGGCGCGTGATGGACACGGTGCACAAGCTGCTCGAGACCAAGGGCCGCGAGGTATGGTCGGTCGGCCCTGAGGCATCGGTCTTCGAAGCCATCGAGTTGATGGCGGAGAAGGGCTGCGGGGCCTTGCTGGTGATGGATGGGCGCGAGCTGGCCGGCATCATCTCGGAGCGCGATTACGCGCGCAAGGTGATCCTCACCGGGCGCTCGTCCAGGAGTACCCGGGTGCGCGAAATCATGAGCGCGCCGGTGGTCACCGCGGATCCTTCCCACAAGGTGGAGCAGTGCCTGTCCATGATGACGGACAAGCGCATCCGTCACCTGCCGATCACCGACGCCGGCAAGGTCGTGGGCATGGTGTCGATCGGCGATCTGGTCAAGGCCATCATCGCCGAGCAGAAGTTCCTCATCGCCCAGCTCGAGGAGTACATCAAGCAGTAGCAGGCTGGTTTTCACCAGCCTGGAGGCAGCCGGCTTCGGCCCGGATTCGTCACCGCCGTGCCCGCGTGCGGCCCGCATGCACGGCCACCATTGCACCTGTCCCGCCAGTGGCGGGACGAGCCCCTCCACCCCGGGTCAGGGAAGGCCCGCTGCGCCGGTTCCGGGCGGTCCGCGTCTGCCCACGCGCGCGGCCTGGAACCGGCATTTTTCCGTGCGCTTTCGGGTCGTCCGGATCTCGCCCCCTCACCCTCGGCACGCGCCGCACCGCCGCGCTTGACCAATGGTCAATTAAACGGCAGATTTCATCTGACCTATGGTCAGTTGGGTTGCCGCGATGCTCATGACATTGCTGATCCTGGGCGTGGCGCTGGCCGCTCTCTAATCTGGTGCGCGATCTCGGTAGCCGCGTGGCCCGCCTGGAACACGAGCTGCGTGCGCTGCGCCGCGCGCACTAACGCGGCGCTGGCCGTGGGCTTCGCGACCGTCGCCGTGGCACTCGCCTTCGATGCCCGCTGGACTTCGGCGAGCTGGGCCCTCGAGGGCGCGGCGCTGGTGTGGGTGGGCTGGCGGCAACGGCGGGTGCTCGCGCGCCTGGTCGGCGCGGCGCTGCAGGTGGGCGCGAGCGGCGTGTGGGCATGGCAGGTGCTGGTCCCGGGGCCTTTCGCGACCGGTGACTGGCTGGGCACGGTCATGATCGCCGCGGCGGGGTTGCTGTCCGGCGCGGTGCTGGCCCGCGCTGAGGACGGCGGCGACGAGCGCGTGCTGTCGGTGTTGCTCGGGCTGTGGGGCCTGCTGTGGTGGTGCGGCGGCGGGGTACTGCAACTGCACGCGCAACTGGCGCCGGCCGTGCTGAGCGGCGCATTGCTGCTGTTCTTCGCCGCGAGTGCGCTGGTGCTGGAGTTCGCCGGTGTGCGCGTGCGCTGGGCGCTGCCGCGCGGCGCGGCGTTGTTGCTGCCGTGGGTGCTTTGCGCGATCGCGCTGGTGCAGGTGTTCGACGACGCGCACCCGCTGGTCGGGCTGATCATGATGCTGGTGGGCTACCTCGCGCCGGTGCCGCCGCGGCGCGCGGCGGCACCGTCCGCCGCCGGGTCGGTGTGCGGCGCTACAAGCCCATCATCGACTTGATCCGCCGCAGCAGCACGTAGTCCGGCTGCACCAGGTCGCCGACGATCGTGAAGTGGTTGCGCCCGGCGACCTCGACGTACTCGGCCGCGGCGCCGGCGTCCTTCCAGGTGTCGGCCAGTTCGCGGCTCTGGCGCTTGAACTCGTCGCTCTCGTCGCCGCCCACCGCGCTGATGAAGGGGCCGCCCAGCGTGGGCTTGAGGTGCAGCGGGCTGTTGCGACGCGCACTCGCCGCATCCAGGTTCACCGTGTCGTTGATCGAATGCAGCAGCAGCGGCTCCAGGTCGAAGACGCCGCTCAGACTCATCGCGCCCTTGAGCAGGTCCGGCGGCAGCGCGTGATCCACTTCCGGCCACTGCGTGGCCGCCATCATCGCGGCGAGATGGCCGCCAGCGGAGTTGCCCGCAACGTAGAAGCGGTGGTGGTCGCCGCCGTACTCCTCGATGTCGTTCCACACCCAGGCACAGGCGGTACGGATCTGGCGCACGATCTGCTCCACCGTGACGTGCGGACAGTGCGAATAGCCGACCACCACCACGGTGGCTCCGGCGTCCACCAGCGGGCCGGCCAGGAAGCTGAAACTCGACTTGTCGCGCGAGCGCCAGTAGCCGCCGTGGATGTACATCAGCACCGGGCAGCGTTGTCCCGCGCCGGGGAACACGTCCAGGCGCTCGCGGCCGGTGGCACCGTAGGCGATGTCCAGACGGCAGCCGGCACGGTCGCGCAGGCGTGCGCTGGCCTCGCCGAAGCCGGCGACGATGGACTCGGATTCGGGCACCAGCAAGCGTGGGTCGTACTGACGCTCGAATTCCTGAGCGTCGTAGCCGCGGTAGACGGCGTCAGCCATGGCGGTGGTTCCATCGGTGGTCGGGACGAGGCGCGCGATCATAGCAGCCGCAGCGCGCGCGCCGTGCCCCGGGCGGCGCGGCCTCGATGTGCGCGCCGCGCTGGTCAAGGAAGCTCTGCACACGTCCATCCTGGACTCGCGCGTAAGGCGAGCGCGGCGCAAGCCCGCACTCGCCTTCGCGAATCAAGCGCTTGCGCGCCCGATTCGCGAGCGGGCCATCCCTGACCCGCGGAAACTGTAGCTTGTGCACATTTACTGCAACGCGAACATGACCTGATGCATGCCGCCGTCGCGCTCGAACGCGACGCGGACCGCATCCCCGGGCCGGCGGCGCCACAGCGCGAGGCGCACATCGACGATGCTCTCGACGGCCTGGCTGTCCAGCGACAGCAGCCGGTCGCCGACGCGCAGCCCCGCGTCGCGCGCCGCACCGGCTTCGTCGAGTCCGGTGATGGTGTGGGTGCCGGCGCCGCTGCTCAGGCGCACGCCCAGGCGCCCGGCCGGCGGCAGCTCGCGTGCGGCGGACAGCAGGCGATAGTCGAACGCGCCGGCGTGCAACTCGCCGGGGCTTTGCGCTTGCAGCACGCGCGCCAGCGGCGCGGCGACGCGCCGCTGCAGGCGTTGCGGGATCGCGTCCGGATGCGCGACATGGCCCTCGCCCGCGAGCACCACCAGGCGCTGCCCCGGTTGCTCGAGCAGGTGCTCCGCCGCGCGTTGCGCCATGCCCTCATCCCACAACGACTGCGCCGCGACGAACGCTGCGAAGTCCTGCTGCTCGTGGCCGGGATGCTGCGCGAAGATCGCGCGCAGCCGCGCGCGGTAGGTTGCGGACGGCGCGAGAATGGACGCCGGCAGGCGCGCGCGGGCGGCCGCATCCAGGCTTTGCATGCCGCCGCGCGCGACGCGGCGCACCAGCTCACCCGGCACGTTCAGCGCGATCAACGCGATATGGTGCGCGCGTGCGTGGCGCAGGATCGGCGCGTAGTGGCGCGGGTCGAAGCCCCAGCGCTCGAACCACCGGCTCTCGCGCAGCAGCCGGTCCAGATCGCCGTGGCGGTGCACGTAGTCGTCGAGCGCGCGTTGCGCGGTGGTGTCGAAGAACTCCAGCCCGATCGCGAGCGGGCCGTGCGCGCGCAGCCGGCAGACGATCTCGAGCTGGTTCAGGTGATGCTCGTAGCGATCGTGCTGCTCGCCGACGAGCACCACGCGTCGCGTCGCGAGCCGCGCGATGAGCGCGTTCAGCGTCAACGTGTCGCCGCCCGCGGCGTGCACCGCGGGCGGCGTCCAGCCGGCCTCACGCGCGTGCGGGCTGCAGGTGTCGGCCGGCGTGCCGGCACTGGCGAGCGCCAGTGCGATCGCACACACCAGCAGCGGGCGTCGCAGCAGGCGCTGGTGATTGGTAAACACCCTCTCAGCCGGGCGTGCGCAACATGTCCACGTGTGCGATACCGTCCTCGTCGTAGGGCGCCGACACCGTTTCGAAGCCGAATGCCTCGTACAGCGCCGTCAGGTGGGCCTGTGCCGCGAGGCGTACCGGTGCGTCGCCATGGCGTTCGCGCACCCGCTCCAGCCCCTGGCGCAGCATCTCGCGCGCGAGCCCGCGGCGGCGGTAACGCCGGTGCACCGCGACGCGGCCGATCGCGGCCTCGCGCCCGTGTACGCCAGGCGGCAGCAGGCGCAGGCAGCAGGCCAGCGTGTCGCCGTCGTGGCCGGTGAGGTGCTCGGTGTCGCCGTCCATGCCGTCCGCGTCCAGGTACACGCAGCGTTGCTCGACGACGAACACGCGCTGGCGCAGCGCCAGCATGTCGTACAGGGCTTGCGGCGAGAACTCCTCGAGCCGGCGCCAGCGCCAGTCGAACCACTGCATGGGTTCGCGTTCCACGGCAGCGGCTCTTAGTAGTGCAGCAGCGTGTGCACGCGCCGCTCGCCCAGGGCCGCTCGACCGTTGAGCGCGTCGAGTTCGATCAGGAAGGCGCAGCCCACCACGGTGCCGCCGAGCCGCTCCACCAGCGCGCAGGATGCCGCCGCCGTGCCGCCGGTGGCGATGAGGTCGTCCACCAGCAGCACGCGGTGGCCGTGGCCGAGCGCATCCACGTGCACCTCCAGCGCGTTGTCGCCGTATTCGAGTGCATAGGACATGCTCTCGGTGCGGTGCGGCAGCTTGCCGGGCTTGCGCAGCGGTACGAATCCGGCACCGAGTTCCTGCGCGCACAGGGCACCGAAGATGAAGCCGCGCGCCTCCATGCCGGCCACCATGTCCACCGGTTCGCCCATGAACGGATGCAGCAACTGGTGCACCGCCAGGCGCATCGCCTTGGGATTCGCGAGCAACGGCGTGATGTCGCGGAACACGATGCCCGGCTTCGGGAAGTTCGGGATCGGGCGGATCAGGGTTTCGAGTCGGTGCATGTGGCGTGTCCCGGGTTGCCGGCCTTAGCAGGCTGGTGAAAAACTCCGTATTTTGCCAGCCCGCGTCCGGCACAGGGACGTGCCGGCATCGAACAAGCACGCCAGTGCTTGTTCGATGGAGCAAGCCGACGACCGCGCCTTCGGCGCAGCGAGGAAAAGCACATGGATGTGCTTTTTCACCAGCCTGACAGCGGGCAGGCGCAAGCGGCCTGGGTCGTGCTCGAGAGTACCGCGCACGCCGCTCACCCGGGTATCGCGCGCAGCCGCACGCTCACCGGCTCGCGACGCGGGCACGCGGTACCGCAGCGCGGCGGTGCGCCGCGCGTCCTCGCGGCGGCCTGTCCAGACGCAGGTCCACTTCGCCGTCCTGGGTAAAGGGCAGGCTGCCGGCCGAGCCCCGCAGCTCGAGGCTGCCGCTGATCGCGTACCTGAGGGTGCCGCTGCCGGCGCCGAAGCGGCGGATCTGATCGAACAGCTTGGCCAGGGTGCTGCTCACGCCCAGATCCAGGGTCTTCTCGCCGTAGGCGGGCACCGTCACGCGCTGGCTGCTCACGCCGTTGGCGAACTCGGAGCCATTGATGCTGATGGCGTATGCCAGGCCGTCGATGGGCAGCGCGACCGGGTTCGGATTCAGGATGCGGATGGTGGCGAGGTAGTGCTGTTCGAACAGCCGGATCTGCACCGGCTGCAGGTTCACCAGGCTGACCTGCGGCGGCGTGTCCAGGCCGCGCAAGCCGGCGCAGCCGGCCAGTGCGAGTGCGAGCAGCAGTGAACCAAGGGTGTCGATCGCGCGCCGCTTCATCGCGGCAGGCTACAACGCGATCCACACGCCGGTCACCTGCCGCGGGCGTCGTGCATGCGGCCGGCGCAAACGCGTCTGCCAGTGCGCGGTCCGGCCGCACGAGGATCCGGGGGGCTGAGCATGGCGTACGTCACATGGTCGGGTGCGCGGCTGCTCGGCCGGCCCGGATCCTGTCCGGAACCGCGGCACATGATATGCAGGCAGCGCCGGGATCGCACAGCGCGCGGGCGTGCGAGCGAGCGGGCGCCGGCGTCTGCGCGCACGGCCCGTGCCGCGCGGACCGGGGTCGCGCCGCGCCTGGACGAGGCCGCGCGCGATGGGGTCTACAATGGGGCGCTCACGCTGTACCCGCCTGGCCAGGTTCACGAGCATGCGATCGTGTCCCGGCTGGACGTTTCCGCGAAAGCGCTGGCCGCAACACCGTGGCGGGATCGCCGAGGAGCACTTCTGCACCAACGACCTGAGCAGCCTGCCGCAGGCCCGCTTGCACCGTCTTTTGCCGGCGGCCGGCGCCGCGCGCCCGGCGCCGTCCTGATGGCCATGCACCGGCGCCTGGTGGCGCTCGCCGGGATTGCGGTGGCCGCGCTGCTCGCCGTCGCGATCGGGGCATTCGTGCTGTTGCAGGATCCCGAGCGCTACCGCGCCGAGATCACGGCGATGCTCGGCGCGGCCGCGGGACAGCCGGTGGAACTCGCCGGCCCGCTGCATCTGACCTGGCGGCCTTCGCCGATGCTCAGCGTACGTGACGTGCGCATGGCGGTCGACGGCGCGCGCGTGAGCATGCGCTCGCTGCAGGTGGCGGTCGAGCCGCACGCACTGCTGCTGCGCAAGCTGCGCGCCCGGCAGGTGATCGTGCACGGGCTGCGCGTGGACCTGGATGCATCGGATGCCGCCGCGGCGCGACTGCCGGACCTCGCCGCGCTGGGGGTCGGGATACTGGAGCTTCGCGACGTGGCGGTGTCGCGCGCCGGCGCGCCATGGTTCGCGTTCGATGCCGCCACGCTGCGCGAGGCCGACAGCGCGGCCGGCGCGCGCGTCGATCTGTCAGGCCGCATCGACGGGCGCGACCTGCGTGCGCGGGCGCGGCTGCGCACGGCTCCCGGGCAGGTGGAGCTGGACGCGCTGCAGGTGCACCTGCCGCTCGGCGTCGTCACCGGCCACCTGCGCGCGGTGCTGGGGCCGCGCATCGAACTGTCCGGTGAACTGCGCGCCGATGCGTTGAGTGCGGACACGCGCACGTGGCGCAGGATGGCTGTGGATCTGGACGCGCTTGCGGACGTGGACGTGTCGCTGCGGATACGTGTCGGCAGGCTGTCTGTGGCACGTTTCATGGTCAGCGAGATCGTCGCGCCGGTAAACCTGCGCGCCGGCACCCTGGAGGTGCGCGCCGCGGGGGTGCTCGCCGACGGTCCGCTGCGCGCAACCTTGCACGCCAGCGCCGCGCAGCGTCGCTTCACGCTGGACCTCGCACTGAGCGGCGCCGATGCCGGCAACGTGCTGGTGATGGGCGGTCTGACCACCGCCGAGCGCGGCGGCCGGCTGTCGCTGGAGGCGGCGCTGCGCGCGTCGGGAGCCGACACGGCCGCGCGGCTGGCGAGTTTGCAGGGGCGAGTCGCGGTGGACGCAGCGGGGCTGACGGTTCGCGCGGGCACGGCGAAGCTCGCCGGTTCGGACGTGCTGGCGAGCCTGCTGCGGGCGCTGCAGCCCGGAGCATCGGGCCGCGTCACGCTCGGCTGTGCGGTGGGGCGCTTCGTGGTGCGAGACGGCGTCGTGATCGCGGACAACGCCATCGGCATGCAAAGCCGCACGAGGAACCTGCTCGGCGGCGGGCGCATCGCGCTCGCCGAGCGGCGCGTGGACCTGGTGCTGCGCCCATGGCCGCGCGCGGGCCAGTCGCCGCGCGCCGCCGGAATGGCGGGCGCGCTCGTGATCACGGGCGCGCTCACGCAGCCGCAGGTCGGTGTGGCGGGCGAGGCACGCGTTGGCAGCGGCACCGATGTCGATGCGGTGCTGTCCGGCGACGGCTTGCTGCGCATCGCGCGCGGCTTGCTTGAACGCGCCCATGGCGATGCGCCGTGCGCGCAGGCCGCGGGCAGCGCGGCGTCATCGCCTGGCAGCATGACCTCGCGCGGGCGCGGTGACATCGGTGTCCGCATCGCGCTGCACGGATCCGGGGCAGGATTGCCGGAGCGGCCGCTCGCGGCCGGCGGCACGGGGCGCGCCGGCCGGTGAGCGGGCCGGCTGCACGCAGCGGCCGGCCTGCCGGGCCGACGCTCGACACTTCAGGAGGCTGCCGATGAGCGCGAACATCCTGGTGCACCGCGACGGCGGGCTGGCGACGGTGGTGCTCAACCGCCCGGACAAGCTCAACGCGCTGACGCGCGCGATGTGGAACACGCTGGGCAAGGTGATGGTGTCGCTGTCCGCGGACAACGATCTGCGCTGTGTGATCCTGCGCGGCGCGGGTGAGCGCGCCTTCTCGCCGGGCAACGACATCGCCGAGTTCGAGCACGAGCGTCACGATCCGGACGGCGCGCGCGCGTACGCCGCGACGATGGCGCGCACGCTGGACAGCCTGAAACATTGCCGCCATCCCGTCGTGGCATTGATCAACGGTCATTGCATCGGCGGCGGGCTCGAACTCGCCGCGCTCGCCGACATCCGTGTCTGCGGTGTCTCGAGCCGCTTCGGGGTGCCGCTGAACCGTCTCGGTGTGGTGATGGCTTACGAGGAACTGTCGGCGCTTCTCGCCCTGATCGGCCGCGCCCGCACGCTGGAACTGCTGCTGGAGGGACGGGTCGTGGATGCCGCCGAGGCCAGGGCCATGGGCCTGGTGCATCGGGTCGTGGACGATGCGCGCGTGGCCGAGTGCGCCTACGAGAGCGCGCGGTGCATCGCCGCCGCGGCGCCGCTGGCGGCACGCTGGCACAAGAAGTTCATCAACCGGCTGGCCGATCCGGCGCCGCTCGATGCGCAGGAGCGCGAGGAATGCCTCGCCTGCTTCGGCACGGCCGACTACCGGGAGGGATATCGCGCCTTCCTGGATCGGCGCGCGCCGCGATTCCGCGGGCACTAGCCGGTCGAGGCAGCCGCTGCACGCGCTTCGCCTGGCTGCGGCCGGGTGCCTGCGCGGCTGGCTGCTTCGTCGCACACAATCGCTTCCTGCGTCGGTGATGCGCCGTGCCGACGGACTCAAGTTCCACCGGCACCGGCCGAAGCAGTCCTCATGCATTCCCTGGCAGCCCGTTTCGCCATGCTTCGACACGCCTTCGCACTGGTCACGCTCTGCTGTGCCGCGGGCCTGCCCGCAGTCGCCGCGCACGCCGCGGGCGCCGACAAGCACCGCATCGTCATCGTCAGCAGCTACCACCGCGAGTACCTGTGGTCGAAGGACACCGCCGCGGGGGTGAAGGCCGGGCTGCTCGAGGCCGGTTGGCTGGACAGCGAGGAGCAGGCGGCGCGCTTTGTGCGCGAGGACGCGGTGGAAAGCTCGCGCGCACTGCTCGTGAAGCTGTGGATGGACACCAAGCGTGGCAACAGCCGCGCGGAGATCGCACAGTCGGTGGCACGGGTGGTGGCGCGCATCGACGCCTTCCGCCCCACCTTGCTGCTGCTGGGCGACGACAACGCGACGCGCTACATCGCCGCGAACTACCTCGATACCCGGCTGCCGGTGGTGTTCTGGGGCGTCAACGGCAGTCCGACCAAGTACGACCTCATCGATTCGATGGAACGGCCCGGCCACAACGTGACCGGGGTCTATCAGGCCGGCT
>Ga0214472_10009173_pt1 | contig 10315 bp, 9 predicted proteins | sample RVTome_6_FD_207662 | JGI IMG/M metagenome (GOLD analysis project Ga0214472, IMG submission 207662) | Soil microbial communities from uranium-contaminated site in the Upper Colorado River Basin, Wyoming, United States - RVT140D175 | ecosystem: Environmental > Terrestrial > Soil > Contaminated >...
GCGTTTTCACCTTCCCGACCACTCGCGAGGCGATCCGCGTCGCCGTGTGCATCGGCACGTAGAAGCCCACCAGGTCAGCCCCCCGGACCGCCTCCTCGTCCAGGCGCTGCTGGGCGAGGTCCACGCACACGACCGAGGCTCCCGCCTGCCGGAGCCAGGCGGCAGGGGAGGCCAGGCCGAAGGGCTGGCGACCCAACTCATAGGTGGAGATGAGCACCACGTTGGCTGGCACGTCTAACCTCGCGGCGACCCGGGCGCGTCCCGCGCGCTCGCCAACTGTTGCGACGCCCACGGTGCCGGGCCAACGAATCCCACCGAGGATTGTAGCCGGGCCGCGGGTGGCGCCGCGCGGGGCCCCCGAGCGGCCGGGCCGAGTGGGACCCCCTCGGCCTCCTTCCGCAATTCCGCGAATTGCGGAAGGGGCTGAGCGGGTGACGACGCCCGGACGCGCAGGGGGCACGCCGGCGACAGGACCCGCGGCAGAACCGTCTGTCAGGAGTGGGCCGGATTCGTTGGACCGGCACTAGGGCCGGCATGGTATCCATGGACGACGTCTACGCCGTCATCATGGCCGGGGGCGGGGGGGAGCGGTTCTGGCCCCTCAGCACGGACCGCGTGCCGAAGCAGTTCCTCACGCTGTTCGGTCCCCGCTCCCTCCTGACGGAGACCGTGGAGCGGGTCCGAAGCCTGGTCCCGGTGGAGCGGATGCTCCTCGTGGCCGGGGCGCGCCACGCCCCCCTCATCCGCCGCCACTTCCCGGACCTCCCCCGGGGGAATCTCATCCAGGAGCCGGCGGGGCGGGACACGGCCGCGGCCGTCGGCCTCGCCTCCATCCTCCTGGAGCGGCGCCACCCCGACCCCCTGATGTTGGTCTTCCCGGCGGACCACGCCATCGCGGACATCCGGGGGTTCCGCCGGACGATACGCCGGGCTGTCGCGGTGCTGCGACGCCACGACGCCCTGGTGACGGTGGGGGTGCGGCCGACCCGGCCCGAGACCGGCTACGGCTACATCCTGGCCGGGGAGCCGGTGGCGGGGGTGCCGGGGGTGCGGTGGGTCCGGCGGTTCCTGGAGAAGCCGAGCCGCGCCCGCGCCGTCCGGCTCTCCCGGAACCCGCGCTGCGCCTGGAACGCCGGGATCTTTGCCTGGCGGAACCGGACGATCCAGCGGTACTACGCCGGCCTCATGCCGGAACTGTGGGCCCGCCTCTGCCGGATCCGGGACGCGTGGGGGCGGCGGGACGGGGCCGGCGTGCTCGCCCGGGAGTTCGCCCGGATGCCGAAGATCTCCGTGGACTACGGGATCCTGGAGAAGAGCCGGGAGGTGGTGATGGTGCCGGCCGCCTTCCCGTGGGACGACCTGGGGTCCTGGTCCGCCCTGGAACGGGTGCTGCGCCCTGACCGGACCGGGAACGTGGTGGTGGGGGATCACGTCGGAATCGAGTCCGCCGACTGCGTCATCTACGGGACGGAGAAGCCGATCCGGACGCTGGGCCTGAGGGGGTTCATCGTCGTGGACGGGCCGGACGGGATCCTGGTCTGCCCAAAGGGGCGGGCGCAGGAGGTCAAGCGTCTCCTCCGGGCGCCGGTCCGGAGGCGCAGGTGAGGCCGCTTACCCGGACCGCCCTGGGCATCGCCCTCAGCGCCGGCCTGCTCCTCCTCCTCGTCCGGGAGGTGGACCTCGGCGAGGTCCTGGAGGCCCTGGGCCACGTCCGCTGGACCCTGCTCGCGGCGGTCATCGTCCTCTACTTCATCGGGGCGTGGGTCCGGGCGATCCGGTGGCGCCTCCTCTTCCGGGAGCCGGAGGGGCTTTCCCTCGCGCACCTCTTCGCGGCGACGCTGGTCGGGTACATGGGGAACAACCTCCTGCCCGCTCGCCTGGGTGAAGTGGCCCGCGCCTACGTGGCCGGTCGGCGGGGCGGTCTCCCCGTGGGCTACGTCCTCGGGACCGTCGTCGTGGATCGGGTCCTGGACGTCGTGACGGTGGTGGCGCTCGCCGGGTTAGCCCTTCCCTTCGTCCCCCTCTCGGACGGCATGCGGCGGACTTGGATCCTGGGCATCGGCCTGGGGGGCGTGGCGTTCGCCGGGCTCCTTTGGGTGAAGCGGCAGGGGCCGGACGGCCCCCTCCTGGCCCCGCTCGCCCGCTGGGCGCCGTCGGGGGTCTGGGCGCGGGTCGCGGATCTCGCCCGCGCCCTGGCCGAGGGGGCGACGGGCTGCGACTTCGCGCGGCGGTCCCCGGCGCTCCTCGGCTGGACCGTTCTGCTCTGGGGGACCTATGCCCTGACCGTGCAGGTGGCGTTCTGGAGCCTCGGCCTCGCGCTACCCTGGAGCGCCGCCCTCACGCTGCTCGTCTATCTGGGCGTCGGCCTCAGCCTCCCCTCGGCGCCCGGGTTCATCGGGACCTTCCAGTTCTTCACCGTGGCGGCCCTGGCCCTCTACGGGGTCGAGGTGAGCCGGGCCCTCACCTTCTCGGTCATCCTGCACGCATCGTTTTTCTTCCCGGTGACTCTCGTCGGGTGGGCTATCCTGGCGGGGGAGCACCTGACGCTGCGGCAGCTCTCGGCCCTCCCGGAGGCGGCGAAGCGGGGGGAGCGGGGGCCTCACGGATGAGTACAGCCATGCGGCGCGCCCTCGTCACGGGGATCACGGGGCAGGACGGCTCCTACCTGGCGGAGTTCCTGCTCGAGAAGGGGTACCGGGTCTTCGGGATGGTCCGGCGGGCCAGCACCGAGAACTTCGAGCGGATCGAGCACATCAAGGAGAAGATCACCCTCGTTCAGGCGGACCTGCTGGACCAGTTGTCCCTCATCACCCTCCTCAAGACGGTCGAGCCGCACGAGATCTACAACCTGGCCTCCCAGTCCTTCGTCCCGACCTCCTGGGAGCAGCCGGTCCTGACCGGGGAGTTCACGGCCCTGGGGGTGACGCGCGTCCTGGAGGCGATCCGCCTGGTGGACCGGGGCACGAGATTCTACCAGGCCTCCAGCAGCGAGATGTTCGGGAAGGTGCGGGAGGTCCCCCAGACGGAGAAGACCCCGTTTCACCCCCGGAGCCCCTACGGCGTCGCCAAGGTCTATGGCCACTATCTCACCGTGAACTACCGGGAGTCTTACGGGATCTTTGCGGTTAGCGGGATTCTGTTCAATCACGAATGCATCGCCGCGAACACGCCGCTCCTGGTGCGCGAGCGAGGCGCGGTCAACGTGGTCACGCCGGACGAGCTGGTTCCCCTTCGTCGCAAGGGACCGAGCCAGCAGAGCTTCGCGGTCCAGGGACTCGAGATCTGGGACGGGAGCGACTGGTCGCGAGTTCACACCATCACTGCGACGCGACGCCGCGGGAGGGAGCCCGATCACGCGCTTCGATGGCTTGAGGCGCGCGGCGGGCTCGTGCGGGTGACGGCGCATCACCGGATGCTGGACGCCGACGGCGGAGAGGTGACGGCGCGCGATGTTAAGGAAGGGATGCACGTTGGCCTCGCTGGGGCGCTGCCGCCGACACCCGGCTGGACGGCGCTCTCGCCAGAGCTCGCCGAGTTCCTCGGCCTCCTGGCCGCGGAGGGACACGTGGCCGTGGACGGCAACATCCAGTTCACGAATACCGACCCAGTGCTGCGCGAGCGCGTGGCCACGCTCTGGTCGAAGCTCTTCCTCGGGACCTCGGCCGTCCGGTTCACGTCTTCGGGCTGGGACGCCTCGCAGACCGTAGGGCAGCTCCACCTGAACGGCGGCAACGTGCTGCGCGCCTGGCTCCGCGAGCAGCTCTACCACCGGTCGGGCCTCAAGCGCGTTCCCCGGCTGGTGCTGAATGCGATGCCCGAGATTCAGCAGAGGTTTCTCTGCGGGTACTACACGGGGGACGGGCTCCAGGCAGGCCACGGGGACAGCGTCAAGACGAACAGCCCGGTGCTCGCGCAGGGACTCTACTGGCTGTACGCCGTGCAGGGTCGCTCGTGCTCCGTGTACGCGGAGCACCGCGACGGACGCACCTACTACCAGCTCAACATCTCGACCGCCACTCCGGTCGGCGAGAAGGGCCAGCACCTTCGGCGGCCAGCGTCGGAGGTGCTGCGCGTCACGCCGTGCGGCGGTGACGACGAGTGGGTCTTCGACCTCGAGACCAAAAGCGGGGTGTTCTGCGCGGGCGTGGGCCGCGTCCTCGCTCACAACAGCCCCCGGCGGGGGAAGGAGTTCGTCACCCGGAAGGTGACGGACGGGGTGGCGCGGATCAAGGCGGGGCTGGCCACCGAACTCCGGCTCGGGAATCTGGAGGCGCGGCGGGACTGGGGCTACGCCGGGGACTACGTCCGCGCGATGTGGCTCATGCTCCAGCAGGATGCCCCCGAGGACTACGTGGTGGGGACGGGGGAGACCCACTCGGTCGGGGAACTGGCGGAGGCGGCCTTCGCCCGGGCCGGCCTGGACTGGCAGCAGTACGTGGTGGTGGACCGGGCCCTGATCCGGCCGGCCGAGGTGGACTTGCTGGTGGCGGATGCGACGAAGGCCCGGACGAAACTGGGGTGGTCGCCCACGGTCTCGTTCGAGAGCCTCGTCGCGATGATGGTGGACGCAGATCTGAAGCGCTACGGCGTGAGCCGCTAGTGCCGGGCCAAGTGATCCGCCCCAATCCTGACAGACCGTTCTGCCGCGGGTCCTGTCGCCGGCGTGCCCCACTCGCGCCCGGGCTCCGTCACCCGCTCAGCCCCTGCCGCAATTCCGCGAATTGCGGCAGGAGGCTGAGGGGGTCCCACTACGCCCGGCCGCTCGGGGGCCGCGCCCGGCGCCACCCGCGGCTTGGCTGCAACCCTCGGTGGAATTCGGTGGTCCGGCACCCCAGTCGTGGCGTGGGCATTAGGGAGAATTCGTTGGAGTCACACTAGGGGGGCGGGGCGCGGCGGACGATGCGCACCTTCATCACGGGGATCGCGGGCTTCGTTGGCCAGCACCTCGCGGCGCACCTGACGGCCGAGGGGGAGGAGGCGGCGGGCCTCGCCCTGGCGGCCGACCGCAGGCCGGGGGCCGGGCCGGCGGGGGTGAGGGTCCACGAGGGGGACGTCTGCCACGGGGAGCGGGTGCGGGCCCTGCTGAAGGAGGTCCGGCCGGACCGGATCATTCATCTCGCCGCGCGCTCCTCGGTGGCCGACTCCCTGAAGGACCCGTGGGGCACGTTTGCCGTCAACGCCGGCGGGACCGTGAGCCTCCTCGAGGCGGCGGCCGCGGCCACGCCGGCGGCGCGGATCCTGATCATCGGGTCGGCGGAGGCCTATGGGGAGGTTCGGGAGGAGGAGCTGCCGCTTACCGAGGGTCGGAAGCTTCAGCCGCTCACCCCCTATGGGATCAGCAAGGCGGCCGCCGAGCAGGTCGCCCTCTTCTACCGGCGGGCCCGCGGGCTCCACGTCGTCGTGGCCCGGGCCTTCAATCACACCGGGCCCGGGCAGGAGCCGACCTTTGTCTGCTCGGACTTCGCCCGCCAGATTGCCCGGATCGAGGCCAGCCGGGAGCGGGCCGTCCTGCGGGTCGGCGACCTCACGGCGCGCCGGGACTTCCTGGATGTCCGGGATGTCGTCCGGGCCTATCGCTTGCTCCTCGAGAAGGGCCATCCCGGCGAGGTCTACAACGTGTGCAGCGGCAAGGCCTGGAGCATCGGGGAGATCCTGGAGATCCTGCGGGGCCAGGCGGGACGGCCCATCGCCGTCGAGGCCGACCCGGCGCGGGGGCGAAGCGAGGATGTGCCGACGCTCGTCGGCTCCTTCGCTAAACTGGAGGCGGCCACCGGCTGGCGCCCCGGCATCCCGCTGGAGCGGACGCTGAAGGATCTTCTGGACTCCTGGCGCGCCGTTTTGGAGAAGGATCAGCGGCGGTGACGACCGCCGGGGGGGCCGGCCTCGTGGGGCCGGCCGCGCGGGCATGGCCATCCTGGTGACGGGGGGAGCGGGGTTTATCGGCTCGCACGTCTGCGAGGCCCTTCTGGCCCGGGGGGAGGCGGTCGTTTCCCTGGACAACTTCGACGACTTCTACGCCCCGGCCATCAAGCGGCGGAACCTGGCCGTGGCCGTCGGCCATCCTGGGTTCACTTTCGTGGAGGGAGACCTCCGGGATGCCGGGCTGCTGGAGGGCCTCTTCCGCCGGCACCAGGTGAGCGCCGTCATCCACCTGGCGGCGCGCGCCGGGGTGCGACCCTCCATCCGACAGCCAGCCCTCTACGCCGACGTGAACGTCACCGGCACGGCCCAAATCCTGGAGGCGGCGCGCCAGGCGGGCGTCCCGAAGTTCCTCTTCGGGTCCTCCTCCTCAGTCTACGGGGTTCGGACGGGCCTGCCGTTCAGGGAGACCGACGAGGCGGACGCGCCGGCCTCCCCCTACGCGGCCACGAAGCGGGCCGGGGAGCTCCTTTGCTGGGCGGCGCATGCCCTCTCCGGGATGGCCATCACCTGCCTGCGCTTCTTCACCGTGTACGGGCCGCGGCAGCGGCCGGAGATGGCGATCCACACCTTCACCCGCCTCATCGAGGGGGGGGAGCCGATCCCCCTCTTCGGCGACGGGAGCACGGCCCGCGACTACACCTATATAGATGACATCGTCGCGGGGGTCCTGGGGGCGCTCGACACCTGTTTGGGATTCGCCATCTATAATTTGGGGAGCGCCGACCCGATCCGGCTCAGGGATCTGGTCGGGCTCCTCGAGGCCGCTCTCGGCAAGAAGGCGCGGATCGAGCCGAGAGCTCCCGAGCCGGGGGATGTCCCCTTCACCTGCGCCGACATCTCGGCGGCCAAGGCGGCCTTCGGCTACGAGCCCAAGGCCAAGATCGCCGAGGGGATTCGGCACTTCGTGGCCTGGTACCGGGCCCAGTGGAGCATGACCGCATGAACATCTGCATCGTCGGGGTTGGCTACGTCGGGCTGGTCACGGGGGCCTGCTTCTCCGAGTTCGGCCTCCACGTCACCTGCGTGGACAAGGACGCCGAGCGGGTGAGCGGCCTGAAGGCCGGGAAGGTCCCCTTCTTCGAGCCCGGCCTGGAGGAGCTGGTCCAGAAGAACAGCCGCGAGGGCCGCCTCCAGTTCACGACGGATCTGCGAGCGGGGGTGCAGGGGTCGCTCGTCATCTTCCTAGCCGTGGGGACGCCCCCGCGGGGGGACGGCTCGGCGGACCTCAGCGCCATCGAGGAGGTGGCCCGGGGGGTCGCCGCGGCGATGGACGGCTACAAGGTCATCGCGACCAAGAGCACGGTGCCGGTGGGAACCGGGGCCAAGATCCGGGAGATCATCAGCCAGCACCTGCGAGAGCACGTGGACTTTGACGTCGTCGCGAATCCGGAGTTCCTCCGGGAAGGGGCGGCCATCGAGGACTTCATGCGGCCGAACCGGGTGGTCATCGGAGCCGGCTCGGCCCAGGCCATCGCCATCCTGAAGGACCTCTACCGGCCGCTCTATCTCATCGAGACGCCCGTGGTCGTCACGGACCTCCAGACGGCCGAGCTCATCAAGTACGCGAGCAACGCCTTCCTGGCCACCAAGATCACGTTTATCAACGAGATTGCCAACCTCTGCGAGAAGGTGGGGGCCGACGTCCACGTGGTGGCGAAGGCGATGGGGCTGGACGGGCGGATCGGGGGGAAGTTCCTCCACCCCGGGCCGGGGTTCGGGGGCTCCTGCCTCCCCAAGGACCTGCGGGCGCTCGCCGAGATCGGGCGCCGGGCCGGAGAGCCGCTGGAACTGATCCAGGCCGTGAGCCGGCTGAACGAGCGGCAGCGGGCGCGCATGGTGGAGAAGGTCGCGGCGGCCGTGGGGGACGTGGCGGGGAAGACCCTCGCCGTCCTCGGCCTCGCCTTCAAGCCCAACACCGACGACATCCGCGAGGCGCCGTCCCTGGACCTCATCCGGGGGCTTCTCGAGCGCGGCGCCCGCATCCGGGCTTTCGACCCCGCGGCCATGCCCAACGCCGCCCACGTCCTGCCGGCGGTGGAGTACTGCAAGGACGCCTACGACGCCGCGGCCGGGGCCGACGGGGTCGTCCTGACGACGGAGTGGAACCAGTTCCGAAACCTGGACCTCGGGCGCCTCAAGGCCGCGCTCCGGCAGCCGGTCTTCGTGGACCTGCGCAACGTCTACGAGCCAAGCCGGATGCGGGAGGCGGGCTTCCGCTACACGGGGGTCGGCCGGGGATGATGGGGAAGGCCGGGCAGGGAGAGATGGACCGCCTCGCGCAGCGCCGAGCGGAGCGCGTGGCACTCCTCAAGGAGGAGGTGGAGCGCCTCGTCCAGGGCCTGATCGCTCTCGGGGCGAAGGAGGTGTACCAGTTCGGATCGCTGACCCGGCGCCCGCCCGACCTGTTCACCGATGTGGACCTCCTGGCCATCCTGGAGACGGACGAGCCCTTCGTCGAGCGGCTGGCCCGGATCTACACACAACTCCAGCCGAGGGTCGCTGCGGATATCCTGGTGTACACGCCAAAGGAATTCGAGGAGATGCGGGAGCGGCCCTTCCTCCGCCACATCCTGAAGACGGCAGTGCTCCGATATGCGGCCTGAAGCCTTAGAGGAGGGGCGTCGCTGGCTGGATCAGGCCCGCGAGGACCTCCGATGGGCCGACCATCTTGCCCGTGAGGGGGGATACCACATTGCTTGCTTTTTGGGCGCAACAGGTTGCCGAGAAGGCCGTGAAAGCATTCCTGTACTCACGGAGCGCTGATCTCGTGATGACCCACTCGGTGGATGAACTCCTGAGGAAGGCAGCCGAGTACGATGAGGCCTTCCGAACTCCGCCGCCAATATGGGCCTCGCTGGACAGCTACTATGTGCCCACCCGGTACCCGAACGCGTTGCCCGGGAGCATCCCGGCACGGGTCTATACACGGGAGATGGCGGCGGGAGCGGTCCGCCTGGCGCGTGAAGTGGTGGAGTTTATCGAACGGCGAATCGAGGGGAAGGCATGAGGATGGCGGGCGGCGCGCAGGAGTGGGCCAGCCCATGAAGGCGCTGATCACGGCGGGGGGGCGGGGGACGCGGCTGCGTCCCATCACCCACACCAGCAACAAGCACCTCATCCCCATCGCCAACAAGCCGATGATCCACTACGCCCTGGAAGCGGTCCTCGAGGCCGGTATCCGGGACATCGGCATCGTCATCAACCCTGACACGGGAGGCGAGATCCAAGCCGCCCTCGGCGATGGCTCGGCCTGGAACGCCCGCTTCGCCTACGTCCTTCAGGATGCCCCCAGGGGCCTGGCCGACTGCGTGAAGGTGGCTGAGCCCTTCCTCGGGACCGACCCCTTCGTCTTCTACTTGGGGGACAACGTCGTCGTGGGGGGCATCCGCCGCTTCGTGGAGCAGTTCGAGCGGGACAGGAGCACCTGCCACCTGGTCCTCGCCCGGGTCAAGGACCCGGAGCGCTTCGGCGTCCCGGAGATCGCGGACGGGCGGATCGTGGCGGTCGAGGAGAAGCCGGCCTACCCCAAGAGCCCCTACGCGGTGACCGGCATCTACCTCTACGACCGGCACATCTTCGAGGCCGTGAACGCCATCTCCCCGGGGCGGCGCGGGGAGCTGGAGATCTCCGACGCCCACCAGTACCTGCTCCAGCGCGGCTACCGCGTCAGCTACTCGGAGATCACCGGCTGGTGGAAGGACACGGGGAAGCCCGAGGACCTTCTCGAGGCCAACCGCCTTGTCCTGGACCGGATCCTGGAGGAGGACGCGGGCCGGATCGCCGGCACCGTGGATGCGGCCTCCGACATCGCGGGGAAGGTCATCGTGGAGGCCGGGGCCAAGATCATCCGGAGCACGATCCGGGGCCCGGCCATCATCGGGGCGGAGGCGATCATCCAGGAGGCCTACATCGGCCCCTTCACCGCCATCGGGGAGGGCTGTGAGATCCGCAACTCCGAGGTGGAGTACAGCATCGTGCTGCCGCGGAGCCGGATCCTGCATGCCGATGTCCGGATCGAGCGGAGCCTGCTCGGCCGCGAGGTAACGATCCTGCGAGCGGAGGCCCGCCCGCGGACCCAGAAGTTCATCGTAGGGGACCAGAGCATCATCGAGCTGCCGTGAGGCGAGGGGCATGATCGCGGGCGTGAAGACCCAGGAGCTGAAGGTCCACGTGGATGACCGGGGCTTCCTCATGGAGATGCTCCGGGCGGATGACCCCCTCTTCGAGCGCTTCGGCCAGGTCTACGTCACGGCCTGCCGGCGCGGGGTGGCCAAGGCTTGGCACTACCACAAGGAGCAGACGGACCACTTCGTCTGCCTGGCCGGGAGCGCCCTCGTCGTCCTCTGCGACCTCCGCGACGGCTCCCCCACGAAGGGCCAGGTGGAAGAGTACA
>Ga0214472_10009174_pt1 | contig 10315 bp, 9 predicted proteins | sample RVTome_6_FD_207662 | JGI IMG/M metagenome (GOLD analysis project Ga0214472, IMG submission 207662) | Soil microbial communities from uranium-contaminated site in the Upper Colorado River Basin, Wyoming, United States - RVT140D175 | ecosystem: Environmental > Terrestrial > Soil > Contaminated >...
TCCGCGGCGTTGGGCTCCTCGACAATGCTACGGCATTGCCTGCGTCGCCGCGCCTTGCGGCTGACCCGGCGGCGCCCATAACGCGACCCATGCTTTCTGCCGCGCTGGCTCCTAGCGCCCAGCGAGCTCTCACCCGGCGCGCGAGCGCGCGTTAAAGGCGCAGCCCTCGGTCAGCGGGCAGTTGTCGCAGCGCGGATCTTCCAGCCTGCAGATGCGACGCCCGTGCGCCCGCAGCAGCTCGCGGATGCGCCAGTGGCGGCGAGGATCTTCTCCGATCAACGGCGCGAGCTCGCGCTGGACGCTGGTATACGTGGTGCCATAGTTCTTCTTCGACTCGCCGAACCCAAGCCGAAGCGCGACCCGCACGCCGTGGGCGTCGAGCGCCAGAATCGCGTGCCGTCCACTGAGCATCATGAGCCGGTCGCTGCCGTGATCGCCGAAGACCGCCTTGAGCAGCCGCTTGGTCTCGACCCGCGAGCGCTTGAACAGGCTGTCGAAATCGCCGTGCAGCTCGACTTGCACCAGGCGCAGCAGCCGCTGCAGCGAAAGCAGGCGGTCGCTGGCAAAGGGCCCGGCCTTGTCCAGGGCGCTCTTCAAACGCGCCGGCCGGGCCCGTCCCAAGGCCGCGGCTTCGGTCCCAATCTCGAGCAGCGCGCGCAGGGCCGCAGCGGCGCGCTGCTCGGTGGTTTGAAACGAGCAGATCTCCCGCAGGCAGTATGCGAACAGATCGCTGGGCGGTCCGCCGCTTTCGCCATGCAGCACCGTCAGCGCCCGGTCGATTTCTGAAACCGCAGGGGGCATCGACTTCACGCAGGGGTCCGGGCCCGGCCTCATAGCCTCAACCAGCCGAATGGAACCGGTTCGCCCCGCCCCCAGGGTTCAATGTCCGATAAGGGATATTCTGTCAACTAACTAACCGATCGAGCCGCGCTGACACCATAACCACCGCTGCTGCTGAAAAACCGGACCGGCGGCCCTCAGCGGCGCTTTCCACCACTGTCGCGCTGCAGCTCGGCGACGCGCTGCTGCAGGTTGAGGATCTGCTGCCGCTGGCGCTCGCTTTCTTGCTGGCATTCCTGCAGCGCCTCGCGCGCCTCCTGAGCCTGCGCGTGCAACTTCTGGATGCTTTGCTGGCGCCGCTCGTTCTCGCTGCGGGCCTCGTGCATCTGCTCCTCGAGCTCGCGAATCCGATCGTCCTTCTTGGCCAGGGCCTCGTCGTTGAGCCGCTGCTGCTCGAGGTAGCGGTGGATGACCGAGAAATCGGCGTAGGAATAAACCTCGTTATCCGGCACGCGCCAGATCCTCCTGCGGGGTGACATCGCCGTCGAACCCCAACTTACGCAAGTTGAACAGCAGATCCTCCGGAGACCGGCTCGTCTTCAACGCCTCTTCTCGATCGACCACGCCGTTGGCCATCAGGGCGATGATCGACTGGTCCATGGTTTGCATGCGGTAATAGTCGACCGAGTTTTCCATCTCGCGCTGGATATCGTCGATCCGTCCTTCGGCCAGCAGCCGCTGGATCCGCGGCGAGTTGAGCAGCACCTCGACTGCGGCGATCCGCCCGCGAATGTCGCGCCGATTGATCAGCCGCTGCGAGACCACGCCGACCAGCACATGGCTGAGCTGGAGCCGGATCTGGCTCTGCTGCTCGACCGGAAAGACGTCGATCACTCGGGTCAAGGTCTGGGCGGCGCTGTTGGTATGCAAGGTGCTGAAAATCAAATGCCCGGTCTCGGCCGCGGTCATCACGGTGCGGATGGTCTCGAGATCGCGCATCTCTCCGACCATGACCACATCGGGGTCCTCGCGCAAGGCGTTGCGCAGCGCCGCCGCGAAGTTGTGGCAATCGGTCCCGATCTCGCGCTGGTCGATCGAGGCCAGCTCGTCGCGAAACAGGTATTCGATCGGGTCTTCGATCGTGATCACGTGGGCGCGGCGCTGTTGGTTGACCTCCTGCAGCAGCGCCGCCAAGGTGGTCGACTTGCCGGTTCCGGTGGGTCCGGTCACCAGCACCAGCCCGTGGCGGCGCTGGGTGAAATGGCGCAGCACCGGAGGCAGCTGAAGGTTGCGGATGGTGGGGATCGCAAACGCAATCCGCCGCAGCGCGATGGCCACGGTTCCGCGCTGGTAGTAGATGTTGACCCGGAACCGCGCCAGACCCGGTGCGCTGTAACCCAGATCGATCGCCAAGTCCCGTTCCAGGTTTTCGCGTTGGACGCTGTTGATCATGTGGTGGGCGATCTGGGCCACCAGTTCGGACGACAGCGGATCGGTCTTGACCGGGAGCAGCTCGCCGTCGATGCGAAGCAGCGGCGGCCGCATCGCCTTGAGATGCAGGTCGCTGGCGCCCCGGCTCACCATCAGCTTGAGCAGGTTTTGCAGATAGCTGAGCTCTTGACTCATGCTGGAGTGAAACACTGGCGCGTTTTGCAGCAAGGTTTTCAAGCCGGCGGCGGCCCAGGGGCGCTGTTCGAAATTCTTTCACGCCCCTTACGGGCTGTCAAACACGACCGGGCGGCGGTCCACCCCCGCCGCACAGGGCACGCCGCCCGCCGCTCAGCGTTCTCCCTTGTCGCGGGACGGCACCCGCCCCTGCGCCAACCGCTCGCGGAGCCGCTTCTCGATCTCCGCCGGCAGCCGCCGCGCAACCTGAAGCGGCGGATCCGGCTCGGGGCTGGCGCCCCCCCCCGCCGGCGCGGCCAAGCCCGCGGCCGCGCCGCGATCCGCGCGCCGCCGCGGCCGGTACGGTTTGAGCTCGAGCAGGTGATGCAGAAGCACCAGCGCCGCCTCCTTGTCTGGAATCCGGATCCCGCGCTCCCCTGCTTCGAAGCTTGGACCGCTCGCCAGCGCCGCGCCGACGCACGAGGGGCAGCCGGCCTTGCATTCGCAGCCCTGGATCAGAAGCAGGCAGGAGCGCAGCACCTCCTCGATCAACTCGTACACCTTGTGGGCGAAACCGAGCCCGCCGGGATACTTGTCGTAGAGGTACAGCGCCACCCCCGCGGTCGACTTGGCGTGCACGCTCGAGCCGATGTCGCTGCGGTCGCACATCACGAACAGCGGCACGATCTCCTGCATCACGTTGCTGATCCCGAGCAGCCCCTCGGCCGGGCTGCGCCCGCTCTGCACCACCTCGGCCAGCGCCGCGGCCGGCGGCAGCAGCCAAAGGCCGACCGTGTGCAGGATCTGGGGCGGCAGGTCCAGATTGCCGAAGCCGATCGAATCGCGGCTGCCGAATTGGATCTTGCGGAACAGGGTCACGATCTCGGTTACATCCAGGAGGCCGAAGGCGAGCTCGCTGCGCCGCCACCGCTTGCGCGTTTCTTCCTCGACCACCCGAACATCGGTCTCGGTGACCGCCTGAGTGTAGTAATCGGTCTCGGCCCGCTCGACGTAGGCGATCTTTTGGGTCAAATCGAGCTCGCGGACGAAATAGGTCTCGGCTTCGTGAAGGTAGACCGCCTCGCGGTGGACCTGGGAAAACGCGCTGGCCTCGTCGACCGTGCCGATGACCCGATTGGGATCGGCCTGATCCACGATCGTGTAGACGCTGTCGCTGGCGTCGCGCAAGCTGAAATCTTGCGCCGGATAGCCGGGTTGCGCCCAGTAGAAGCGGCCTTGCACCCGCTTGAGCTGGCCGCTGCCCTCCAGCAGCTCGACCAGCGCCGGGGCAAACTCACCGAAGCGGTCCAGTTCGCCGGGGCGCAGCGGCAGCTCGTAGGCGGCGGCGCGCAGGTGGCCGAGCAAAACATGCGGATTGTCCGGATCCAGCACCGCGTTCTCGGTCGGGCGCTCGAACAGGTAGCGCGGATGCTGCATCAGGTATTGATCGAGCGGCAGATTATGGGCGATCAGCAGCGCCAGCGAGTCCTCGCTGCGCCGTCCGGCGCGGCCGGCTTGCTGCCACAGGCTGGCGATCGATCCCGGATAGCCGACCAGGATGGCCGCGTCCAGCGCGCCGACGTCGATGCCGATCTCGAGCGCGTTGGTCGACACCACCCCGAGCAGCTCGCCTGAAAACAGCTGCCGTTCGATCTCGCGCCGCTCTTCCGGCAAATAGCCGCCGCGGTAGGCGCGCAGCTTGCTTCCCAGCGCGCTCGCCGCGCCGAGCTGCTCGCGCGCGTAGCGCACCAACAGCTCGGTGGCGCGGCGGGTGCGTACGAAGGCGATCCCCGGGCTGCGCTCGCGCAGCAGCCGGCCGAGCAGCTCGCTGGCCTCGGTGTTGGCGCTGCGCCGCTCCATGGTGGCGGCCGAGAGCAGCGGCGGATTCCACAGCGCGAACAGCTTGCGCCCTCGCGGCGATCCGTCCTGGTCGATCAACGCCACGCTCTCTCCGGTCAGGCGCTCGGCCAGCTCGACCGGATTGGCAATGGTCGCCGAACAGCACAAGAAGCGCGGCTGCGAGCCGTGATGGGCGCAGAGCCGCTTGAGCCGGCGCACCACGTTGGCCACATTGGCGCCGAAGGCGCCGCGGTACAGGTGGATCTCGTCGATCACCACCAGCTCGAGCCGGGCCAAAAAGTCGGCCCATTTGCCGTGATGCGGCAGGATCGCCGCGTGCAGCATGTCGGGGTTGGTCAGCGCGATGTGGGCCTCGTCGCGGATGCGCTTGCGTTGGTGCATCGGCGTGTCGCCGTCATAGGTTCCGGCCCGCAGCCCGAGCTCTGGGACCAGCTCGGCCCAGCGCTGCAATCCGCGCAGCTGATCCTGCGCCAGCGCCTTGGTCGGAAACAGATACAGGAAACGAGCCCGCGGTTCCGCCAGCAGCCGTTCGAGCGCCGGCAGGTTGTAGCACAGCGTCTTACCGCTGGCGGTGCGGGTCACCACCACCGCGCTGATCCCGCGCCGGATCCGCTCCATCGCATGCACCTGGTGGGTGTAAAGCCCGCCGATACCCTGGGCCCCGAGCGCGCGGCGCAGCGGGGCCGGCAGCGGCGGCGCGAGCTCGGCGATCTGCGCCGGGCGCGCCGGCAGCTCCTCGAGATGGACCAGTTGACTGGCGTAGCTCCGATCCGAGCGCAGCTGGTTCAGGAAGCGGTCGACCTGCATACGCTTCCACTCCGGAGCAACAAAGTTCTCATTTCGACTCCACCGCGGTTTGAAACAGCCGCGGGATCAGCTCGGCCATAGTCGCCAGATCCATGCGATTGTGGCGCAGGACGGGCGCCAAGCGGCGGCCATCTTGATCGTGCACGAATGCGTGATAGGCGGCCGGAATCTCGAGGCCACGGATATCGTCGAATCGGGCTCGACCGCAGATCAGCCGCTCGAGGGTCAGGAGCCGGCAATCGGGTAGCCGATCGCGGAAGCGCTTGCGGGCCAGCGGCAGTAGGTCCAGATCGGGAGCGCAGCCGGGTGCCTTCAAACCCAGCGTGCGGCGGCGGTCCTCGAGATAGGGCAAGTCGAAGCTGCGCCCGTTGTAAGTGACGATCAGTTCCGCGGCGTTGAGCTGCTCGAAGGCCGCCTGAATGACCGCCTCCTCTTCGGCGTAGTCGCGCGCCACCAGCTGGCGCACGATCAGCCGCTCGCCGTCGACGCGCAAGGTCCCGACCAGAAACAGCGGCCCGCCGAAGCCGGTGGTTTCCAGATCGAAGAACACCACCCGGGCGAGATCCGCGTCGACCAGCTTGCGGCCGGGTTCGAGCTCTTCCGGCGGCATGGCGGCCCCGGCGGCGGCCTGCCAATCGCGCAAGCGCCGCGCAACGCCCTGCCCCGCCGCACGGCCCCAATCCACAAACCCCGCCTCGTGGCGGTAGCAGTCGCCCCGTGCGGTTCGCACCACGGTCCCAGGCAACAGTTCTTCGAGCGGCTGACGCCAGCGCGCCGGCCGGCGCTCCAACGCCTGCAAGCGCCGCCGCAGCGACTGCAAGAGCAGCGGTCTCGCGCCGTCCATCGCGCTCGATTATACCCTCGCGTGGATCTCGCGACCCCTGACTTTCGTAACCCTCATGCGGTCCGCAACTCGCAAGCGTCCGAGCGCCGGGCCGATCCCGCTACACTGGAAACCTTGGTATCGTGGAAATATGCCATTTGAGATCAGTCTGGATGATCGCTCGAGAAGGGTTTGCACGGCTCGTCGGGCGGTGGAGAGGGTGCCGGATGCGAGGCGGGCGACGTGAGCCCGACGGAAGCGTACTAAAGGTACGCTGGAGGAGGGCGAACTAGCCCAACGAAGCAGGCGGCACACTATCCGCCGCCGGGCTACCCATGCGAACCCATCGCAGCTTGCTCTGGCTGCTGGCGCTGGCCTCGTTTCTGGCGATGGCCGATAACCAGCTGTTGATTCCGCTGCTCAAGGACATTGCCAGCGGGCTCGGCGCCGGCGTCGAAGCGGTGGGGCGCTCGGCCAGCGCCTACGCGCTCGGCGCGGCGCTGTTTCCCCTGCTGCTCGGTCCGGCCGCCGACAAAGGGCAGCGGCGCCGCTGGTTCATCGCCGGCGCGCTCGCGTTCGGCCTCTCGACCGCGGCCATCGGGGCGACCGGCACCGTCGCGCAACTGATGCTGGCTCGCTTTCTCGCCGGTGGCGCTTCGGGGATGCTCGGCCTGGCCAGCTTCGCGCTGCTGGGCGATCATCTTCCGGTACACTTCCGTGGTCGGGGTGCCGGCGCCGTATTCCTGGGAACCTTCTCCGCCTTGCTCCTGGCGGTGCCTTTGGGCTCGGTTCTGGCCCAGGCGGCGGGATGGCGCGCGCCCTACATGGTGGTCGCGGTCGGATGTCTGCTTCTGGCCGCGCTGGCGCCGGCATTGCTGCCGCCCGCGCGCCCGGCTGCGACTGCACCATCCGAGCCGCCCCATATCGGCTACGCCACCGCCCTGCGCGCCCGCGGCGCCGGCATTCTCCTGGCTGCAACCTTGATCGCCGGCGCCGGAACGGTCGGGCTCTTGACCTATCTCGGAGCCCACTTGCGCGGGCCCCTGGGCCTTTCGACCGCCGCGGCCGGACAGACCTACGGCGGCGCCGCGGCCGCGGCCCTTCTATGCGCGCCGCTGGCCGGCCGCATCAACGATACCGTCGGCTCGCGCTGGACGCTGTTCGGGGCCAATCTCCTCGCTTGCCTGGCGTTTGGGTTGGCGGCGTTGCGCCCCGCATCACTGATCGTGCTGGTCATCGCAGTCGCGGCTGGCAGCGCCGCCTATGCCGCGCGCAGCGTCTCCCAAACCGCGCTGGCAACGATGCTCTCCGCCCCGCAGGTTCGCGCGCGCCTGCTGGCGCTGCTGGCCGCCGCGGCGCAGATCGGCGGCGGCATCGGCGCTTGGTTCGGCGGACAGATCTTCTCCGGGTCGGGTTTCGGGTCGCTTGCGCTCGGCTGCGCCGGCCTGTCGCTGGCCGCAGCGCTGCTGGTCGGAACCGCGCTGCCCAGCGCATTGACCGAGCCGGCGCCGAGCGATTAAGATTTCAGCGGTAAACTTACAATCCCACGAATGCCCACCGCCGCCTCCACCGCCGCGTCGCTCCTCGATGCGCAGGGCATTCGAGTCGTGGTCGAGACCCTGGGGCGCGCCGTCCGCGCCCAGCTCACCGACCCTACCCGGCTCGCCTTTGTCGGCATCCGCACCCGCGGCGTCCCGTTGGCCCAGCGGCTGGCTCGCGCGGCCTGCGCTCCGGAGCCGCCGCCCCCGATCGGGGTGCTCGACATCACGCTCTATCGCGACGATCTGACTCGGATCGCGCCCCACCCGCTGGTGCGGAGCACCGAGATCCCTTTCGATCTCACCGGCCGCGAGGTGGTGCTGGTCGACGATGTGCTCTACACCGGACGCACGGTGCGCGCCGCGCTCGATTCGCTGATCGATCTCGGCCGGCCGCGGCTGATTCGGCTCGCCGTTCTGATCGACCGCGGGCACCGCGAGCTCCCGATCGCGGCCGATTTCGTCGGCCTGCGGATCGACTCGAAGCCATCCGACCTGGTTCAGGTTTATTTCGACGAGACCGACGGGCGCGACGGCGCCGAGTTGATGGCCGCGGGCGCAGCCGGGTCATGAGCTTCAAGCGCAAGGATCTGCTGGGCATCGAGCCGCTCGAGGCCGATGAAATCCAGCTGATTCTGGACACCGCCGAATCGTTCAAAGAGGTCTCGACCCGTGAAATCAAGAAGGTGCCGGCGCTGCGCGGCAAGACCGTGATCAACTTCTTCCTCGAGCCCAGCACCCGGACCCGGACCTCGTTCGAGATCGCCGAGAAGCGGCTCTCGGCCGACACCCTGAGCCTGGCCGCTGCGACCAGCTCGCTGGTCAAGGGCGAGACGCTTTACGACACCGCGCTCAACCTCGAGGCCATGCAGCCCGATTTCCTGGTGGTCCGCCACAGCTCGGCCGGGGCGCCGCACTTTCTGGCCTCGATCTGCCGCGCCTCGGTGATCAACGCCGGCGACGGGGCCCACGAGCACCCGACCCAGGCGCTGCTCGACGCCCTGACCATCCGCGAGAAGAAGCGCCGGCTCGAAGGCCTGCGGGTCGCGATCGTCGGCGATATCGCCCATTCCCGCGTGGCCCGCAGCAATTTCCACCTGCTGACCAAGATGGGGGCTTCGGTGGTCGCTTGCGGGCCGCCCACGCTGCTGCCGCCCGAGCTCGAGCGCTTCGGGGTCGAGGTGACATGCGATCTCGATCGGGCGCTGGCGGGCGCCGACGTAGTGATGATGCTGCGGATCCAGCTCGAACGGCAGAAGGCGCTCAACTTCCCCACCCTGCGCGAATACCATCAGCTCTACGGTCTCACCCGCGCGCGCCTGGGTCGCGCCAAGCCTGACGCCATCGTGCTCCATCCGGGCCCGATCAACCGCGGCGTCGAGATCGCCTCCGAAGTCGCCGACGGCAGCGGCTCGGTGATTCTCGAACAGGTCACCAACGGTGTGGCGGTGCGCATGGCGGTGCTGTATCTGGTATCGGGAGGGGTGCCGTTTGACGCTGCTGCTTAAAGGCGCGCGGCTGGTCGATCCCGCGGCCGGGATCGATGGCCGGCGTGACCTGCGCATCGATGACGGACGGGTGACCGCGATCGGTGCCGACCTGCCGGCGGGCGGCGCCGCGGTCGCCGATCTTCGCGGCCTGGTGGTCACTCCCGGCTTGATCGATATCCACGTCCATCTGCGCGAGCCGGGCAAAGAAGACGCCGAAGACATCGAAAGCGGCACCCGTGCCGCCGCCGCCGGCGGTTTCACCGCGGTCGCCTGCATGGCCAACACCGACCCGGTCAACGATACGCTGTCGGTCACCGAGCTGATTCGGCGCCGCGCCGCGGCGCTCGGGGCCGCGCGAGTCTATCCGATCGGCGCGGTTTCCGTCGGCCTGCGCGGCGAGCGGCTCACCGAGTTCGGCGATCTGCACCGCGGCGGCGCGGTGGCGGTCTCGGACGACGGCCTCCCGGTGCGCAACGCCCAGCTCATGCGGCGCGCGCTCGAATACGCCGGTCTATTCGATTTTCCGGTCATCCAGCACGCCGAAGACCTCGACCTTTCCGGCGACGGCGTGATGCACGAGGGTTACTACTCCACTTTGCTCGGACTGCCCGGCATCCCGGCCGCCAGCGAGCAAACCGTGGTCGCGCGCGACCTCGATCTGGCGGCCCTGACCCGCGGTCGCTACCACGTGGCCCATCTCTCGAGCGCCGGAACGCTCGAGCTGGTGCGCCGCGCCAAAGACCGCGGGATCGCGGTCAGCGCCGAGGTCACCCCGCACCATCTGCTGCTGACCGACGCGGCGGTCCGCAGCTACGATCCCAACACCAAGATGCGTCCACCGCTGCGCGGCGCCGCCGACGTCGCGGCGCTGGCGGCCGGCGTGGCGGACGGCAGCCTCGACTGCATCGCCAGCGACCACGCCCCGCATCGCATCGAGGACAAGCGCTGCGAGTACGACCGCGCGGCCTTCGGCATCGTCGGCCTCGAGACCGCGGTCGCGCTGATGCTGGATCGCATGGTCGCACCCGGCCACATCCGCCTCGCGCGCCTGGTCGAGCTGATGAGCCTGGCGCCGGCCCGGCTGCTCAAGCTCGAGGGCGGAACGCTCCAGCCCGGATCGCCGGCCGATCTGACCGTGCTCGACCTCGAGCTGCGCCGCCCGGTCGACCCGAACCGGTTCTACTCCAAGGCCAAAAACACGCCGTTCGGCGGCTGGGAGCTGCAGGGCTGGCCGGTGCTGACGATGATGGCCGGTCGCGTCACCCATCGCGACCACGAGCGGCTCCCCTTTTGGCCCGAGAGCTCCCCAGCGCCCTAGCCCGCATTTCTCACAAGCCATCTACTGCGGCGACGTAATGCACGGTGTCTGCGGCGTTATGCTTGCCCGGCCTCCTCGACATACTGTCCAGTAT
>Ga0214472_10009175_pt1 | contig 10315 bp, 11 predicted proteins | sample RVTome_6_FD_207662 | JGI IMG/M metagenome (GOLD analysis project Ga0214472, IMG submission 207662) | Soil microbial communities from uranium-contaminated site in the Upper Colorado River Basin, Wyoming, United States - RVT140D175 | ecosystem: Environmental > Terrestrial > Soil > Contaminated >...
AAGGGCCGCCGACGAAGCGGGGGCCAGGTCATAGGTGTCCCCGGGCATTGCCGCGACCACGACCGGGTCACGTCGGGGCGCGGGCACCCCCTGGGCGGCAAGGGCGTCATTCGGGGCGGCAAAAGCCTCCTGGAACACCTCGAGCGGGGTGCGCCGCTGCTCCGGGTAGGGCAGGTCGAGGAGCTCGTCCAGGGCATTGCGCAGCCACGCCTCTCCTTCCCGTATCGGGGCGGAATCGGCCGGCCATCCCCTGGCGGCGAGGACGCCGCCGAGGTACGGGGCATAGGCGTTCAGGAGCCGGTCACGCAGGGCCCGGGAGGTCTCGTCCACATCCCGAGGGTAGGAGGCGCCGGGTGGGACGGAGCCGCTCCGGTAGAGTCCGGCTGCACTACCGAGAGAAGGACTCATGCGCCGACTTATCGTCCTGGCATCGCTGCTGGCCCTGGTGGCGACCGCCTGCAAGATCGAAACCAACTTCGGGGCCGTCATCGGAGCCAACGGCAGCGGCACCATGGTCGCCGAGGTCGGGATGGATGAGGAGGCCCAAGGCTTCCTGCTCACCGACACCACCGATCCGTTCGAGGGCAACGACCTCGCAGACTGTGAGGGCGCCCGCACCCGCGAAGAGAACCGCGGTGACATGAAGTTCTGGATCATCGAATGCGACGTCGACGACATCACGGAGTTCGAGAGCATGATGTCGACCTCGGATAACACCTTCATCCAGGACTTCAACATCACCGTCACCGACACGCTCGTCACGGTGTCCGGCACCGCCTCAGCCGAAGACACGCTGGGGAGCGAAGCCGAGGGCTTCGACCCGACGGTCTTCGAGGAGTCGATCTCGGCCAACCTGAAGATCACCATGCCCGGGCGCATCCTCGAGCACAATGCCGACTCGCAGAGCGGCAACACGCTCACCTGGACGATCCCGGTGCTGGGCGGAACTCTCGACGTCCAGGCCTCGTCCGATCCCACCGGGAACCCCGCCGGTGGCGGCGGCGGCGGCTTCCCGATCTGGCTGATCGCGGTGATCGTCGTGGTGGTCCTGGGTTTTGTGTACTACCTCTACACCCAGAACAAGAAGAAGGGCAACGCGGCCTCGGCCGCCACTCCGCCCCCGGCCCCGACGGCGTAGGTGAACCTCGTAGTCCTCGATCTGATCCCGGCCCTCCTCTCGTGGGAGGGCCGGGACCTTTCCGAGGAACCCGACGTGGCGCCGGAGGCAGCCCACGCGCTGGGCCACCTCTTCGACGCCTTCGAGATGATCGGCGCCGCCGATGCCCGCATCACGTCGGCCTTCCTACGACGCCACCTGGAGGCGGCCGACCTGGCCGGCTACTTCGACATCGTCGTGACGAGCGCCGAGCACGGGCCAGTGCTCACCGCCCGCGCCATCCGTCGCATCATTCGCACGGCCGCGCCCAAGGAGAAGGGCATCGTCATCACCGCACGCCCCGGCCTCGCCGCCGACCTACGCGCCTCGCGCATCGCGGTGGCCTTCACCACCCACGAGGACTTCGAGTCGGTGATAGACGACGTCTTCGACATCGCGGAGGGTCGGGCGCAGCCGTAGGAAGCGGTCAGCGGTCAGCCGTCAGCGGTCAGCCAGATCGACGACGGCAGAAGGCAGATAGCAGAACGGACTCGTCGGCCATCTGCCATCGGCCATCTGCGGCTCGAAGCGGCGGTGAGCTGTGAGCTGTGAGCTGTCAGCTGTCTTCCAGAAGCGATATCCGCATCCGTTTGTTGCCCTTGCCCTTGCTCTCGGTGCCGATCACACGCACCCACCCCACCTCGCGGGTGTTGGCGACATGGGTGCCACCGTCGGCCTGAAGATCGACACTGCCGATGGCGATCACCCGGATCGGATCGACCGTCTCTGGAATCAGGTTCACCTTCGTCCGGATGAGGTCGGGATCGGCCAGAGCGACCGCGCGAGGCACGAACCGCACCTCGACATCGTGCTCCGCGGCGAGGGCAGCGTTGAGGCGTGCCTCGACCTCCTTCCCGAACTCGACGCTGATCCCCTCCAACTCGAAGTCCATGCGGGCCTCGCCCGGCTCCATGTTGCCCCCGGTGACCTTGGCGCCGAAGTCGTGCCACACCACCGCCGACAGCACATGCAAGGCGGTGTGGGTGCGCATCAACAGGTGGCGCCGCTCCCAGTCGATGACGGCCGAGACGGCCGTGCCTGCGGTGGGGGGATCACCGGAGACCACGTGGCGCACTACGCCACCCTGCTTCACGGTGTCGGTGACCCGCACCTCGCCTCCCGCCCAGCGGAGAAGGCCGGTGTCACCCGGCTGGCCCCCACCCCGCGCATAGAAGACGGTGCGGTCGAGCACGACTCCCTCCGCCGTCGCCTCCACCACGGTCGCCGGCGTGGCACGCAGGTACGAGTCGGTGGCTGCAAGTTCCTCGGTCAACCCTTCCTCCGTCGCCGCCAGGGGAACACGCTACCGACCGAGGACGGGAGAACGTGACCGCTACGATGCCACTGTCGATCGGCAAAGGGGCGGTGTTCGCGTGCAGGTTCACCTCTTCGGCGTTCGCGGCTCGCTTCCGACGCCTGGTCCTGCCTATGTCCGCTACGGCGGAAACACGTCGTGCGTCGGCATCGGCACCGCAGGCGCCGTCCCCCGGCTGCTCCTCGACTTCGGCACCGGCGCCCGCAACCTGGCCGCCCGAATGGACACCGCCCCCTTCCAGGGAACGGTGCTGCTCGGTCACCTCCATTGGGACCACGTGCTGGCAATCCCGTTCTTCCCCCCGGCCGATCGTTCCGAGGCCCGGGTCAACCTGTATATGCCCGCCCAGGGTGACCCGGTGGCAGCACTGGAGCGGCTCATGTCTCCCCCGAGCTTTCCCATTACCCCCTCCTCATTGCGCGGCGATTGGTCGTTTCATGCTCTCGAGGCGGGCGAGCACGAGTTCGAAGGGTTCCGGGTGACCGCCCTCGATGTCCCCCACAGCGGAGGCCGGACGTTCGGCTACCGGGTCGAGGACGGCCGCACTGCCGTTGCCTACATCTCTGATCACAGCCCCACCTCATTGGGCCCGGGACCCGACGGAATGGGCGCCTATCACGAGACCGCGGTGGCCCTCGCCGCCGGGGCCGACCTGTTGATCCACGACTCCCAGTACACCCCCGAGGAATTCGCCACCCGGGCCGATTGGGGGCATTGTGTCTGGGAATACCCGATCGCACTCGCGGCGCACGCCGGGAGCCGGCGGGTACTCCTCACCCACCACGACCCCGGTCACGACGATGCCTTCTTGGATCGGATTGCGATGCGACTCCCGCGGAATGCGGCGTTGGCGGTGGAGGGAACGGAAATCGATTTGTAGCTGGTCAGGCACCCGACACCCGACACCCGACACCCGACACCCGGCACCCGGGACCCGGGACCTCCTTTCGTTTGCGGCCCTGATCTTCCGCGGCGACCTCGTCGAGGCCTTGCCGACGGGACTGGGGCTCATGACCCGGTCCTAGGTTTCGGGCCTAGGGAGCGGGCGGCTGGGCCGGGGACTCGCCCGCAGCCGCGGCGTCGTCATGGATGATGTGGTCGAGCGGCGACTCGCCGACGGGATTCTCCTCGATGAGTGCCCGCGAGGCTTGTGACCACGATTGGCCGAGCACCCGGGTGCGCCACAGGTGGCCGCCGATGATCTTCACCGATGACATCACCGGGACCGCCAGCACCACTCCCCAGAACCCGCCCAGGGAAGCACCGAGCACCAGGCCGAGGATGATCATCGCCGGATGGATGCGCACCGTTGCCCGCAGGACGGTCGGGCTGACGAAATGGTTGTCGATCTGCTGCACGATTAGCGCCACCAATCCCGCCCACGCTGCGGTCTGGAGGTCGCGAGTGGCGAGCGCGACCATCACGCCCAGGGTGCCCCCGACCCAGGGTCCGACGAAGGGGATGATGTTGAGGAACCCGGCGATCATCCCGATCAGCAGCCAGAACGGCAGCCCCACCGCCCAGAACCCAAAGCTGGTCATCACCCCCACGATCGCGGCGACCAGCAATTGTCCCCGGAGGAAGCCACCCACCGCGAGGCCGAGCTCGCGCGCCACGTAGACCGCCTCGACTCGTTGCCGCTCCGGGATCAGCGACACGACCTTGGCGCGCACCTTGGGCAGGTCGATGAGAAGGTAGAACGCGATCACCGGAGCAATGAGCAGGAGGAATAGGGCTTCGAGCACACTCAGCGTCAGATCGGTGATGCGACCCAATTTCCCGTCGAGGAACCCACCGTCGCCGGAGAGGCCGTCCTTCAACTCCTCGTATGAGGGGAGATCGAGGTTCGAGAATCCGAGATCCTCGGCAAAGCCCAGGAGGTCAGCCACCAGGTCCTCGTAGATCGTGGGGAAGTCATCGGCGAGTTGTCCGGCCTGCGCCGTGATCGAAGGGATCACGAGGAACCCGACGAGGGTGAGGACCCCCATCAGAACGATGTACGAAAGGCACGATCCGAGCCAGCGCGCCATCCCCCGGGCATGCAGGCGAGTCACCACCGGGTTGAGCATGTAGATGATGGCGATGGCGATCACGATCGGCGGGATCACCAGCCAGACCTTGCCGAGGATCCACAGCACCGCACCCAACAGCAGCAGGGTGCCGAGCAGGCTCCACACGGCCACGCCGAGGTTCTTGAGCCGGGATGGGTTCATCCGGGGAGGCCGTCGCCGAGACGGCGTTCGACGCTGCGTCGCCGGGCGGCCTCCCGCAGCCGGCGCAGTCGTCTGATCGTCATCGGGGCCAGCGCCTCGGCCCCGGGATCGTCGATCAGGCGGCGCAGCACCTGGTAGTACCTGGTGGAACTGATGCCCAGGTATTCACGGATGGATCGGTCCTTGGGCCCCGGGTAGAGCCACCAGGACCCTTCGAATTCGAGGATCGCGCGGTCGCTCTCGTTGAGCATGGCGGCCCCGATGGTACGGGGGCACCCTGTCGGAAACCGGGATTTCGCGACTTTTGGCACCCCCTCAAGGTTTGCCCCACCAAACGCCGATGTACCTCCCAGGAGAACCTATGCCCGATCTACGCGATGACCAAGGCGCGACGATGGCGGAGTACGCCCTCATGGTTGCTTTCGTTGCCATGGCGGCCTTCCTCGCCGTGACCATGTTCGGCGGGGCGTTGCGCGATCTCTTCCAGAACGCTGCCGACCTGATGCCGTGACCGGGCCGGCTCCGCCTACCCTGGGCGGGCCGCCGGGTTAGCTCAGTCGGCAGAGCACCTCTCTTGTAAAGAGGATGTCGCCGGTTCGACTCCGGCACCCGGCTCCGGCTTCGCAGCTCACAGCTCACAGCCGACAGCTCACAGCAAGAGGGTCTCTACTGTCGGCTGTCGGCTGTCAGCTCGGGCGTCGGCCCGCTCGCATTCGGGCCACCTCATACACCGCCAGTGCTGCTGCCACCGAGGCGTTGAGGCTCTCCACCGGGCCGTGGATGGGGATCGAGGCCACCACGTCGACTCGCTCCCCCACCAGGCGGCTCAGACCGGCGCCCTCGGCGCCGAGCACCACCGCTACCGGCTCGGCGAGCAGATCCATCCCGAAGAGTGATCGGCTGCCTCCGGCATCGAGACCGACGGTCCACACCTGGAGGCGTTTCAGGGCGTCGACGACATTGGCGATCGACGAGGCGATCACCACGGGGAGATGCTCCAGGGCGCCGGCGGCAGCCTTGAACGCCGTCGCCTCGAGCGGTGCCGCCCGGTGCTCCGGGATCACCAGAGCCCCGATCCCGGCCGCCACCGCCGACCGCGCCACGGCACCGACATTGCGGGGATCTTCGAGGTGATCGAGGACGAGCAAAGCCGCCGGGGTCGTGGCCGCCACCGCCGCCTCCAGCGAAGCCGGTGCGATGGGCCGGCACCGCGCCACCACCCCTTGAGGGGCATCGGTGGCGGCTTCGGCCCGCACATCCGCGACGGTCTCGACCGGCACCCCGCGGCGGCGGGCCTCCTCCAGCAATGCAGCCAACGGCTCGAGCCGGCCCCGTTCCACGGTGAGGTGCTCCACCCGCCCCGCGGCCAGCGCCGCGGCGACTGCGTGGATGCCCTCGATGCTATGCCCGATGCCAGGTCGTGCCATCGGCCCCATCCTCCAGCACGATCCCGGCGGCGGCGAGCTCGCCACGGATCAGGTCCGATGTCTTGAAGTCGCGTCCCACCCGGGCGGCAGCGCGATGGGCGATCAGCGCGGCTATCGCCGCCTCGCCGGACATACCCGAAATCCCCACCAGTCCGGCGATCCGCGCGATCTCGCCGCTGAGGTCGGCCAGCGACGCCGTCGGCTCGTCGATGGCGAGCACCGCGGTGATGGTGTCGTAGGCGGCGGCGATCGGCCCGGCATCCTCACCCGAGTCGAGTAACCGGTTGCCCTCCCGGACCGCATCGAACAGGACGCCGATCGCAGCCGCGGTGTTGAAGTCGTCGTCCATGGCGGTGCGGAACCCATCGATGGCGGTGGCATCGGGAGCAACCGTGACCCGGCCGAGTCGACGGCGGAAGGCCCACAGGCGGTCGAGGGCGGCATCCGCCTCGACGAGGAGCTCGGGGGCGTACTCGATGGGCTGGCGGTACTGGGCTCGCAGGTAGAAGAGCCGCACCGCCTCGGGGCGATAGGAGGCGAGGAGGTCGAGGAGGCCGACGATGTTGCCCTCAGACTTCGACATCTTTGCGCCGCGCAACGTCACCATCCCGTTGTGGAGCCAGTAGCGCGCAAAGGGCGCCGTTCCGGCTGCCGCCTCCGATTGGGCGATCTCGTTCTCGTGATGCGGAAACACGAGATCGAGGCCGCCGCCATGGATGTCGAACCCGAAGCCCAGTTCCTTTTCTGCCATCGCCGAGCACTCGATGTGCCAGCCGGGTCGCCCCGGTCCCCAAGGCGAGTCCCACACCGGCTCCCCCGGCTTGGAGGCCTTCCACAGGGCGAAGTCGAGTGGATCCCGCTTGTGCTCCCCCGGCTCGATGCGGGCCCCCGACAGCATCTCGTCGACATTGCGTCCGGAGAGTCGCCCGTATCCGGGAAGCGAGCGGACCGCGAAGTACACATCGCCACCGCCGGGATAGGCGTGGCCGGTGACGACCAGCCGGCTGATCGTGTCGATCATCTCCGGGATGTGCTCAGTGGCATAGGCGAGCGAGTCGGCAGGTGCGACCCGTAACCGTTCATAGGCATCGAGGAATTGTGCCGTGGTGCGGCGCGCGATCTCGGCGGCGGGAACACCCTCCGCCCGGGCCGCGGCGATGATCTTGTCCTCGACATCGGTGATATTGGTCACGTAGCGCACCCGCAGCCCGGACCAGGAGAGATAGCGGCGGATCACGTCGAAGGCGACCGCCTGGCGGCCGTGGCCGACATGGGGCGCGGATTGCACGGTGGGACCGCACACGTAGAGCGACACCTCGCCGGGGTTTCGGGGCACCAACTCCTGGCGCACCCGGCCCATGGTGTTGAAGACCTGCATCGGGGAGCGATGGTATCGGAGTAGCTGACAGCCGACAGCCGACAGCCGACAGCCGACAGCCGACAGCAAGATCTCAGATCTCAGATCTCAGGGGTCGTGCCGGGTGCCGGGTGCCGGGTGCCGGGTATCAGGTATCAGGTATCCCGGTGCCCGGTAACGGGTAACCGGTAGCCCTCCCGCGGGTAGCGGGTAGCTATCAGCCTTGGGCTTCCTCCATTACCACCACCGCCAGCGCTGCGATGCCTTCATCCCTCCCGATGAAACCGAGGGAATCGGTCGTCGTCGCCTTTACCGAGCATGCCCCCAAGGGGATGCCCAGGGTGGCGGCGAATGCGGTGCGGATGGTGTCGCGGTGCGGGGCGATCCGGATCGACTGAGCGACGACGGTGACGTCGGCGCTGGTCGGTCGGAACCCGGCGGCCGCGGCGCGGGCCAGCGCATCCCGCAGGATCACCATGCTGTCTTCGCCGGTCCATCGCGGGTCGCTCGACGGATAGAACTCTCCGAGGTCGCCGAGTGCGGCGGCTCCCAGCACAGCGTCTGTGAGGGCATGGGCGGCTACGTCGCCATCAGAAGTGGCCATGACTCCGCGGCTCTCATCGACGATGACTCCACCGAGGAGCACGAACCCCTCGGGAGCGAAGCGGTGGGCGTCGACGCCCCAACCCACTCTCATGGCGCCAGCGCCTCGGCCACGGCTAGATCCTCCGGATAGGTGATCTTCAGGTTGGTGGTCTCACCGGGCACATACACGACGCTACCGCCGTGGCGCTCCACCAGCTGGGCATCGTCGGTGGCGTCGTCCGTATCGGCGGCATGTGCGGCGCGCAACACCTCGAGTCGAAAACCCTGTGGAGTCTGCACTGCGACCAGGCCGGTGCGCAGCACCGTCTCGATGACCCGCTCCCCTTCCACCCGCTTGATCGTGTCGCCCACCGGCAGCGCCGGCACCACGCCGTCGACGTCGCCGACGGCCAGGCGGGCTACCACGGCCTCGGCCAACGCAGCGGTCGCCAGCGGACGGGCCGCATCGTGAATCAGCACATGGGTGGCATCTGCGGGGAGAGCCGCCAGCCCGGCCGCCACCGAATCGCGGCGGCGGGCCCCCCCGGGAACCCCTCCCGGCACCGCACCCACGACGATCACACCGGCACTGCCGGAGCCCTCGAGGGCAGCCGCCGCCCACTGCCATAGCGCCAGACCCTGGACGACAAGGTCCGCCTTGGGAGAGCCGAAGCGCTCTCCGCGACCGGCGGCAACGACGATCCCGTAGAGGTTCACGCGGCTCGCTTGGCGAAGAGCATACGCCCGATCGAGGTGCGCAGGGCTCCGGCGATCTCGATGTCGATCGTGTGCCCGATGGCCGACGCCGCGTTCTCCACGACCACCATCGTGCCATCTTCGAGGTAGCCGACGCCCTGGCCCGGTTCGCTCCCCGCCTTCTCGATCACCAGCGTGACCAAATCCCCGGCGATGGGGCCGCTGCGAAGGGCTTCACCGATCGCCTGCGGGTCGAGTACCTCGATGCCGCGCAGTCCCGCAGCCTGTGCCAGGTTGTGGTCGGTGGTGACGAGAGTGGCCGTGAGTTCAGCAGCGAGAGCGAGCAGCTTGGCATCGACCTCGGGGTGACCGGGGAAGGTACGCTCGTCGACCGCCACCCGGACCCCGGGAGCTTCGGCCAGGGCCTCGAGCACATCGAGGCCGCGCCGCCCGCGCCTACGGTGGTTGATCTGCCCGCTGTCGGCGATGCCCTGCAACTCGTCCACAACGAACCCCGGGATGGTGACCTCGCCGCGCAGCAGCCCCGTCCGGGCCAGATCCAGGATGCGGCCATCGATCGCGGCCGAGGAGTCGACGACGAAATGGCGGGGGGCCTCGGCCTCGCGTGAGGGGCGGCGTCGATTCGCCAGACCGGCGGCTGCGAGAAGATCCTCAGATCGAGCGACGAAGGCGCGGGCTCCCACCGCGGCGAGCACGATGACCAACAGGGCACCGATCGACCAGCCGGCGACCTCGGGGAGCAGCACGATGGCGGGGACCGCAGCCACTGCCCCCACCAGAAGACCGGCGACCAGGCCAAACGCCCCGGCGAACATCTGGGCACCGGAAACGCGATCCACCACCGCCGGGACCCGGTCGATGCCGCGCCGCACGAACCTGCCGGTGAGCCCACCGAGCACGTAGCCGACGCCGGCGCCGATCAGGGCGCCGACCACCGCGGCGGTGTCGGGATTGGTGGCGGCCTCGGTCCACCCCGGGGCGCTGCGCCCAATGGAGAATCCCACTGCGGTGGCGGCCAGGGTGACAACGAGACGGACGGCTTCGATCAGCATGCCGGCCTACTCCTCCTCGTCGACGTCCACCCTCGGTAGAGACTTGTCGAGACGCTTCATCGCGTCTTCTTCGGACAGATTGAGGGCAAACCGAAGCTCTGATGCCAGGATCATCCGGGCTTTGGACAACATTCGCTTCAAAGCCGGCGAGATACCCTTGGTTTGCTGGGCAAAAGTGAGATCGCGGACCACCTCGGCGACCTGGAAGATGTCACCGCTGTTGATCTTCTCGGTGAGCAGCTTGTACCAGCGGCTCCAGTTGGCGCCCGCCTCCTCGGGATCGGTGCGGAACACGGCGAGGACTCGCTTGGCCGCGGTCTTCGAGATCACCGGCCGCACCCCGAGATCGACGGAACGGCTGGCCGGCACCCGCAGGATGAGCTGATCGATCGCCACCTGCAGGACGAAGAAGTCCTGCCGCTTGCCGTCGAACTCGCGCTTCTCGGTGGCGATGATCGTGGCGGCGCCGTGATGGGGATACACGACCTTGTCG
>Ga0214472_10009176_pt1 | contig 10314 bp, 6 predicted proteins | sample RVTome_6_FD_207662 | JGI IMG/M metagenome (GOLD analysis project Ga0214472, IMG submission 207662) | Soil microbial communities from uranium-contaminated site in the Upper Colorado River Basin, Wyoming, United States - RVT140D175 | ecosystem: Environmental > Terrestrial > Soil > Contaminated >...
GCCATTTTCTTTCGTCAGCTGCATTTCCGGCTCAGCCGATACAAGTTCTACTTGTACGTCGGGTGAGCTTTCCAAAAAAAGCAACGGATGGCCAACCAGGGCAGGAAGGGCTATCTCATTATCCATTGTATAATCGGTTTTACCGTATTTATAGTAGGTTCGGTAGTATTCTTCCTTGATACCCCGGCATACCCGACGATCCTGTTCGGTAAGTCCCTCCATGATATGGTTATTCTGATAAAGATTTTGGAGAGCTACCGATCTGCCTTTGGTCCAGGTACCTTTTTTACTGATCATCTGGAGACGTGGGCTGATATAACAAAAATTATATGTTTCGCTATGGTTAAACAGCCAGATCAGCCGTTGATCAACCACACGTTTCGCATTCTCTTTTTGGTCAGGTTTTACAATATGCAACAGGGCATGAAGGGTCTTTTCCCATTTCGGCTGATCCTTGACCAGGTGAACACAGCTGACCGTGGTACATAATTTGTGTAACTTTGCCGATAGATCGCGGTTTTTTTCCTTTTCATGGCCAAGGAACTCCAGCAAGGCGGATAGTTCCGCTGCAAGCCAGGTATAGTTATTCTTTTTAGCCTTATCCCTGGTGTAACTGATTTTTAAAATATTTTGTCCGGCCTCGGAGGGATTAGTCCATGCCCAAAAAAGATTACTAAGGAAAAAAGGCAGGGGGGCATCCGTATTCTCAAGTAACTCCCTGTCCGGCACATGCAGTTTACCGCAAGCAAGCCCCAGCCGATCTTCGAAGACTGGTCTCATGGCTTCCATCATGGAAGAAAGCGGGTATTGATCGTTTTTTACTATGTCGATATAGCTGATAGCTTTGTTGAGGGCAGTATTGCCGCCATCTCCGAGAAGCGAGAGGAGATGGAAGATCCCCGCATAGCTCTGTAGAAACAATTTTTGCTTGCCGGTTCGTTCTTTAATACATCGCAGACTTTGCTCAAAAAACTTATCTGCCTCCCGATGATTACCACTGATGCTTTCCAGCCAGGCTGTGCGGCTGAGCTTTTCAGGTTTCAGCTCTTCCGCAAGGTTTGCTGCCAGAGAATGAGCAAGAGATTTATCACCGCAAAGCAGGTGATAATTAATCAGCCTTATTGTTGCGTGATTTCCGATTATCCCGGCATGAAATGAGTTGATGATATAGCGGAGAATCTCCCTCGCGGGTTCCAGGAGTTCGCCGGTACGCTCCAGCAGAGACAGGGCGACTTCCAGTCTGATTTCCGGGTGTATTTTATCCATGATTTCCCCGGAAAAAGGGTTGTTCAGTATGGAGTGATACAGGTTGTTGTCCCGGTAATCGTCACGAAAATAATGATAGGCATAATAGTTTTCAATGGTATTGATTTCTTTTGTGGATTTATGGCTGAACAGGGCAATCTGAAAAGATCGAATAACCTGCTGATAATTTTCAAAGGGGTTAGCCTGTTTGGTTGTATCGGGCAGGGGGATATGTTTTTCGAGCACCGTTACCGTTTGCCGGAAGCTGTCCTCCAACACCATATCCCGCAGCGCCTCCCTGCGAATAGATTCAGGACAACTTATTCCCCTGGTCGATTTGAACAGCATGTTTTTGTTAATCAATTCCTGTTGTATGAGCTGCATACTATTTGTGGTCAATTCCTTGCCGTTGTTCTGCCGAAATCCCATATCGTTTAAGCAATCAAGCATGACACCAACTCTGCAATAATCGACATTGACCGCCATCATGTGTACCATGGCTTTTGGTAACGGAAGAAGGGCGTAGTACTCTGTTATACGTTTATTGATACTTTGGGTGATCTTCATTGAGGAGAATGTGTTGTATGGGTTAAGATACAGGGCTTAAAATTCCGTAACGGTTACAGGTCCGAGTTATGCAGACTTTTGGAGTGTACTGGTGAACGTTTACAAATTTCCAGCCGGCAGAGAAAGGTAACAGAAAAACAGACTATTTTCAGGAGAAATATGAATCATCCCATTATAACCGACACTCCTTTGGAAGAAATGCTGGATGCGGAATATATAACATCGGATTTGAAAGAACTTGCCGCTTTAATTTGTCCCAATGTGCCGTCCAGAAAAAATGAACGTGTTCAGGCAATCGTTCAAACTTTATTTGCAGATCTCCAGGGTGTTTTTGATAAGCTCCCTCTACCTGGTCAACAGGCCGTGTCTGAAACGGTTCACACCTGGAACGGGACCTTTGAATTGAGGATGTTTGTCAATAAATATGGATCTTCTCCCTGGACCCAGACGGGAGGCAGGTATGGCCGGAAGATAGAGTTACTGGATCTTTTCCTGATCCGTGGCCGGATGGCATCCGATCTGTTCAAAAAATTAAAAATAGTCGTACCTGAACCATCGGAAGACACAATCTGCTATACGGAAAAAGACGAGGTTTTCGACGAGGGGCTTACCGTCAGGGAAACAGCCAAAGCTGCTCTGGCCAATCTCGCCACATTTCTCAACCTTGCCGCCGATAAACAGATACGAGTCAGCGCCAAAACCGGCAAAGCCACCGAGGCCACAGTCAGAAAAATGGCTGATTTACTGTATGAGCCGGATTGGTATGATGATCCGGAAATCGGGCCAATGCAGCCTTTTGCCTGGCCTTTGCTGCTGCAGGGTGGAGGTCTTGCCAAGGCGGATGGTGCGTTTTTACAACTCACTCCGGCAGGCAGTAAGGCACTGAAGAAGGATTTGGCAGGTGGCATACAGACAGCATGGCAACGGTGGGAAAAAACAAAAATTATTGATGAATTTTCAAGGGTCACCGCAATAAAGGGTCAAAAATCAAATCGGGGCCGTACCATGACCGCTCCCGTAAAACGCCGACCAATGATCAACAATCTTTTGGAAGATCTGCAACCGGGACAATGGATCAGTATCGATGAACTTATCAGACTGCTGCAGACAAAAGCCGAATACTCGTTTGAGATGGTCAATTACGACTGGAAGCTCTATTTCTTTGATCAACAATACGGGGATATTTCTGACAATGATACCTGGCCGCTTTTGCAACTGCGGTATCTTTTGATATATCTGTTTGAGTATTGTGCTACCCTTGGACTTATTGACATTGCCTATCAAGATCCCCGTGGGGCGAGAAGTGAGGATTACAGCTCATGCTGGGGAACGGATGAACTGGAATATCTCAGCCATTGTGATGGATTGCAATATATTCTGATCAATGATCTCGGCGCTTTTGTCCTGGGGCACCACGATATGTATGAAGCACAGCAAAGCGATGACGACATATTTAGCTTTGACGGAACCGATATGGTTGCAAGCGACACAGCGGTCATTCCTCCGGGGCTGGAATTGTACCTTGAAAAGATCGGTGAACGTACCGAAGTTGACAGGTGGCGGCTGACTATTAGTTCGCTGCTGACAGCGATTAACCGTGGTGAGAGTTTAACGTCAATTAGAAAGACTCTTGAAGCTTTATCGGCAGAAGACTTCAGCAGAGAACTAACAAAGCTCTTTGCGGAAGTTGAGCATCGGTCTACTGCTTTTGTTGATGTCGGTCGGACAACCCTGATAGAATGTAGTCCGGAAGCTCGCAAGCAAGCGCTGACAAATAAAAAATTAAGTAGTCTCTGCATGCCTGCCGGCGATAAGTATCTGGTCGCTGCCCCCGGCAAAGAACAGACACTCATCAAAGCCCTTGAGTCTATCGGATTTATCCTTGGCGTAAAATAAGCAAAGGCATTTATGAGCAACGGTGGACGAAAAAAGATGATTTTTGAACTGACCTCGGAGGAGGTAGTGCATAACTTACGTCTGGCCGTTCATGATATTGATTGGTCCGTACGCACCATAAGCTGTCTTGGTAACGGGGGGATTAAATATGTCTGGCAGCTGGTACAGTGCAGTGAACGGGACCTGTTAATGCTCAAAAATTTTGGGCGTAAGTCGTTAAATGAAATAAAAGCGACATTGCAGTCATTTGGTTTTAATCTCAATTCCTCTCTTGGGCCCGAGGACATCAAAAAAATAATAGATTTTCACCATGTCCCGGACAATGACTACTTACGAGAGTGGCTGAGAACAACTGTTGTGGAACTCAGCCGCTTTCCCCTCGATTTGTTCAGCAAGCGCGAAGAACAGGTCCTTCGGAATAGAACCTGGGCCACCGCCGGAAAAATGACTTTTAAACAGCTGGCACAGCTGTTTGGGGTAAGTAAGGCACTTGTGGGAGCCATTGAAAAAAAGGTTTTAAGTAAGCTTCAGAGTCACTATATTACAGAATTGGTGGACGTTAATTATCATCTCTTGGTTGAATTTGCAGCACGTTGCAATTGTATTGGGTTCACTGACACCTGTTTTGACCTTGTCAATTTGTCAGAGCAGGAAAAAATTATTACAGGTTCTCTTCTTGGCCTTGCAATCGATGGTCTTGTTGTTGACTGGGATCGATCGCGACTGATGCTCAATGAGTATACATCACAGGATATTGCAGAACTTAAGCATTATTTTTCACAATCAAAGGGAACACTTTCCCGTCAATTTATCACCAAAGAAATGCTGAGAGGACAACGGTGTAACGAGGATACTGTCAGTCTGCAGAATACCATCCACCATTTAAAATGGTTGGCACCATGAGTTTAATCGAATTTGGGCTCGGCAGCAAAAAACGACGAAACTATCTTATTACGGTTGTTTTGTTATCCTTGCCGCATTTCGGACACTTGACACTCACCTCTGTTTTTGACCACGGATAGACATTTCTGCCACACCTTTGACATATACAGGGATCTACCGCGTTTTGAGGTTTTGACGGCAACAACTCATTTCCACACTCGGGGCATCTCAGTTCAGACATACTTTTCACCTCCCCGCATTCCAATATATTGCGGCTCTCATCTGTGAACCATTTGCAGTTGACGCACTCGTCCAGGGTTGTTTCCTTGTTTGCAGGGCAAAGATCAATAACATTGCTCTTGAATTACCTTCAACATAGCTCAATTATTTCCCCTTTCTCATAAAAAAGTAAGGTTTGACAAAAACTCTATCAATGCGGCCGACAGTAATCCGGAGGGCAAATGGCTCTTCGATATTTCGAGAATAAGAGTAAAGGGGGATGCACATGGGGACGTTGTTTAATTGTTGAATCAAGCAATATTTAAGACCTAATTAAACAATTTTTAACTTTTTCGGCAGTAATGCCGCACCTTGTAACAAATAAAAGGTATTTATCCTTTCCCCAAGTATAAGTAATAAGAAAATGATTGCAAAACCATTGATTAAACATTCATATTGTTTTTTTGAATAGTTAAGGATGGTAATGGTTCTTGAAGCACTGGGAGCCAGGTGATTTTTTCATACATATTTTATCTGAAACACTTCGTGTTCCTAACTGTTTCGGAGCTATGCGGAAATCGTAAAATCAATTGTCGGAACTCAGGAGTCTATTGAATGAGAAAAACAGTCTATACAGTGATGTTACTTGCTTTTATCGTCGGCACATCATATGCCGGCACCCCACGCGCTGTAGATGCCACAAGGTTAGATATTGCCGGAGTCCGGCTCGGGATGAGTCAAGCCGAGGCAATTCAAGCCATATCTTCTGCGCTGGGAATCAACCAGGATGAAGTGGTCCTTGATAAATATCCTCGTGAAAATCAGATTTCCGGGAAAAAAGATCCTGCGTACTTTAAAGTCGCCCATGGCATTGGAAAGTTCATTGTGTATCTTGAGCCAAATGCACTTAATCCAAGCATTTCTCCAACCGTTGTCAATCACATAAAATACGAAATGCCGTGGACGCCGGAAAATGTCCAATCCATGAAAGAGGCCGCAATAAAAAAATATGGTCAACCCTCGAATGGGACTCTCGGCACCTATGAATGGTGTATTGAACCAAGTGATAATCCGGGAATAGGTTGCGGTTTTTTTGAAGGCCCTGTCTTGAAATATTTTGGCACATTACTTGAGTTGTCGGATCCAAAATATCGACAAGCAGTCATAGATTTCGGCAACAAGCAAAACAGTGCAAAACCATCATTTTAATCCCTGAAAACAGGAAGGAAGCGGGAATTCATTTCCATACCCGCACATATCAACGATTTCAACAATCACGGATTGTTGGCTGAAGGTAAAAAATTACGAACCGAAAGATATCTCGGAACTGAGAGCGCAGTACAATTTATTGGTTGACTTGAAAAACGATGAAGCAATTACCGAATCCGTTTTCGATACCAGAGCCACAGCATTAAAACGGTTGGCTACCGAAAAATATCATGTCGATCCGGATGGATCGGCCTGTTTTTTATGACATGGGATGCCGTTGATAAATATTACGAACTGATTTACAAACGAATGGATTTTGTTTGGGCAGGATTGGTTTTTGCGGCGATATTGGGTGCTTTTGGTTATCAAATCAAAACTAACATGGTAACGATTATGAACACCTTGGAGTTTTTGAATTTGTAGGCGATAGAGGAAACGTTTGTAAGTAACTTGTTGTATGCATGATTCTTTGGATGCAATCAAATGCCTTTGCCTTGGAATTGTACGTCACGAAGCATTCTACTGTAGATGATTTTTCCATGGCAGAGAGGATTTGATGAAAAAGAGATTGTTTACTTGTCTGTTCAGCGTTTGCCTGCTTTTGATATCCTGGCCGGCGGCAGTTGCTTCGGCCCCCGTTGATCAGTTTGCTGAACCGTTCATTTACGGCGAAAAATCAGGCCGGTTCAGCCCCGCGACCTTTCGCCGTGACGGGAGCCAGGCTGTTTCCGTCGAAGGTGCCGACCTAGTTTTCCGGGACACTTCCAACGGGCGGCAACTCAGACGCCATCCAAGCGCTATCACCTGGCATTTGCGCAACGGACTGGCATTTGCCAAGCAGGACCAATGGCTTGTTGAAGCCGGCGATCAGGTTGTAATCATTCGCGATGCCGATACGGCTGAAATTCTGCGCCGCCTCGAACTGCCCACCACCCCGGAACACTTTGCCATATCCGCCGATGGCTCCCGGCTGGCAGTCTCTCATGATAAGAGCATAACTGTTTACGATACGGCTGAAGCTTCGATAGTGGTCGAGATCGATGAGCCGCCGAAAGAATATACTCAAGGTTTGAGTTTCTGTGCCGGCAACATGCTGGCGGTCCATCGCGCCTGGGGTGAAAAGAAAGACCGTCACCATCAAATAGCGATATACGATGCAAACGGCAAAATTTATGCCGATTGGGATAGCGTTAACACCATATATTCCATGACCAGCGACCTGGACGGGCGGCGCCTGGGATTTGTCACGCTGGCGACAAAAGACGATCCCGGCCGCGCCTGGGTATGGTCGCCGGACCAGGCGGACGTACCAACCCTGTTATTTTCCAATAAACGTGTCAGGACCAATGTACAGGCCATGAGCTTTGTCGGCGATTCCGCAACAATTGCAATCTTTAGCGGTGAGGAGCTGAGACTTGTCGATTTGACATCCGGCAACACCGTATTATCGACCCCACCCTTGTTCAAGGTGTTCAACAGCAGTTTGACAGATAGTCGCTGGATGGATCGGCTTCAAGTCCGCTGGAATGCTGAAAGCAAGGCGCTGTTTTACCATGGCCAAAGCAGGAGACTGCTATCTTCATATCAGGAATACAGTATTGGGAAAGACCAGCAAACGCATTTTTATACCTGGAAAGGGCTTGAGCCAGGCACTCCTCAGGGTGCTTTCCGGACCCTGTATGCACCTGGCGACATTACCGATGTGGCGTGGCAGGGAACGAACCTGCTGGCAAGTTATAGGGCCGATCGCAGAACCGGCACGTATTCAGACTACTTTGCGCCCTATTGCGGCTACATGCTCTGGCTGGGTGGCAGACCTGAAGTATTTTCTTCAAAGGAGCAATATGGCGTTCTTATCAGCGCAGCCTATGATGATGCCTCAAACCGGCTTGCCGGTACAGTACTCGACTTAACCCGTCCGCAAATCGATGTCCGTGGACTGGACCGCAAAGATAAAACGGCCACCTTAAAGCTCAGTCACCCGCTTGACTATTTTCGCTGGGTACCGGGCTTCGATGAGTACTTCGAAAAATTGGACAAGAAAATTAACGAGATATACAAAACACATTACATCCATTGGCTTCCGGGCGGCAATCAATTGATTACCGCCAATGACAATGGATCGGTCTGGCTTTGGGACATCGATGAGAAAAAGGAAACCCTGACGGGCAAGCTCAATAAAACGATCGATTCCGGCATTACCCCCATCAGGCAATTTGAGGTGAGCCCTAAAGGCCGGTATCTGGCAACAGTAGGAAAATATGGTGGAATCATTACCCACCTGCCCACGGGCCAATTTATCCGACATTACGAAACTGAGGGAGAGATACAACAAATACAGTGGGCTGCAACCGGTGATCGGTTGTATAGTTTTGAGTTATATGGCGACCGTATAAATTTGAAAACGATCTCGATTAAAAAAGAGACCGGCAAGGATGAATCTCATTTGCTGCCGGAGTCGAAATTTTCATGGCCATATGCCATTTCGGCCGATGGCCGTTTTGTTGCCGGCAGAGATAAAAGCGACTGGGATTTGATGTCCATTTTCGATAGACGTACCGGTGAATTCGTTTCGATTAACGTTGGAAGAGATTCCAATCCAAAGATGGAATTTGATCCGCAAACAAATGCACTGATATATGCGTCAGGCCATAAAATCACCTTTTGGGACGTTGAAAATCAGATACGGGTTCCAGGTAAAACAAAAGAACCCGATCCTGAATTACTCCCAGGATCGGGTTCAATTTGTGAACACGAGGATTTTCATGAATTCATGGCCCATTTTTCCGTGTCAATTGACATCCAAAAACAATTTACCCGGTATCCGCTTGAAAAATTACAGGTGGATGCCCTGGCCGATCCAGAGCCTTTGACGGAAGAATTTAAGCTTAAAAAAAGTCAAATTAATTTTCCAGTCTTTCCCGGTCCAGATGAAATTGAAGATGGATCATTGCAAATGGATATATCCGTATCGGGAGACAAAGCCAAAGTACGTTTATTCAAGCCGGACACAGACTATGTAATAGAATATTTTTTCCAGCTTGAAAAGTGTTGGAATTTGGTCAGAATTGAAGACCGGTCACTTTGAAACTGGAGGATTACAAATTGCAGACGAAACTCTGCCTTTTTGCGGCAGTTAAATGAAAATTGTCGGATAAATGTAATAACGAGCCGTTATAGAAAAAATACATATCAACCATATTTTTAAATATATTAATAAATCATCAAGATATTCTATTTAGGAGGTGCGTAAAATGTTGAAAAAGTTACTGCTTGGAATGCTTCTTTTGTCTCTTGTTTCCTGTTCCGATACTCAGGAAACAGCCACTGAGGTTACAAAATCTGTTGTTAAGTTTTGTAAAGAAATGCTTGGTGGGGTCAATAAAGGAATAACCGAAGGAAGAAAAGAAGCCGAAGGAGTTGATGGTGCAAGTATTGTGACTGATATCGACGAGATAGATAATAATATAGCTATCAAGATAATAACAATGAAAAGCCTGCTTAACGATACGAAAACAGAAATCGAGATTGGATTCAATAATCTTACGGATAAGCCTGTTCGTATTGCAAATCTATCCAATCAAGGGACATTATTGTTGCTCGATGCGGACGGCTATTCCTTCGGGCTCGATAGTAGCAAAGGCTATGAACCAGATTTAACGATTCCGGCAAATGCCGGGAAAAAGCATTCGTTCCTTTTTAACCTTCCAGCTGCAAAAGCAAAGACTCTTCGATTGTGGAACAAGGATTTTATTCTTTCTAAGATAGAAATAATGAAAGAGTCCGACGAAGGTTAACAAATTTCAAGGAAGTCCTGCTTTCGGCATCCTTCTCCGGTCATATATCCCTGAGCGCTTTCAGTTTGGAGAATTTTTCGTCTCTTCGATTTTCCAGTGAACGGGTACACCTGAAGTAGAGCTATGCCGATAGTTCTGTTCAAATACAAAAAACCAAACCAAAACCAAACCAAAACCAAAAAACCAAGGGTCAAGTCTTTGCTTGACCCTTATGGTTGGTTGCAATATATTCGCAATATGACAAGACCACTTCGAATTGAATATCCAGGCGCCTGGTATCACGTCATGAACCGTGGGAGGCGTGGTGAAAAAGTTTTGCGGACAGTGAAGACTTTATGGTTTTCATTGCCCTGCTGCAGGAAACCTCGGAGATGTTTGCTATCCGGATTTCCGCATTTTCCCTTATGTCAAATCACTATCATATTCTCGTTCAGACACCAGCCGGCAACCTGTCCCGGGCTATGCGGCATATAAACGGCGTGTATACCCAACGCTATAA